>X87_Garden_Dormouse__coassemble_30_pt1 | contig 41652 bp, 36 predicted proteins | sample X87_Garden_Dormouse__metabat2_low_PE_003 | metagenome-assembled genome bin X87_Garden_Dormouse | reverse complement strand
TATAGCAAAGGTTGTCGTCCGTATTCCTCCGCCCGCACTGGATGGCGATGCTCCTATAAACATGAGCACGCTCATAATCAGCTGCGTAGTCTCAGTAAGCTGTTCCACAGCAACAGTTGTTATTCCCCCGCTTCTTGTACTTGCTGATAAAAACATGCTTGTCATTACAGACGACAGAATATTTTTATCTTCAAAATATTTTGCAGCTTCAAGCAGATAAATTAAAATTGTCCCGGCAAGAAGCAGTACCCCGTAGGTGGATGCTGTCACTTTCGTAAATAATGAAAAACGAAAGCCCGGAGAATGTTTACTGAAGAAATGCTTCAACTCTATTAAAACCGGATAGCCGATTGCCCCAAGTATAATCTGGCACATTACTGGTATTTCAATGAATAAATTTCCTTCCAGATGTGTTAAAGAATTACTGTACAAATCAAGTCCGCCATTTGTTGTTGCTGAGACCGATAAAAAGGTCCCGTGTAAAAAGGCGTAAGCCAAATCGCCCGACTGCATATAGAAATATGATATATAAATAAGGGCGCCGGCAACTTCAACCGCGATAAGCAGCGTTATAATATCAAGCACGAGTTTTACTGCACCGGACATTTTATATTGTGCATTGTCTGTAATAATCTGCCTGCGTTCTTTAACACCGATACGCCGCCCGAGCAAAATCCACAGCAATGTTCCGACCGCCATAATCCCGATGCCTCCGAGATTCATTAAAAACATCAGCAGTATATATCCTGGTATATTAAATGTTTCCACTATTGTAACTGTACTTAAACCGGTAACGGATATCGAAGATGCTGCAACGAACAAAGTATCGATAAATGAAATTCCGTCAGTCCGGTAAAAAACCGGAAGACTGAGCAGTAAAGTTGCTGCTGCCAAGGCCAAAAAATAATACAGCAGTATGGCTCTTTGCGGACTTAAGTTCGTAAACCGCCGGCGTAATTTTTTCAAAAAGACTATCCCCAATCCGTAAATCACATAATAAAATAATATAGACACATTATACAATAAAATAACCATTTCTGATTAAAAAAACGGAATCCCTGTATCAGGATTCCGTTAAAATTTATTTTACTATTCCAGTACTACCGTTGCCGACTGCTGTTCGCCGTCGCGGTAAAAGTCAATTGTCATTTCTTCACCTGATGATTTTGCATAATAGAGATGCTGTCGCAATTCAACCATATTGTTAATCGGCTCTCCATCCAGGTGAGTAATCACATCAAGTTCCTGAAGCCCCGCCTCTGCAGCAGGAGAATTTTCCTGCACGCCGCTGATGATTACGCCGCCTTTAACATCTTCAGGAAGCTGCAGCTGATCGTAAACAGAAGATGAGGCCACATTTAAAAGATCCTGCAGTGTAATACCAAGGAATGGTCTTGTAACTTCTCCGTTTTCCTCCAGCTGGGAAGCAACTTGTTCCACTTCATCTACCGGAATTGCAAAACCAATTCCTTCGACTGAAGCAATGCCGACCTTCATCGAGTTAATACCGATTAAACGTCCATTAGCATCGATTAGAGCTCCGCCGGAGTTGCCCGGGTTGATTGCTGCATCTGTCTGAATAACGCTCGCTTCCCAGTCGTTTGAGCCGTCTCCGTCCAAGTCAACGGGAACGGAGCGGTCGAGGCCTGAAATAATACCCTGCGACACTGAACCTGAGAATATTTCACCGAGCGGCGAGCCGATTGCGATGGCCGGTTCACCAACCAGTAAATCGCTGCTGTCGCCGAATTCAATCGTAGTCTCCACAACGTCAGATGGAATACTGAGCACTGCGAGATCTGTCCATATATCCGAACCGACGAGTTCTGCATCTACCGAATCGCCGCTTTCCAGATTTATTTTAATTTCTTCAGCACCGTCGACCACATGATGGTTCGTTATAACGTACGCAGTGTCGCCTTCAGTTTTATAAATTACACCTGAACCGCTGCCCGCTTCTTCAGCTTCTTCAGAAGTAGAATTAATACCCGGTATAATTGACTGGATACGCTGCATGTTAATAACCGACACAACTGCCGGCTTCGCTTTTTGTACTGCAGCTGTCGTATCTGTAATTACCTTATCAGTGTTTTCTTCTTCAAGCTGCTGCTTCACTTCCGATAAGTCCTGATTCGAATCTACTTCAGAAGCGGTTTCTTCACCGGCTGATTCTTCTGTTTCTCCGTTATCATCTGTACCGGTAAATAAAAGGTAGGCCCCGAGGACGAGAAGCGCACCGATAATTCCTGCAAGAAGCGGCAGTAAAAATGATTTAAAACCGCCTCCGCCAGAATTTCGAGGTGGCTCTTCTGTACTCCGGAAGTTTGAAGTGCTTTCCTCTTCTTCAGGTGGAGAATTTATCTCGCTGCCGGTATTATGATCCGTACCGAATTCTCTTTCTTCTTCACGTGATCTAGTAAATTCAAATTGATTTTCAGCGTCTTCTGCTGACTGATTCTTATCCGTGAAGTTTCGTGCTGTCCGTCTGTATTTTTCTCTGTCAATCGGACGTTTTCTTTCATCGCTCATAATAATCACTCCCTGTTATTACTTTACAAGTAATTATAAGGCCTTTTGAAATTTCTTGCCAATTATAACCGTCAGGATTTCGCTGCTGTTTTGCCGCTGTCTTTTTTACTGCCGCCAAACCAGCCGAGAAGTACGATGATAATCATCACGGCCCAGAAGATAATTTTCCAAGTCGTTGAGTGCGGGAATTCTGCCGGAATAATACCAATTGCTTCATGAGCCAATGTCAGCACTGTCAGTTTAACCCCGACCCAGCCGACGATAACAAACGCCGCTACTTCCAGTGACGGGCGTTTTGCCAGCAGCTCAACAAAGTAATTTGCAAAGAATCTCATAATGATAACCCCGACAAGTCCGCCGACAAGCATTACAGTATACTGTCCTGCGTTAACTCCAAAAAAGTCTCCGCCGACTGCAGGCAAGGCAAGTGCAATTGCTGCAGCAGCTAAAATAGAGTCTACCGCAAAGGCTATGTCCGCGAGCTCCACTTTAAAAACAGTCATCCAGAATCCGGATTGTTTTTTGTCCTTCTGTTCCTCGATTAAATCATCAGCAGTTTTGTCCTTATGCTTTTTGATAGCGATTAAGTGTGATATTGATACGTAGAATAAATACAAGGCACCTAATGCCTGAACCCACCACCACTGCACGAGCCAGACGAGTAATAATATCGCAATAACCCGGAAGACAAATGCACCGAGCAGTCCGTAAAATAATGCTTTCTTTCTTCGTACAGGATCTAAATGACGCACCATGACTGCCAGTACAACAGCGTTGTCCGCCGCAAGTAAACCTTCCAGCCCAATTAACACAATGAGGACCCATGCATATTCCAATAATACAGCTGTATCCATCTTTATTTCCTCCTTTTCATATTAAACACAAAAAGAGACCAAAACAGCCAGTCCGCGCATATTTTTGCACAGCACTGTCTGTTAAGGTCTCACGATACAATAATATATATTGCTCGGTGCACCGGGATTTCTCCGTAATGACGATGCACCGATAGTTTCCTATTCGTTACTCCCCTTAAAATACAGGTTCATTATATATGTTTTTTAATTCTTATTAAATATATGATAGTCAATGTAAAAAGTAAAGTGAAATTTACTTTACAGCAGACTGTATAATTTGATTTCCGGATATTTATCCGAGAACCAGCGCATCGCAAATTCATTCTCAAACAGGAAAACCTGCTGATCAAAACGGTCGTATACTAAATTCGCCCGCGGCGAGTTCATTGAATCTTTAATATCTTCTTCATTTTCTACCCAGCGCGCGATTTTTCTGCCGACGGGTTCCATAACGATATCCGTATTGTATTCATTTTTCATACGGTGTTCGAACACTTCAAACTGAAGCTGGCCGACCGCGCCTAAAATTGGCTGGTTCGTATGCATCGATTTGTAATACTGAATTGCACCTTCCTGCACGAGCTGTTCGATACCTTTGTAGAAATGCTTCTGTTTCATTACATTTTTAGCAGAAACTTTCATAAACATTTCTGGTGTAAACTGCGGCAGATCGATGAAATCACGCTGTTTTCCACTGTAAAGAGTATCGCCGATCTGATAATTTCCTGTATCGTATAAGCCGATAATATCGCCGGCATACGCTTCGTTAATAGTTTCTTTGTCGTCAGCCATAAACATCGTCGCCCGTGTAATCTTCGATTTCTTTTTAGTGCGGGCAAGTACCGCATCCATACCCCGGGTAAATTTCCCCGAAACGATTCTCATAAATGCCAGACGGTCGCGGTGCTTAGGATCCATATTGGCCTGGATTTTGAAGATAAACCCGGAAAATTCTTCATCTGTCGGGCTGACTTCTGTACCGTCTGTCGTCTCGCGTCCGGTCGGCTCTGGAGCAAAGTCAACGTATGTGTCGAGAAATTCTTCAATACCAAAAGTTGATAAAGCTGAACCGAAGAATACCGGTGTCAGGTCACCCTTCGAAATTTTTTCTTTATCGAACTCGTCTCCCGCTTCTTCCACGAGCATAAATTCATCTATCGCATCTCTATAGGCAGCATCTTCTGTTATTTTATGCGGTTCAGTCAGCTGGTAATCATCGTCGAGCGTTAATGTTTCTTCTTCTCTGAACGGATTAATCGTGCGCTCTCGGCGGTTAATTATTCCGAAAAAGCTCTGCCCCATGCCGATTGGCCATGTCATCGGGTAGGTTTCAATCTCAAGCGTCGATTCAATTTCTTCAAGCAGTTCAAACGGTTCTTTACCGACCCGGTCCAATTTATTAATAAAGGTAAAAATCGGAATACCGCGCATTTTACAAACTTTGAACAGTTTCAGCGTCTGAGGCTCGATTCCCTTGGCAGCATCGATTACCATGACCGCGGAATCCACCGCCATTAAAGTGCGGTAAGTGTCTTCTGAGAAATCTTCATGTCCGGGCGTATCCAGAATGTTTATCTTGTAGCCGTCAAAATCAAATTGCATTACTGAACTTGTTACACTGATTCCGCGTTCCTGCTCTACTTTCATCCAGTCACTCGTTGCAAATTTCCCGGTTTTCTTACCTTTAACAGTTCCCGCTTCGCGGATTGCACCGCCGAATAACAGCAGTTTTTCTGTCAGAGTTGTTTTTCCGGCATCCGGATGGGAAATAATCGCAAACGTTTTGCGTTTCTGTATTTCATCTTTTATATCCATTATTTTCTCCTAGCTCAGTTCTTATTACTGATAATATTGCTTCACTGGCCTCTTCACTTTCATCTTCATCGAGCACTGTGAAAAGATGTATAATCAGTTCTTCAGCCATCTCTTCTTCTGTGAGGTCCGAGCTCACCTGCATACTGAAGCTGAGTTCCGGTATGCTGATAATATATGTTTCTTTATACTCTCCGATATAAGTTTCACAGGCCGTCCCGTTAAATTTTACTGTCGCTGTCAACATATTCTTCACTCCGGTATTTTCGGTAAGCGGCATCCAGCGCAATTAAATCATCTCTGTGCGGTACTTTTACATAGTTTTCCATAATTTGATACGGTTCGCGCCCTTTACACGCGAGGATAATTGTATCCCCCGGTTCAGCCTTGTTCACTGCGTGAATAATTCCTTCTTCCCGGTCTGTATACGATACATAATTATCGTGGGCTGCACCTTCTTCGAGCAGTTTTACAAGCATGTTCGGATCGTCGTTCGCAGGATTGTCAGGCGTAAAGACTGCATAATCAGCCAGCGTCGCTATTTCGCCCATTTCAGCTCCTTTTGAAGAATCACGCTCTCCCGTCATGCCAATTAAGCAGATTAATCTGCCTTTAACGAAGGGTTTTACAGTGTTAATTACTTTTCTTAGGGCATCAGGCGTGTGGGCAAAGTCTATTATAATGTTAATCGGCAAGGTCGGATCGAGAACTTCCAATCTGCCGTCTACAGCTTTCATCTCAGGGACTGCAGATAAAATATGTTCAATATCGTAGCCCTGCAGCCATTCGCTGATAACTGCACACATTAAGTTCTGAATATTGTATTCCCCGACAAAAGGAGAGTTTACTTCAAAACTGCCCTCCGGCGTATTCAAGGTAAAATTAAAACCTTCAAGACTGCCTTTTATATCAGATGGATAAAAATCAGCCGTGCTGTCCATACCGTAAGATATTGTTTCAAACGGTGTCATATCTTTGTACACAAGAGACCATTCATCATCATTATTCAACACGACGTATTTATGTTTTTTAACATCCTGGCCAAGCTGGGAAAACAGCAGACCTTTAATATGCCCGTATTCCTCCATACTGTTATGAAAATCAAGATGATCCTGCGTTAAGTTGGTAAAAATGGCAATATCAAAGTCGATACCGAAAGTCCGCCCGAGTTTCAGCCCGTGAGATGATACTTCCATTGTAAATACTTCAGTATCATTTTCATGCGCTTCTTTAATACGTTTGTGCAAGCGTGTCGTTTCCGGCGTAGTATTGGCTGATACCATATGCACATCGTTAATCATAAAACCATTCGTTCCGAGATACGCACTTTTTTTGCCGAGTGCCATGCTCAGATTGTGAATCATCGTTGAAACTGTCGTTTTGCCGTTCGTTCCAGTCACGCCGATCATGGTCTGGGATTCATGAGGAAAATCATAAATATATTCGGCAAAAAGAGCCGCAGTTTTCGATGGATCTTTTACTACCATAAGACCGACATCAGAAGGCAAGTCTACATAGCGGTCAGCTATAATAAAGCGGCATCCGCGTTTAATGACGTCTTCTACAAAGTTAAGGCCGTCGGTCTGTTGTCCTTTTATTGCTGCGAACACAGCTTCCTCGTGCGTTTCCCGGGAATCCGCTGTAATATCCCTGACAGTTTCCGGGAAATTTCCGTACGTGGTTTTTATCTTCAAAAGAGATAGAAGCATCGTTGATTTCATCTCAGTTACCACCTTTCAACTTAAGTAATTATACATGAAAATACCCTTCTAAAGATAGAGATATGTTGCTTTTCATTAAAAATGAGCGGACATGGCAATTTTGCCGTGTCCGCTCGTTTTAAAAATTATTTTATTTCCGTTCTTTTTTTTCTGCTTTCTCTTGCGCTTTTTGTTCTTTTTCCGCTTTAGCTCTTTCCTTCCGTTCTCTCCGTTTAATCAGAATAATACTCAGTTCGTATAAAAGAATCATCGGAATAAGTGTAACCATGTGCGTAAACACATCCGGCGGTGCAATAAGCGCTGTGATGACAAGTAAAATAAAATATGCGTACTTCCGCATCGTCGTCATCACTTCAACAGTCAGCAGTTCGATATGATGCAGGAATAATGCGACGACCGGGAGCTGAAAGACCAGCCCAAACGGAATCGTCGTTATTAACAGAAACGACATGTATTCATCTGCAGTGACCAGCACATTAAAATTCTGCTCTCCCATTTCAATCAGGAAGAAGTAGCTGAGCGGGTGCACAACAAAATATCCAAATGCCAGACCTGTTATAAAAAGCAGCAGCATGACCGGCAGCGACCCTTTCAGGAACTGTGTTTCTTTATCCACAAGTCCCGGTCTCATAAACTGCCACAGGAACCAGCATATAAACGGGATGGAAAACCCGATACTGATCGCGCCTGATGTTCTTAAATAGAAACGGATAACTTCAAACGGTCCGAGAACAACGATTTCCGCCCCTTTTGAAACGACCGGAAACCACCATCCGACAGTGGAGAAAATAATCAGGAACCATACTGTTATTACAACCGCAGACTTAATCAGGACAGATCTTAAATCCTCCAGGTGATCAGTCAGCGGGGCATATGGATCTTCTTTAGTTACTTTCTTCCGTTTAGCTACCGTTTCCGGTTCATTATTTACATGTTTGTTATCAGGATTCCGACTTCCATTTTGCTTCGGCTCCATTTTACATCACCTTATTCTTCTTCTAGGCGTCCGCCATCTTCAGCATATTTAATAATACCATCTGCACAGCGGTATGCAAGCGCTCCGACAGTCGCCGTCGGGTTATAACCGCTGTTGTGCTGGAAGTTTCCTGCACCGACGACGAACAAGTTATCGCGGTCCCAGTGCTGCAGGTAATTATTGACTACACTTGTTTCAGGATCAGAGCCCATCGTCGTACCGCCTGTATTATGTGTTGACTGGTAAGGAACGATATTATAATCAGTCAGCTCCGCCGCCAGGTCAACCTGGCTTGCGCCCATTTCTTCTAAAATTTCACCTGAACGTTCAGCAAGGTATTTCTGTCTCGCTCTGTCCTGATCAGTAAAATTATATGTGAGACAGACAAGGGGCACACCATAAACATCTGTATATTCTTCATCCATACTTAAGTAGTTTTCTCTGTGCGGACTTGTTGCCCCCTGCCCCGATACAGAAAGTACGCGGGTGTAGTTCGTAATTGACTCTTCTTTAAACTCTTCCCCCCATGAAGGTGTACCGCTCGGTACAGGGTTCGACAGAATCGGTCTTGCCCCGGTTTGAGTAATAGATATATTACCGCCGTGCAGGAAGTCAAGATCTTCGTGATCAAAGTTATCACCGTTGTAATCATCGAGTGCCATCCCAAGTGCTCCGGCTCCCATAAAGGTGTTAAACTGATCATCAAAGAATCCTGTTGCACCGCCGAAAATCTGGTAGCAGTAATTGCGGCCTAAAGTGCCTTTGCCTGTTTTCGGATCGTACTGTTCTCCGATATCTGAAACAGCCAGCAGCTTGTAGTTATTAAAGACGTAGCTTGTCAGCGCCACGACATCAGCAGGCTGAATGAATTCTTCACCTGTTATCGTATCAACAAATTTAACACCTGATACTTTAGAATCATCATCTTCATCAGTAATTACTTCCACCACATTAGCCTCTGTGCGCAGAGTAAAGTTATCACTTTTCTGAGCCGTTTTAATTACAGTAACTTCAGGCGTTGCTTTAGCGTCGTACTCACAGGCGAAACGTTCACAAAATGCACAGTACTGACATGCATTGATTTGTTCGCCGTCAGGATTTTCATATTGCTGGCTCAGGTTTGCGGATGGCATCATATGAGGATGAAGCTCCATATTCGTCGCAGCTTCTTCAAACATGCGGAGCATGCGTGATTTTAACATAGGCGGTGTCGGGTACGATTCTGAACGCTTTCCGCCAAGCGGATTCTCTTCACCGGAAATTCCGGCTGTTTTTTCAAACGTATTGAAATAAGGCTCCAGTTCATCGTAAGTAATACCCCAGTCTTCAAACTGATAGCCGTCATCCTCCTGCAGTTTCTTTTTACCGTAACGTTCTTCCGTCATCGATTTAATCTCGAAATCATACGGCAGGAATCTCCAAGTCTGGCCATTCCAGTGTGTACCGGCTCCACCTAAGTTTTCACCTAAAAGGAAAGACCCCTGCTGACGCATCGGCAGCGCTTTTTCATCTTTATTATTTCTGAAGGTTAATGTTTCTTTAGAAGTGTCCTGCATTAACTCGTAACGCACTGCGTACTTCAACTCATCATGCACATGTTGATAATCTTCGGTACCGCGTTTTCTGCCGCGCTCAAGACCCATGACGGTTAAGCCCGCTTTAGTTGCTTCCGCTGCGATAATACCGCCGGTCCATCCTACTCCTACTGTTACTACATCTACTTTATCTAATGTTGTTGCCATAATTTTTCCCCCTTAATAAAAATTCAAAATTCATTGACTGATTTATGGTGATTGAATAATCAAATTCAGACTCCAAAAAACTTCACTGGAGTCTGGAAATGATAGACAACTAGATTAGTGAGCCATACCAAATACCGGTTCAGGCTCTAATTCATGAAACTCGTCATCTTCGATGTATTGAATGTATGACATCTGGTGACCTGGGAATTTTTTCATTTTCCAGCCGGCCATATCGCGGTTGCCGCGGTAAACCGGGTCTGCATATGCACCTTCGATTGTCGCTGAACGGAGCATTGTAAAGAAGTAGCTTGATGTTGCAGTGTGCGCTGGCACACCGAAATCAACTTCTCCAGCTTCAAAATCAGTCAGAATATCATCCATCTGTCCGTCTTCTAAATCTGCAAAGTTCGCATCGTGGCGATCATTCGCTTCTTCGTTCAATTTTTTAATGCCAAGCATGAAATAATCTCGACGATTTAAATTCGACTGATAACCTTGTGTCGGCAGTGGTTCGGCAAACGGTCCCTGCATGTATTCTTTAGAGTTAAAGCCGTATTGTCCTGTAAGCTGACCATCAAGATAAAACGCACAACCCAGTTCAATCGCTCCCGGTCCTGATTCTGTTTCCGGGAAAATGCGTTCCATCGCTGCAGATACTGTATTAAAATCAGTATCGTTTGCAAAGAATACACGGGAATTGTCTGTTAATCCTCCGGTTTTGTTATCTGTTTCAGTTCCTTCTGAAGCTGTGTCTTCAGTTGTTGAAGTTTCTTCAGATGAGGATCCATCCAGATTGAAGCCGACAAGCCCACCGAGTAAAGAACCTCCAATGATTCCGCCTGTTGCTACACCTGTAGTCTTTAAGAAGTCGCGTCTTGAAAACTGTTTTTCTTCTGGTGTTTTCGCCATTTTTAATTCCCCCTAATTAAATCTTATTTATCATACATTATAAACATATTATTTATAATAGAAATGATTAACTTACTTTTTACATCTTTTTTTAATCCACTCTGCTCAGTGGATACTCTATTATACTCCGATTTAACAATCTTAATTTTTATTAATATATTAATAAAAATAATGCAGCAGACCATTCCAAGAGTGGTACAATATGATTAAAGCTCTGGCTGCTCTCATATTTCATTATTCAGCATGTGAAATGCGTTTGCGGCTTCATCTGCAGTCTGAGTATTTACACTGCAGGATTTTTAACAGGTGTGCCGTCAGACTTATTGACCACCCTTGTAAAGTATAATATGATTAATTATATATTAAATTTGACAATTTTAACATAGGTGGTGGAAATTTTATGTCATTCTTTAACTTGCTTACCTGGAATAACAGTCATATGGATTTGCGTTACGTCGAAGATGATCTGCATGGCAAGGTAAATATTACCAATGTGTATAATGATGACCGTTACGTAAACATGGAGAAAGTTAATCAGAAATATGATGCAGAATTGCAAAACGCACAGCGCAGCATCAATTCCAACAGAATCATTATGCTGGTTCTTTTTACTCTTGCAGTATTCCTTCCTGCTGTGCTTTTAAGTGTAGTTCAAAGTAATCTCCTCTTAATCGGCGGTATTATCGTTTACGCTATTATTGCTTACTTCTTAATGGAAGCAGTGAACCAGGTTCAGATTAACAGAGTCCTTTATGATATAACCAACGACAAAGAAATCCATACGCAGCCTTAATCAGGTGCGCATGGATTTTTTTATTCTTTTCCTTTTGATGTATTCAGCCCGCTGACTTTCCCGTACAGCTTTGTTTCTTTAAATACCGTCCCCGGAATCTTTTTCCCGCACGCGATAAATACTGTTTTCCCCTGCTGACTGCATCTAATCCACCAGTATCCGTCATTATCATAGAGCTTATTGAAACTAAATTTCGAATTTTTACTCGTAAAGCCAATTCTCGAACCGGTAACAGATGGAAAATCCCGGATATTAATTATTTGATCTGCGGTAAAATTCCCGCTCCACAGCCAGGCTGCATTATACCCGCGCTTATCGACATTTAGAACAAGCGGATTAATACCCGTACAAACAAAATTCCGTTCTCCGCTTATATAGCCGTATTTTTGAAATTGAATATGGAGATGGCTGTCCATCCGGACATTCTGATAATTTGTATTGCTCTGATAGCCGATAATATCTCCCTGCTTTACGTGCTGGCCGGGGCGTATAGAAAGCGGCCGCGCAAGATGTCCGTAGATTACCTGGATATCAAGATTCTTATTCGCAAGCACCACAGTACCGCCAAAGTTTCCAAAACCTGCTGTTCCGGGAGCAGCAATGCCGTCAAAAACTGCTGGAACCGGTGCTCTGTCATATTTCACAAGATCATATGCTCTGTGGTAGCCTCCGCAGTAATTATCATAGTTATAGCCATTCACTGTATAATTTCTCAATCCCCATATTCCGCTTTTGTACTTCGCTGGATCTGATGTAACCTTAAAACCATGATTAATTAAATACTCAATTGGATTCATCTTTCTCCCCCTTTTACCTTCTGACCTTTATATCGGCTGAAGACAGTAAAAAGGGCAATTTATTCTGCCGGCAGAAAGAAACCCGGGCAGCCAAAAGGACCATCCGGGTGTGTTTACTAAAAATTTAATTTGTTTTTGATATGTCTGTCAGCATGGTATCTTTCAGATTTGTACGGTACCTCCAGATATTCTGGATAATCGTTTTAATTACTGCATAGGTTGGTATAGCTACCAGAATACCGATAAAACCGGCGATATTTCCTGCAGCAAGCACAATAGTAATTACAGTCAAGGGGTGCAGTGCAAGAGACTGTCCCATTACATTTGGAGTAATGAGGTTACTTTCAATCTGCTGGGCAATCAGCGTAATAACCGATACCCAGATAAACATAATCGGATCTTGAATCAGTGCAAGCAGCCCAGCAGGAATAAATGCTACCCACGGACCGACGAAAGGCACTATATTCATAAACAAAGCAAAGATTGCAAGCAGCAATGCATAATCCAAGCCGATAATTGTATAGCCGATGTATAAGATAATACACAGTATGAATGATACCAGCATCTGTCCCTGAATAAATGAACGCAGAGTGCGGTCGATATCGTATAATAATTCGATTAAAAACTGTTTAAAAGTTCCGCTGAACGGTGAAGTCATCGCTGGAATGAACTTATGGTGATCTTTCAGCATAAAGAAGAAAAAGAACGGTCCGAGCACCAGGGTTAAAAGGACACTCACTGTGCTTGTCACTATCGTAATTGCATTAGAAACAAAGCCGCTTAGCATATTCGTTCCCATATCGAGTGCATCCTCAGTTACCGACTGCAGATCGATATCAAATGGCAGACGTTCCCGCTGGCTCAGCAGATAATTTGCAATGTTCTGCACTTCACTTTGCAGTATAGGCAGTCTGGAGACTAAATTCTGTACCTGTTCTGTTACCATCGGTGCTACTGTCAGCGTAATAACCGCAATAACTATTAAGATAATTATAAAAATTGCAAGAATACTTACGAGTCTGTGCGCCTTGCGTTTTTCTAAAAAGCGCTGAATCGGTTCGGTTATGTAGTATAGCAGCCCGCCTATTAATACCGGGAAAAATATTGTCATTATTATCGTAATAAACGGATCAAAGATAATCTGAACCTGCATGACGAGCAGAATAATGACGAAAGTAATAATAAGTGCTATACCGCTTTGAAACCAAAGTTTATTAGTCATAAAGTGGCACCTCTGAAGTCTTTTAGTTTGTTCATATTGTATCATTCCTGCTTATAATTTCATACTATATAACAGGCAGATTCGGAAATACATGTTATCCCTAAGGACAAATTGGTAATATACAATATAAGGAGGCGTTACTTTGGATAAAACACCAGGAAAAGTACATACCACATCCCTCAGCTCGGAGGTTTGCGGTGAAACATTCGAAATACAATATTACCTGCCTAAATCGTATTCCGATCTTTATAAGTACAACGTTATTATAACTTTCGATTCGCAGGATTTCTTTAAATACGGGCAAATTGAACGATTAATTGAAAAGATGGAAGCAGATGGTGAGCTGGAACGGACAATCATTGTCGGTATTCCCTATCCTTCAGTTGAATGGCGCAATCATTACTTCAGTCCGAACGGAGAGCATCATGAAAAGTTTGTTACTTTTGTTGGCCGCGAACTCAACAGTTTTATAGACAAGCAGTTTAAAACTTTAAAAATGGCAAACAGCCGCCTGCTTATGGGCGAAAGTCTTGCCGGCAGTTTCGCTCTGTCGGTTGCATTGACCTATCCGAACACTTTCAGCCAGGCGCTTGCTTTCAGCCCTTTCGTCGACGAGCAGTTTATTAAGCGCTTTAAAAACAGCATGAGTCTGATTAATTTAAATATTTACCATACAATCGGCCTCGAAGAAGAAGATTTTACAACTATTATGGGCGCGCAGGCAGATTTTCTGACACCTAACCGCAAGTTGAATGAGATACTTGAAAACGAACCGCTGGAATACACATACCGCGAACTGGAAGGCGGACATATTTGGAAAACATGGAAACCGGAACTTAAAAATGTTCTTAGTCATTTTTTCGGATAGAAAACGTATACAATTTTTTTCGTAAAATGATATACTTGAAACAAATCGTTTAGGGAGGCATTTTAAAATGAAATTTGGAATAGCATTATTTCCATCTAAAAAACTTCAGGATACTGTGTACCAATATCGTAAGCGTTATGATGCTAGATATTCATATATCGCACCGCATATTACAGTAAAAGAAGCTTTTGAAGCGGATGAGAATGAAAAACCTCAGATTGCAGAATTTATCAAAAACGTAGCATCACAACATCAGCCTACAGAAATTGAAATTAAAAAGGTTTCAAGTTTTGCTCCAAAGAAACAAGTTGTTTATTTTAAAGTTGAGCCCAATGAAACATTAAGTTCAATTCACGAAGCGTTTAACAAAGGCGACTTTTACGGTGAAGCTTCACATCCGTTTGTACCGCATTTCACCCTCGCCCAGGAGGAAACAGCTCAGAAATTTGAAGATACACTCAGTCATTTGCAAATGATTGGAATCGAGCATTCAGAAACTCTGGATAAAATCAGTTTGTGCGTGCAGCTGGAAAACGGTATCTGGCATGTTACAGAAACCTTTAAATTAGGACAATAAAAAAACTCCCGAAAGGGAGTTTTTTTATGCCATAATATGATAACCGCTGTCCACGTGAAGAACTTCTCCTGTAATACCGCTTGACAGGTCGCTCAAAAGGAAGGCAACTGTGTTTCCTACTTCAAGCTGGTCAACGTTGCGTTTTAACGGCGCACGATCTGCAATTTCTTTAAGAATTGATTTGAATTCGCCGACAGCTGATGAACTCAGCGTACGGATTGGTCCTGCGGATACTGCGTTCACGCGGATGCCCTGTTCTCCAAGATCATATGCCAGGTAGCGTACACTTGCGTCAAGCGCTGCTTTTGCTACACCCATAACGTTGTAGTTAGGCATTGCGCGTTCGCCGCCAAGGTAAGTCATCGTGACGATGCTGCCGTTCTCATTCATGATTTCTTTAGCATATTTTGAAACAATCGTTAAGGAGTAAGCACTGATATCGAGTGCCATTTTGAACCCGTCACGTGAAGTTTCGCTGAAACCGCCTGTCAGTTCGTTTTTATCTGCAAATGCGATTGCGTGAAGAACACCGTCGATGCCGTTTGTTTTTTCGCCGATTTCTTTAAATGCTTTAGATACATCTTCGTCACTTGTTACGTCGCATTCAACGATAATATCGTGCTCGCCTTCAAGTTCAACAAGCAGCTTGTCCAGTTCCTTGCGGAAACGTTCGCCTAGAATAGTAAATACGAGTTTCGCACCCATTTTATCCAGAGCACGTGCTGCACCCCAGGCGATACTTCTTTTATTAGCTACACCCATAATTACATATGTTTTACCTGATAAATCCATTCAGAAATCCTCCTAATTCATCCCTAGTATTAGTACCTACTACTAATCTACATTTTATTAAGCCCCATTGCAAGAAATATCATAATAAGCTCGACATAAATACATTTGCGAGCGCAAAATAAATCAGCAGGCTGATGATATCATTTGCTGTAGTAATAAACGGACCGCTGGCAATAGCGGGGTCGATGCCAGCTTTATTCATTAATAAAGGTATAACAGTGCCGATAATAGTTGCAACTGACATCGATGCAAGCAAGCTGCCGCTGACAATAATACCGAGCACCGGCTCCCGGTACATCACTATAATAATAAGAAATATAACAATTCCGCAGACGAGACCCGTAATAAATCCGGAACCGAGTTCACGTCCTGCAAGCTTTATCTTGCTGGACTCTTTGATTTCGCCTGTCGATATACCGCGGATAGCCACAGCAAGCGATTGGGTTCCTGTGTTCCCTGCCATCCCGCTGATTACCGGAATAAATGCGCTGAGAAGCACAACCCGTGCCAGAGTATCTTCAAAAAATGACAGCATCCATGCCGTAATCATTCCCATAAAAGTCAATCCTATAAGCCATGGCAAACGTTTCTTTGCTGTTTCCACCGCCGTATCGGAAGTACTTTCGTTATCGCTCATACCGGCAAGTCTTGAATAGTCTTCCCCGGCCTCTTCATGAATAACATCCATAATATCGTCGGCTGTAATAATACCGACTAAATGATCCTGAAAATCGACAACCGGCACTGCAAGAAAATCGTAATCCCGGACGATTTGGGCGACTTCTTCCTGATCATCCGATACCCTTACCGACACGACTCGCTCGGTCATGACATCTCCGATGTATTCATCGTCATCTGCAACGATCAGTTCTCTCAGCGAAATAATGCCTGCAAGATGATTATCCGGATCGGTAACGAAGAGGTAGTAAATCATTTCCGATTCCGGCGCCACTTCTTTTAAATAGCGCATAGCTTCACGCACTGTCATAAGACTGTTAATGCTGACAACTTCCGTCGTCATGATACCGCCGGCAGTATCTTCCTCGTAGTTCATAAGACTGCGGATTTCCACTGCATCTTCTTTATCCATCAGCGGTAAATAAGTTGTCATTTTTTCGCGTGAGATTTCATTTAAAATATCCACTGCGTTATCGTACTGCATCGCCCCGATAATATGGGCTGCATAACGTGCATCTATTTTATCCAGCAGTTCTTCATATTCATCCGCTTCAAGTTCAAGCAAATCGAAGAAGTCGGATACTTCTTCAGGACTTAAAAACTTGTACAGAGTATTTTTCTCTTCATCGGTGAGCGCCTGGTAAATTTCACCCTGTTCATAATTGTGCAGGTCCATAAATATTTCTCTGAAACCATCCAGGTTCTCTTCATTTAAATACTTAATAAGGCTCTGTTTTACTTCTTCAAAATCTATTTCTCTGTTGTCTCTTGACATATCCATACCCACTCTCAACAAAAACTTTTATGAAATGAACGAATCGTGCACTCTTTGCCAGAACGGGAATGGCCTGAATCGTGCAAAGCGGATCTTCTCTTCAGCTACGGAAAACTGAATAGACTTTACACCTTTGTGCACCAGGTTCACATGATCAATCGTCATCTGATATTCTTCACTGTTAACCGGTCTGACGTTGACAAAATGATGCTTCGGCAAGACAAGCGGCGAACCGACCGTCCGGAAGACACGGTTATTTATCGATGCAATTTCAGTCATCTGCACTGCTTCGATGGACGGGTGTATAATAGCACCGCCGAGCGCCTTATTATATGCTGTGGAACCCGAAGGCGTTGAAATACACAAACCATCCCCTCTGAATCTTTCAAAGTGGCGGTTTCTGATATCCACATCCATAACCAGTGTCGATCCGTTGGTCATACGGAGCGTCGCTTCATTTAAGGCGAGGTACTTCGTTTCCATGCCGACTTTATCATAATGAATCATCACTTCGACAAGCGGATACTCAACGATTTCAAAGTCATCATTTTTCAATGCCATAATCAGGCGTTCAACTTCATCTTGTCCCCAGTCGGCGTAAAAACCGAGATGTCCTGTATGCACTCCGACAAATGATACTTCACCGACGATATGCTGATAGCGGTGAAACGCCTGAAGCAGCGTACCGTCGCCTCCAACAGAAACGACAATTTCCGGCGACTTTTCATCCAGCACCATATCCATCTCAAGCATATAGTTCATCATTTTGTCAGTTAGCGCGTTCGATTTTGTATCCCCTTTTGAAACTATAGCAAATCTCATATCATCACCTGATTTCATTTATATATTACGTTTTTTGGAAAAGTATTTCTGCGCTTCCTGAACTTCTTCTCTTATCTCCGACATTTCTTTGTCGAGCAGATAAGCCGCTTCAGCTGCATTCTGCAGACGGTCTTTAATTTCCGGCGGATATTCTCCCGAATATTTATAGTTCAGAGTATGTTCAATTGTCGCCCAAAAATTCATGGCGAGCGTTCGGATTTGAATTTCAGCGAGAATATTAATTCTGCCGTTCACGCTCTCGACCGGATACTCGATAATAATATGATACGAGCGGTAGCCGCTTTCCTTTGTATTCTCGATATAATCGCGTTCTTCAATTACCTTCATATCTCCCCGTGATCTGATATGATCTGTAATTACATTAATATCATCAACGAACTGGCACATAATCCGGATACCCGCTATATCATACATCTGCGCACGCAGATTATCATAAGGGATATTTCTCGTACTCGCCTTTTCTATTATACTCTGGACCGGCTTCACTCTTGATGTTACAAACTCCACCGGTGAGGACTGGCTCGTAATCTGATAATCTTTGCGGATACCTTTCAGCTTAATTTTAAGCTCTTCCACCGCCTGTCTGTACGGTGCTAAAAATATACTCCACTCTTCCAATTAAATTCATCCTCCAGACTCCACTGTAAAGGCCATTATTTTTTACTTCTGACGTAATTTATTCTACCATAACCCGTGAATTCTTATATATATAATCTGTTTGCTTTACAGGTTTTAAAAATTTAAGGATAATAACTGTGAGGAGTGAGGATGATGTTCGAAAAAGAAATCGAGTTTAAAAACCTGCTGACGGAAAGTGAATACGGTAAAATCAGGAACGATCATTTCTCCGGCGGACAGCCGCTGCATTTAACAAACTACTACATAGATAATAATGAACTGCAGCTGATTAACAATCTATTAATGCTGAGAATACGGGTCGAAGGCGGCAAGCAGCTCATGACGGTAAAAATCCCGGATGAACGCCATGTCGTTTACGAGTATTCCGGCGTTACGGATATCGATCTCACCGAAGGTGCTGCCATCGATGAAAGCAGCATCCCGGAAAACATACGCGGACAGCTTAAACAACGCAATATCCGGATGGACAGTCTGGCCATTCAGGGAACCTTAGTGACCGAACGGTTCGAAAAACCTTTAAACCTCGGTCTGCTCGTGCTCGACAGGAGCACCTACCTCGGGACGACTGACTTTGAACTTGAATTTGAAGCGCCTGACGTCAGTACCGGACAGGCAGAATTTACGCAAATTCTTAATAATTATGGTATTGTACGACGAGACGAAATTGTTAAAAGCGCACGTTTTTATAATGCACTTAAACACAAGAAGGGGGTAAACTGATGCCTTTAGCATATAATGAAATCGGCGAGGAAAAGCTTTATAAAATGATAGATATTTTTTATGAATATGTAAAAAATGACGACCGTATTAACCATCTTTTCCCCGACGATTTAACAGAAACTGCCTATAAGCAGAAACTCTTTCAAACACAATTTCTCGGCGGACCGAATTTGTACAACGAAAAGTACGGACATCCGATGCTCCGGGCAAGGCATATCCCTTTTAAAGTGACACCCGCTGCAAGCGAAGCCTGGCTTGAGAATATGAACCGGGCGATTCTTGACGTCGGTATAGATGAAGAATTGCGTGAGTATTTGATGGCACGTTATACCCTTACTGCAAAGCATATGGTAAACAGTGAGGATTAACAGCCGTCAACAAAAATATAGAGGTGAAATACGTGAGCAAAAATAATAGTGAAGACTTGCTGTTATTGGAGCAGTCAGATCATACAGTCGAAATTTTTTATTTCTTTGATCCATTTTCAAATGACTGTATAGCTATGGAGCCCGTAATAAATAAATTGCTGATTGAATACCGCGGACATATTACTATTAAAAAAATATTGGCGCCGTCGCTGTCTGTGCTGACTAAATGTCAGGCGCAGTCTACATCCAGTGTCGATAATATAGCACTCGCCTACAAAGCGGCGGAAATCCAGGGACAGTCCAAAGCTCGAGCTTTTATCAGATATATTTTTAACAGGATTAATCCGCTGAATACAATCTGCACGAAAGAAATGATTGATGACAGCGCAAGACTTGCCGGCATCGATTTAAATTCATTCCACGAAGATTTGAACTCTCCGACACTCGATGCGATGCTGAAATACGATTTGTCAGTGTTCAGGGAGATGGATATCGAAAGCCTGCCCGCCATGGTTTTCTTCTCAGGTGATGTAAAATCGGAAGGGGTTAAAGTTGAAGGTTTTTATCCATATCATATATACACTTATATTATTAACGAGCTGATCGGTATCGAAGTGGAGAAAAGACAGCTTCCAAGTATCATTGACTATATCAGAGCCCATGAACTCGTCAGTTTTGATGAATTAAAAACTATCTTTGAGTGGCGTGCCGGTTTATTATTAAACGAACTGAAAAAACTGCGGCTTCAGCGCTTAATTGATGAAGTCAATTTAAACAATCAGTCTTTCTATCAGCTTAAACAGCCGGCAGTTCCGCTGCAGGCAAAACATTAATAACGAAAAATACCAGGTCCGAAACAAAAGATATAAAAGGTTATAATATTAGATGATTTCACTTTAAAAGCCGTACGTTAGACTTCTAGGGGAATAGCATCTGCGTGAGACTACAGACTCACGCGATGCCCCAGAAAAGCTAACGTACGGCTTATTTATGCTGTAAACATTTATGTCCGAGCCCAGTGTTTTTTAATATGTATTAAAAAAGCCAATAAAAAAAGTAGCACATCTTCTATAATGTGCTACTCAAACAAAGGGGATGGGAGAAATTTTTCACTGTTAACAAAGGGGTATGTTTCAGTGATAAAATTTTCATGAGTTAAATATAGCACGGTAACAAGCTCTAAGCAACACTTTGAACAGTTTTTCACATTATTGTCATAATGTAAACGAATTCACAAACTTAATTCTCTAAATCAGTAAGCAATTCTTCAAATTTTGTTAATTGTGCTTCAAAAACTTCCAGTGCATTTTCAACCGGTTTGCTCGTCGTCATGTCGACTCCAGCATTTTTTAATATTTCAATCGGGTAGTTCGATGATCCTTTTTTAAGGAATTCCTCGATATAGCGCTGTGCAGTCTCTTCCCCTTCTTCCAGCACCTGTTTTGACAGACTTGCTGCAGCTGCGTAGCCTGTTGCATATTGATAAACGTAATAGTTCATATAGAAGTGAGGAATTCTTGCCCACTCCACGCTGATTGCTTCGTCGTAGTCGACTGCATCACCGAAATATTTTTTATTCAGATCTCCGTAAACTTCGCTGAGCTTGCCTGCTGTCAGCGGCTCTCCCGCTTCTTTAAGCACATGAATTGCATGCTCAAACTCCGCAAACATCGTCTGACGGAACACGGTGCCTCTGAAACCTTCCAGCTGTTCGTTCAATAAGTACAGCTGCTGTTTTTTATCATCGAGCGTATTAAACATGTAATCAGCAAGCAACGCTTCGTTAAAAGTACTTGCGACTTCTGCAACAAAGATAGAATAGCCGCTCGTATTTGCCGGCTGGTTTTTGCGCGAATAATAACTGTGCACAGAATGTCCGAATTCATGCGCCAGCGTGAACAGGTTATTGACATTATCCTGCCAGTTCATAAGGATAAACGGATTTGTCCCGTAAGTGCCTGATGAGTATGCACCTGTACGTTTTCCTTTGTTCTCATATACGTCCACCCAGCGGCTCTCTAAGCCTTCTTTAACGATGCTGACATATTCTTCACCTAAAGGCTGAAGAGCATTTACCAGCCATTCTTTGGCATTTTCATAAGTCATATCAAAGTCTGTATCTTCAACGAGCGGTACGTACATATCATACATTTTCAATTCATCGACTTTTAAAAACTTCTTGCGCAGTTCTGTATAACGGTGTAAAAGATGAAGATTATCGTTCACTGTGTTTACCAGGTTGTCATACACAGATTCAGGAATATGGTTATTTGACAGCGCCTGATGACGGCTTGATTTATACCCTCTGACATCCGCACTGAAAGCATGAGTATTTACAACTCCGGCAAGTGTCTGGCTGAGTGTGTTTTTAAATTGATTATATTCACCGTACAGGTTGTTATAAGCAGACTCGCGCAGCGTCCTGTCGGAAGATTTAAGCAGTTCAACATAGTTCCCCTGAGTAAGTTCATGCTCTTTTCCTTCCTTGTCAACAGCAGGTTTAAAAGTAATATCTGCATTATTAAACATACCGTACACTTGAGATGGTGTATGCATCACTTCACCGGCACGGGCAAGGAGCTGTTCTTCTTTATCGCTTAAAATATACGGTCGCTGCTTATTTAATTTCTCAAGATCAAATTTAAATTCCGCGAGCCGTTCATGATTCGCATATTCTTTTAAAGTTTCTTCAGGAATTTCCATAATTGCCGGCACGAGGAAACTCCAGGCTGTCGAGTATTTAACTGCAAGTGATCTTGCCCGGCTTTCGAGTGCGCTGTAAGTATCATTTGACGTATCCTGGTCGTGTTTTAAATGAGCATAGACAAATAATTGCCCGAGTTCTGTATCGAGTGATCTTTCGAGCTCCAGAGCATCTGCGAGTTTTTCTGCAGAATCGAAACCATCTTTGAATTGATCGTTATCAGCGATTTTGCTCTCGAGTGCTTTATACGCTTTTTCAAAATCTTCGTCACTTTTAAAGATCGTCGTTAAATCCCACGTATTTTCAAGCTGCTGTTCTTCTCTAGTAATTAAATTCCCCATGAATAAAAACCTCCGTTTATTAGTAACACAATTTTCTCAATAATTTATTCTTTATTCAAGCAATATCTTTCGAAATCCGAAAAACTTTTAAATAGAAAGCAAGCAGCTTCTTAATGATTGTGTTTTTATCAGGAATATCAGAGAGTGTTCTCAATTTAATAAAGTTAGAAAACTTTTCGCGGTCAAAAGTACTGTTCGTTAAATGGTAATAAATATATAACTTCCACTCAATTGGCGAATTTAAAATATATCTTTCATCAAAACCGGTAAAATAAAGAAAATCAGGCAGCGTGCCTGCAGTCAGACCCAGCTGATACATATAAGTCAGTGTCGGATTCAAGACTGATTTCCCGGATTTCTCACGCCGGATTAAACGCTTCACCGCTGCTTCTGACAGCCTGTATGTTTCTGCCCAGCTTTCCTTAGTTTGAAATGTTAATAAATCATCCAGGACCACCTGTTCTTTTTTAAATGTGAAACGGTTTAAGCCGGCAGTATGCCCGATGTGCCAGGCAGTAATAATAAGTTTTTCGGTATCCACTGTATAGATAGTATCTTCGGACATGGCGGACAGCTGAAAATGACTTAAGGAGACGAGCACACCTTCCTGTTTTATTTCTTTTTCGTCCAGCAGCCAGATTACTCTGATACCGAGCTTACGATAGCCTGAGGTGCGCGATAAAATTAATTCCGGACTGATTCTTGACAGCTGAATTTCAAGAGCCAGGCTGTGTTCAATTAAAATATCCGGAATCTGTTCAATACTTTCAAGATAATATTCCATCGCTGTATCGTAACGCTTCTTCAATTTAAGGTATAAATCGTGTTTCAGCTTTAAATGGAGCAGCGATTCCCTTTTGTATAAATATCTGCTGCATTGTAAAATATGATGGTGAGAAAAGTGCGGAACCTTTACGCTGCCTGCTTTTAAAATAACAGGTGTGTCACAGACCGGACAGAAATACAGTTCATTTTTTACTGCATTTAAAGCCATAACCTGCAAGCCGTTTTCATCATTTGCCATAAACATAAAAAAACCTCCTTTTCCTATATATAGGGAAAAAGGAGGTTTTATTTTTTTTTCGTACAAGTTAATTAATTTTCTTGAAAATATCTTCTAACCTGCGCCCGAACGTTGTTACTCATTATAATTTTTCCATATTCATCCAGTAAGGCACTGGCAATCGAAGTCGGCTCACTGTATTCCAGCAGCTTTGATTCAATACCTTCCATACTGTCAAAATGTGTTCTGTAGTCAAAGAAGACCTGGTAGTAGTATTTACCATCCAGTACATACAGTAAATCTTCATACAGCGTTTCATCCACTTCAACTTCATGAGTATATTTTATAAGATTTTCAAAATCACTAAAGTGAACCATCAGGGGTTCATTAATGACTGGAACATCAAATTTATTATTGTTGTCAGTTTTCCGTTCGTCGATGGCTTTATCGATAAATGATTCGATTTCCCGGTTTTCAATATTCATGGCATAAGGCTCCATGCCATACGGATCATGTTCATTCTGGGACTTAGACACAACGACTTCGATACCTTTGTCGAACGCATGCACTTGAATCCATAATGGGCCATCCATAGCAAAATCATCTGTTTGCTCGTTGTTTACTTCATCCATAATCGTCCAGAAAAATTCTTCGCCGCGCTGACGGTTCATCCATAAATCTTCTTTGTTAAAACCGCGGCTTTCAATATCGCTGTATGTTAAGAAGAATTTAATGGTTGAGTCGTTCACTCTTTCAATTCTCATCCTGCTCACTCCCTTACCATCATTTCTGCCTATTATACTAAGGATTATAATATAATACCAAATTTTAGATTTGTCTGCTTATTATATGTTAAAACGCCCGCAGATAGCAAATCATCTGCAGGCGTATTGAACTTCATACATATATCAAGTTAATCATCGTACAAATATTTCTTATAATTCTGCCAGGCGTTTAGCTTCGATTAGATGCAAGGTTCTAATGCTGCGTGGTAAAAAGCGTCTGATTTCATCTTCGTTGTAGCCCACTTGTAAACGTTTGTCATCCATAATAATTGGACGTCTCAATAAACCGGGGTTTTCCATAATTAAAGTATACAGCTCATTCATAGGAAGGCTTTCGATATCAACATTTAATTTTTGGAAAGTTTTAGAGCGAGTCGAGATAATTTCTTCTGTCCCGTACTCTGTCATTCTTAAAATAGATTTAACTTCGTCTAAAGTTAATGGTTCAGAAAATACATTGCGTTCCGTATAAGGAATATCGTTTTCCTGCAACCATGCTTTTGCCTTACGACATGACGTACAACTTGGAGAAGTAAATAGTACTACCATGTAACTCACACTCCAATTTTTTTATTTCTAACAAGAATCTATACCCGTTTAAAGTTATCTTTAAACATCTCACCAGTATGTAACCCTGACTCCTGTTGACAATTCTTATTATAGGTACTAAACATTAAAATAAAATGAGAATATTGTAATAATCTTAAAAATTATTAATTAAGCTGCTGTTAAAAAGCAATATTTACTGCCTGATTCTATTATAACATCAAATTTGGTCAAAGCATAGATGTTTTCCGCATTAATACTGCCTACTCCAGTTTTTTCATATAAATTAATGCTAATTTGCCCACTTGATTGCACATCTGCAAAAAGAGTATTAATATTAAGAGACTAACTAAAACTATGTAGGTGACATTAATGAAAACATTATTCTCAGGCGTTCAGCCAAGCGGTATTCCGACTATAGGGAACTATATTGGCGCTTATAAACAATTCGTTGAATTACAGGACGAATACGATTCATACTTCTGCATCGTGGACCAGCATGCTATCACTGTGCCCCAGGACCGGCTAAAGCTTCGTGAAAATTCACGAGCGCTCGCAGCCATTTATCTTGCAAGCGGCTTAAATCCCGATAAGATTTCTCTCTTTATACAAAGTGAAGTCTCAGCTCATGCCAAAGCAGCATGGATGCTGCAGTGTACTTCATATATCGGAGAGCTTGAACGTATGACACAGTTTAAAGATAAAGCACGAAAGCAAAATCAGCGGGACGGCATCTCTGTTGGACTCCTGACTTATCCTGCTTTAATGGCCGGCGATATTTTACTTTACAACGCTGACGTAGTACCAGTCGGTGAAGATCAGACTCAGCACATTGAATTTACCCGCAATATTGCCGAGCGTTTTAACACTAAATATAATGACATCTTCACACTGCCTGAAATTAAACTGCCAGCAGTAGGCGGACGTATTATGAGCCTGAACGAGCCTGTTAAGAAAATGAGTAAGAGTGATGATAATCAAAAATCATTTATAACCTTACTGGACGATCCAAATCAGGCGGCGAAGAAAATCCGTTCTGCCGTTACCGATTCTGATACCGAAATTAAATTCGATAAGGAAAACAAACCTGGTATTTCGAACTTGCTCACTATTTACAGTTCATTAACCGATAAAACAATCGGACAGCTGACTGAAGAATATAAAGACTCTAGCTACGGAGACTTTAAGAAGGATCTCGGGGAAGTCGTGAAAGAATTCCTTATCGATTTCCAGGAAAGATACAACTATTACCTCAACAGTGAAGAACTGGATGAGATTCTTGATGCCGGCCGCGATAAAGCAGCGCGGAAAGCAGATAAGATGGTAGAAAAAATGGAACGCGCAATGGGCTTAGGCAGAAAGCGCAGAAAATAATCAGTAATCCGGACAGAATTTTTGATTCTGCCCGGATTTTTTGTGTTTTTGGGTAAATGAAAAGGGGATCGAGATCTCATTGCGGAGCAAACACACTTTCTCGGGAATGACAGGAGCTCATTGCGGGGCAAACGGAAAAATTCCGTACAAACACAAAAAAAGCACGTTCCACCCAAGGCAGAACGTGCTTCAATATATAATTTTATTCTTCGTATTTTTTAAATACCAGGGACGCATTGTGACCGCCGAAACCTAAACTGTTAGATACAGCATATTTAAGGTCAGCTTTTTCAACACCGTTCGGCACGTAGTTAAGATCGCACTCCGGCGCCTGGTTTATTAAATTAATAGTCGGGTGAACTTTGCCTTCACGCAGACTGTAAGCAGTAATGATCGCTTCCATACCGCCTGCTCCGCCGAGCATGTGGCCCGTCATCGATTTAGTCGAGTTGACGAACAAGTTATCCGCATGTTCTTTAAAGACAGAACGGATTGCTAGCGTTTCAAATTCATCGTTGTAAGGTGTACTCGTACCATGCGCGTTGATGTACTGCACTTCTTCAGGTCTAATGCCTGCATCTTTCAACGCTTCAGCCATTGCACGTGCGCCGCCTTCTCCATTTGGCGCCGGTGCTGTAATGTGATGTGCATCTCCCGTAGAGCCGTAGCCTACAATTTCAGCATATATTTGTGCACCGCGTGCTTTTGCATGCTCGAGTTCTTCGATAACAACAATCCCGGCACCTTCAGCTATTACGAAACCGTCCCGGTCTTTTGAGAAGGGACGCGACGCATATTCAGGATCGTTCGAGTTCGATAATGCTCTGTTCGCCTGGAATCCTGCAACACCCATGTTTGTAATTGGCGCTTCAGTACCGCCCGTAATCATTACATCTGCCTGGCCGCGTTCAATAATTTTAAACGCGTCACCGATAGAGTTTGTACCGGTTGCACATGCTGTGACCGTCGCACCGTTCGGGCCTTTTGCCCCTTCACGGATTGACACCTGGCCGCTCGCCATATCCGGGATCATCATCGGAACGAAGAAAGGACTGACACGTCTCGGTCCTTTAGTCGTCAGCGCGATAAAACCATCTTCCAGTGACTGAATGCCGCCGATTCCGGAACCGATCCATACTCCGACACGTTCAGCATTGCTGTCGTTAATTTCAAGCCCTGAATCCTTTACCGCTTCGTCTGCCGCAATAACAGCAAATTGTGTAAATTTATCCATTCTGCGCGCTTCTTTTCTATCGATAAAATCTTCTATATTTAAGTTTTTTACTTCTCCGCCGATATGAACATTAAATTGTTCGGTATCGATATTAGTAATTTCTGCAATTCCATTCTTACCCGCCAATGCGTTCTGCCATGTTTCCTTTGCTGTATTACCAATTGGTGTTACTGCCCCTGCACCGGTAATTACAACTCGCCTTCTAGTCATTAAGAGTCCTCCTTCTTAGTACCCCAAGTTAAACAAACTGCGCCCCATGTTAAACCGCCGCCAAATCCGACGAGAACAATATTGTCTCCCGGTTTGATGCGGTTTCTTTTCACTTCATAATCTATGCTGAGCGGAATCGATGCTGCTGAAGTGTTCCCGTATTTATTGACAGTCACACTCATTTTATCATAAGGCAGCCCCATACGTTCTCTTGCCGCATTCATAATTCTAATATTAGCCTGATGAGGAATCAGCATATCAATATCTTCTTTTGCAAGTCCTGCTTTTTCAGTGACTGCAACGCTCGACTCTCCCATTTGACGGACTGCAAATTTAAATACTTCCCGGCCGTTCATACGGATATATCCTTTTTCTTTATCTCCATATAAATACTTGCCGCCTGATCCTTTGCTCCCGAGTTCGAAAGATTTAATGCCGAAACCTTCTTCAACTTCACCAACGACTACAGCACCTGCACCGTCTCCGAATAATACCGCGGTCGAGCGGTCTTCAAAGTCAGTTATTTTTGTCAGCTTATCAACGCCGACCACTAAAATATTTTTGTAGTTGCCGGATTTAACGAACATTTCAGCTGTTGAGAGTCCATATATAAAACCTGAACATGCAGCGAGCTGATCCATCGATGCAACATTATTGAGTCCCAGACGGTCCTGAATCATAGTTGCAACTGTCGGGAATTTATAATCTCCGGTAGAAGTGGCAACGATTACAAAATCGATATCTTCTTTTGCCACGCCCGAGTTCTCTATCGCCTCTTCAGCTGCATAAAAAGCCATTTCACTTGTTTCCATATCTTCCGCGAAACGCCGTTCTTCTATACCTGTCATTTCTCTAATCCATTCATCAGAAGTATCGAGAATTTTTTCAAAGTCAAAATTCGTAAATACTTTTTCTGGTGCATATGAACCAATGCCGAGAATTCCTACATTTGTCATGCTTCTCACACCTTATAGTCTCATTATATTACTAGGTACTAATTTATCATAATTCAGTCCGTCTTTCAATTAAAAACAAACTGATAAATAAGAAGAAACCTGAGACAATTTGTCCCAGGTTTCCTCTTATTCATTAATGGTTATTCTGCGTCTTCAACACCAACGCGGTACCATAACAGGTCTTCGTTCCACTCGTAATCTTCAGAGTAGTTGATTACTCTTTCGTTTACAGGTGTAACAAATGCACGGTAAAGTGTCGGAATTACAGGAATATCTTCAGCCATCAGTTCTGCCCACTGGTTGTATACATCTTTTCTGTATTCAGTGTCAAGAGCTTCTGCTGAGTTACCATCTTCCAGCAATGCAGTACTTTCATCTGATTCATAGCGAGTGTAGTTAAATGGAGCATCCGGACCGTAAAGACCTGAAGGGTCTACGTCAGAACCTACACTCCAGGCACCCTGATAAATATCGATTTCCGGATCATCGTTTTCAACCATGTCGTAGAATGAGTTAAACTCGATTAAACGGCCGTTAGTTAATTCAACATTTAAACCGACATCTCTCCAAGACTGGATGTAGTAGTTTGCTAATGGTTCCGCAGTATCTCCACCTGACATTGAAGCAAAGTTAATCGTTAACGGTTCTCCTTCAGGTGTTTCTCTCATGCCATCTCCATCAGTATCTTCGTATCCAGCTTCGTCAAGAATGCGGTTTGCTTCTTCAGGATCGTAGGCAGGAACTTCTACTTCTTCATGCCAGTTAGCATGGTAAGGAGTAATTAGTGAAGTTGCTTTCCAGCGAAGTCCGTTGTAGAAACGTTCGCCGATTGCGTCATTGTCAATTGCATGCCACATTGCACGGCGTAATTCAACGTCGCCCATTTTCATTTCTTCGGGTTTATAATCTACACGATTTTCATCAGCATTCCATGAGCCGAGTTTAAATCCGATGTAAGTATAAGCACCTTCAATATTTGCCAGCCATTCAACACCTTCAATGTCTGCAACATCCGGATACTGGTCTGTCGGGAAACTGATAGCATAATCTATCTCTCCTGACTCAACTGCACTTGCAACTGACGATGGTGCAATGACACGTACCGTTACTTCTGCAGCTCCTGGTTCACCGCGCCAATAATCTTCAAACTTAGACATAGAAATCGACTCACCTGAAACCATTGAGTCCACTTTGTATGGTCCAATACCAATTGGGTTTTCACGAGTTTCAGGTGCTGCTGCCATATCAGCTACTTCTATACCGTCATAATGATGTTCAGGGAAAGCATATGGCCAGAAACCACCGGCTGTTAATGACGGCGCAAGTTCACTGTATGTAAATACAGCAGTTTGATCATCCACTACTTCAATACCTGAAATAGAATCAGCATCGCCGCTTCTATATTCTTCGTACCCTTCGATTAGCGTAAAGCCGTCTGTTGAACCGCGTACCCCGTCGTAATCAGGATGTCCGATAACTTCATATGAAGCAACATAGTCCTGAATCGTTAACGGCTCCCCATCGTGCCAATTCACGTCATCACGCACTGTAAACGTTACAGTGTTATTTTCTTCATCGAGTTCGTAAGTCATCGCACCCTCATTTGTATACTGGAAATCAGCATCCATTGACAGTAATGATTCATCGAATAACTCAAGCATTTCTGCATCTGGTGCACCATTGTAGAATGCCCAGTTCAGAGTGCCCTCAAAAGGCGTATCTGATGAATATCCTACTTTAATAGTTCCTTCCCCTGAAGGCTCCCCTGTATTAGATACTGTTTTTGGAAAATCTTCATAGTTGTATACTTCTCCTGAAGCAGTATCCCCTTCTTCTGCAGAATCATCTGATGATTCTTCATCTCCTGATTCTTCCGTTGAAGCGTCATCCGTAGATGTATCTTCTTCTGAAGAATCTCCCCCGCATGCTGCCAGCGCTAAAACAAGAGCCAGCGTCATAAGGAAGCAAAACCTCGACCAAGAAATTTTAGTCATTTTATTTCCTCCTTTGTTTTTACTGCTTGATATATATACAAAGTTCAGATCTCCGAACTTTAGTATCTGAATTGAAATTCTTCCATAAAATGTTTGTAAAGTTTTCTTAATATTCATAATAGCATAGTTATGCAGCATTACAATAATTTTTTTGAAAATTAAGTCTTCTGTTTATGCATTGCGCTGACGGGCGTCTCCTGCACGTCTGAATGCTTCTCCGATGTTTCTGACACACAGCATTAAGATTAAAATCAGGATTGCAGCAGGTGCCCAAATCCACCATCTGTTCTGCAGAGTCTGCGTTTGAATTGCATAAGCCATGAGTGTCCCGAGTGAAGGTGTGCTCTCCGGGAAACCAAAGCCGATAAATGACAAGCCTGATTCAATTCCGATATTCGCAGCCAGTGACAGCGTTGCGTTAACGATAATCAGACCGACCATGTTTGGCATCAGCTGGGTAAATATAATTTTAATATTAGAACTTCCAAGAGTCCGGGAAGCATTAATATAATCGAGCTCTTTCTCCTGCATCGCAATTGAACGAATCAGCCGCGCTGTACCTGTCCACAAGAAGGCAGCCATAATTAATGAGAATGTCCAGATATCATACGATGGAACGATTGTTACGAATACAACAACGATCATCAGGAATGGCAGAACCATGAAAAAGTCAACAACACGCATCATCGCGTTATCGATATGTCCGCCAAAGTAGCCCGATACAACACCGTAAACTATACCGAAGCCGACACTTATAGCAGTGACCAGGAAACCGATAGCAAGTGAATTCCTCGTTCCAATAATCAGCTGGCCGAAGATATCGCGGCCGCCGTAGTCCGTTCCCAATCTGAATTCATCATTAGGTGGCTGGTTGATTGCGAATAAATCCACTTTAACAATCGCCGCCTGGTTCAGGAACATCGTTAAGCCGAATACATATGATGTAATAACGACTAGAATTATAAGAGAGAACAGCGCGAGTTTATCGCTGATTAATTCTTCAAATATAATTTTCCAGCCGGGCTTAGAGCGCGGCAGATTTTTCATATCCAGCGCGCCATGGCCCACTGCCCCATGCGGTAAATCCGCTTTAACGCTCATATCCATTTCTTTTCGCTCACTGCTGTCTTTATCATCCAGTGAGAATGCATCCCCTTTTTCAGGCGGGGTGTATTCTTTGTTTGCCGGTTCTTCACTGTACTTATAAGTTTCTGTTTCATTTTCTTTCAGTCTGTTTTTGTCTTCTCTTTTATTAGCCAAATTCACCCCTCCTTACTTAATGCGGATACGCGGATCCACTATACTTAAAATAATATCTGACAGCAGCGTTCCTATAATCGCAAGCATTCCGTACATTAGAATAAGTACGTTCGCCACTGAAAAGTCGCGGATTGAAATTGATTCAAGGAATAAGCGGCCCATGCCTGGATAGCCGTAAATCGTTTCGATAAACAGCGACCCGCCTAATAATGCCGTAATTTCATAACCGAAGAAAGCAGCAATCGGTAAAATTGAGTTTCTAAAAATATGTTTCGTATAAACTTTTCCTTCTGTTACACCTTTAGCACGTGCTAAAGTTATGAAGTCTTTCTGTTTTGTTTCGATAATACCGCTCCTTAAATACTGAACGGTGCCGACCAGCCCGATTAAAGCTATAGCAAAACTCGGCAATATAAGATGCTGGATTTTACTCAGCACATACTCGAAGGTGCCCGGCTGTATGCCCGCTCCAACCGAACCGCCTGTAGGAAACCAGCCAAGTGTATAGCCGAACAGCAGCAGCATTACTAAACCAAAAATAAATGTCGGTGTTGCGAAACCTAAGTATGTGTATCCTGTAATCAGACTGTCGAGCGGCGAGTCGTTCCATCGTCCTGAAATAAGGCCTAATGGAATACCGATTAAGTAAATTAATACTGCTGAGAATAATGACAGCCATATGGTATTCAGCATTCTATCACCGATAACGTCAAGTACCGGCTGCTGTTTAAAGAACGAGTGCCCGAAATCTCCCTGCAGCATCGCAGCTATCCAGTCTCTGTACTGAATATACCAGGGATTGTTTAGTCCCATCTGTTCACGCAGACGTTCGATTTGTTCAATCGGCACTGTAGGGTCAATCAGACCGCTTAAGGCATCCCCCGGCATTAAAGAACCCAGGAAGAATACCAGAATACTTAGTAAAATAATTTGCGGAAACGATATAATTAACCGTCTAATAGTAAATTTTAACATTCAGCCTTTCACCCCTTTGCCGGCAGTGCAGCTTTGTGCGTTGCTGAAATATTAATCAGCGGCAATGCTCTGCCATCCTCATCTAAATATTCGTGAAAATGCTGGTCGTATTCTTCTTTTACCGACTGGCGAATATGCAGATTTTCATCGATTTTATCAACGTTCGTATCCGGAATCGCAGCGATCAGACGTTTCGTATAAAGGTGCTGAGGATTGCTGAAAATATCCTCTGCGGTGCCTTCCTCGACGAGGCGTCCCTGATACATAATACCGATATGCTGACACATGTGCCGGACAACCCCTAAGTCGTGCGCGATAAACAGCATTGTCAAGTCCAGCTCTTCTTGAATATCCTGCATAAAGTTTAATACCTGCGCCTGGACCGACACGTCGAGTGCAGATACAGGCTCATCGGCAATAATCAATTTCGGGTTCAGTGCGATTGCCCGTGCTACACCGATTCTCTGCCGCTGTCCGCCTGAAAATTCGTGCGGATATTTATAAAGCGAGCCCGGCGGCAGCCCTACTTTTTGGAGCAGATCCAAAACTTCTGCAATCAGTTCATCTTTAGTACGTTTGTGATAATTTCTAATCGGCTCACTCACGATATCAAATACACGCTTACGTACATTTAAAGAAGAGTACGGATCCTGGAAAATCATCTGGATTTCTTTGCTGTTTTCCACTGACTTCCCGCTTCCGCTGATTGCTTTGCCATCGAAAAGAATCTCCCCTTCCGTTATATGATTCAAGCCGATGACTGCTTTGCCTGTTGTTGTTTTCCCTGATCCCGACTCTCCAACGAGACCGTATGTAGTGCCCTGCGGAATATTGAGTGAGACTCCGTCAACAGCTTTAACGTGGTCTTTAACTGTATTGAAAAAACCGCCTTTTATCGGGTAGTACACTTTTAAATTATTTATTTCGAGCAGGTTATTCATTCCTTCACCTCTTCTGCGCCATTTTCCATTTGCTCCTGTTCTACTTGAAGTCCGATATCAGGGTCCGATTTTAAATAGAAGTCTTTATAGCACGTGCAGCGTACATAATGCTCCGGGCTGATTTCCCTAAGTTCTGGATTATGTTCATGGGCTTCAGCCGGAATCCACGGAATCCGTGGCGCAAAACGGCATGAGTCTCTATCCATTTTATTCAGTGCAGGCACGACCCCTTCAATAACATGAAGTCTGCTTCCCATCTGCTCTTCATGCGGCAGTGAGTTTAGCAGAGAACGCGTATACGGATGTTTAGGATATTTAAATAATTCTTTAACCGGTGCGATTTCCACAATCTGGCCGGCATACATTACAGCTACCCGATCTGCCATTTCCGCCACAACACCGAGATCATGCGTAATCAGCAGTACTCCCGAGTTAAGATCTTCCTGCAGTTCTCTGATTAAGTCGAGAATCTGCGCCTGAATTGTTACATCCAGCGCCGTCGTCGGTTCATCTGCAATCAAGAGCCGCGGTCTGTTCGCAATTGCAATTGCGATTACAACACGCTGGCGCATTCCTCCTGAAAGTTCATGAGGGAATGCTTCCCCGACACGTTCCGGATTTGGAATGCCTACTCTCGACAATAACTCTATTGCATAGCTTTCTCTTTCACTTTTAGCTTTCGTCTTATGTATTTTTAAAGTCTCCATAATCTGAAGCTTTATTTTCATTAACGGGTTCAATGCAGTCATGGGATCCTGGAAGATCATGGCCATCTCTCCGCCGCGTATAGTGTTCATCTTTTTCTCATTAATTTTAAGAAGGTCTTTACCTTCAAAATCCACCTGGCCTTCAATCCGTGCATTCCTGTGAAGCTTCATTAATGAAAATGCCGTTGCACTTTTCCCCGATCCGGACTCCCCGACAAGTGCCACTACTTCATTCGGCTGAATATCCAGTGACACACCGTCCACAGCGGGGTAATATGTCCCGTCTATTTTAAAGGATGTCGTCAAATTTTTAACGCTCAGAAGCTCTTCTCCCACTTAAATCACCTTAACTTTCCCTTTGTTAAAAATAAGTCTCAATTTTTCAAATTATGTAAATTCTCATGTTTGTTTTTCTATTGTATAAAGACACTGTCAAAAAGGCAATAAGAATTATCTAAAAATTATAAAATTTCTGCATGTAATTTATTAATATACATCTATGCATAATCGTTTGCACCTTTATTCTATGAGACCGCTTTCAATAATGCAAGCGTTTTCAGCAATTATTTTTTCCCCACTATACTTTATGAATTTTTTCATGTAAAATGAATGTATAAAATACGTTAAATCGGAGGCTTCTCACTGATGAGATATCTCGTTACATTTTTATGGGCATTCATGCTCACTCAGATGGTCAACTTTATACTTAACAGTCTTGCAGGCGGCGGCCCGTTAAACTTCTGGATTGGTGTTGTTTTAGCGGTACTTATTACATTGACAATCTTTGTCCTTGACGGATTGAATAAAATGTCAGCTGATCCTAATGCCGGCGACGAACACTAAACTGGATTTCATATGAAATCCGGTTTTTTTATTTGTATTTTTTAACTTTACTGTAAAACGGGTATAATTATTTTATAATCACTTTTACCTTTTTTGGGGTATTTTAATATGAAAAAATTTATCATGTCGATCGACCAGGGCACAACGAGTACGAGAGCTGTACTTATCGACCGGGAAGGAAATATTGCCGCTTCAAATCAGCGGGAGTTCACACAGCACTTTCCGCATTCCGGCTGGGTGGAGCATAATGCAAACGAAATATGGAGTTCTGTCTTGTCTGTAGTTGCCGGAGTCATGATAGAAAATAACATCACACCGGCTGATATCGATTCAATCGGTATTACAAATCAGAGGGAAACCGCAGTAGTCTGGGATAAAAATACCGGTCTTCCAATTTATAATGCTATCGTCTGGCAATCCAGACAGACCGCCGATATTTGTTTTGATTTGAAAGAACAGGGATATGAAGCGCTTTTCCGGGAAAAGACAGGACTTGTAATTGACCCTTATTTTTCAGGCACTAAAATTAAATGGATTCTCGACAACGTTGAGGGTGCCATGGAAAAAGCAGAAAACGGCGACCTTTTATTCGGTACGGTAGACAGCTGGATTATATGGAAATTCACTGAAGGTGCTGAACACGTTACAGATTATACAAACGCGAGTCGGACACTTCTATATAATATATACGAGCTTAAATGGGATGAAGAACTTTTATCTATCTTAAATATTCCGAAGAAGATGCTGCCGGAAGTAAAATCTTCAAGCGAAATATACGGCTACACGACAAAGTCCCACTTCTTCGGTTACAACATTCCCATTGCAGGTATCGCGGGCGATCAGCAGGCAGCCTTATTCGGCCAGACGTGCTTTAATGAAGGCGATGCGAAAAATACTTACGGAACCGGCTGTTTTCTGCTTCTGAATACAGGTGAAGAACCGACATCCAGCAACAATGGCTTGTTAACGACGATTGCTGTCGGCATCAACGGCAAGGTGAATTATGCACTGGAAGGATCTATTTTTGTTGCGGGCAGCGCGATTCAGTGGCTGCGTGACAACCTCGAATTTTTCAGCGACTCAAAAGTAAGCGAACAATATGCTAGGCAAGTAGATTCGTCTGAAGGTGTATACGTCGTGCCCGCCTTTACCGGACTCGGTGCGCCATACTGGGACTCGGAAGCGCGGGGTACCATGTTCGGTCTGAGCCGGGGGACAACTAAAGCGCATATCAGCCGGGCAACACTTGAAGCTGTCGCCTATCAGACAAAAGATGTTCTCGATGCGATGCAGCTCGATGCCGGTATAGAAATCGACAGGCTGCGAGTGGACGGCGGCGCTTCAGCTAATAACTTCCTTATGCAGTTTCAGTCTGATATGCTGCAGACCAAGGTTGAGCGTCCCGCAATTTTGGAATCGACTGCGCTCGGAGCTGGTTATCTCGCAGGCCTTGCCACAGGTTTCTTTCTGTCACAAGAAGCTCTGCAGGAACTCAGTAAAACCGATTCAACATTCAATCCGCTGATGGATAACAATAAACGGGATACACTCTACCGCGGCTGGCAAAGTGCAGTCCGCGCGACTCAGATGTTTAAGACAGATGAATAATCCGAATTAAAAAACAGGAGGAGAATTATGTTAAACGCACTTACACGTAAACATCAGCTTGATCATATGTCGAAATTTGAATACGATTTACTTATAATCGGCGGCGGAATTACGGGAGCCGGAATTGCACTGGATGCATCGATGCGCGGACTGAATGTCGCCCTTGTAGAGATGCAGGATTTCTCAGAAGGTACGAGCAGCAGGAGCACGAAATTAATTCACGGCGGACTCCGGTATTTAAAACAAATGCAGGTTAATGTTGTCAGGGAAACTGGCCGTGAACGAGCCATTGTTTATGAAAACGGTCCGCATGTCACAACACCCGAATGGATGCTGCTGCCTTTTCATAAAGGCGGTACATTCGGCGAGTTTACAACGAGCCTCGGACTGAAAGTCTACGATTCTCTTGCCCAGGTCGATAAAAACGAACGCCGCAACATGCTCACAAAACAAGAAGTTATCGAACGGGTTCCTAATATTAAAAGTGACGGACTCCGCGGCGGCGGTCACTACGTGGAATATAAAACTGATGACGCGAGACTCACTGTTGAAGTAATGAAGAAAGCCGCTTCCTACGGTGCAGATGCAGTCAACTACGTGAAAGCAGACGGATTTTTATATGATAACGGTACGGTTACAGGAATTAAAGCCAAAGATGTTCTGAGAAACGACACTTATGAAATTAAAAGTAAAGCAGTCGTTAATGCAACCGGCCCCTGGGTCGATGAAGTCCGCGCGAATGACCAGGCGGGCCGGCAGACTAAAAAGCATTTAGTTCACACTAAAGGTGTTCACATCGTCTTTAAACAAGAGGATTTCCCGTTAACCCAGGCTGTTTATTTTGATACAAAAGATGACGGCCGTATGATTTTTGCTATTCCGCGGGCCGGCAAAACCTACGTCGGTACAACAGATACATTTTACGGTGAAAATAAAGCCAGGCCGAAAGCTGAGACTGAAGATAAAGTTTATTTGGTCGACGCGATTAATTTTATGTTTCCAACCTTAAATATAGATATATCGATGATCGAATCCTCGTGGGCCGGTATTCGTCCGCTTATCCAATCCGGCAGTAAAAACGCTTCGGATATTTCACGCAAAGATGAAATCTGGCACAGTACAAGCGGGCTCATTACAATCGCAGGCGGCAAACTTACCGGCTACCGCCATATGGCTGAGGAAATCGTGGATGAGGTTGCAGAGTATTTGAAAAAACATCATAAAATGAACGTTAAAAAAGTTTCAACTAAAAATGAACCTGTTTCCGGAGGCGATGTCGGCGGCAGTGTCGGCTATCAGAACTACGTTGATAACATAAGCCGTAAAGCGCCGAGTTACGGTCTTACACTCGATGAAGGTCATATGCTCGCCATGAAATACGGCAGCAATGTCGAAGCAGTTTATCAATATGCAGGCATTACAAACGATAATCACGAAAAATACAGTCTGCCGAAACCCTTATATGCGGAAGTAATTTACGGTATACTTCATGAAATGGTAATCAAGCCGGCTGACTTTTTCGTACGCCGTTCAGGCAAACTATATTTTGAAATCGAGGATGTCGTAAAATACCGCAGCGGTGTTGAACAGCTCCTGCAGGATACCTTAAGCTATGAAGACCAAACCCGCAATCAATTCTCCCGGGAACTCGATGAAGCGATTGAAGATACCAGAAAATAATAGATTATACTGCCTTTAGACCGGCCGGGTGCGAATCTGCACCCGGTTTTTTCTTTTGGGGAAGGGTTGGCGATAGTTCGGGTTGGGGGGTTGAGGTCCTTATGAAACCCGATTATGCCGATCCCAGCGCCGGCGGATACACATGATACCCGTTCATGCCAACCCCAGTGCCCGCGGATACGCATGACAACCAATCATACAAACCCCAGCGCCCGCGGATACACATGACACCCGATCATACAAACCCCAGTGCCCGCGGATACACATGACACCCGATCATACAAACCCCAGTGCCGGCGGATACATATGACAACCAATCATACAAACTCCAGTGCCGGCGGATACTTATGAAACCAGTTCGCGCCAATCCTCTCCTTACAAATCACCAAAATAATTATGAATGAATAATTTTATCTTTATATCTCTGCGTACTTCTTATCACGGATAACTGTTGATTAAAATTACTGTATTTCAAAGTATAATATGTAGAATTCCCTTTTTTAACACTGCAGCAATGTTTTTTCAAAGCACAAAATACAGTATTTTTATTAATTTTATAATCAATCAATTGCAGCAATGACAATCTCGTCATTGGATGACTAGGAAACAAGTATTTATAATCAAACATCGCTCGCACTAAATGGGTTTCATAGCTTTCTATGCTCCCGCAATCAGAGCATTTAAACTGAAATTTGCCTTTAAGTAAATTAAAACTTGAGCAATGTCCGCAATATAGCCCGTGTTTAAGTTCAGAAATATTAATAAAGTCAGCAGTGTCGGGCTTTGAGGTAATGGAATTCTTTATCAGCTGAACAATATTTTTGGCATTATCTCCTATCGTTTCATTTCGAAAACTCCTGAAGTAATTTTTCAGCTGAGTTCTCATCACTGCCTGATTATGCATTTTTTCATTGTCAGATGTAAAATTAAAGTCATCATTCGGAAAAATAACTTTACTATCTGTATAAAAATCCAGAGAACTTTTATTTCCTAGACTCACTATTTTATTTTTCGCCCGATTAAGCTGGATAAAAGGATCACTTTCCATCTGTCTGTTATTTTTATACCAGCTGTTATTATCATACCTGTAATCTCCGGTGAGATTTTTCACTTCGTTAACCACAATTCTGTTATCCATAACTATAATACTGTCGTACTGTGTGACCGAATTATTTATATGCAGATAAAGATCTCTAATAATATATAAATTGTCATGTCCTATAAAATCAAATATTTCATCGTATAAAGATTCTCCTTCAAATCCTTTTTCCAAATTAGACAGTTGATACTTTTCATTGTTCGTCAGTTCTTTACGTTTGGAAAGTGCAATGTAATAAAGTAACTCAATTGGTTTTTCACGACTATTTAAAAACATTATTATTCCTCCTATAAAAAAAGTCCTCTTACCCTATATATAGGCGAGAACCCTGCTTTTCTTTTAAAAAAGTTACTTAAACACAAAAATAGCAAAACTGGTTTACTTTTTACACAAACAAGGTTATTTTTGTAATTAAATGTATGTACATATTTTGTATAAACTATATATTTAGTCGTTAGAACGAGGTATATTTAAATTTTGAGGTCATATAAATAGGTTTAGATTATTTTTTTAAATTTGGATTGATATGAAATTTGGTCATGCCAATCCAAAAGGTTCCGGATACATATGAAACCCAATCATACAAACCCCAGCACCGGCGGATACACATGACAACCGTTCATACAAACCCCAGTGCCGACGGATACACATGACAACCGTTCATACAAACCCCAGCGCCCGCGGATACACATGACAGCCATTCATACCAATCCCAGCGCCCGCGGATACACATGACACCCAATCATGCCAATCCCAGCGCCCGCGGATACATATGAAACCAATTCATGCCAATCCCAGCGCCCGCGGATACATATGATACCCAATCATGCCGACCCGCCCTAGCAATCAGCGCCATCCACCCCCAAAAACAACAAAAAACCTCCTGAAATCAAAGTTTCAGGAGGTTTTCATCTTACTTACTCAATATCGAATACTAATTCATCGTTTATATAGTCTGCTTTAATATGCAGTCCTTCTGTCATATCGGCTGCAATGAGTTTTCTTGCGAGCGGTGTTTCGATATGTTTTTGAATAAACCGTTTCAGCGGACGTGCGCCAAACTGCGGTTCATAGGCGCTTTCAGCTACCCAATTTTTAACGCTTTCAGTTACTTCTAGAGACATGTGCTGTGCAGCAAGCCGTCTGTTTAAGTCTGCAATTAGACGGTCGACAATTGCGCCCATATTTTTCTGAGTTAGTGGACTGAACATAACAATGTCATCCATCCGGTTTATAATTTCAGGTTTAAAGTACTGATGCACTTCACTCATGACGATATCTTTCGTTTCATCGCTCAGTTCACCGTCGACAACTACTGTATCGAGCAGGTGCTGTGACCCGATATTCGATGTCATGATAATGATTGTGTTTTTAAAGTTGACGCTGCGGCCTTTGGAGTCAGTCAGACGGCCTTCATCAAGGAGCAGAAGCAGAATATTAAATACATCGGAGTGCGCTTTTTCCACTTCGTCCAGCAGAATAACTGAATACGGCTGGCGGCGGATTGCTTCTGTTAATTGACCGCCTTCTTCGTGGCCGACATATCCCGGCGGTGCCCCGATCAGTCTTGAAACCGAATGTTTCTCCATATACTCACTCATATCAATACGGATCATATGTTTTTCCGAGTCGAACATCGTTGCAGCGAGTGCTTTCGCAAGTTCCGTTTTCCCGACACCTGTCGGTCCTAAGAACAGGAAACTCCCGATTGGTCTGTCCGGATCTTTAATACCCGCACGAGCTCTGATAACAGCATCGGCAACGAGATCAACCGCTT
>X87_Garden_Dormouse__coassemble_29_pt1 | contig 43026 bp, 45 predicted proteins | sample X87_Garden_Dormouse__metabat2_low_PE_003 | metagenome-assembled genome bin X87_Garden_Dormouse | reverse complement strand
TCCATACGACATTATTAACGGGAATTAACTCTGACTTGGACGGCTACTACCAGTATCCGAGCAGCTTCCCTTATCTTAAAGACTTGAAATAGCATGAAAAATCCCTCCAGACGGAGGGATTTTTTAATGTAAATAAATTTTGAAATGGACGCCTGATTCTGACGGCACCACAGTAAACGAACCATTATGGAACTCTATCGCATCTTTAATAACAGAAAAACCGATTCCGTGATTTTCACTATTATTTTTAGAAGTTACACCATTCTTCATAAGGTTTTCAGCAGAACTGTGGTCCATGCCTTTACCATTGTCTTTGTAGTGTATACAGATTCCATTGTTTTCATCAGTTAAATATATATCTATATCAGGATTAATTTTATTGTGATCCAGACTGTTTTCTATCAGGTTGATAAACATCCGTTCAATATACAGTTTGTTGCCGTAATAATGTTCATCGTCAAGATCGGCAGAGATATTAATTTTATCGTAACCGATAGTGCTGACTATTTCATTTAAAGCACCTGTCAATGAGAACATATCTTTATCGATTTCCATTTGAGCAGTTTCCAGTTTAAAATTGCTGTTTAAACTGTCGATTAGATTTTCCATATACTTGGCTTTGTCAGAAATTAATAGAGTATACTTTTTCTGATCATCCGGGAAGTGCGGCATCACTTTCGCATAGCCGTAAATAGACGTTAACGGAGATTTAAGATCATGGGAAATTTGACTCAGCCACCGGTTTCGATAGTAGTCAATCTGGTTCTGGTATAACCGGTCACTGAGCAGCTGCGTGTTCAGTGATTCAACAGCATCATCAAGCTCCCTGTACATCTTTTGGGCTTTCCGGCGATTATGCAGAGAACTCGGTTTGTATAACAGCCCTTTTGAAAGCTGAGTCAGCCAGTCAGCATAGAAAAATAAAGGGCGGCTGAGTTTACGTGTGAGTACTATGGCCATAATAATTGTCAAAGCAATTACAATCAAGGGAATTAATATAAAAAGAATGCCGATTAATTTGAACAGCCTGATATCTCCATCGGTAAATTCATTTGTATATGCATAATCCTGCTGAGTCATACTTTCAAAAAAATGGAGGCTGCCATTTTCGATATGATAATTATAACGGTTATAATTATGTGTATATAAACTGTCTATCAGACGGGATGTATCGATATCTTCTCTATTATTAATTTCAGGAGTATTATTTTCTCCTTCTTTAATCATAATAAGATGTTCGCCCTTTTTGTAAGGCAGTGCAATAACATTTGATAAATTATCTAATATGGTGTCTTTCACATTGTAGTTTATATTTGGATAGAGTGTATCTGCGTCATCATTAACGAGATAAGCACTATATCCGTTTTCCTCCAGGCCTTCTTGAAAACTGTCACTGAAAGAGTAATGCCCGTTAGTTTCCTCGACAGCGTAAATTAAATCACCTGCTTCGAGTTTGTCGACTGAAGAATAGAAAATTGAATTGAAGGCCGTAAAAAAAATTATTAAACCCGCACAAATGACGAGAAAACTTAGAGCAACAAATAGAGATATGTACCTGATGAATATAAAAGCAAATCGTTTATTCATTCTCGTCACCTCTGAAAATATATCCTTTGCCTCTGATTGTGCGGATTAAAGAAGGATTGTTGGGATCAGCCTCAATTTTCTTGCGCAGCATTCGTATATGCACCATTAAAGTGTTGTCATCGACGAAAACGTCATACCCCCAAACCGCGGTGTAAAGCTGATCTTTTGTCAGTATCTGTTTATTATGCGATGCAAAACAAAGAAGGAGATCATATTCTCTCGCAGTTAAACGGACCGGATTACCGTTTTTATACACCTCTGCTGTGGATCTGTTAATTGATAAAGTACCGAACTTCAATACAGGGACGGGATCAATATGAGCTTTTACACGGTAGGCGAGTTCAATCGGATCAAACGGTTTTTTGATATAATCAATGGCTCCTTGTTCAAATCCTTTATATACATCCGATTCTGTATCTTTGGCTGTAACAATTAATACTTTTGTAATTGCTAAGTTCATGTATTTTAAAAGCTGATAGCCATTTTCCGACTTTAGATTTAAATCCAAGAGAACAACTTGAAAGTCATTCTTTAAAAGCAGATTTTTCGCATCATCTATATTATCCGCCGTGTAAATATTGCCGATGTTTTGCGTCGATAAGCTCAGTTCAATCAGTTCCTGAATATCTTTATCGTCTTCTATTACGAGTATTCTTCCGGACATATATACCACCTCATTATAATTGTAGGGGCAACCAGTAAAAATAACTATAGAAATTGTCCAGATTTAAGAAAGATTTAAGCTGCAGTTAAAGTTCAATTAAAGGGAGATGCTTATAATTAGAATGAGGTGAAATTTATGAAAAGAATAGAAAGTGCTGATGCTGTCAGAGGCTTCAGTTTACTGGGGATTTTCATGGCAAACCTGCTGATATTTCAATTTGGTTTGTCTGGTAAAGATCATATGGAATACTATGATTTAAATGGAATAAATGAATTTGTATTTAAAACAGTTAAAGTAATATTTGAAGGAAGTTTCCTGCCGATATTTGCAGTTTTATTTGGTTTTTCAATGGATAAACTATTTCAGTCTATGAAAAATAAAGAAATGAAATGGAAAAGATTTAAGCTGCTGAGCCGTGCTGCCGGAATCATTATACTCGGACTTCTTCACAGTTATTTTATATGGGAAGGGGATATTCTTCTTGCGTACGGAATCGCTATGATTATTTTCATACCGTTTATCAGCTTGCCAAAATGGTTCTTTAGAATAGTGACTATACTGCTTGCTGCAGGTCTTATCTTAATAACTGCAGCATCATTTTTCCTGCCGGCAGAACCGGTGGAAAATACCGGCTCTGCTGTCAGTGCGGAAGATGAACAGGAGTACATGTCAGCATTAACTGAAGTATACAGCAGCGGAAACTACGGAGAAATTCTGGATGCGAGACAGAATCTTGAAGATCCGTTTTTCACTGAAGAAATGGAAGCTATAGACGGTGCCGGAGTACTGATTTTATTAATAGGAATGTTAATGCCTGCAATGTTTTACGCAGTAGGTGTATATTTATCGAAAGCAGGATGGTTCAGTAAAAGTGCAAATCATTTCTGGAGCTCGAAAATTTTTATTTACTTAATACCGGTAAGTATCATTTTAAAATCATCAATTTATTGGATGAATAATGAAGAAATCGCCTATTCACTTAATTTCATGTTCGCTCTTATACTCTCATTTGGTCTGATGAGTTTAATAAAATATATTTATCAGTTCCATGAGAACAGCAGCCTCATAACGGGCTTGAAAAGCATGGGGAAATTGTCTCTTACAATATATATTATGCAGAGTTTAATAGGAACAACTATATTCTACGGCTATGGATTTGGAATGTTCGGATCAGATATGTTTGCGTTGAGCGCAGTGATTTTTATCGTCTTTTATATACTGCAAATGATTTTGGCAGTCTGGTATTTAAAACACTTCACATACGGTCCGCTTGAATATTTACTCAGGACAGTGACATATATGAATTTTCGGAAGAAAAAGTGGAACCGGGATATGAAGAGTTCAGAAGAGTATTCGAATTGAACAAGATATTGAAAAGAGCATGTAAATTTTTAATACTGTCTGTAATTATAACGATTGCTGCAGCTGGAATAACATATATTATCAATCCGGATATACATGGAATAATGAGCAATTTAAATGATTGGACTCCTGAATCCATTAAAGATGAAGCAGGATTGAATAAAGTATGGGAATACATTGTAAATAACGGGATGATGGTACCAATGCAGATGTTTATATTGTCGTTAATTCCAATACAGTTCTTATATTTAATAAATATTATTGTTACGGTAACACTTCCCGGTATTCTTTTTGGAATAATTTTTCAGTTTGATTTGGGGAAGGGTATGAGTATGATGGTATCCTCGATACCGCATTACCTATTTGAAGTATTCGCGTTTTGTATATTTGCTGCAGTGCTTTTTGAATTAAACAAATCATTAAGACTTAAGATAAAAACTGTACTTAAAAAAGAAGAACAGATGCTGTTTATCGGCAGTACTGTTATAACAACAGTTAAAACTTATATTCTTTTAGTATTACCATTAATAATAACAGCTGCATTGTTGGAAACATATATTGCGGATGTTATTTATAAAATACTTCAATAACAGAAATGCACCTTCTCTTATATTCAATTAAGTGTAGGTGCATTTTATGTTGGCGGTTTACAACGGAAGTTCGGTGTTGTGAACCAAGCGTGCTGGAATGACAACAGGGAACTGGAATTGCATGCGAAGCAGTGAATTTGGATATAGGAGAGATTTTGTATGCCTGTCCCGTCACTGTGGTTTTCACAATGACGGGATAGGGCGATTACCCAGTCACTGCGGTTTTCACAATGACGGGATAGGGCGATTACCCAGTCACTGTAGTTTTCACAATGACGGGACAGGGCGGCTACCCCGTCACTGTGACTTCGACAAGCAAGTCTGACACCGGGCGTCGTCATGAACTGGGTACACCGGAAATGGAATGCGCCTGTGCCTAACAGAATATACAAAAAAATCCGTTCCACAACACAGAAATTTCACACTTTTTACGGGTTTTATGCTACTATTTATTTACTTATTACTTTATTTACGAAGTAATATAAAAAGGATGATAATCTATGAAGAAGTTACTGTTAACGGGCTATGAACCATTTCTAAAATTTAAAACAAATCCGACCCAGGCTGCCGTCGAAAGTCTCGAAGGTAAAGTCATCGGAGATTATAAAATTATCGGCAGGGTTTATCCTGTAGCGTTTAAGGAAATTAATTCATTAATCGAACAGGATATCGAGGCTGTCGAGCCTGACGCGGTGCTTTCTTTAGGTCTCGCAAGCGGTATTTCAAGTGTTCATCTTGAACGCATTGCGATTAATACAATTGACGGACGTGAAGATAATACTGGTTTTAAACCGAATGGCGAAAAAATTTATGAAAATGGCGCCGACGGCTTGTTTTCAAAATTGCCGTTAAAGCAGCTTGAAACTGCGTTATTGAACGAAAATATCCCGGTAAATATTTCGAATTCAGCAGGCACGTATTTGTGCAACAATTTAATGTACAGCGAGCTGTATTATTTGCAGCAGAAGAAGCTGGATATTCCGGCAGGTTTTGTGCACGTGCCGCCGAGTCATGAAATTGGTATTGCACAGCGTGTGCCGAGCTGGCCTCAGGAAGATATTACCCGCGCAGTTCATATTATTATTGAAAACCTGCAGTCAAATTAGGAGGACATTATGAAGTTAGTAAAAGTTAGCAATTATGAAGAAATGAGCAAGAAAGCATCTGATATTTTATTTGATGTTATCAAAGAAAATGAAAAACCTGTCATTGGCCTCGCAACGGGTTCAACACCTGAAGGCACTTATATGGAACTGATTAAAAAGTTAAATGGCAGCGACGTTGATCAGAACAATATTACTACTTTTAATCTGGATGAATACGTAGGACTCGATAAAGACCACGAGCAGAGTTATTCATATTATATGCATGAAAATTTCTTTAATCATGTTTCGATTCCAAAAGAAAATATTCATTTATTAAACGGCAAAGCTGAGAATGCTGAAACAGAAGTTGAAGCATATGAACAGGCAATCGATGAAGCGGGTCTTGACGTACAGCTTCTTGGTATCGGACGCAATGGACATATTGCATTTAACGAACCGGGTACATCTTTTGACTCACTGACGCATGTTGTTGATTTAACACCGGAGACTGTTGAGGATAACTCGCGTTTCTTCGATAATCTTGGCGACGTGCCGTCTAAGGCATTTACCATGGGCTTGAATTCAATTATGAAAGCTAAAAAAATTGTTATACTTATTTACGGTGAAAATAAAAAAGAAGCGCTGAATGCATTATTAAGCGGCGAAGTAACTGAAAATAACCCGGCTTCTATTTTAAATAATCATGAGGATGTAACCATCATTGCAGATACTGCTGCGATTGGTGAATAAATTTAAATTGTGAGATAATACTTCTAATACATATGTGTTAGGAGTATTTTTTATGAATGAACATAAACAGAAAATGATATATACAGCTGCCATGCTGGTCATATTTTTAATTATCGCGAATACGATGGTCGAAGTGAACTGGTTTCTGCAGCTTGTGGCAGTAATTTTTGCAGGCTATTACATTCTCTATAGCGTAAAAGCGCTCCGGGCAGAAGAAAAAGAGAAGCAATAAAATAAAGGCACTGAATTCTAAAATTAGATTTCAGTGCCTTTTATACGTTTTCGGCTGTATTCATATATTAAACTTCTTCCGCAGCTTCTTCGATTTGTTTTTTAATTCGCTGAGGAATCATAACAACTTCTGTTCTTAAGTTTTTCGGACGGTATGTTCTGTCGATACATTTATTAAAGAATTCAAGATGTTTTCTATCGATGCATCTTTCAGTTTCCGAGTTAGAGTCACCGTCATCTGCCTGAATAGAATACCAGTAAAGATAATCGTAATCACCCATAGTGTCTCTCATAATTGTTTCCACAAACATTTTCTCGCCGTCAAGTGTAAGAAGGGCATCGTTCATATGCTCGTTTAAAAATTCCATCCATTGATCGACCAGTTCTTCTTTACCTTTTTTCACCCTAAATCTTGTTAATTCTACTTGCATATTCAGGACTCCTTTGTTTTTCGTCTACATCATGATACAACATTAAAATGCTTTGTCAATGAGTATTTGCAACTTTTTTTGGATGTGAAATTTATGCATATTTTAAAAATAAAAAGAAATTTATTTTTAAAGAATATATTGCACAATAATACATGATAAATTAAGACCTCCCTTTCATCTTTTCGATGAAGGGGAGGCCAATGCACTGCTTATTTTTTAATTCTTTTAATGTTTTTGATAATGCCGCTTTCTGTCGACAAGACACTTCTTTTATAGACGAAGCCTGCGAGAGAAAGTGCGATAATTATCGTAATTACCATGATTAGAATACCGATTATCATCGGCATATGTCCTGTATCATTAACGAGCAGGCGGAGCGGCATAACGAACGGTGTAAAGAATGGGAAATAGCTTGTAATTGTTACTGCGATGTTATCTGCAAACGACATGCCCCCGAGCGCGATAAAGTATCCGATCATGCTGAGGAAGGTTACCGGCATCAATCCCTGCTGGAGATCCTCCATCCGGTTAATAAATGAACCGAGCATAGCTGCAACTGACAGGTAAAGAATCAGTCCGAGAATAACAAAAATAATACAGTAAACTACAATTTTTAAAGTCTGATCATTCGTCTCGAGTCCGAACTGGTCGAGAAGGGCGGATGTATCAGAAAAGTAAAATGCAATCAGACCGCCGGCTGTAATCAGGCCGACCTGGATAACACTGACAGAAATCATAGCGAATACTTTTGCCATTAAATGCTGTGTCGGGCGGATGCTCGATACAATCATCTCTATGACACGTGAAGATTTTTCATTCGCTATTTCTGTCGCAATCTGGCTTGCGTAGTTCAGAATGATAATAAACATCAGAATAACCGAGAAGTAGAAAATAATCATATTCAGGATGTTTGTCTCATCTGAATCAGCTGCCTCGAAACTGCCTGAATCATCATCCGCCGCCACTAAAAATTCCACGGGTACTTCTTCGTACATCTGGGAAATTTCCTCTTCCGAGAGCTCGAGAGTCTGAAGTACATAAGCACGGTTTGTTTCATTTAAAGCAAGCTGGATACTTTCTTCCTGTGATGATGAGATTTCTTCATCCATCCGGATCTCAGCTTCCAGCGGGTCGGTATTTACAATGTCGAGCACTGCATCGCCATCTTCGCCGGCGATTTCAATCGTTTCGTCGTAAGACTGGAGTGTCGGTTCGAATACTGACAGGAATGTTTCATCCGCCTCAACTTCGAGTCTTATTTCTTCGTCATCCGAATCAAACAGCCCAATAATTTTATCCAGGTTAAAAGCGATAAACATCCCCGCTATAATAATCAGTGTTGTGATTAAAAACGATTTGGCTTTAAGTTTTGAAAAGAAAGTAAGGTTAAATGTCGTCATAAATTTATTCATAGTCACGGCCTACTTTCGCTATAAAGATATCATTTAAAGAAGGTTCGTTGACCTGGAATCTTTTAAAGAAACCAATATCGGTAATCCGTTTATAAATATCCTCGGCATATTTTTCATCTGCGATTTTTATCACTGATTTATTTCTTATCTGTTCCATCTCAAGCACACCCGGCATGTCTTTGATAAAAGCAATATCATGTTCGCCTTCAATAATGATTTCCTTCTGGCCGAAGTCTTGTTTAATCTGGTCGATATTGCCGCTGACAATCTGTTTTCCACGGTCGAGGATACACAATTCTTCGCACAGTTCTTCAACATGTTCCATGCGGTGAGTACTGAAAATAATAGTAGAACCCTGTGCATTTAAATCTTTTACCGCGTCTTTCAGTATCTCAACATTAATTGGGTCGAGACCGCTGAAGGGTTCATCCAGAATGATTAATTCGGGGTTATGTATTATAGAAGCAATCAGCTGGATTTTCTGCTGGTTCCCTTTGGACAGCTTTTCGATTTTTTTAAACTTATTTTCTGTTACTTTAAAGCGTTCAAGCCAGTAATCCAAAGCTTTGCCTGCATCTTTTTTTGACATGCCTTTTAATTCAGCTAAATACAGTACCTGTTCAGATACTTTTAACTTAGGGTGCAGACCGCGTTCTTCAGGCAGGTAGCCGATTTGATCTGTCATATGATAGCCGATGCTCTTGCCGTTATATAAAATTGAACCGGATGTCGGTGTGAGCAGCTGGAGAATCATGCGGAAGGTTGTCGTTTTTCCAGCACCGTTGCCGCCGAGAAAACCGTACATGCTTCCTGCAGGAACTTTAATGTTAATTGAATCCACAGCTGTCTGTTCTCCGAACACTTTTGTAAGATCGGTAATTTCCAAAGCCATAATACTCCCCCTTTAATTTGTTAAATTAAGTTTACCATAATGCTTAAACAGAAAAAAATCGTTATAATATAAAGGTGCAATTATGAAAGGAGCAGCAACTTGAATAATAATGAAGAAAAAGCATCGTTTAAAAAATTTATTAATTTAATTAAAAGTACTAACGTTAAAAAAGGCTTGTTTTTTACGGGAGTTCTGCTGACGCTGATCGGCACAGCCGGTTCGCTGATTGTCCCGCTGTTAACACAGATGTTTATCGACGGCTTCAATACTGACTTAATTACTATGCCTCTTGTTATATTGATTATCGCTGTGTTTTTAGGCAGTGCAGTCATCGACGGTATTTCTTATTACATGCTTGCAAAAATAGGACAGACGGTTGTCCGGAGTTTGAGAGAAAAGGTCTGGGCCAAGTTTCTTAAGCTGCCGGTCAGCTATTTCGATAAAACAAAAAGCGGCGAGTCTGTCAGCCGGGTTGTTAACGATACGAGTATTATTCAAAATCTGATTACGAGCCATTTTCCTCAGTTAATCAGCGGTGTGCTGAGTGTTGCAGGTTCAGTCATTATTTTATTTTTCCTCGACTGGAAACTGACTTTAATAATGTTCGTGTCGCTGCCGATATCTATTGCAGTTATTATGCCACTCGGCAGCCGCATGCAGAAAGTATCAAAAAAGCTGCAGGATGAAACTGCCGCCTTTACAGGTACCATTCAGGAAACGCTGAGCGAAATCCGCTTAATGAAATCATTTAATGCAGAAAACTATGAACAGCAAAAGGGTAACGGGGGTATCGGGCAGCTCTATAAATACGGCATGAAAGAGGCAGTTATCAATGCTCTTTTGTCGCCGATTATGTATACGATTATGATGTTTGTCATTATACTCGTCATCGGATACGGCGGACTGAGGGTGGCTGACGGTACGATGACAATCGGTACCCTGGTTGCTTTCTTACTATATTTATTCCAGATTATTATGCCGATGACCATGTTTGCCATGTTCTTTACCGAATACAATAAAGCACTCGGGGCAACCGGAAGAATTATAGGCATTCTGGAAATGGACGATGAAAAATCTGGCAGTCTGGAAGATGTGTCACTGGCTTATAAGACGCTTCAGTTTAATAATGTATCTTTCGGCTATGAGGATACACCAGTGCTTGAAAACATCTCTTTTACCGCAAAAAATAACCAGAAAATCGCCTTTGTCGGTCCAAGCGGCAGCGGGAAATCGACAATATTTTCTCTTATTGAACGCTATTATTCCGTCTGGAGCGGAAGTATTACCATCGATAATATAGATATTGAAAATATTCCTCTTGGTGAATACCGGAGCGGTATCGGCTATGTTGCCCAGGAAAGCGCAATTATCTCCGGCACCATTAAAGAAAATATTACCTACGGCTTGAAAGCTGGTGATTACACTGACGAGGATATTGAACGTGCAGTAAAACAGTCCTATACCAGCGAATTTATCGATGAACTGCCGGACGGTATCCTGACAGAAGTCGGCGAGCGCGGTGTGAAACTCTCGGGCGGCCAGCGCCAGCGTATCGGCATCGCACGGGCATTTTTACGCAATCCCCAAATTTTAATGCTGGATGAAGCGACAGCAAGTCTCGATTCGCAGTCTGAAAAATACGTCGGAGAAGCATTGAATGAGCTCATGGCAGGCAGAACGGTTCTCGTAATCGCACATCGTTTGTCGACCATTGTTAATTCAGATAAGATATACTTTATTGACAGCGGACACTTAACAGGCGAAGGCACCCACATAGAACTGATGGCTTCGCACGATATGTACAGAGCATTTACAGAACAGCAATTTGGAGAAGATTAGAGGCATTATATTTTATGGGTATTTTATTTGAAGCATTTCAGCCGGTGATTCCGATATTTATAATGATTTTCATGCTGATTACGGTTATTACACTGATGATCAATATAAAGCACGGATATCACCTGGACTCAATTTCTAAAAAAATTAAATATTTATCGGTCATCGGCCTGACGATGAGTCTGGTCGGCATATTTCTCGTAACGATGATGCCGACTTCAAACGACAGTGATATCGTCGAGCTGACACCATTTGCAAGCATAGAAGAAATGTGGTATTTTGCCACGACAGAAGCATTAATCAACAGCGTGCTGATGAATATTGTCCTGTTTATTCCTGCAGCATTTTTTCTGTATATTATTATCAGAAAAGAGCTGCTGACAACAATTTTATGCACGCTGCTGTCGGTGTTTATCGAAACGATGCAGTATCTTCTTCCAATTGGCAGAATTACGAGTATTGATGACGTTATTTTAAATACTCTCGGCGGAATTACCGGTGTGATACTCGGTGTTATATTTTTAAAATTTAAAGATGTTTATTACGCTCTCTTTGGTGGTAAATAGATAAATAACATCAAATAAAGGGGATGTTGTCTATGTACAACAAATTAAAACACATTGAAGGTGTAAATTTACTGCCGAGAGAAGTAGTAGGTCCGGCTTTAGTAGGATCAGTGGAGTACTTTAAGGGAGAGAAAAGTACATACCACGGATCACTGGTTGCGACAACTCACAGATTATTTATGAACCTGGAAGATCATGATATGGTTTGCGTAGAGGAGATCAGCTTCAAAGATATTACACGGGTAACAGTTGAGGATTTGCTGATGGTGGGACATATCCTTCATCTTTGGCAGAATGATAAGCTGCTCGTCAGCATAAAAAGTATTTCCGAAGGAAAGCTCGATAAGTTTCTCGAATTTTATTATAAATACAGAACACAGCATGCTGAAGCTGCTGAAAGAAATGAAGCACTTGCTTAAAGAAAAAGCCGGGTATCCCCCGGCTTTTTTTATGTGTATAATGACGGTATCAATAGTGAAGGTGACGAGATGAAAATAAAAATTATGATGCTTTTGACAGCAGTGCTGCTGCTGACAGGCTGTTCAAGTTTTAGAGAAATTGATATATCAGAAGATGGAGAAACAAGACGGATTACAACCGAGGATACGAATGAAATTGATATTCCGGCAAACCCTGAAAGCATTGTGCTGTTCCGTACAATTGATCCCGGCAATGCCGCTCTTTTAGGTTTTGATGTAAGCGGTATCAATGAAGGCTTGGAAAATAACGGCACTGTAGAAGATGCCTTCGGCACAGAAGTGACTTATCTTGAACCTGGAGATTTGGAGTCCCTTAAAGAAATTAAACCGGATTTAATTGTTACATACTCGCCGGATGAATACTTTGAGGAATATCAGAAAATCGCTCCGTCGATCAGGATTACTTATTCGTCGGGGATTATGAGTCCTTTCAGTCCGCGTGCATATTTGACGCAGCTGTATTATTTAGGGGTCATTTTAAATAAAGAAGACGAAGCGAACAAAATTGGTGATGAGTGGGAAGCTGAGACAACGGTGCTGAAACGTGAATTGAATGAACAGGCCGATGATAAACAGGCACTTGTGGCTGTAGAACATGAAGACGGCTATCTTCTATATAATGAATACATGAGCTACGGTACAGAAGCTGTTTACGATGTGCTCGGTTTTCAAATGGATGAGTCAGCGAAAAACGACTTGCAGGAAAATTTATTCGATGTAAAACAGCCGGAAAATTTCAATGCATTTGAAACGGATTATATATTTGTGAACGTGGAAAATACAGCAGATGAAGCACTGCAGCAGCAGTTTTCTGAAGCGCTCGGCATTCCGGCAGCGCACGTTATTTTATTAAACCGTGATGATTATATTACAAATGATTTAATATCTGTCAGAAAGCAGACAGAGTATATTGTTGATAAAGTAAATGAGGCCGAAACGGATTAGTTTTGAAGATTTTTAATTTGACCGAAAACAGGAAATACTTTACGGAGGGAATAATATGAAAATAATTTTATCGGTATTATTATTTTTGAACATATTTGGAGGTTCTGATGAAGAGCCGCTGGAAGCCCGCACTAAAGAATTTAACAGCATAAATAAAGAAGCGCTTTTTGAGAATCTGAGTCAGTATCTGGACAGTTCTTTTACTTTTGCTGCGACGGGAGATATTTTGATTCACGACTATTTATATGAAGATGTCGAGACACAGGACGGCTACGATTTTACATCCCGTGTTGAGAGCGTTGCGCCTTATCTGCAGCAGCAGGATCTGGTGTTTATGAATCAGGAGACACCTATCGGCGGTGAAGAACTCGGTTTAAGCGGCTACCCGACGTTTAACGCGCCAGAAGAAGTTGCGGACCTGCTGAGTTACTTTGATGCGGATATTGTAAACTTTGCTAATAACCATACGCTTGACCGCAGCACTGACGGAGTACTCGCTACAGCTGAAAACTTAACTGAACGCGGCATTGATTATGTCGGTGCAAACATCAGTGAAGAAGATATGAACCGCGACAGGATTTTTAATGTAAACGGCATAGATGTCGGCTTCTTGGCCTATACATATGGAACAAACGGCATTCCTGTACCGGAAGGTCAGGAGTATTTAGTAAATATTATCGATATGCCGAGAATTCTATCGGATATTGAAGCATTAAGAGAGAAGGTGGATGTGCTGATTGTCAGCTACCATCAGGGTGTGGAATACGATGAATTCCCGCGCGAAGAGCATGTGCCTGAATACCGCACGATGGCAGATGCAGGTGCTGATATTATTGTCGGATCGCACCCGCACACGTTGCAGCCTATTGAACATTATGAAAGAGAAGACGGATCAGAAGCAGTTATTGCATATTCAATGTCGAATTTCTTCAGTGCCCAGCAGTCATTAAATACACGGCTCGGCGGAATTTTGGAAGTGAGCGTTGAACAGTCGGGCGGCGAAACTGATGTTGGCGCGGTGCGTTTTATGCCGACCTATGTCGACAGCAATGAGTATGAAGATTTTTATCTTCATCCGCTGGCGGATATGGGGATGGATGATGTGTACGGTGATGTGGAAGAGCATATGACATCATACAGTGACCAGGTCGACATTGTACCGTACCTGGATTAATCATCGGGTTCTTCCTTTTTAATAATGGAAATAATCGATGCGGCACCGAGTACCAGCAGCAGGATAACTAAGGGAATGTTCCATGAAGGACTAAGAAAATCCTGTGCAAAGTAATAAATCATACCGAGTGCTATGACAATTAAAATAATATTTAAACCTTTGCTTATTTTAAACATAACGGTCACCTCTAAATGTTTGTTTTCTATAATGTATAGTATCATAATGGTAACAGAAAAGATTTTGAGGAGAGATTTAAATGAACTATTTGATGAGTATTCAGGTTTTGCCGTATCATCCGGGCGATGCTAAACTGTATTCGCATACGACAAGTGCAATCGAACTGATTGAAAGCAGCGGTTTAACGCATTTTGTCGGGCCGCAGGAAACGACAGTTGAAGGCAGCATCGACGAACTGTTTAACTTAGTTAAAAAGATAAACGCTCATTTATCAAACGAGGGCTGCGACCACGTTACAACTAATATTAAACTCGTGCAGTCCAAAGAAGAAAACAGCATTAAAGATATTTTAAAAGATTACTATGAATTTGAAGATGATGAATAAGAAGAGCGAACGCGCTCTTCTTTTTTGTTATAATTACGCTAAGAAAACATAAAGTAAGGTGATGTCATGGGAGAGTGTCCGTATTGTAAACACCAATGGACATACAAGGAAAAACTGCTCGGCTATGCCCTGAAACCACGGACACGCATTAAATGTCCAAAGTGCAAAGAATATCTTGAGCCGTCTACATTATCAATTATATACGATTATATCGCGATACTCAGTGTGGCGCTGTTTATCTTTATCTTAATTCCGATTATGGGCTGGCCGATTGTGCCGTCTCTGTTAATCAGTTTTATAATGTTTCTGCTCTATTTACTCTTATTCCAGCCGCTGACCGTGCGTTTTAAACGATATGAGTACAATGTAAAAGATAAACCAAGGGGGAAATAAAATGTTTACTTTTAATAATCCTGCAGAGGTGCACTTCGGTGCCGGTGTGCTGCAGACAATAGATACAGTATTAGAGAAATACGGCTACCAGTCGTACGTTGTAGCTGCATCAAACTCGCAGGTGAAAAACGGTATTGCTGAATTGCTCGAATCACTCCTGCCGGGTCAAATTAAAGCGGTCATTTCCGATATCGAAGAAAATCCGACGGTCGGCAACGTAGATGATATTATCAATGCTGCTAACGAACACGGTGCTGAAGCGCTGATTGCAGCAGGCGGAGGTTCAACGATGGACGCCGTGAAAGCAGCAGCTGCAGCAATTGTTAAAAACGTGGATGCAAGAACAATTATCCAGGATAGAAATATCACTGAGGCACTGCCGGTGATTGCACTGCCGTCAACGAGCGGTTCAGCGTCAGAAGTGACACCGTTCAGCGTAATCAGCGATAAAGAAAAAGGTATCAAGACATCTATCAGCGGCAAAGTGCTGTATCCTAAAGTTGCGCTCGTAGACCCGGAGCTTACATATACGTGTCCGCCGTCTGTCACGGCAATTTCAGGTATTGATGTTATCTGCCATGCGCTCGATTCAATCGGTGCGGTAAACAATAATCCGATTTCCGACGGACTCGCAGTTACTGCGCTGAGACTTGCCTTTGATAATCTCGAGACCGCCTGGCGCGAGGGAGCAAATGCCGAAGCACGGTCCAATATGGCGCTTGCGAGCACTACTGCGGGTATTGGTTTCAGCCAGACTGCAACGAGCGGTTCCCATGCGATGAGCTACTATTTAACTTCGGAGTTCGGCATTCCGCATGCTGAAGCGTGCGCTTTCAGCCTCGATCAGTGGATTCTGCACAATGCAAAAGCCGATTCCAGAATTGATAAAATAAGCATTCAGCTGGGCTTTAAAAATACTGAAGAATTATCCGATGAATTAAATGCATTGAAGGAACGCCTGGGTCTTCGCATGACGTTTGAAGAACTTGGTATCGACCGTAAACATATTCCGGAAATTGCCCGCCAGACGATGGCAGCAGGGAACTATAAAAATAATCTGGCTCAATTATCTGAAGATGAAATTATTAAGATGCTCGAAAGAAAGTAAGCATCCGGAGGTTTTATTATGACGAAAAAATATATAAGAGTTGTTGGTGCAGTAATAGAAGATGAAAATAACTCTATCTTATGTGCACAGCGGCCTGAAGGAAAAAACTTAGCTTTTAAATGGGAATTTCCCGGCGGGAAAATCGAGGACGGGGAAACACCGGCAGATGCATTAAAACGCGAACTGGTCGAAGAAATGACACTCGATATCAGTATTGGGGAAAAGATTACGACGACAGTATATGAATACGATTTTGGCATTGTCGAACTGACGACATACTATGCCAAAATACTTGCAGGGAAAATCCGTCTGCTGGAACATGTTCAGATGAAATGGGTAAATCCTTTGGAAATTGAAAAGCTGGACTGGGCGCCTGCAGATATTCCTGCAATTGAGATTATAAAACAAAAAAGTGGGAATAGAGTAGGAAAGTGTTAATTAAGGGGGGATTGCTATGGAACTTATTAAGAGTTTATTAGGCGTGTTATTTAAAGCTTTTGTAATCTTATTTGCGTTAACTGCTGTGGCAGCAGTTGTACTGGCATTTATACTTAAAAAAGATGTAGACGAAATCCGCGAGTTTACAGAGAATATTAAACACGATTTATACCGCGGCAAAGAGTAAATGTTAAAAAAATCTCCTGAGAAGAGTTTCTCAGGAGATTTTTTATTTGCTGTTGAGTGCTTTATCGAGTGTTTCGATATTTTTTTTCATCATCGACTGGTATGTCGCATCGGAAGGGTCTTCAGATGTCAGTGACTCTAAATTGTTAAAATAGAGCGGTTCTGTATTTGTCTCACTGCGGATGACATCTGTGACGCTCGATACCACGTTCGGTTCGTAAAGGATATAGGGGATATTCTCAGCTTTGATGTTCTCAATAATTTCAGCAAGTTCCTGCTGTGACGGCTCTTGATTATTAAGACCACTGATACCGACCTGATGAAAACCGTACTGATGGGCGAGATAGCCGATTGATTCATGCGAAATATAAACGTCTGTATTAACAGGGTTTTCTGTAATTGCTGTCAGTTCCTGATCTATTTCTTCGATATCATTTTTCAGAACTTCAAAGTTCTCCTCATACATATCTGCGGATTCAGGATTATGTTCAGCCAAGGCAATCTTTACAGCTTCCGCCATTTCTGCTGCGAGTTTCGGACTGAGCCAGAGGTGAGGGTCCAGACTGCCGTGACTGTGGTCATGTGAGTCTTCTTCATGATCGTGTTCATGCTCATGGTGGCTTTCAAGGAAAGCTTCTGTGTCAATATCAGCTGCTGCCTCAATGATTTCGGTATCGCCGCTGATCGTTTCTGCGATACTCGCTGCGACCGGATCGAGATCATTTGATGTTGTTATAAATAAATCGCCATCGGAATAGGACATCATATCTTTTTGTGTCGGTTCATATGAATGCATATCGGCGCCCGGCGGGTAGATGGATTTTACGTTTACGGTGTCGCCTGCAATCTGCTCGACGAAGCTCGTCAGCGGAAATACTGTTGTATATATAGTTAATTCGCCATCTTCTTCATTCGTCTGGTCATTGCTGCAGGCGGCAAGTATTAATAATAAAAGTAAAGCAGGAAATAATTTCTTCATAGGAAAACCTCTTTTTATCGTAATCATTACGATTTAAAATTATATAGGAATATAAGAAGATATGCAACTGTATATTTTAGAATAAGAAAGACTTGAAATTTTTCCGGTCTGCTAGTAAAATAGATAAGGTGATTTACAAAAGTATATACCAATCATCTATGTGCGTGGATGATCAACTGGCCAGTTGATTCGAGTATATTATCATTTAATATCGATTTAACTTAATGAAGGAGGCGACAGAAATGAGAGTAATCGTTACATTAGCTTGTACAGAATGCGGAGACCGCAACTACAGCACTAAGAAAAACAAAAGAAACAATCCAGAGCGTATCGAAATGATGAAATTCTGCCCTAGATTGAACAAGTACACACTTCACCGTGAAACTAAATAATTTCTTATAGCTATCATCTTTGGATGATAGCTTTTTTTTATATTTGTTTTAAATATGGTACAATTATCGATGGGTAATTAACCAGAAAAAGTAAGGGGAGTGCTTTTAATGACAGTAATTATGGACGGAAAAAAAGTAGCAGCACACTTATCTGAGGAAATTAAACAGGCACTGGAAGTTTCTGAAGAACACGGTATTAAACCTAAAGTTGCATTTGTCAGAATCGGAGACTTATCAGATTCAATTTCCTATGAGAATGCTGCGGTAAAACGTTTTGAGAAACTTGGGATGGAAACAGCCCAGTACCATTTTCCGGAAGATGTTTCGACAAAAGTATTTTTAACTAAATTCAGAGAAATAAATGAAGACTACGCAATTCACGGTATTCTGCTGCTGCAGCCGCTGCCAAAACATATTCCTATGAAACGCGTTGCTGAAATTATGAACTCGTTTAAAGATATCGACGGTATGAAAGCATCAAATCTCGGCAAAGTACTGACAAACGATCCGGATCGCCTGGAACCGTGTACACCAGCAGCAGTTATGAATATGCTCGATTATTATGAAGTTGATTTAAAAGGCAAGAACGTTACAGTTGTTGGTGCAAGCGCAGTGGTCGGAAAACCTTTATCATTATTAATGATGAACAGGGAAGCAACGGTAACAACCTGCAACCTTTACACTGACAATCTTGTTGAAAAATGTAAAAATGCTGATGTGATTGTCAGCGCGGCCGGTGCAATTAACCTGATTGATGAGGAGCACGTTAAAGACGGCGCCATCGTTATCGATGTCGGTATTAACTTTACAGAAGATGGCAAGATGGTCGGAGATGTAAACTATGAAGCTGTAAAAGACAAAGCCTCATTCATTACACCGGTACCGGGGGGAATTGGTGCCATTACAACGACAGTCCTCGCATATCATCTTGTGAAAGCAACAGAACATCAGAAAGAGCCGGTATTATTCTTAGAAAAATAAGATTAGCCCGCGGGTAATATAAATATATCCAATATATCGATAAACGGCACGAAAATGAAGTCTTCAGTATCGTAAATTTGACCAATGAGCATCATGCTCCATTGGTCTATTTTTATAATATGAAGAGAAATACTGAAGCGGCCTCCGTCGTAATAGTAGTCGACTCTTACCGGCAGCCTTTCTTTCACTGCATATTTCAGAATGTGTTCAATCTCATCCAGCCGGTCATCCGACAATACAGGACGTTTGATTTTCGACTGGCTGTCCATCAGTCTGCCGACATTTTCAAACTGTTCGGGCATAGTTGCAAACGGCGCCCACTTAACCATACCGCGCCCCTCGGGTATATCACCTTGTGAATTTTCAGAAGGATAGCTGCGGAACTTCATAACAAATCCCTTCTTTCCTGACTCTTAGTTTTTATTATACGAACATACGTTCGATTTTTCAAGCTGCAGATTTATGGTAAGTTAAAGAGGATATAAAAAGTAAGTGAGGAAACCAGATGAGAAAGAAAATAGTATGGGGGATTATTACAGTAATTGTACTTGCTGTACTGCTGCTCCCGTTAGTAGATAAAACAAGCGGCACAACACGCGTTATTGTCGATCATACGAATAAGGAAATCGTGGCTCCATCGTGTTACGATCAGGCCGATCTGACAAACTGGATAGATGAAATGTCATTCGGCAATGCATTGAACGAACTGGAATATGACATCAGGGATGAATGTTCTAAAAAATATCTGCAGGAAGGCAAAACGAGCGTGCTGATGAGAATATTAGAATAGATTTGTGGGAGACACCGGGACCGGGAAGGTTCCGGTTTTTTTGTTGTCGAAAATGTTTGGGAGACCTCAGTTTAAGGAGGGTTTTTCCGTTGGGATAAAATGTAAAAAGTAGGTATGTTTGTGTAAAAAGTAAACCAGTTTTGCTATTTTTGTGTTTAAGTAACTTTTTTAAAAGAAAAACGGCTTTTTCGCCTATATATAGGGTAGAAGGATCTTTTTTAAAAGGAGGAAATTATATGTATTTAAACAGCAGAAACACACCGCCGGTTCTTTTGCATTATCGGGCATTGAGCAGGAGGATGGTTTTGGGTTCGGAAGATAAGATTAAGATGAAAATGGCTGAACGTGGTTATGAAGGAGAAACTTTATATGATGAAATATTTAATTCAGTCGGACATGAACATGTATACATTTTTAGAGATGTTTATCTGAAAATAGAAAACTCCCTGGCACAGTACGACAGTATTATAGTTAGTGACAGTGGTGCAGTTGTGAATGAAATTAAAAATTATTGCGGTGACTACCGGTATGAGAAGGGACAATGGTTCAACGGTTCACGTCGATTATCGGATGACGGAATTACGCAGATAACCCGAGCGGTAAATAAACTGTTGAAACTCAGTGAAGGCAGAAGACCGGCATTTGATGTAAGCGGGAAAGTTGTTTTTCCGAATGATGACTTCAGAATGACAACGGATGACGATAAGGTATGGGGGAAAATTGTGGTGCGTTCCAACTTGAAAAAATATTTCCGCAGTTTCCGGTATGAAAATACTGGTGCAAAGGCAGAAGCAATTGTAAAGCTAATCGAGAACAGCATCGGTGAAAATATGTATTTTAAAACGCAGACTGATATAGACAGACTACGTAAAGGGCTGTACTGCGGAAAATGTGGAGAATTTAATCTTTTGAAAGCTCGTTACCATCGTCAGTGTGGAAGCTGCGGCGCAAAAGAGTCGAATGAAACTCATATGCTTCGTGTAATGAGTGATTATAAATATTTGTTTTATGGAGAAAGTATGACGAAAAAAAGATTGATGACATTAATTGGTGATGATTTACATCCAGAAGTCGTTAGGAGAGCATTTGCGAAGTATTGCTATAAAAACAGGAAAGGAAAAAGTACAGAGTATACTTTTAAATATCACGATTTTAACGAGGCAATGAAATACCTTGACTATACTTCGAAATATAAGAATTATAGAGAATGATTTTTATATTGTAGTGTCTAAGTGTTGTCGTTTGAAGGGACGACGACGTTTACCCGAGTCTGGATGTTGTCGTTTGAGGAGACGACGACGTTTACCCGAGTCTGGATGTTGTCGTTTGAAGAGACGACGACGTTTACTAGCACCACCCCTCCCCAAATATACAAAAAACCCGCCACCAGGGCGGGTTTCATTCATCCATTTATTATTATAAATCAGATAATGCTTTTGTAATGTTAGGCACGACTTGTTTTTTGCGTGAGACAACGCCTTCCAGGACTGCTGTATTTTGATCCAGTGCAACATCAAATGCGCGTTCGACCGAAGAGAATTCAGGGCCTAAGGCAAGTACTTTTGAGTTGGAGTTCAAAATGTCTGTCACGATGAGCGTGAACAGGTCGTAGCCATCGCGTTCGATTTCTTCGTTAATGGCGATTTCGAGTTCTTCGCGGCGTGAGAATACTTCGTCTACGTCAACGACGTTAACCTGCGCAATTCGCACGCTCTTTTCACCGATGTCGAATGTTTTCGCATCGCCTGTAATTAACTGACGGGCTGTTTTATCGGAAGTTGATGCACCGGCTTTCAGCATTTCAAGGCCGTATTCTTCCAGGTCAACACCCGCAATGTCTTTAAGTTCAGATGCTGCGTCGATGTCTTCTTCTGTCGTTGTCGGTGATTTGAACAGAAGCGTATCCGAAATAATGGCAGACAGCATTAAGCCTGCTGATTCTTTCGAGATTGTTAAGTTATTTTCTTTGTAAACTTTGTTCAGAATTGTCGCTGTACAGCCGACCGGCTCAGCTCGGTAGTAAAGCGGGCCTTCTGTTTCAAAGTTTGCGATTCTGTGGTGGTCGTATACTTTTGTCACCGTTGCGTTTTCAATGCCGGGAGCGGACTGCTGTTTTTCATTGTGGTCGACTAAAATAACTTCCTCGCCTGCACCGACTTCATTTAATAAAGCGGGTGCTTCCACACCGAAGTGTTCTAGTGCGTATGCAGTTTCACTGCTTATTTCACCCAAGCGGTACGGTGCTGCGTCGTTGCCGAGCTGAGTTTCAATGTCAGCAGCTACAAGTGCTGATGTGATTGTATCTGTATCAGGATTTTGGTGACCGAATATTTTTTGTGTCATTACTGTCTGTCTCCTTTTTCTTTGTACTAAAATTATATATGATTACATTTTAACATTACTGCTTTTATCTATCTATATCTTAGTTTTTAAAGTCAGTATATAATAGTGCATTCAAAGCGCTCATACAATAAGTTTATATGATAAAATTAAAGCAAATATAATTGTTAAATGCACAGGAGATGGATGTATGTATCAGTATCAGGATGACAGCTTCATGCTGCACACGGATTTATATCAGATCAACATGGCAAAAACGTATTTTGAACAAGGTATACATGAACGTCAGACAATTTTCGACGTGTATTTCCGGAAGATGCCTTTTGAAAACGGCTATGCGGTATTTGCCGGCTTAACACATATTATCGATTATCTGCAGCACCTGCACTTTTCAGACAGCGACATCGAATATTTAAGTACGCTCGGTTACAGTGATGAATTTTTAAATTATTTAAAAACAGTCCGTTTTACGGGGACGCTCCGTTCAATGGCTGAAGGAGAGACTGTATTTAATAATGAACCTCTCGTGCAGGTTGAGGCGACGCTTGTCGAAGCTCAGCTGATTGAAACAGCGCTGCTTAATATCGTTAACTTTCAGACGCTGATTGCAACAAAAGCAAGCCGGATCAGACAGCTTGTACCAGACGACAATTTAATGGAATTCGGCACGCGCCGCGCTCACGAATTCGATGCCGCTTTATGGGGGGCACGCGCCGCTGTTATCGGCGGGTTTGATGGAACGAGTAATGTCCGGGCAGCGAAATTATTCGGCTTGAAACCGAGCGGGACACATGCTCACGCAATGGTGCAGGCATACGGAAATGATTACGATGCCTTTAAAGCATATGCAGAAACACATACTGATTGTGTATTTTTAGTAGACACCTTCGACACGCTGAAATCAGGCATACCGACTGCTATTAAAGTGGCAGATGAGTTCGGCAGCAGAATTGACTTTAAAGGAATCAGAATTGATTCCGGCGATATTGCATATTTAACGAAACAGGCTCGCAAGATGCTCGACGATGCGGGCTATACAGATGTGCAGATCATCGTTTCGAACGACCTCGACGAAGTGACAATTTTATCTTTAATGTCACAGGGTGCCAGAGTCGACGGCTGGGGAATCGGTACGAAACTGATTACGGCTTATGATAATCCGGCGCTCGGCGCGGTCTACAAACTTGCAGCGATTCAGGATGAAGCAGGCGAATGGCAGAACCGGATAAAAATTTCCGGCAATGTCGAAAAAACGACGACACCCGGCAAGAAGAAAGTTTACCGTATCATCAATAAGGAAACAGGAATGTCAGAAGGAGATTATATTGCACTTCACGATGAAGTCCTTAATCCTGAAGAGCCGCTGTTAATGTTCCACCCGGTGCATACGATGAAACGGAAATTGGTTAAATCGTTTGAGCCTGTTGAACTGCTTCAGGATATTTTTATCGACGGCAAGGTTGTTTACACTTCTCCGTCTGTCGATGAAATGCAGGAAAACTGCCGGCAGAGCCTCGATACAATCTGGGAAGAAACGAAACGTTTCTTAAACCCGCAGGAATATCCGGTGGATTTATCGGCTGAATTATGGAATGTCAAAAATAATCTCATAGAAGAACTTTCAAATAATATATTGGAGTGATTTGCTATGGATAAACTGCAGCAGCACATAATAGAGGAACTGCACGTTAAACCGGAGATCGACCCGGCAGCGGAAACCCGCGAAATAATTAATTTTTTAAAAGACTACGTTAAAAAATACAGTTTTATAAAAAGTTTTGTACTCGGCATATCAGGCGGTCAGGATTCTACCCTGCTCGGCAAAATTGCACAGCTGGCGACTGATGAGTTGAACGAAGATGGGCACAGTATTAAATTTTACGGAGTGCGCCTGCCTTACGGTGAACAGCGCGATGAAGATGATGCGCGCGATGCGATGGAATTTATCAGCCCGAGTGTTGAAACAACAGTCAATATTAAAGAAGCTGTTGATGCAGGTGTTAAGGCGCTGGCCGACAGCGGCTACGAATTGAGCGATTTTGTGGAAGGAAACGAGAAGGCCCGTGAGCGCATGAAAGTGCAGTACGCTATCGCAGCCCATACCGGCGGTGTGGTGCTCGGAACTGATCATGCGGCGGAGGCACTGACAGGATTTTACACGAAACACGGCGACGGCGCAGCTGATCTTGCGCCGCTGACCGGCCTCAACAAACGCCAGGGACGCGACATTCTGAAATATCTTGGCGCAGCAGCTCATCTGTACGAAAAAATTCCGACAGCAGATCTCGAAGATGATAAACCGCTCTTAAGCGATGAAGAAGCACTAGGCGTGACCTATGATCATATCGATGATTTCTTAGAAGGAAAAACAGTGCCTGATGAAGCATATGACAGAATTAAAACCTTATATTACCAGTCACAGCACAAACGCGATTTACCTTATAATCGCTATAATTTACCAGTTTAAAAAAGAAAGAAGGATAGATTAAATTATGCTTCAGGCAATTTCAGATAATCCCATGCTGATGATATTAGTTATATTCGTAATTAATATTATCTACGTTACATTTTTAACGATGCGGACCATAATGACCTTGAAAGGTTACCGCTTCGTCGCGGCTGCCTTCAGTATTTTGGAAACATTTGTTTACGTCATCGGCCTCGGGCTGGTGCTCGACAACCTGGATCGTCCTCAGAATATTGTCGCTTACGCGCTCGGATTTGGTGTCGGGATACTGGTCGGCACGAAAATCGAAGAAAAGCTGGCGCTCGGCTACACTGTAGTTAATGTGACTGCGGCGAAAAAAGACATCGATCTGCCGAACGACCTGCGCAATTTAGGCTACGGAGTAACGCACAGTCATCAGTACGGGCGTGACGGCCAGCGTACGGTAATGCAGATTTTAACTCCGAGAAAATATGAACGGAAACTGATCGAAACAATTATAGAGCTCGATGACAGGGCGTTTATCATTTCGCACGAACCGAAAAATATTCACGGCGGCTTCTGGACAAAAGGGCTCAGCAGACGCAAGATGAGCAATTACCAGCCGGAAAATGTTGAAGAAGTACTTGAAGAAGTATATGAAGCACAGGAGCAGGGTGAGGTTCATGACACAGCACAAAAAACCGAAAAAAAAGAAATTTAAAGTAGAAAAAGACGGGTCGCTTACGGATGTGCTGGCGGCGATGAAAGCCGAAGGCTACCAGCCGGTAAGAAGATTCGAACAGCCCGTTTTCAAAGAAGAAAACGGCGAGATTACCGTCTCGCATCAGGAGATTATGTTTGAAGGCAAATTAATGAATGAGGATGAGCCAAAATGATAAGCAGATATTCAAGAGAAGAAATGACGAAGATTTGGACAGAAAAAAACAGATTTGATGCGTGGCTGGAAGTTGAAATTCTTGCATCAGAAGCATGGGCGGAGCTCGGTGTCATTCCAAAGGATGAAGTTAAAAACATCCGTCCCAATGCCCGTATTGATGTGGACCGCATTAAAGAAATCGAAGCGGAAACGCGTCACGATGTTGTGGCGTTTACCCGCCAGATTTCGGAAACTTTAGGAGAAGAAAAGAAATGGGTTCACTACGGTCTGACGTCTACTGACGTTGTCGACACTGCCCAGAGCTACATATTGAAACAGGCAAACGAAATTATTGAGCAGGATTTAAATAACTTTATCGAGATATTAGCTGATAAGGCGCGCGAACATAAACATACACTCATGATGGGACGCACGCACGGCGTGCATGCGGAGCCGACATCTTTCGGTATTAAGATGGCTCTGTGGCATCAGGAAATGGTGCGGAATCTGAAACGTTTTAAAGATGTCCGCGAAGAAATTGAAGTCGGTAAAATGAGCGGCGCGGTCGGCACCTTTGCCAACATTCCGCCGGAAGTTGAAGGATACGTTTGTAAACACCTCGGCCTGACGCCTGCACCGGTATCGACTCAGACGCTGCAGCGCGATCGTCATGCTCACTACATAGCGGTGCTGGCACTGATTGCAACATCAGTTGAGAAGTTTGCTGTAGAAGTGAGACACTTGCAGAAAACAGAAACACGCGAGGTGGAAGAAGCATTTGCGAAAGGCCAAAAAGGGTCAAGTGCCATGCCTCATAAACGCAACCCGATTGGCAGTGAAAATGTGACGGGAATTGCCCGCGTCATCCGCGGCTATATTTCAACTGCCTACGAAAATGTACCTCTGTGGCATGAACGTGATATTTCGCATTCATCTGCAGAAAGAATTATGCTGCCGGACGTAACGATTGCATTGAATTACATGCTGAACCGCTTTGGCAGAATTATGAAAAACCTGACGGTGTTCCCTGAAAATATGAAGGCCAACATCGACAAAACTTTCGGTCTTGTATACTCTCAGCAGATTATGCTGACGTTAATTGACAAGGGACTGTCACGCGAAGAAGCTTACGACTTAGTTCAGCCGAAAGCCATGGAATCATGGGAAACTAAAGTACCTCTGAGAGAGCTTGCTGGAAAAGATGAGCGTATTCAGGAAGTGCTGACGGCAGAAGAGCTGGATGAGTGCTTTAATGAAAACCACCATCTGAGCCGTGTCGATACTATATTTAAACGTGCAGGTTTGGAATAAGATGAAAGTATCAAGATTATTAATCACAGTACTCATGGCATTTTTGCTGACAGCATGCAGCAGCGGCGCACCGGAGGAAATCGAAGCGGCGGGATATACGAAAGCCTATGAACCGCTGACCTTCACCAATCTGGACATTCCGGTTAACATTGAAGTCGTCGACGGTGTGACTTACGCAGACGGCGTGTTAATAGTAAACAAGGAAATACCGCTGCCTGAGGATTACAATCCTGAAATGCAGCCTGAAGTAATTGAGGCTTACACGCAAATGTTTGAAGATGCCGAGGCAGAAGGACTTTATTTTGAACTGGTAAGCGGTTTTAGAAGCTACGACTACCAGGCAGAATTGTATAACAGCTATGTGGCGCGGGACGGCAAAGAAGCAGCAGACCAGTACAGCGCAGAACCGGGACATTCCGAGCACCAGACAGGACTTGCTATCGATGTCGGTTCTTATGACAGTGCGGTGCTGCTCCAGACGTCTTTTGAATATACGCCCGAATTTCAGTGGCTGAAAGATGTGGCACATGAATACGGCTTTATTATCCGTTACATGAAAGGCAAAGAAGATATTACCGGTTATATGTACGAGCCGTGGCACTTAAGGTATGTCGGAGATAAAGCGCCCGCTATATATGAAAGCGGCCTGACACTTGAAGAATACTTCGATCTGGTTTAAATAACATATCAGCCCGTATGCAAGCTTTCCGAGGGAGAGCCGGCGTACGGGTTTCTTTATATTCACTTTAAAATTATCTTTTAAAGCTTATACTTCCATCCTCCTCCTTTAATGTTTTTTGGAGGTTAAAAATGATATAATCATCTTATGAATTTTATAAAGGATATGGTCTTATGACGCGACATGCAAAGCATATATTTAAACTGGATCCGGCTAAAGAAATCAGCGGCAGCACACTCGAAAAAATTGTGAACTCCGGCACGGATCTGCTGCTGGTCAGCGGTACTGATAACGTCACTGAAAAAAATGTTTCAGAGCTGCTCAGGCGCATAAGAAACTATAACGTTCCTGCAGCACTTGAAATCCCTCATCCCGATGCTGCTGTTCCGGGTTTTGATCATTATTTTGTGCCGACGGTAATTAATACGGATGATGTCACTTTTACACACGGCATGCTGGTGCGTGCACTGATGGAGTATCATGACTTTATCGATTACGACAGTATTTCACTCCTGCCTTATATTATAATGAACGAGGACTGCAAAGCGTTTAAACATGCAAACTGCCATACTGTGAATGACGAAGAATTTATCGCGATGATTCATATGCTCGATAAGTTATACAAAATGGATTACATATATATAGAGTACAGCGGCGTCTTCGGCGACCGGGAGCTGGTTAAAGAAGCGTATGAAGCAGCGGAAAACGCAAGCATCGTTTACGGCGGCGGCATCGTCTCAAAAGATACGGCGACAGAGATGGACAGCGTCAGCGATATAATGGTTGTCGGCAATATTATTTACGACGATGCTCGGCAAGCATTAGAAACTATCATTTAATAAACTGGAGTTTTTATAATGGATTTATCTACGATGAATAAAGAACAACTGGAAGCAATTAAAACGACGGAAGGCCCGCTCTTAATTATGGCAGGTGCGGGAAGCGGTAAAACGCGCGTGCTGACTCACCGGGTTGCTTATCTGCTCGATGAAAAGCAGGTGCCTTCCTACAATATACTGGCAATTACATTTACGAACAAAGCCGCTAAAGAAATGCGCGAACGTGTCGATAAATTAATTGAAGAAGATGCATCAAAGATGTGGATTTCTACATTCCACGCAATGTGTGTACGGATATTAAGGCGTGATATCAGCTATCTCGGCTATGACACGAGTTTTTCTATTCTGGATCCGCTCGATCAGCAGTCGGTCGTCAGAGATATTTTAAAAACGCGCAACCTGGATACAAAGCAGCATAATCCGAGAAGCATTCTCTCAGTTATTTCAAACTATAAAAATCAGCTCATCAAACCGGAACAGGCTATTTCAGAAGCAGGCGGTTTTCAGGATGAGCTTTACAGTGAGATTTACAAAGATTATCAGGAAATTCTTTACCGTAACAGTTCTCTCGATTTTGATGATTTAATTATGCTCACAATTGAACTGTTTCACAAGGAGCCGAACGTGCTGAATTATTATCAGACACGTTTTCAGTATGTTCACGTGGACGAGTATCAGGATACAAACCACGCTCAGTATCAGCTTGTCCAGATGCTGGCTGCTAAATACCGGAACATCTGCGTCGTCGGCGACTCGGACCAGTCGATTTATAAATTCCGCGGCGCGGACATCCAGAATATATTAAATTTTGAAGAAGATTATCCGGAAGCAAAAGTTATCAAATTGGAAGAAAACTATCGTTCGACGAAAACGATACTGGATGCGGCGAACGCCGTGATCGATAACAACACAGAGCGCAAACCGAAAAACCTGCGAAGCAATAAAGGTGACGGCGTAAAAATTGATGTGAATGTATCGTTCAGTGAACGTGAGGAAGGGCAGCGGGTCGTCCAGAAAGTGCAAGAGCTTTCTGAAAAGTATTCTTACGGCGAGATGGCTGTACTGTACCGTGCGAATGCCCAGTCGCGTGCGGTTGAGGATGCTTTTGTCAAATCGAGTATTCCGTATAAAATGGTCGGCGGAACGAAGTTCTACAGCAGAATGGAAATTAAAGACCTGATGAGCTACTTAAAAGTCATTCAGAATCCTTTTGACGATATAAGCTTCCAGCGTATTATCAACGTTCCAAAAAGAGGAATCGGCACGAAGACAATCGATAAGCTTCGGGCCCATGCAGAACAATTAAATTCAAGCATATACGATGCCATCCGCGATGCGGACTTCCTGGGTATTCCGGCGAAAACTGTAGGGAAATTGATGTCACTCCTTCAGGTGCTGGATAATTTAAAAGAAAAATCGAAGTATCTGACAATGACGGAACTCGTTGATGAAGTGCTGGCTGATACAGGCTACCATGATATGCTGAGTTCCGATAAAACACTGGAGGCCAGAAGCCGGCTTGAAAACCTCGAGGAATTCAAGACAGTAACAAAAGAATTCGATAATGACAATCCTGTTGCGGATGATAATTTATTTAACTTCCTGAGTGATATGGCCCTTGTATCCGATCAGGACGGCATGGATGATACCGCCGGTGTAACAATGATGACAATGCATGCCTCAAAAGGACTTGAGTTTAAAGTGATCTTTATCGTCGGTCTCGAAGAAGGCATCTTCCCATCGCGCCGCGTGCAGTTCGATGATCAGGAACTGGAAGAGGAAAGACGGCTGATGTACGTGGCCCTGACGCGCGCAATGGAACATTTAATCTTGTCGCGTGCGGAATCACGCATGCTTTACGGTAAAACTGAGAGTAATATGATGAGCCGCTTTCTGAGTGAAATACCGGAGGAACTGCTGGAATCGTCAAGCGCCTTTTCAAACAGTATGCCAGGCGGCAGCGGCTCATCTTTTTCACGCGGACCGAAAAAACGCTCGCGTATTATAAACACAAACACAGGCACTAATTTTAATGTTGGCGATAAGGTTTCCCACAAAGCATTCGGAGAAGGTATTGTTTCCCAGGTTAAAGGAGAAGGGGACAATACGGAACTCGATATTGTCTTTAAAACTGCAGGACCGAAAAGATTGCTTGCCAACTATGCGCCGCTTGAAAAAAAGGACTGATATAAATGAAAGAAAGAATTCGCGAATTACAAAAGCTGCTCACGCGCTATAATTACGAATATCATGTCGAGGACAATCCGTCGATTCCGGATTCGGAGTACGACAAGCTGCTTCATGAACTGATCGAACTGGAAGAAAAGTATCCGGAATACAAAACGGACACATCGCCGACGGTGAGAGTCGGCGGTGAAATACTGAGCGGTTTTGAAAAAGTTGAACACAGCTCGCCGATGCTGAGTCTCGGAAATGCTTTTAATGAAGAAGACTTAAGAGCGTTTGATCAGCGTGTCAAAAATAACGCCGGCGAGGTTACATATATGTGTGAACTTAAAATTGACGGGCTCGCAGTGTCGCTGACTTATGAAGAAGGACGCTTCACCCGCGGCGCCACCCGCGGCGACGGAACGGTCGGAGAAAATATTACAGAAAATCTGCGAACAATTCATGCGATCCCGCTGACTGTGGATTCGGATTTAACTTTTGAAGTGCGCGGCGAGGCCTACATGCCGAAACGCTCATTTATAAATCTGAACGAAAAGAGAGCTGAAGAAGGAAAACAGGAATTCCAGAACCCGCGAAATGCAGCGGCAGGCTCTTTGAGACAGCTGGATCCGAAGCTTGCGGCAGCACGTAATTTATCGGTTTTCTTATATAGTGTTACATCTCCGGAAGCACTCGATGCCGAAAGCCAGAGTGGCGCTCTCGACAAACTCGATGAACTGGGTTTTAAAACAAATAAAGAGCGCAGGCTGATGACAAGTATTGATGAAGTCATTGAGTATGTTGATTACTGGACGACGCACCGCTCGGAACTCGCTTATGAAATAGACGGTATCGTCATTAAAGTAAATGACCTCGCTACTCAGGAAGAGCTCGGCTATACAGTGAAATCACCGCGCTGGGCAATTGCGTATAAATTTCCGGCGGAGGAAGTGGTGACGGAAATACTCGATATTGAACTGACAGTGGGACGTACCGGTGTTATTACGCCGACAGCGATACTGGAACCGGTAAAAGTAGCAGGTACGACAGTCGGACGTGCATCACTGCATAACCATGAACTGATAGAAGAACGGGATATCCGCATCGGTGACAAGGTTGTTATTCGAAAAGCAGGGGATATTATTCCGGAAGTGGTTAAATCTTTAAAAGAAGAACGCACGGATCAGGCAGTGTACGAAGCACCGACAACTTGCCCGTCATGCGGTCACGACACAGTGCATTTGGAAGATGAAGTAGCAATTCGCTGTATTAATCCGGCGTGCCCGGCACAGCTCACAGAAGGTATCATCCACTTCGTTTCCCGCGGCGCCATGAATATTGACGGGCTCGGCGAGAAAGTAGTGCGCCAGCTGTTTGATGCGGGATTAATTACAGATGTTTCTGATTTGTACAAGCTTCAGTATGATGATTTAATCGATTTGGAACGCATGGGAGATAAAAAAGTAACCAATCTGCTGAACGCAATTGAAGCATCGAAAACAGCGCCGCTGAGCAAGCTGCTGTTTGGTCTCGGCGTGCGTTTTCTCGGCTCAAAAGCTTCAAGACTGATTGCAGAAGAATACGGTTCGATGGACGAAGTATTAAAAGCGACGAAAGAACAGCTGATTGAAATACCGGAAATCGGCGATAAAATCGCGGATTCAATCGTGACATATACACAGAATGAAGATTTTATCGAGCTTGTAAATAAGCTTAAGATAGCGGGACTTAATCTTACAGAGGAAAAAGAAGAGCTGTCCGGAACCGTGTTTGACGGGATGACATTTGTGTTAACCGGCAAGCTGGTTGAAATGACCCGGGGTGAAGCCAAAGGAAGTATTGAATCTTACGGGGGCAAAGTAACGGGCAGTGTGTCTAAAAATACAGATGTAGTTGTGGCGGGGGAAGACGCCGGCAGCAAGCTTGAAAAAGCGAATGAACTTGGTGTTACCGTATGGAATGAAAGAGAATTTATTGAGAAATTGGGGCAATGAGTTATGAAGTTTAAATCGATATTACTCACAGGTGCAGCCTTGCTGCTCCTTGCAGCCTGCGATGGTGCCAATGAAGCAGAAATCACCGAGCAGATGGGTGATTCAGCGCTCGACAATGAGGTGTCGAACGTGCAGATTGAGGAGCAGGATGACACGCTTACTTCAAGCAGCGAAGAATTTTACCGTTCTGTTGTACCGTATGAACTGTCGCCGGCCCGCGGGCTGTCGAGTGCCAATTTAGTATCTTCATATAATGTTGAAGAATTTGAAAAAGGACTTTTTTCAATCAGCCAGAATGTGTTTCCTACAAATGAATATATATTCCGCGAAGGACAGATTATTTCAGAAGAAATGATCAGAGGCTATTTAAGCCGTCAATACACGAATGAAGAGCTGGAGAATATGGATGATGAAGAATTGCTCAGTACGAATGCCTTCAGCAATCTCGGACTGAATCCTTCGACCAACGGCGAAACAGATCCGGAAGTTATCGCGGAAGAAGCGCCGCTTTATCTGTCCCATATACTCGAACAAAATTACATGACAGAGGATGATGAAGGCAATCTTTCATTTGACGGCATCACTATCGGTCTCGCCATGAACAGTATTCATTATTATCAGACAGAAGAGTACGGACAGACACAGGAACGTGCATTGGATCTTGAGACGGTAGAAGAAAAAGGCGAGGAAATGGCAGCGGAAATTTTAACGCGCATCCGTGCCAATGATCAGTACGCCGATAAAGAAATTGTCTTTGCAATTTTCATTCAGTCGGGTGATACGGATATTGTGCCCGGGAACTTTGTATCAGAGGCTGTTGTAGCACCGGGTGAAAATACGATTGAGTCATTTACAGATATCGATGTACAGAACTTACTACTGCCGTCGAGCGAAGCTGCGGAAATTTCTGAAGAGGCGAACAGCGAATACCAAAACTTCAACAGGGATTTATCGTCTTATTTTGAGAGCTTTACCACTTCTGTCGGCAGAGGGAAATTCAGAGATGGCACCCTCGATACGCTGACAGTCGAAATACCGATTGAATATAACAGCCGCGGTGAAATGATTGGGATGTCTCAGTTCGTTAGAGACCTCGTGAACGAACATTTCCCAGGTACGGATATCGAAGTGGAAATTAAAGATAAAGCGCAGGTTTACAGTGTGATCACACGTAAAGGCGACAGTGAAGCGAATCTTTATATATTTGAATAAGTAAGCACATGGAAAAGTGCCCCGGTTTTTGGTAAACTTTAAATGTTGTATTTATAGAAGGAGGGTCATTCATGGAAGAATTAGATTTAAAGAAAATTCAGCGTGTGGCTGAGTTATCTAAGATAGAAATTAAAGATGAAGAAGAACTTAAAAATTTATCGACAAAAATTAAAAGTATTGTTGCGCACTCGGAGCGCTTGAATGACTTGGATTTATCGGATGTAGAACCGATGACACATGCAATGCAGCTGCAGCAGGAAACTTCAGACTCACTGCGTAAAGATAAGGCGGGGGAACCTGTTTCACAGGAAGAAGCGCTCAGCAACACAGAATTTACAGAAGAAGGACAATTCAAAGTACCTAGAATGATTTAAGGAGGGTTAATAATCGTGAATATAAATGAATTAACAGTAGAAGAACTATACAGTAAAATTCACAGTAAAGAGATCAAACCTTCTGAAGTAGTAGGTGCTCTTTTTGACAGAATCGAAAAATATGACGGCACAATCAAGTCGTTTATTACTTTAACTAAAGAACAGGCATTGGAAACGGCAGCGGAACTCGACCGTCTTCAGGAAGAAGATAAGATGGAGGGTGCGCTGTTTGGTATTCCTGCTGGAATTAAAGATAATATCGTTACCAAAGATATTTTAACCACATGCGCAAGCCGCATGCTGCATAACTTTAAACCGATCTATGATGCTACAGTAATGACTAAGCTTAAAAATGAAAATTCTATCCTGATGGGTAAACTTAATATGGATGAATTTGCAATGGGATCAACGTCGGAGACATCTTACTTCCAGACGACTAGAAATCCTTGGAACTTAGAATGCTCACCAGGCGGTTCATCAGGCGGTTCGGCTGCAGCAGTAGCAGCAGGATTCGTTCCTTATGCGCTCGGTACTGACACGGGCGGTTCAGTAAGACAGCCTGCGTCTTTCTGCGGTATCGTCGGTATGAAACCGACTTACGGAAGAGTATCACGTTTTGGTCTTGTCGCATTCGCATCGTCTCTTGATCAGATTGGACCGATGACACGTACAGTACGTGACAACGCTAAAGTGCTTGAACTGATTTCAGGCGAGGACAGCAGCAATGATATGACAAGTGCCAGAAACCAGGATGCTGATTTCTTAAGCGGTATCGAAAAAGATATCAAAGGCATGAAACTTGCACTGCCTAAAGAATTCCTCGGCGACGATGTTGATGAATCTGTAACTGAAGCAGTATTAAAAGCTAAAGAACGTTTTGAATCTTTAGGAGCGATTGTTGAAGAAGTGGAAATGCCGAATCTTCAATATGTGGTAAGTTCTTATTACTTAATCGCTTCAAGTGAAGCCAGTGCCAACCTTGCGCGCTTCGACGGAATCCGTTTCGGCTACCGTTCAGAAAATGCGAATACACTGGAAGAACTATATAAAAAATCACGCGGAGAAGGATTCGGTGATGAAGTAAAACGCCGTATCTTACTTGGAACATACGTATTAAGTGCAGGTCACTACGATGATTATTACTTAAAAGCGCAAAAACTCCGCCGTTTAGTATCTGACGATGTGCAGAGAATTTTAGCGGATTACGATTTAATTATCGGGCCGACAACGACAACACCTGCACATAAATATGATGAAGTTAAAATCGAAGGTACGAAAGAATATAAAAATGATATTTTAACAATTCCTGCGAATCTTGTAGGAGTGCCTTCTTTAAGCATTCCATGCGGAGTTACAGAAGACAACAGACCTATCGGCATGCAGCTGATCGGCAACCACTTCGAAGAACGTAAAATCTATAATGCAGCGTATCAGTTTGAAACAGTATACAACCTGCATGAAGAACTTAAAAATCTAACGATGGGGGCGGAGTAATATGCATTTTGAAACAGTTATCGGACTTGAAGTTCACGTTGAATTAAAAACAAATTCAAAAATATTTTCTAATGCCCCTCTGCATTACGGACATGAACCGAACACGAATCTTTCTGTAGTGGAACTCGGCTACCCGGGTACACTGCCGGTGCTGAACGAAACCGCAGTAGAATACGGTATGAAAGCTGCGATGGCATTAAACATGCAGATTGCAGAAGATACGAAGTTCGACAGAAAGAACTATTACTATCCGGATAATCCGAAAGCATATCAGATTTCACAATTTGATAAACCGATCGGAGAACACGGTTCACTGGATATCGAAATCGACGGTGAGAAGAAAACAATCGGTATTACACGTCTTCACCTTGAAGAAGATGCCGGTAAATCAACTCATAAAGAAGACTATTCATTAGTCGATTTAAACCGTCAGGGAACAGCTTTAGTGGAAATCGTTTCAGAACCGGATATCAGAACACCTGAAGAGGCGTATAAATATCTTGAGAAAATCAAATCGATTATCCAGTACACAGGCGTGTCCGATGTGAAGATGGAAGAAGGATCACTGAGATGTGATGCTAATATTTCAATCAGACCTGTCGGCCAAAAAGAATTCGGTACAAAAACTGAACTTAAAAACTTAAACTCATTTAACTTTGTCAGAAAAGGTCTTGAGCATGAAGTGAAACGCCAAGAGCAGGTGCTGTTATCAGGCGGTGTAATCGAACAGGAAACACGACGCTACGATGAAAAAACAGGTGAAACAGTGCTGATGCGTGTTAAAGAGGGCGCGGATGATTACCGTTACTTCCCGGAACCTGATTTAATGCATCTGCATATCGACGATGAATGGAAAGAACGCGTACGTGCAAGCATTCCGACATTGCCGGATGAACTTCGCGAGAAGTACATTAATGAATATGATCTGCCTGTATACGACGCTGAAATTCTGACGATGAGAAAAGAAATGTCCGACTTCTTCAGTGACATGGTTGAAACTCATAAAGCAGACCCTAAACTGGCTTCAAACTGGCTAATGGGCAACGTTAATGAGTATCTCAACAAAAATAACACTGAACTCGATGATACAGGATTAACTGCCGAAAACTTAACAGGTATGATTAATATTATCGAAGACGGTACAATTTCAAGCAAGCAGGCGAAGAAAGTATTCTCCGTGCTGATTGAAAAAGGCGGCACAGCGAAACAGGTAGCGAAAGATCTTGGCATGGAACAGATCTCAGACCCTGCAGTGCTGACAGATATGGTAACAGAAGTACTCGATGCCAACGACCAGTCAGTCGAAGACTACAAAAATGGTAAAGACCGTGCAATAGGCTTCTTAGTCGGACAGATTATGAAAAAATCAAAAGGACAGGCTAACCCTAAAATGGTTAACCAGATCCTTCTTGAAGAAATTAATAAGAGATAAAGTATATGTAACTAAAAATCGCACCTGTACTTCCATTTTGGAGGCAGGTGCGATTTTTTTGGATGCCGCCGGGCCACTGTGGATTTGACAATGGCGCAGTGCGGTGTCTAGTGCGCCACTGTGACTTCGACAATGACGGGATAAAAGAAAATAAAAAAGGAACCGGGAATTTTTCCGGTTCCTTTTTAAAATTATTGCAGCAGATAATTTGTAATATTGCTGATCATTTCATCTTCCAGTGCAGGATTAATCTGTTCGTTATCGTAATCGTAAGGATTTTCTGTTATCTCATCCTGATTATCGATATAAAAATAATCATTTTCTAAGAAGTACTCAGCATCGTTCTCAAGTTCAGCTTGTAAGTTTTCATGTTCATGGGCATTGGGATTCCCAAGTATAATCACTGTTTTGCCAGTGTTATACAGGTCCATATATGCATCAGTTAAATTTCTTAAGTTTCTTTCCGGCAGGACTTCATCGTTATAATCTGCAATCTGCAGTGCATCGATAATAACGACATCACTGTTTTCATTAACTGTCAGCTCATTCATCGCAGTTGTATTGGCCGGCAAATCGATCTGGTTAAGCTGAACTGTATTTGAACCGAACTGCTGGTTTAAACGTTCCGCAAAGTCTCCGCTGTAGTGTGCCGGAAGCAGTACATCGATAATAAGCTGCTCATTGCTGCTCACGCGTTCGTCATATTTTTCCTGAATAGCTGTTTCGTTGAATACTAAACCATTTGTACTATCAGCCGGTTCTTCTTCGCTGCTGTCTTCCTGTGATGTGCTGTCTGATTCCTGCTGTCCGTTTTCGTCATCTTCTGTATTACCGGCAGTGTCTTCAGTGGATTCATCCGTAGAGATTGACCCGGTATGCATGAAGTTGAAATATATTCCGGCAGCAAACAATAAAAATAGTATAATCACTAAAGCTTTTTTCATGGTATCTCCTCAAATAATAATATCTGAAAGCATTACATATGATATAATGTTGGCAACATAATACTTTTAAATATTATTATACATGAATTGCGGAAGTAAGACATTATTTTAGGATGATTGTATGAGTATAAATAAGTTAAATATAAATATTAAAGATAAATATATAGCACAGGCTTTTGAAATTTTAAACTTTTTCAAATCCATTATTATTGAAGTTCATCATATCGGCTCATCAAAGTTCACTCAAATTCCTCATGACTGCGATATGGATATTCTTTTTATCGTTAAATCATATGATGACGTGCGGAATCTTGCAGATATTTTAATTGCTGAAGGATATGTTCATGTCAATCAATTTTCTAATTACTTCAAAGATGATATGGTGATGCGGAAAGTCGTCGACGGACAGAATATAAATATGATTTTTATGAGCAGTGCAAGCTATAAGAAAAACGATATATTAATATGCACAGAGCATATGCTGATGAAAGGCGAGTACTTCACTCATTATAAAAAATTAAAAAAATCACTTCTTAAAAATGAAGTGACTGAAGCCGAATACGATGAACGTAAATATCGTCTCTTTCAAATGATTAAGGAAGAAAGAGATCATTTGACGAGCGTATAATTTCATATGTAGAGGAGATATTTATGAAAACAGCGAGAATAATTTACAATCCCACTGCCGGCAAAGAAAGTTTTCAAGACAAACTGCCTGCGGTGCTGAAGCGTTTTGAAGAGGCGGGCTATATTACGAGTACTCATGCAACTACAGGACCAAACGATGCAACTTATGCTGCGCGTTTTGCATGTGAACAGGGTTTTGATTTAATCGTCGCTTCCGGAGGGGACGGTACGATTAATGAAGTTATTAATGGTCTCGCAGAATACGATAAACGTCCGGAACTCGGCATAATTCCAATGGGAACAGTCAATGATTTTACCCGAGCTCTAAAAATTTCCAATGATATTGATGAAGCAGTCAGCATTATTTTAAATGGCAGAACAGGCAAAGTGGATCTTGGCAGTATGAACGGCAAATATTTTATGAATATTGCAGGCGGCGGAAAAATTACGGAAGTATCCTATGAAGCACCGAGCAAACTGAAAGCAGTTATCGGTTCTCTGGCGTATTACGTCAAGGGTATTGAACTGATTCCCCAGATGCGCAGTATTAATTTACGTATTGAATATGATGATGAATTGTTCGAAGGCGAAGTGATGATATTTCTGCTCGGTCTGACAAACTCCATCGGCGGCTTTGAGAGACTGGTGCCGAATGCAAAATTAAATGACGGTTATTTTACTCTCCTGATTCTCGAGCATGTCAATCTTGCGGAATTTGGTCATATACTGTCACTCGCAACACGGGGAGAGCATTTAAAACATCCTAAAGTACATTATTATAAAGCCCGGGATGTGAAAATTACTTCATTCGACGAAGTGCAGCTGAATCTGGATGGTGAATTTGGCGGCGTGCTCCCTGCCCATTTTAAAAACTTAAAAGAATTTTTAAAAATAAGAGTGCCCGATGAGTTTTACAATGAGCTGTACAGTGAAGATAATGATTATAAGCTTTTGCATCAAGAAAACGAGTAAGTTCTGAGTACATATCAAATTTTGGGGTGAATATTTTGAAGCTGACGGTCTTTGCAACAACGGATGTGCACGGCGCAATTTATCCGTACAATTATTTTGATAATGAACCGAAAGAAAATGCATTACTAAAATTCAAGACTTATATAGATAAATATAAAGCGATGAACGGCAGCGAGGCTGTTGTTATTACGGCCGACAACGGCGATTTGCTTCAGGGGGATGTCTGGAGCGAATACGACAGTGTAAACAGCAGCAGGGCTCTCGTTCCGGGTATTATTAATGAGATGTACGATGTTATCGGATTAGGCAACCATGAATTTAATTTTGGTCTGCCTTTTTTAAATGAATTTTATAATCAAGTTACTGTACCGATAGTGAATTCAAACGTGGATTTTCTGGATGATCCTTTAGAATCAATGATAAGAACCAGTTATATTAAAGAAATCAAAACCGCTGACGGTCTTCTTAAAGTTGGATTTTTAAGTGTTGTGCCGACCCAAATTTTAAAATGGGATAAATTCCATCTGGAAGGCAGAGTAAAAGCAGAGCCTATGACTGAAGCGGTCAGAGAAACAACAGCGCAATTGAAAGATGGCGGCGCTGATATTATTATATTATTATCTCATACAGGTATGAGTGAGGCAGATGACGATTTAACACCGCTTGGTGAGAACCAGGCCGTCTTAATGGCTATGATGGAAGATATAGATGGTATTGTTTTCGGTCACACTCACGATGTGTTTCCAAGCGGCGATCTGCTTATTTCAGATGACCGTCTTGATATTGATACAGGAACATTCAATAAGATACCAATGGTTCAGCCGGGCGTATCTGCAAGTCATCTCGGTGTGCTCAATTTCGATTTGGAGTACGACTCGGGTGTCTGGAAGGTCAGGCAGGCAGACAGCAGTTTAATCAGCGCAGAAGACATCGTTTTAAAAGATGATGAATTGGCAGACTACCAAAAAAAACATGAACAGGTGCTGGCTTATTTAAATATACCAATCGGCAAAACAGATTATCCGCTGACTACTTACTTTACAAGAGTAATACCATCACGCGGTGTGCAGTTTGTCTCGGAAGCAACAGTATGGTTTGCAAAAGAGCGGGCGGCGCTGAACGAGAACAATATACCGATTATCGGTTTTAACTCCGCAGTAAAAGTAGGGCGTGACGGGCCTCAGGATTATACTGCTATTCCCGCCGGAGAAATGACCATTGCAGACAGTATCGATATATACAAGCATGCAAATACGCTGCTGATTATTAAAATTACGGGTAAAGTACTGAAAGAGTGGCTCGAATGGGCTGCTTCCTCGTTTAATGATTATGAAGGCGATGAAATACTGCAGCCGAATAACTCACGCTACGGTTTCCCGGGCTACAATTTCGATACATTTTTTGATTTGGATTATACTTTTGATATAACAAAACCGGCACGCTATGTCAGTTCAGCACACCGTCTTAATGATTCGGAACGTGTTATTAAAATGTCGTACAAAGGTAAGCGAATCAAAGATACAGATGAATTTATCGTGCCGGCAAATAATTATAAGGTGGCATATGCGCCATTTTTACGAGATGCTGAAATATTATATGAATCGGATATTTCAGTACGGGATATCGTGACAGAGTATATAAAAAGCGGAGAGACTTTTGAATATCATAATCCGATGACGATTATTCCGCATGGAACATATAAATTCACGACGGCAACAGCGGCGGCGGAATATACAGACGGGCTGCCGGTAGAACATTTAAAAGACTGCGGCGACGGTTTCAGTATATTCAGCGTAAAGCTTTAAAATTAATGATGTAAGAGGTTTTAACATGAAAGCAATAACTAAAAATAATAATTATGAAGCAGTCGTAGAGGACTATACACATGAAGGCATGGGGATAGTTAAAGTCGACGGCTATCCGGTATTTTTGCCGGATGTTTTAAAAGGTGAATCGGTAGAATTTAAAGCAGTCAAGGTAAACAGCAAATATGCTTTCGGCAAAGTTTTAAACATTCTTGAAGCCTCACCGAACCGTCAGACACCGCCCTGTGAATATTACTTCCAATGCGGGGGCTGCCAGATACAAGTAATGAACGATGCCGAACAGGCATCATTTAAGCGTCAGGTCGTTGCCCAGAATATTAATCAGCAGGCAAGACTGAACCTCCATATTAGCGATACGGTAACGGGAGATCCGTTATACTACCGCAATAAATCACAAATTCCCGTTCAGAAAATTGACGGTCAGGTAATTATGGGCTTCTATAAACCGCGTTCACACGACATCGTTGATATTGAACACTGTTATATTCAAAAAGATATTCATAATGACATTATGCTGTTTATAAAAGATAAACTGATTGAAGAGAATACATCGATTTACGACGAGAAATCACATCAGGGACTGCTGCGTCATATCGTAATCCGTTCAAACAGCGATGACAGCGAAGTGCAGGTAGTCTTTATTACGAACGGCAAGAGAAACGAATTTTTATCGATTGTGAAAGCATTAAAAGAATCATTTCCGAATGTGAAAAGTATCGTGCAGAATATTAACGATGAAAAAACAAACGTGATTTTCGGCCGGCGTTCAATCGTTCTGCTTGGTCATGATTACATTACAGATACGCTGCTTGGAAAATCATTTAAAATACGCGACCGTTCATTTTATCAGGTAAACCATGAACAGACTGAAAAGCTCTATCAGATCGGGCTCGACATGGCCGATCTAAGCGGAGATGAAACAATTATTGATACGTATTCAGGCATCGGTTCAATTGGTCTTACAGCATCGGACCGTGTCAGCAAAATTATCGGAATTGAAGTTGTTGAAAGTGCAGTTGAAGATGCTAAAGAAAATGCGAAACTGAATGGCATCGATAATGCGGACTACTATTTAGGGAAAGCAGAAGAAGTAATGCCGAGACTCGTTAAAGAGGGCGTCAGCGCTGATATTGTCTTCGTCGACCCGCCGAGAAAAGGATGTCATACAGAGTTCCTTGATGCACTGATAGAAGTTGCACCGAAGAAGATTGTATACATCTCATGTAACCCGAGCACACTGCAGAGAGACATGAAGTACCTGGAGAGACACGGTTTTAAAGCATCGGAAGTCACACCGGTTGATCTGTTCCCGCAGACAAAACATATTGAAGCGGTTACTGTGCTTGAAAAACAGTAAGATATATAAGATCGGACGTAATCTATTTAGGAGGAAGTATTTTGAAGTTTATCTCATGGAATATCGATTCATTAAACGCTGCCTTGACCAGTGACTCGGCAAGAGCGTTGTTGTCACGTAATGTATTAAGGTCACTTCAAGAACATAATCCTGATGTCATTGCGATTCAGGAAACTAAATTATCGGCGGCAGGACCGACAAAAAAACATGCTGAAATTATAAAAGAAGTATTTCCGGATTATGAAGTTATTTGGCGGAGCTCGGTAGAACCGGCGCGTAAAGGTTACGCTGGAACGATGTTTTTGTATAAATCAGAGC
>X87_Garden_Dormouse__coassemble_23_pt1 | contig 49204 bp, 51 predicted proteins | sample X87_Garden_Dormouse__metabat2_low_PE_003 | metagenome-assembled genome bin X87_Garden_Dormouse | reverse complement strand
AGGGTTGATATCCCTCACCTCTCTCCTCTACACACAGCAAACCCCTCCTGAAATTAAAATTTCAGGAGGGGTTTATTTTAAAAGAAGGACAGCAGCCAGACGATAAACATGCCGATGAATATCGCGGGTATCATGTTGCCGACACGCATGTGCGTGACGTTAAGCATGTTCAGTCCGATAGCAAGGAGGATGACTCCGCCGGTCGCACTGACCTGGTCGACCATCGTGCCGAGTACGTCTGCCGGTATAAAGTTTGCAATCTGCCGGGCGCTGATAATTATCGCAGCGATGTAAAAGAAGGTCGGAATACTGGACAGGATAACACCTCGTCCGTAAGCCGTTGTCATCACGAGCGCGATAAAGAAATCCATCGTCGCTTTCGTGTACAGTACATCGTTGCTGCCCTGCAGCCCGGCATCGAGACCGCCGACAATCCCCATCGCCCCGACGATAAAGATCAGCATTCCGGAAATCAAACCTTGAGAAATGTTACCGCCGTGCTTATCGCCGAGCCGGACTTCCATTAAGTGGCCGAAACGGTTGAGCAGTTCTTCGAGTTTGACTACTTCCCCGATAACCACCCCGATGATGAGTGATATAAGCGTCGTCAAAATATCAGTGGCCCCGACGACCATCTGTATTCCCATCGTAATAATAAATAATCCCTGTATTTTCATAATTGCATCTTTGATATGTTCGGGAATAAAAGTAAATATCATTCCGAGCGCGCCGCCGATAATAATCGCCAGCGAGTTGGCGAGTGCACCTGCAAATATCATTCAATCACCTCTAGTCTGCTGATTTAATCATTAATATATCTTTATCCGTCTTAACGGTTACAGTGTTTTCTTTAAATTCATTGCTGACAGTTAAAGTTCTGCCGATACTTACGTATGTATCCTGAATATCATATTTGAAACCTTCGAGAGTAAGCAGCGTCTTATCGTACAGCGGAATAAGAGAAACGTATCTTTTATCATTATCAGCCTCAATTGTATGAACGCCCTGAGGCAGCAGCCGGATATCGTTCGTTTCATTAAGAAGCCGAATATCGAGTTTCCGGAGATCCTCGTGCGCAAGCAGCTGAATGTTCATGAGCTCGTGGTCTTTTCTGCCGCCGAGCGCGCCGTATACATCTATCGCTGTATAGCCGAGTTCCGCCAGCGACAAGAGCGCAAGCTCACTGTCCGTAAAATTTTTAGCACTCGGCACAATATCGAGTTCAAGACTCTCTTTAAATAAGCTTAAATCTTCGGCTGTGACACTGTCGAAGTCGCCGTATGCCCGATCTATTTTAATTCCCGCTTCAAAGAGCCCTTTCACACCGGCATCGACACCCGCCCAAGGCGCATCGTGTTCAGCGGTAAACGGAATATTGCGGAGCAGCACGTTAATGTGTTTCATAGCATCATTCCTTTAAGGCACTAATTGCGGCAGCTTTATCGTCTGCTTTAAATAAATAAGAACCGCTGACGAGTAAATTCGCACCGTGCGCCTTAACAATTTCGGCAGTTTCGCCGTTAATGCCGCCGTCGACTTCTATATCAAATTTATTAGTTAAAGTTTCACGGATGGATACGAGCTCATCCAGTTTTTCAACACACGAATCGATAAAGCCCTGGCCGCCGAAGCCCGGATTCACCGTCATAATTAAAACAAAATCAACGTCCGAAAGCAGATGGCGCACCGCTTCGACAGAAGTTTGAGGATTGAGTGCGATGCCTGCTTTCATGCCTTTACTTTGAATCAGCTGGACCGCACGGTGGGCATGCGGTGTCGCTTCAATATGAAATGACAGCATGTCGACACCCATATTTTTAAAGTCATCGACAAACTGTGTCGGATCGTATGTCATTAAATGAACATCAAGAGGAATCGATGCTTCTTTCGCAATCGCTTCGCATACAGGAATACCATAGGAAATGTTCGGTACAAACTGGCCGTCCATTATATCAAGATGAAAAATATCTGCCCCTGCCGCTTCCATTTCTTTAATATCCGCACCGAGTTTTAAAAAATCGCCTGCGAGTAATGACGGTAATACTTTAACCATGTCTAATACCTCTCTTTTCTGTTATCAATTTCATTATAAATTTTTACATAGCTGTCGTATCGCGACTGCGCGAGCTCGCCCGATTCAACAGCCGCTTTAACGCCGCATTTCGGCTCGTTAATATGCAGGCACTCTCTGAATTTGCAGTTGTACTGATTAAAATCGATAAAACAGAATTTGATATTGTATTTATCGATATTTAAAAAGTCTATCGTTGCAAAGCCGGGAGTATCCGCTATAAAACCGCCGTCGATACTGATCAGTTCAACGTGGCGCGTCGTATGTTTACCGCGGTTTAACGCATTTGAGATTTCGTCTGTTTTTAAATCCAGATGCGGCAGCAGCGTATTTAACAGCGTCGATTTTCCTGCGCCCGACTGGCCTGCGAGTACGCTCAGCTTCCCATCAAAAACATCCTTTAAATCTTCGTTAATATGGTCTTTATCGGTAAAATATACTTCGTACATCGGTGTATACACTCTTTTTATTTCTTCGATAAGCGTATCATTGTCGTTCAGATCATTTTTCGTCACGATCAGCACCGGATTTATATCATTCGCTTCGCTGTAGGCAATAAAACGATCAAGCAGGTAAAAACTGAAATCCGGAGATTTTAAGCTCGCCGTTAAAAGCAGCTGGTCAATATTTGCGACCGGCGGTCTGTTAAGCGAATTTTTACGAGGCAGAATCGCTGTAATATAGCCTTCGTCAACATTTTCTATCTGGAATTCAACATAGTCTCCGACAAGCGGGCTTTCCGCTGTTTTTCTGAAACGGCCGCGTGCACGTGTTTCGTACACCTTCTTATTCGATTCTACATAATAAAAGCCGCTCAGCGCTTTAATAATTTTTCCTGTCTGCATATAACACCTCAGAATTATTTAAATACTATTTTATTATAACAACAAATTAACTGTGATAATATTGAATTTGTATAATAGAACTGGGAGGATACAAAAATGGATATAAATATTTCACAAATCGATACCGTTCAGCGAGATGACAACAGCGTCATTATCGATGTCAGGGAAACTGATGAACTTGAATTATCAGGATTTTTACCTGGTGCAGTGCACTATCCGATGAGCACATTTGATGTCGATGAAACTTCGCTCGATAAAGATAAAAGCTACTACATTGTCTGTAAATCAGGCGGACGCTCAAAACGCGTACAGGATTATATGACATCCCGAGGCTACGACGCGCACAACGTCGAAGGTGGCATGAGCGAGTATACAGGACCGCGAAACTATATGCACTAATTAACAATAAACGCGCAGCTCATAGTTTTGAGCTGCGCGTTCTTTATATACTTTTTTATTTTCTGTCTACTACTTCGTGAACGTTCTTAATGATAAATCCGCTCTTAACGTATCCCGGGATACTGTTAAGGTCGACTGTCAGATCCTGTTCCGGCACATCGTAAGTTACTTTTTCAGCGAAGTATTTCATCGTTTCTTCCATAATGATTACTGTGATCCACTCACCGGCACAACGGTGATTAGTCCAGTAGTCTCCGCCGCCCTGAGGAATAAGGTCGAACGGCGAGCCGTCCCAGTCTTCAAATCTTTCCGGACGGAATTCATTCGGGTCATCCCATAATGTTTCATCATGCATGGTGCCGTAGACGTCCAATGCGAGACCATGGCCTGCAGGAATTGTTACACCCTGGAAGTCGATATCTACTTTAGCTTTACCAGGCAGGAATGGTACGAACGGGTAGTAGCGGCGGACTTCCTGTGAAAACTTATATGCATAGTCCGGTTCACTCTTAATTTTTTCACGCGTAATCGGATTTTCATGCATAGCAAGCAGACCGAAAGATACAAATCTGTTGATTGCAATTAATGGACGGAATGTGTTCATTAAGTCGATTGCACAATTTCGTGAGTCCATCGGGTTACCGAGGTAATCTTCCCAGTGCGCGAATTCGTAAAGCGCCGTGCCTTCCGGCGGGTGAATATTGCCTTTACGCGTTTCGATAATCTGCTCTTCAAGCCAGTCTTCTACGCGTCGGCGGGCGTTTTTAGATTCTTTATATCCTTTAAATACGCCTCCGAGCCCTTTAAATGAATCGATCATGATATCCATATCAGTTGCGATTCTTTCGATTTCTTCCGGAGGTGCCTGCACTCCAGCCCAGCGTGTACCGACTTTAGTCAGAAGAACGATAGATTCGCGGTAAATATTTACCTCGTCCATACTTTCCATACGCTGAGTGTTTGCACGCCATAAAGTACGCGTTAATTCACGCACGTAGTTCAAGTTTCCTTCAGTCATTAAACTCATAAATAATGCTTTTCTGTCGATATGCTTTTTACCATCGATCGTATGGATTGCACCTTTACCGAAAAGCGTATTAACAATACGTTTTGGCAGCATACCCTCGCGCTGCACGATATCGTTGTTATAGAACATTTCCGCGCCTTCTTTACCTGTAACGACAGCGAACGGCTTTCCGCCTAATGCTTTCGTTTCAAATACTGTAGTATTTAAGCGGTTTCGCTGGTTTGTCGTGTAAAGATATCCCTGTTTCATTACTTTCAAAGTATTATCCAGGCCTTTATCCCTCTTAAGTGATGCCATAATTTCATTCCTCCAATTCGAATGTACTTCACCATTATATATAAACAGTAAAGCCAATGCCAATAATTACTGGTTATTCACAGTTTCGCTTATAACCTCTTCTCCGTCAACCTCAACACGGTACTCTCCGGATTCTCCTTCAGTCAGAATAAGCGAAATCGTATGGTTGGTATCCTCGGTAATTTCAAGCGTTTCCGAGACTTCCTTAATATCGCTGTCCTTATCTCCGATAAAGATTTCCGCTTCGACGGGCTCCGCTTCAGAATCTTCTTTATCTTCGTCTTCGTCGCTGTCACTGCTGTTTTCTTCCGCTTCAGGATAAGGGATGTTCAGCGAAATCTGATAAGTCGTTTCATCGGGAGGCTCTTCTCCGAGCGAGACAATGACGTTAATCTGAGAGCCCGGAAGGAAATCTCCGTAACTCGGATCCTGCGAGACTATCGCCCCTTCCGGCACTTCGCTGCTGTACACTTCTGTCGTCACGTTAACGATAAAGCCCCGGCTTTCCAGCTCTTCTCTTGCAGCTTCCAGGGAAGTCCCGACGTAGTTCGTAATCGGCACCGGTTCGACACCATCCGATACTGTAAATCTGACCGGTGTGCCGTCAGGATAAAGTTCTTCGCCTTCAGGCACCGACTGGTCGAGAATTGTACCCGGCGGTTCATCGCTGTACTCGTTCTCCGCACCGACATTAGTAAAGCCCGCCGCTTCAAGTTCTTCTGCCGCGTTTTCATACATTTCGCCGACATAGTTTTCCATCGTATACGGTTCTTCTCCGAGGGAGACAAGCATATCAACCGTCCCGCCGCGTTCGACTTCTGTTCCGGATACCGGCGTCGTTTCAATGATCATGCCTTCTTCAAAATTATCATCGTACGTTTCTGAAATATTGCCGGCTTCAAGATCTTCTGACATCAGGTACTCCTCTGCCTCTTCAACTGTCATATTCTGCAGGTTTTCGAGGCTGACTGTCGGCGACTGTCTCGGCCACAGCAGGTAGATGACTGCTGCAGCTGCAGCGAGCAGAAATAACAGGATAAACAGAACCCACGGCCATTTACGGCGCTTTTTCGGCGGCTCCTTGTCAGCTTCCTGCTCTCCTTTAGACTCATGCACAGGCAGCGGGGCCGCCTGGTTTTTTTCTTCGGCCGCCGGTGTTTTCTCCACGGGCGCCGCTGTAATCATCGTTTTTTCCTGTTCTTCCTTCTTAACCGGAGTGTAAGGATCCGTAATATCTTGATAGTAGACGAGTGCCGACAGTACATCATCTGCATGCCTGTATCTGTTAACCGGTTCTTTTTCGGTACACTTCATAATGATATTTTTTAAGCCGACCGGAATATCCCGGTAGTCGGAAATATCCGGAAAAGGCTCCGAGATATGTTTTAAAGCTACTGATACGGCAGTTTCAGCTTCGTAAGGCAGACGCCCGGTCAAGAGTTCAAACAGCATAATACCAAATGAATATATATCGGTGCGTTCGTCTGTATTTTGTCCCTTTGCCTGTTCGGGAGAAATATACTGGACAGAACCGATGACCTGATTCGTTTCAGTCATGCGCGTTTCGCTCAGTGCTTTAGCAATACCGAAATCGGTAATTTTTACTCTGCCGTCTTTATCCAGCAAAATATTCTGAGGTTTGATATCCCGGTGAATAATTCCCCGGTCATGAGCATGTTCGATGCCGCGGAGCGTCATCATGGCAATGCTGATAACCTCGTCTATTTCAAGCGGGCTGTTTTTTAAAATATATTCTTTTAAGTTGGGTCCGTGAACAACTTCAGTGACGAGTATGTGATACTCATCTGTTTCATCCACATCGAGGACGCTGACAATGTTCGGATGAGACAACTGGATTGTACTTTCAACTTCCCGCTGGAAGCGGCGCACCGATTTTTCCTTATCCAGCGGATCTGCCTTAATCATCTTCACGACTACTTCACGGTTTAAAATAATATCTGTCGCCAGATAGACGGAACTCATGCCGCCGCCTAAGTATTTCGCAATCTTGTAACGTTCGGATACTACTTTACCGATCACTCTTCCCCACCTGCTTTCAGGTCGGCTAAAACAACACTGATATTATCCCGTGACTTATTATGTTCTGCAGTTTTTGTCAGCTGCTCCGCTTTTTGCTGAAGTGTCATTTTCCTGCTGTACATCATATGATGAATTTCGTCCGGTCGTACAGTATCCGTCAGACCATCCGTAGCCAGCACGACATAATCATACTGCCTGCCGCGGAGACGAAACACATCAGCCTGAATAATTTTTTCAGTACCCATCGCTTTCGTTATTAAATTCCGGCGCGGGTGTGTCAGCGCTTCTTCTTCGGTAATTTCCCCGCTCGACACAAGCACGTTTACAAAAGTATGATCTTCGGTGACCTGTTCAATTTTACGGTTATTCATTACATAAGCACGGGAATCACCGACATTTAATACGAGAATCGAGGACTCGATAACTGCTACGAGCACGAGCGTTGTACCCATGCCTCTGTATTCGGAATTTTCTTCCTGATAATCGTATAATTCATGATTCGTTCTCATGACAAGATCGCGCAGAAAGCGTTCTGCTTCATCTATATTAAACAGGTTATTATTTTCCCAGGCGGTCTTTATTTTATCGTAAACGAACTTGCTTGCCACTTCACCGTACTGGTGACCGCCCATGCCGTCAGCAATAAGGAGCAGCGGCTGGCGGGTGCGGTTATAAAAATGCCCTGTTAAGTCTTCATTGATATCTCTGTAATTACCGCAAATACTTTTCTCTGTTACTTTCAAGATTAAGCCTCCTATCCGTCACTTGCTGTCAGATTTTTTAAATCTTGCAATGAAAAAGCCGTCGGTTTGATGTTCATACGGAAGGATCTGTCTGTATGGTCCCGTAAAGTTAAAGGCCGGAATATTAAAATCATCGAATTCAATATCTTCATGACGCTTTTTAAATGTATATGCAACATTTTCATTTTCCAGCTGATGAATCGTGCAGGTCGAGTAAATTAAGACGCCGCCCGGTTTTAAATATTTTTTAACATTATCTAAAATTTCAAGCTGTAATTCAACTAATTCGTTAATGCTTTCTTCATTTCGTTCGTATTTAATTTCAGGTTTTCTTTTCACTACCCCGAGGCCCGAACACGGGGCATCGACGATAATCCGGTCAAACTGCTGTCCGTAATCATGGCGCGCTGCATCTGCAACAAAGGCATCGTAATTCGCATGCTTTAAGCGTGATGCTTCATTATCAATCAGTGTAATTTTATGTTCGTGTACATCACCGAGCGAGACAAAACCGTCTTCCATTGATTCAAGCGCATGCAGCCCCTTGCCGCCCGGCGCGCTGCAGGCATCGAGAATATTGTCATCGTCATCCGGTTCCAGTGCCAGATTGACAAACATCGATGAAACGTCCTGAATCGCAAAAAAACCGTCCTTATAACTGCGGCTGTGTGTAATATTCTGCCCGTTAAACTCAATCGCATCCGGATGCAGGCCTGATTCTCTGACATCGTATCCTTCTGTCTTCAGCATTTCTATTAAGTTATCTCTGCCGACGAGTTTTTTATTGACTCTGAGATACATCTGGGGCTTTTCATTAAGCGATGAAAGCATACGCTCTGTTTCTTCGAGGCTGTAATGTTTAAACCAGTGTTTAACCAGCCATTTCGGCATGCTGTATTTTAAAGACAGGCGCGCTGCATCATTTTGAATATCATCGATAACAGGTTTTTCGCCGCGCAAATAGCCGCGGAGGATTCCGTTAATCTGTTTTCCTGCCTGCAGTCCGCCGCGTTCTTTGGCAATTTCCACCGCTTCATTAATGACCGCAAAGTCCGGCACGCGGTCGAGATATTCCAGCTGATAAACAGACAAGAGCAGCAGATACCGCTGCCAGCGGCGCAGTTTCGTTTTAATAAATGGTCTGATGTAGTACTCCAAAGTCAATTTGTGCTGCAGTGTGCCGTAGAGAATTTCTGTCAGCAGCCCCTTATCTTCGGGCTTCAGTTCTTCAAATCTTAAGGCATCGTTCAGCACGATATTGCTGTATGCTTTGTTGTCGATGACTTCTTCATATAATTCAAGTGCCAGTGCTCTCACTGTCATATATCTTCACCCAGTTTCCTGCCGATTAAATCACTGTTATTGTTAATAAAATCAAGCGCCTTATTTTTCTTCTTGCCGGCGAGCTGAACTTCCGTAATATTCACGAGTTCATCGGCGGCTGCAACCAGAAAACCTGAGTCGCTTTTATCGGTAATCGTGCCCGGTTCTTTATCCGTCCGCTGATTCGTCAGCTCCGCTGAAAATAATTTGAGGCGTTGGTCACCGAGCATTGTATGTCCTACCGGCCACGGTGCGAGACCGCGGATATGATTAAAGACTTCGCGTGCTGGTTTATTAAAACTGATAACTTCATCGCTTTTTAAAATATTCGGGCTGAAGGTCGCATCAAGGTCATTTTGAGGTGTGCGCTCGTTCGTTTCATCGAGAATTGCAGGCAATGTATCCATGAGGAGCGAAGCGCCGACTCTGCTCAGTTTGTCGAACATAGTTCCCGTGTTGTCGGAGTCTTCGATTTTAATGCTCCTCGAGGCAATAATATCCCCCGCATCGAGTTTTTTCGCCATATACATAAGCGTCACACCTGTTTCATCGTCCCCGTTAATGACCGCACGGTGAATCGGTGCGCCGCCGCGGTGTTTCGGCAGCAGTGAGGCGTGGACGTTCAGCGCACCGAGCACCGGTATATTTAAAATATTTTCAGGGAGCAGCTGGCCGAAAGCTGCTGTAATAATCAGGTCGGGCTGAAGGTCTGAAACAATGCTGAACGCTTCTTCGCTCTTCATCGTTTCAGGCTGATACAGTTCGATGCCGAGCAATTTTGCCGCAAGTGCGACCGGCGGATCCGTCATTACTTTTTTTCGTCCGACGGGTCTCGCCGGCTGAGAAATTACCAGGTCGACGCCGTATTCTTTATGAAGTTCTTTTAGTATCGGTACAGAAAAATCCGGCGTACCCATAAAGATAATTTTAGTCATATTAAATCTCCTACATAATATATTGTGGATCGACATCAATTTTTAAAGACAATCCTGTCTTTTTATAAATTTGTGTATATTTTTCATCGAGCGCATCGAGAACTGCTTTAAGTTCCGGTTCGCGTTTATATTTCAACAGAATCTGGAATCTGTTTTTGTTTTTAATTCTTTCAATCGGACTCGGTGACGGGCCGATAATAATACAGCTTTCACTGACATTTTCAACCAGTGTTTTGTGAATATCCGTCGTCGCCTGAAGACAATCCTGAATACGTTCCGCTGAAATAGTAAACAGAATGTGGAAATAGTAAGGCGAATAACGTGCAAATTTACGAAATTGCATTTCTTTTTCATAAAAGCCGCGGTAGTCATTATCCATCGCAAGCGTAATCGCGTAGTGCTCCGGGTTATAAGTCTGGAATATCACTTCGCCCGGCAGCTCGTGCCGGCCGGTGCGTCCTGCCACCTGAGTCAGAAGCTGAAAGGTCCGTTCATTCGCCCGGAAGTCAGGGAGGTTTAACATGGTGTCTGCATTCAGCACGCCGACCAGGGTCACGTTCGGATAGTCGAGTCCTTTGGCAATCATCTGCGTGCCGAGAAGTATCGGCACTTTGTCCGCTTCAAAGCGGTTAAGCAGCTGCTCATGAGCGCCTTTACGCTGAGTCGTGTCAACATCCATCCTGATAATATCAACATTAAAGGTGTCTCGTAAAATTTCTTCAACTTTTTGAGTACCCGTTCCTCTGAAGGTGACATCATTGGAACCGCAGTCTGCACATTTACGCGTAACCTGCTCTTCATAGCTGCAGTAGTGGCAGAGCAGACTGCTGTTGTTTTTATGATATGTGAGTGAAATATCACAGTTCGGACAATTCGGCACATGGCCGCAATTCTGGCAGATCTGGAAGTTCGCAAACCCTCTCCGGTTTAACAGCAGCACGGTCTGCTCGCCTTTTTCTATCCTGTCCTGTATAGCCGCTTCAAGCTTCCTCGATAAAATTCCCGAGTTGCCGTCTTTGTGTTCGTCGCTCATATCGACAATCTCTGCTCTTGGCATAGGCTGCATACCCGGCCGGTGCGTCAGTTCAAAACGTTTATAGACGCCCTTTGAACTCCGTGCGTAGGATTCAAGTGAAGGGGTGGCAGAACCGAGGACGACGGGGCAATTATGAAATGCCGCACGCAGTTTCGCCACTTCCGCTGCATGGTACATCGGCCGTTCCGACTGTTTGTACGTCGTTTCATGTTCTTCATCGATAATAATGATGCCGATATTTTTAAAGGGTGCAAATACAGATGAACGTGCTCCGACTGAGACGCGGGCACGGCCGCTTTGAATTTTACGCCATTCATCGTATTTTTCACCGTGCGACAAAGCCGAGTGAAGCACGGCAACATCATCGCCGAAACGCGCTTTAAATCTGTTGACCATTTGCGGGGTCAGTGCGATTTCCGGCACCAGCATAATAGCATCCCGGTGGTTATCAAGCGCCGTCTGAATAAGCTGCAGATACACTTCTGTTTTTCCGCTGCCTGTAATGCCGTGCAAAAGGAAGGTCTCATTATTCTGATCGTTAAGCGCCGCATTAATACTGTTAAAGGCAGCTGCCTGTTCGCTGGTCAATTTCTTTTCATAATCAGCTTCAAATACCGCTGATTCATACGGATCGCGTTCAACAACCATATCGAGTTTTTCAACATAGCCTTTTTTCTCGAGTTCGCGGACGACTGCTTCTGAGTAGCCCTGCGCCTTCAGCTCTCTAAGCAGGACCGGCTCCTTGTAATCCTCAATGATCTGCAGTGCTTCGAACTGTTTCGGTGCGCGTTCAAGCGGTGCTTTATTTAAAAATAAGGAGCGCACTCCTTTTTGAACTTTTTTCTTTGTATGCTGTTTAATCTGAATATCTTCATAAATCTCGCCTGTTTCAATATAAGGCATGAGTTCTGCAAGATCCCTTGCCGGCAGACTCTTCGTTTCGAGTTCGCCGTTCACCGAATAGCTGTCATAAATAAATTTCGCCTCTCCTGAAGCTGTATCATCAAGCAGCAGCACTTTTTTTGATTTTGTTTTCAAAGCGACCGGCAGAATGGTTTCGATAACAGAAATATACGGTTCGATATAATAATTTGCCAGCTGTTTTGAAAGTTCGATCAGTTCATCCGTCAAAACAGGCTCGAGGTCCATGACCTTAACGATTTCTTTAACTTTGTCCGCCGGCACATCGCTGTCCTCGTGAATGCTCATCACGTAAGCCTGCACATGTCTCGGGCCGAACGGAACGAAGACACGGTGTCCCGGCTTAATAACATCCGTGAGGCGGTCCGGTATTTTATAGTCGAAGAGCCGGTTGACATCCTTCGAGTTCACTCCGACGATTACTGCTGCAAACATCAGTGCATCACCTTGTCAAGAACGGCATCTGTGATCTTTTCGGCAAGTGCGGTTTTGGCCATTTTAGCGAGCGGCACTCTGCTGCCGTCTTTAAAAATAATGGTCACTTCGTTATCATCGCTGTTCATGCCGATTGACGTATCCGACACATCATTCATAATAATCGCATCTGCATTTTTTGTTTTGAGCTTCGATTCTGCATAAGCTTCGACATTTTCCGTCTCCGCTGCAAAGCCGACAATATACATATCTTCACTGTTATGACCGGCATATTTTAAAATGTCCTGTGTTTCCGTCAATTCAATAACCGGCGCTTTGTCCGCTTGTTTTTTAATTTTCTGGCTGCTTTTATCTTTAACTGTAAAGTCCGAGACCGCTGCAGTAAAGATGCCGATATCTGCAGTCAAATGTGTTTTAACCGCTTCAAACATTTCTGCCGTCGATTCCACATCGATGCGTATCACACCCGCTGGGGCCGGCAGATTTGTCGGTCCGCTGACGAGGATTACTTCAGCGCCGCGGCGTTTAAAGCTGTCTGCTATACTGTAGCCCATTTTCCCGCTTGAAAAATTGGACAGGTAACGGATCGGGTCAAGACGCTCCCTCGTCGGCCCCGCTGTAACGAGCACACGTTTACCTTCCAGCTCGCGGCTTTCGTTCAGCATGTCATTAATTTTCTCCATAATATCCGGCACTGACGCAAGGCGTCCTTTTGCATTGTAGCCGCAGGCGAGAAAACCTGTTTCCGAGTCGATAAACTCCACACCCTGGCTTCGGAGCCTGTCGATGTTTTCCTGGACAGACGGCTGGTGCAGCATATGAACGTTCATGGCAGGCGCCATTAAGACGGGTTTCGTATTGGCTGCGAGAACATTTAACAACATATTATCGTAGATGCCGTTCGCAAATTTGCCGATGGTGTTGGCTGTGACCGGCACTACTGCGATAAGGTCTGCCCACTCCCCGATATTAATATGTGCAATATGACTTGGGTTTTCTTCTAAAAAAGTATTAGTATAAACGTGATTTCTGCTGATGGCCTGAAAAGCGAGCGGCGTCACGAACTCGAGCGTGTTATCTGTCAAAACAACGCGGACTTCATGGCCGGACTGAATGAGTTTGCTCGTTAAATCAATTGCTTTATAACTTGCAATGCCTCCTGTAACTCCGAGGACAATATTTGCCAAATTAATCACCTCTTTAAAAAAAGCTGACAATTTCTTGTCAGCATCATTATATCTCTTTTATTTTTGTACAGTAACTTTGCCGGCTGCGATCTCTTCAAGAGAATAACCGACATTTGTTTTTGATCTGTATGAATCAAGGAGTGCATCTTCCGGATGTTCCTGTAATTGTCTTGCACGTTTTGCCGCCATCGTAACTACCAGATACTTTGAATCGACATGTTTTTTAAGTTCATGACCAGCTGGGTATAACATTAATTATTTGCCTCCAGTAAAAGTTTTCTTAACTTGTTTTCTACGCGGGAACGCTCGAGATGACTCGCTTCAACGATGCACTGTATTTTCTGGCGCGCCGTATCGACATCATCATTGATTACAACATAGTCGTATAAGTTCATCAGGCTGAGTTCGCGTCTCGCTTCTTTAATACGGTGATCAATCACTTCTTGTGAATCCGTACCGCGGCCGATTAGACGCTCTTCCAGCTGTGCCAGTGTCGGCGGAGCCAGAAAGATAAATAAAGCATCCGGGAATTTTTCCCTGACCTGTTTCGCACCTTCGACTTCAATTTCGAGAAAGACATCGTGTCCATCTGCAATTGTATCTTTAACGTAATCTACCGGCGTGCCATAGTAATTTCCTACGTATTCAGCGTACTCGATGAATTTATCCTGTTCAATCAGCGTTTTAAATTCTTCGTGCGACTTGAAAAAGTAATCTATGCCATCACGTTCGCCTTCTCGTTTCTGTCTTGTTGTCATAGAAATTGAATATTTAAAATTCGTCTCTGGGTGATCGAAAACAGCTTTGCGAACAGTGCCTTTTCCGACTCCCGAAGGTCCAGAGAGAACGATGAGCAATCCTTTATCAGATACCATAGAATGTAACCTTTCTAATTTTGATTACTTCTTAATGTACCATAGATTGCACAAAATTTCATCATTAAAGCGGACATTAAATCCGCATTCATGATAAAATAATATGTAATCATTTTGAGGAGGATACGCCATGGCTTTTGACGGAAATTTTACACACGCCCTCACAGAAGAGCTGCAATTTTTAGTGCGCGGTAAAATAAATAAAATTCAGCAGATGGATAATTCATCTCTCCTGTTTAAAATGCGCGCGGAGGGAAAAAATCATCAGCTGCTCATAAGCAGCCATCCGATGTACGCCCGCTTTCATCTGACGGAGCAGAAATATGAATTCCCTTTTGATCCGCCGATGTTTTCCCGTATTTTAAGAAAACATATCGAAGGCGGTTTTATTACGGAAATTAAGCAGCTTGGCAACGACCGCCAGGTGCATATTCATATACGTGCCATTAACGATATCGGTGATGATATTGAACGGATACTGATACTCGAAATCATGGGGCGGCATTCAAATATTATTTTAACAGATGAAAACTATAAAATTATCGACGGCATTAAGCATCTGACGCCGAATAACAACGTAAGGACGATTATGCCGGGCTTCACCTATGAAGGGCCGCCGACAGGCCGAAAATTAAATCCGAGAACTGAAGAGCTGAACGACCTGCCGAAGTTTATCGATTTTAATGCAGGCAAGCTGAAGCGGCAGATCTTAGCGAATATCGAAGGATTCAGCCCGGTCTTTATCGATGAAGTGGAATCCCGCGTTAAATATTTCAAGCCCGATAATATCGTCCCGGCAATTAAAGAGACGCTGGTGAAGGCTCGTAATATTCAGCCGGTATATTACGATTTGAAGAAACCGGTCTTTTACTTTACACCGCTCGAACATCTGGGTGAGCCGGATAAGGTCTACCGCACTCTCAGTGAACTGCTCGATGAATATTATCACCGCCGATACCAGATCAGCGCCATCCGCCAGAAATCGTCGGATTATCTGCAGGTCATTGAACGGGAACACGATAAGACCGTACGGAAAATTGCCAATCTTGAAGCGGATTTACAGGAAGCGGCCGAAAAAGATAAGTATCAGAAATACGGCGAACTGATTACTGCGTATATGCACAGCATAAAGAATTACCAGGAGTCGGCTGTCGTGATGGATTACTATACAAATGAGGAAATAGAAATTCCGCTCGATAAACAGCTCTCACCCGCTGAAAATGCCCAGCGCTATTACAATATGTACAACAAATTGAAAAACCGTGAAAAAGTTGCGGAAGAACAGCTGCGCCTTGCTCATATGGACGTGGAATACTTCAGCAACCTGCTGCATCAGATGGAAAATATTACGACAGAAGATGAAGTCGAAGAAGTGCGCCAGGAATTAATTGAAGAGAAAATTATTAAAGAGCGGAAACACGGCAAGAAGAAAATGAAAGTAAATAAAATTCAGCTGCACGAGTTTGAAACATCGAACGGTCTGCCGGTTTTTGTCGGCAAGAACAATAAGCAGAATGATTATTTAACCAACCGGAAAGCACAGAACAACCATCTGTGGTTCCACACGAAAGACATCCCGGGATCCCACGTGGTCATTGCACACAATGCTTCCGATATATCCGAAGACGATATTTTAGAAGCGGCCATGCTCGCGGCTTTCCACTCGAAAGCCGGCCAGTCAGCAGGGGTCCCCGTCGACTATACTGAAATCAAACACGTTAAAAATATTCCGGGCACAAAACCCGGTTTCGTCACCTACAGCGAGCAGGCGACTGTACTGGTCGACCCCGATCCTGAAAAAGTTAAACAAATGAAGAAAGAATAATAAGTGGAAACCCGGAAAATCGCAATGATTTGCCGGGTTTCTCCATATCTTATAAGCCGTCGCGGAATGTACGCACATCAGCAGAACCTGCTGTATCCAGCACCCCGCGTTCTTCTGCCACACCGAGCAGCGTGTCCAGATCGCACAGTACTGTACAGGCGCATCCGGCTTCTGCGAATTTCTGTGACGCACCTTCAATACCGTAGGAAAATATCGCAGCGACACCTAATACTTCGGCGCCGTCTGCCCGGAGTACTTCTACAGCGTTCAGACTGGAGCCTCCTGTTGAAATTAAATCTTCAATCACGATAACGCGTTTGCCTGCAACTGCAGCGCCCTCTATCTGGCGCGCCGTGCCGTGAGCTTTCTTGCTGCCGCGGACGTAGGCCGACGGTTTGCCGAGACGGTCGGCTATCAGCGTCGCATGCGGAATTCCGGCAGTTGCTGTGCCCGTGATAATATCAGTTTCGCCAAATTTACCCAGTTCTTCAATCAGCAGCTGAATTACCTTGCGGTGTGCTTCAACATCTCCGAGTATTTGTCTGTTATCGCAGTAAATTGGAGATTTTATCCCGCTCGCCCAGGTAAATGGTTCTGACGGCGACAGTTTTACCGCATCGATATCGAGCAGTGTATGCGCAACTGATGAATACATATTATTCTCCCTCCCATAATCGTTTAATTTCGCGATATGCCAAAAGAGGCTGGTCACTTTGTGTAATCGGACGGCCGACAACGATGTAATCGGAACCGAGCATTTTCGCTTTTTCCGGCGTGACTACACGGACCTGATCATCGCTGTTGTTTTCCGAAAATCTTATACCCGGTGTTACCGTTAAGAAATCTGGAGAAATTTCATTGTGAATCATCCGGCTCTCAAGCGGTGATGACACCACTCCGTCGAGTCCCGCTTTATAAGCAAGTTTTGCATAGTGAAGCACGCTGTCGGTTAAGGACAGAGGAGTCTGCTGTTCCTGCTGCATCGTTTGTTCATCCTTACTCGTCAGCTGTGTTACCGCGATAATTTTACCCGCTGCATTTTCTTTTCTAAACGCCGCTGCCGCCCGCTGCATCATATCAAAACCGCCTGCTGCATGCACATTAACCATATCCACATTGAGTTTACCGAGCACCGACATCGTGCGTTCCACTGTCGTCGGGATATCATGTAATTTTAAGTCCAGAAAAACATCGTGGCCGTATGCTTTAATTACATCTATAATTGCCGGTCCGCTCTGCATATATAACTCCATGCCAATTTTAACGTACAGTTTTTCATCGAAGCCGGCTAAAAATGTTTTCGCCTCTTCGTATGTACTGAAATCTAAAGCAATAATCGGTTTCGCTGCCATCTTAAAACTCCTCCTAATGTGTTAAAGAAAAGCACGTCCTTTTATATCGTGAATGTGCACTAACTTTTCTTCTGTTACTTTTCTTTCAAGCCCCTCAATCAGTTCCTTGCAAATATAAGGGTTCGTAAAGTTCATCGTGCCGACTGCCACTGCATCTGCTCCAACGCTGATAAAGTCCAGTACATCATCGACAGATGCAATGCCGCCCATGCCGATAATCGGAATATCCGGCAAGGCCTGCCTGACCTGATACACCATATTCAAAGCAACAGGTTTAATTGCCGGTCCGCTGAGTCCCCCCGTCGTGTTCGAGAGAATCGGACGGCCGTAATTATCGAGCCGCATACCGACCAGCGTGTTAATCATTGTGAGGCCGTCTGCTTCTCCCGAGACACTTTTTGCCATCTTAACTATGTTCGTCACATTCGGTGACAGTTTGACGTACACCGGTTTCGCACTTGCTTCTTTAACTGCCGCTGTCAGGCGCTTGGCTGTTCCAGGATCAGTGCCGAACTGAATACCGCCCGCTTTAACATTCGGACATGAAATATTTAATTCGAGCGCGCTGACGTTCGGTGCTCTGGATATTTTTCTCGCCACTTCAACATAATCTTCAATTTTAGTTCCAGCGACATTGGCAATAACCGGCACATCAAACTGCTCAAGGAATTTAAGTTCATTAGCGATAATGTGATCAACTCCCGGATTCTCGAGTCCGATAGCATTCAGCATGCCGCTCGATGTTTCAGCAACCCGCGGTGTTTTGTTGCCCATTCTCGTTTCTTCAGTCGCAGCTTTAATCATAATTGCACCGAGTTCAGACAAATCATACAGCTGTGAAAATTCTCTGCCAAAACTGAAACATCCCGATGCCGGCATGACCGGATTTTTTAAATCCAGGCCGGGCAGGGAAATGTGTAATTTGTCTGTCACAGTACAACCGCTCCTTTTTCAAATACGGGACCATCCGTACAAATTTTAAGATGACCGCCTGCTTTAGTTTCGCAGACGCAGGCATAACACACTCCAAAACCGCAGCCCATGCGTTCTTCCAAGGAAATAAAACCGTACATCGGCATGGTCTCATCTAAAACCTTCAGCATTACTTTCGGACCGCATGCGTAAAATTGATTGAAATCAGTGCCGAGTTTTTGAATAACATCTGTAACAAAGCCTGCTGAACCGTATGTGCCGTCAGCTGTCGCAATATATGTCTCACCGAGATTTTTAAACTCTGCTTCGTAAAAGACATCTTTTTTGCTGTTAAAGCCGAGCACATGTGTCGTTTTCACACCGCGTTCCTTCAGCTGTTTTGACAGCTCATACAGGGGCGGCACACCGATGCCCCCGCCGACAATCAGTACATGGCTGCCGCCTGCCGCTGCAGTGATATCGTAACCGTTGCCGAGCGGCATCAGGAAATCCAGAGTTTCTCCTTCATTAATTTCCGCAAGCTTTCTTGTCCCCGCTCCCTCTGCTCTGAAGACAATCGTAATTTCATTATTGTCATAATCAATATTGGAAATCGAGATGGGACGGCGCAATACATGTTCAGTCGACTTCGATACTCTCACATGAACAAACTGTCCCGGACGGAGCGTATATTTATGAAGCTCCGTTTTCAATACCAGTTCAAAAATATTATCGGCAATTTCTGATTTTTTTATTGCGGTTGCAAGTTGCAGCATGTCAGCACCCCTGTTTACTTATTGTTGTACACAATTTTTCCGTCAGCAATTGTCATAACGATATCGCTTGTCAGCCTCTCACCGTGAAACGGTGTATTCTTTGCTTTCGATAAAAACTCATTTTTGTCGAGTGTATATTCGCGGTTTAAGTCTATCAGCGTTAAATCAGCAGTCTTGCCTGTTTTTATAGTTCCGCTGTCGAGCTTAAATACTTCACTCGGCTTAACCGTCATCCAGTCGATAACCTGCTGCAGGGTGAATACGCCCGTTTTAACAAGCTTGGTATAAACCAGCTGGAAGGCATTTTCAATGCCGACAATACCAAACGGTGCCGTTTCAATGCCCGCTGCCTTTTCATCTTCATGATGCGGAGCATGGTCTGTCGCGATAAAGTCGAGCGTCCCGTCAACGAGCCCTTCAATGAGCGCTGCCCTGTCATCCGAGCCGCGGAGCGGCGGATTCATTTTAAAGTTCGGGTCTTTTTCTTTTATATCATTTTCATCCAGCACTAAGTGATGCGGTGTCACTTCTGCTGTTACTTTAATTCCCGCGCGTTTCGCGTCCCGGATTACTCTGACGCTTTCTTTCGTCGAGACGTGGCAGACATGGTAATGACAGTCCGCCGCTTCAGCGAGCAGCACGTCACGTGCGATCTGCGTCGATTCCGTAATCGCAGGAATTCCTTTAATACCAAGTTTTTCACTCGTCTTCCCTTCGTGAATTGCTCCGCCGTATATCAGCGTATTTTCTTCTGTGTGAGCAACGATTGCCATATCCAGCTTTGATGCTGCCTGCATGGCACGGTACATCATGTCCGCGCTCTGTACACCGACACCGTCGTCTGTAAAAGCGAAGGCGCCCTCAGCTTGTAAGCTCTTAAAGTCCACGAGCTCCTCGCCTTTCAATCCTGTCGTAATCGACACGTAGGGCAGCACTTTTATGACCGCATCTTCTTTAATTCTCCGCTTTAAATCGCGGAGTATTTCAGGTGTATCGATAATCGGATCCGTATTCGGCATTGGACAGATTGTTGTAAATCCGCCGCGGGCAGCAGCTTTTGTTCCTGACTCAATTGTTTCTTTATGTTCGAATCCAGGTTCTCTCAGGTGGACATGAACATCGACGAGGCCCGGAGTCAAAAGCAGGCCCGTACAATCGATAACTTCTCCCTCTGAAGTAAGATTCTCGCCGATTTCAGCAATTTTACCGTCTTGAATGTAAACGTCTGATATTTTTTCTTTATTATTGAGTAACAGCGTAGCGTTTTTCAAAAGCATGCTTGTTGCCCCCTTCTCCGTCAAGTACTGATTCTAAGATACTCATGCGCATAAATACGCCGTTTGTCATCTGTTCAAAAATAACACTTTTTTCGCCTTCAACAACTTCATCTGTAATTTCAACATTGCGGTTAATCGGTGCCGGATGCATAATCAGGGCGTGCCGCTTCATGTTATTCATGCGCGCTTTGTTCATGCCGTATAGTGCATTATATTCTTCTTTCGGCATTTCTGAGTATGATTCATGACGTTCGTGCTGAACGCGGAGCAGCATAATAACGTCGCAGATCTCCACCGCTTCGTCAATACTGATATGCGGTATGCCGAGCGTATTATCCTGCAGTTCACGTGGACCTGAAAAGTATACTTCAGCACCCATCTTCGTCAGTGCCTGTGCATTGCTCTTTGCCACACGTGAATGTTTAATATCTCCGACAATTGCTATTTTAAGTCCGCAAATCTGACCTAAATTTTCATAAATTGTCATCATATCGAGCAGGGATTGTGTCGGGTGCGACCCGCTGCCGTCGCCGCCGTTAATAATTGGAATATTAAGATCTTTGAGGTTTTCGTAATACTTATTATCCGGATGCCTGACGACAAGGGCATCTGCACCGATTGCCTGGAGTGTTTTGCATGTGTCGTAAAGCGACTCTCCTTTAGAGACCGAACTCGTCGATACATCGAAAGGCAGTCTTTCAATGTTAAGATTTTTCTCCGCCATCTCAAAGCTCAGTTTGGTCCGCGTCGAGTTTTCATAAAACAGGTTAACAACTGTTTTATCGTTCAGCTTCATTACCGGCCTGCCGTATTTAATATCGATTGCTCTCGTAATTAAAGCTTCGATTTCCTCAGGCGTAACATGTTCCATAGATAATAAGTTTTTCATTCAGTCCGTCTCCCTCTTTGGTAAAATTAGATTTAGAATAATTCCTGCTACTGCAGCGAGTGCCATTCCTTCAAGATTGAATGGAATATTGCCTATCGTGAAGTCTAAATGTGCTTTACCGATTCCGATGACTAAAATCACAGATGCGATAACCAGATTGCGTTTGTTATCAAAATCAACTTTTGCGTCGACCAGCATCCGGAGGCCGCTTGATGCGATAATACCAAACAGCAGAATCGACACACCACCCATAACCGGTGACGGGATGCTCTGGACGACAGCCGTAAATTTACCGACAAAGCCGAGTATGACTGCAAGTACTGCCGCTCCGCCGATGACCCAGACACTGAAAATTCTCGTGATGGCAAGAACACCGATGTTTTCACCGTAAGTCGTTGTCGGCGGGCCGCCGATTGTGCTTGCGAACATCGTCGCTACACCGTCACCGATAATCGAGCGGTGAAGCCCCGGTTTTTTAAAGAAGTTGCGGCCGACAATTTTGTTAATAACCATCTGGTGGCCGATATGCTCGGAAATTGTCACGAAAACGATCGGCAGCATGACCATGAAGAGGCCGATGTTCATTGCCGGCGTGTAATCCTGATACGGGATATACAAGTCCGGCAGGACAAACCAGCCCGTGCTCTTAATCAGCTCGAGATCTACAATGCCGAACATTAAAGCTGAGATGTATCCTCCGATAATTCCGATTAAGATAGGAATTAACCCGAGTACACCTTTTAAGAAGATTGAAGCAAGTATCGTTATCGCGAGTGTAATCAGTGCAACTGTAATGTAGGTCATGCTGTAGCCTTTCTGGTTGCCGGAATCTGTATACATAGCCATATCCACTGCTACCGGTGCGAGGCCGAGGCCAATAACCATAATGACCGGCCCGACGACTATCGGCGGGAGGAGTGCGATAATCCATCCTGTGCCGGCAAGCCGGATGGCGAGACCGATTACAACGTACAGCACCCCGCTGAAGAACAGTGCTGTTAAAACTTCCCCAAGCGAGTTCGCACCGAGGGCGATCGTAATCGGAAGTATGAAAGCAAAGCTTGAACCGAGGTAAGCCGGAATCTGGCCTTTTGTAATCAGGATATACAGCAGGGTTCCGATACCGCTTGCAATCAAAGCTGCACTTACCGGCAGTCCTGTCAGAAAGGGCACCAGCACAGTCGCACCGAACATTGCAAACAAGTGCTGTGAGCTTAAGAGCAGCCCTTGAAAAAATTTCGGTCTGTCATGTACATCGAGTTCAGGTTCTACACTGCGTTTAAAAATTTCATCTTCAAACTTTGCCATCTGCCAATCCCCTTTTTATTTAAAATATAGTAACGCTTGTTTCCCCATCAACCTCTTCTACTTTCACCGATACTTTTTCTGTTTTCGATGTCGGAATATTTTTTCCGATGTAATCTGGTCTGATCGGCAGTTCCCGGTGACCTCTGTCGACGAGTATTGCGAGTGATATAGTCGTCGGCCTCGCCGTGTTGAGTATTGCATCGATGGCTGCTCTGATAGTCCGTCCTGTTTCCAGCACATCATCGACAATTACAACGCTCTTATTCGTAAAGTCAGTATCGACGGCTACTGCATTATCCGCCTTGACATCTTCGGGCCGGTCATCTCTAAAACCGCTGATATCTATAGTCCCGGCCGGGAGTTTAACACCTTCTATTTCTTCTATTCGTTCCTGGATGCGGAGCGCGAGATGCTCTCCGCGCGTTTTAATGCCGAGCAGCACGATATTATCACTGCCTTTATGTTTTTCTAAAATTTCGTGTGACATACGTGTCACAGCCCGTTTAATTTGTGCACTGTCCATAATTGTTTTTGCTGTCATTGCTAATTCCTCCATTTTTTGCATAAAAAAATACTCATGCCAGAAGACATGAGTATATAGTTATTCTATATTTTGCGCACAGCTTGGTATATAAGCCGCCCATTCCGGCCCGGCTTATTTTTCATATGCACAATTCACGTCTTCTCAGCCTCACTGGACTAAAATTTAAAGACTTCGTATTTAATTGATTGAAATTATCATACCAACCGCTTTATTTTAAGTCAAGCAGTTATTTATTTTTCTGACAGACGCATTTCATCGAGTACATCGGTGAAATATTTTGGAAGTTCTTTTTTAAACTCCATCCGTTCCCCTGTTTTCGGGTGAGTAAACCCGAGTACACCTGCGTGCAGCAGCTGGCCGCCGACATCCAGAGTTTTTCTCGGTCCATATTTCGGATCCCCAGCAAGCGGGTAGCCGATATATTTCATGTGAACTCTAATCTGGTGTGTCCGGCCTGTTTCGAGAATGCATTCGACCAGCGTAAAATTATCGAAACGCTCAAGCACGTTAAAGTGTGTAACCGCATCTTTACCTTCATCGACAACAGCCATATCCTGGCGTTCTTTCGGGTTGCGGCCGATAGGCGCCTCGATTGTGCCGAGGTTATGCGGAATGACACCGTGCACAAGCGCTGTGTATTTTCTCGTTACTGATTTTTCAACAAGCTGTTCGACTAAATGGCGGTGCGCCACATCGTTTTTCGCGACCATCAAAAGGCCTGAAGTATCTTTATCGATACGGTGCACGATGCCCGGACGCAGCTCTCCGTTAATACCGGACAGATTATCAAGCTGATCCATCAGGCCGTTAACGAGTGTGCCCGAAGCATGCCCCGCTGCGGGATGTACAACCATGCCGCGGTCCTTGTTGACAACAGCAACATCGTCATCTTCATAGACGATATCGAGATTTAAGTTTTCAGGCACGATATCCGCTTCAACATTTTCACGTTCAAGCAGTTCGATTCTGTCGTCCTTTTTTACTTTATAATTCGGTTTTACCGTTTTGCCATTCACTGTAATATGACCCGACTTTACGCGATTTTGTATGTCTGTACGGGATGTATCTTCGACAAGGCCGGCAAGTACTGTGTCCAGTCTTTCGCCTTCACTTTCTTCAGTTATAATTAAATTCATTTTTCTTCTTTACCTCTTCCCGTTATAAATACTTCGATTAACAATAGAATCACGCCGATTGTAAGGGCACTGTCCGCCACATTAAAAATAGGGAAATCATAAGTGATAAGCAGTACATCAAAAAAATCCACAACTTCCTGAAATAACAGACGGTCGATAAAATTGCCAAGCGCACCAGCCATCAGGAGTGTAATTCCGACCTGCATCAGGAGATTATTCTTCGCTTCCGTTTTATAAAAGTAGAATAAAAATACAAGGACTATGAGGGTAATGATGTAGAAGAACGCCATGCGTCCTTCAAACATTCCCCAGGCAGCGCCGCTGTTGCGGTGGGATGTAATTTTAAAATACTCCCCGAACACGAGAATGGATTCTCCGAGGTCCATCCGTGACGCCACCAGAAACTTGGTCAGCTGATCGATTGCCAGAATAATTATGCCGACGAGTGCCATTGGTAATATTCTGTATTGTTTCATCGCTTACTGTGCATCCACAACTTCACGGCAGCGCGGGCAAATATCGTCTTCCCCGTTTACCAGCGCATCAGCTGTTGAATAGTTCCAGCAGCGCTCGCAGCGTTCGCCGTCAGCGTGTTCAACTTTTACTGTAACAACATCGTATTCTGTACCGTCAGCAATTTCATCAGCCACTTCGACCTGCGACACGATAAAGAACTGTTCAAGATTGCCGCGGATATCATCCAGATTAAAGTCTGCAGGCTGTGTCAGTGTCACTTTTGCATCGAGTGATTTACCGATGACTTTTTCATTGCGGGCAGTTTCAAGCGCTTTGTAGACGTCATCGCGGACCATCATGAATTTCTGCCATTTCTGAATGAGTTCACCATCTGTTTCTTCTCTTTCAGGATAATGCTCAAGGTGAACACTTTCCTTATCAGTGTGCGGTGTATGCTCATAAATTTCTTCAGCAGTGTGAACTAAAACAGGCGCAAGAATCAGATTTAATTCTTTCAGAATTTTATAAAGTACTGTTTGCAGACTGCGTCTGATCGGTGCATCTGCTCTTTCGATATAAAGTATATCCTTGCCGTAATCGAGATAGAAGTTCGACAGGTCAACGTTGATAAAGTTCTGTACAGTCTGGTACATCGTTACATAATCGTAGCGTTCGTATGCATCCAGCATAAAGGTTTTCAGTTCGTTAAAACGGTTGTACATATATTTATCGACTTCATATAAGTCTTCGTATGCTACGTTATTTTCGGCCGGGTTAAAGTCGTTGACGTTACCGAGCAGGAATCTGAATGTGTTGCGGATTTTGCGGTACACTTCGGAAACTTGTTTTAAGATATCGTCAGATACACGAACATCCTCTTCGAAGTCTGATGACATTACCCAAAGCCGGATAATATCAGCACCCATCTGCTGCATTACTTTCGTCGGCAGAATAACATTGCCGAGAGATTTCGACATCTTCTTGCCCTGGCCGTCCATTACAAATCCGTGTGACAGCAGCTCTTTATACGGCGAGTGGCCTCTTGTTGCGACACTTGTTATCAGTGACGAGTTGAACCATCCGCGATACTGGTCGGAACCTTCAAAGTAAAGATCTGCAGGGTAAGTCAGATAATCTCTGTAATCCAGCACTCCCCGGTGTGTTGAACCTGAGTCGAACCAAACGTCCATAATATCTGTCTCTTTAGTAAATTCGCCGTTCGGCGCACTTTCATGAGTGAAGCCTTCCGGCAGCAGGTCTTTCGCATCCCACTCAAACCAAATGTTTGAACCGTGTTCTTCAAACAGTGTTGCCACGTGTTCAAGTACTTCTGTATCGATAATTTCTTCCCCGTTTTCCCCGTAGAAGAATGGTAATGGCACTCCCCATACACGCTGACGTGAAATAACCCAGTCTCCGCGGTTTTTAATCATATTGTACATGCGTTTACGATTCCATTCCACCTGGAATTTTGTATCCATCAGGGCGTTTAGAATATCTTCGCGGACACCCTCAATTGAAGCAAACCACTGCGGTGTTGCACGGAAAATGACCGGTTTCTTCGTCCGCCAGTCATGCGGATACGAGTGAGTGTAGAATGACAGTTTTAATAATGCACCCGCTTCTTTCAGATCTTCAGAGATCACTTTGTTTGCATCATCGTAAAACAAGCCGGCATATTTGCCTGCTTCTTCAGTGAAGACACCTTTATCATCGACAGGGCTTAGTACATCCAGACCATACTGCTGACCAACTTTAAAGTCATCGTCCCCGTGACCCGGAGCTGTATGAACAACACCGGTACCCGCTTCAGTTGTAACGTGGTCGCCTAAGACGACTAAACTTTCACGGTCGAATAACGGATGCTCAGCTGTAATATATTCAAGTTCCGAACCTTTAAATTCTTTCGTACGGGTAATTTTATCTTTGTCGAATTCCACTTCGTCAGCGAAGGTATCAAGCAGGTCTTCCGCCACGATAAATTCCTCGCCTTCATAACTGAACTGAACGTAATTTAAGTTTTTATGAACAGCGAGTGCCAGGTTCGAAGGAATTGTCCACGGTGTTGTTGTCCAGATGACAAATTTAACACCCGGTTCAACAGTATCTTTACCGTCTTTTACTTTAAATGACACGTAAATAGACGGGGATTTTTTATCCTGGTATTCCAGTTCCGCTTCTGCAAGTGAAGATTCACTCGTCGGAGACCAGTAAATCGGTTTTTTACCTTTGTAGATTAACCCTTTCGCAACCATGTCTTTTAAGACGCGTACCTGTGATGCTTCAAATTCAGGTTTGTATGTTAAATAAGGATTATCCCATTCACCGTCGATACCCATGCGTTTAAAGCCGTCGCGCTGAATGTCGATCTGCGAGTTGGCAAATTCGATACATTTATTTCTGAATTCTTCAATAGACATTGATTTGCGGTCGACACCTTTATTGGTCAGCGCCTGCTCAATAGGGAGACCGTGAGTATCCCAGCCGGGAACGTAAGGCGTGTAATAGCCCTGCATCTGCTTGTTGCGGTTAATAATATCTTTAATGATTTTATTCAGCGCATGTCCCATGTGCAGATTACCGTTGGCATACGGAGGTCCGTCGTGGAGCACAAAAGGTGTGTTGCCTTTGTTTAATTCAAGTTTTTTCTTGTAAAGATCGATATCTTCCCAGTGCTGCTGCATTTTTGGTTCTTTGTTAACTAAGCCGCCGCGCATTTTAAATGCTGTTTTCGGCATTAACAGAGTGTCTTTATAGTCCATAATGATTCTCCTTTTTAATAATAAAAAGACCCTAAGCATGTTAAGGGGCGAATGACCGCGGTACCACCCTTCTTGACTGCTTAGAGTCCACTTCGTTTACTTATATTTTATAAATCATTAGTGATTTCAAATCGTCCATTCTCGCCGGGGCTCGCACCATCCCCCGGTCGCTGCATTCAAATGAAAGTTTGCATGTCTAATAATACATCTTAATTATGCTAAATATCTTACAATCCGTCAATGTAAATTTGCTATTTTTCAGATTCTCCGCCGTCAAACTCCAGCAATCTTTCCCAGTCTTCTGTCTCCAGAAGATCGAGCTGCGCCTGCACCAGCATTTTATAGCGCGCCCTGAAAATTTTTGCCTGGCGTTTTAAATCTTCATTATGCTGTAGCATATGATTTTCACGTTCTCTCGCCCGGCTCACAATCTGCTCGCCTTCTGTTTCAGCTTTCTGGATAATGCTGTCGCTGTAATTTTGTGCGCGCTGTTTAATATCATCGCCTGCTTTCGCAGCACTTAGAATAGCTTCCTGTATAGAAGATTCTACACTTTTAAAGCTGTTTAAGTTTTCCTCGCGTTCGTTCAGCATTTCTTCCAGCTGGGCAATACGCGCATCTTTTTTGTCCAGTTCGTCTGCAACTTCTGTTAAATGCTGTCTGACTGCCTGTTCATCAAGTCCGCGGTAGACTGTCGAAAACTTTTTCTTAGTTATTTCTTCTCTTTTCAATCCGTTCACCTCAATTATCAGTTACTATCATGACTTCGAGCCGGTACTTCCCTTTTTTCGTTTGTGCGATCTGCTCCGTTACGGTAAAACGGCCAAATCCCCGAACTGAGATAATATCTCCAGTTTCTATTATAAACGAAGGTTCATCGACTATCGAATGATTCACTTTAACCTTTTCTTTTTCAACTCGTTCTTTAGACTTTGCTCTTCCCTCTTTTAAGACGAGCGAAACGATAGAATCGAGCCGGTATGAGGAACTGAGGACGGTGACAGGCTTCATGGTTACAGCAGCATCGATAAATTCACTGTGAGGTATTTCAGTTAATTTAAGCGGCGCATTTTTAATTTTTGTGAGTTCTGTTTTAAAGAGTTCTTTAAAAGGTGAAGCTACTGCGAATTGTATTTTTTCACCGTTCACTATATCTCCGATAACTGAACGATCGACTCCGATGCTCATAATCGCGCCCAGCAGATTGCGGTGGGACAAGGTCACAAATTTATCGGGGTAGGATACTTCAAACACAGTAATTTCAAAATCGTCAAAAGAGTAGTCGAAGTATTCCGGCAGCAGTATGGCCCGTAAACGTTCGCGTTCAGCCTTGTTACCGCCCCCGTAGTAATGAACTGTAATATCCGGATACTGGCCGCTTAGACTTTCGATCATTTTCTGTTCCCGCGGATTTAAGAAATCGGTCAGCACAGCGTAAAAATTATTTGAAGCCTGCTCAAATTTACTATTCAACAATGTCAGCATCTCCCGTTCTTCGGGTCTGAAATGCTGGTAGACACCTTTCATAAAAATCACACCTTAATAAATAATGGAGATATTGGCTGAACCAATATCTCCCTTTATGCAGCCCATGTTATAAGGACTCTGAATATTTCGTGCATACCTCTGCCGAATAAATTTAATATAATAATTAAAATTATCGGTGATAAATCCAATACTCCGCCAAGCGGAGGAATCATACGTCTGAAAGGTTCCAGCAGCGGCTCATAAACTCTTCCTAAAAAGTTTCCGAAAGATGACTCACGCAGTGCCGGGAACCATGAAGATAGTATATAAATAATTAATCCCCATGTAAAAATCGGCCAGACGAAGTTAAAAAACTGCCAGATATACAGTAATATTGTGACAAGTAATGAATTATCCAAACTAACTCTCCTTACATTTCATCGAAAAACTCTTCTTTATCGGAGATTTCACCTTCAACACCAAAACTGTTTGGCGTGCAGAGAAAAATATCCGCACCGACTTTTTGTATATCGCCTTCTAAAGCATAAACTGTTCCGCTTAAAAAGTCCACGATGCGCTTTTTTGGAACCGAATCAATTTTAGTCAGATTGACAAGTGCTGCACGGTTGCTTTTCAGCTCATCGGCAATATCCTGTGTTTCTGCAAATACTCTCGGTTCAAATAAACATACTTTTGTATTCTGATCATTTACAGGCATTGTACGATTCTCCCTGCTTTGTGGTTGGTTAACTTTCTTTTGTTCCTGCTGTTTGTTCTGCACTTTTGTTTTTGCCGCGGGTTTTTGTCCCCCTTGTTTCGAACCGATCAGTTTCTTGCTGCTCTGTGCTGCTTTTTTAGGTGCCGCCTCTTTTTGACGGCTATTCGGTTGTTTATTCGTATTAAGATTTGTGACTTTCGCCGGTGTTTTCGCCTGTTCTGCCTTCTTATCATTCACAGGGACTTCTTCTTCAACGACAAATAAATCTTTTATAAACTTAGTAATAGCCATTTTTTTCACCTAGCTCCCCATAATTTTACTCCCGATTCGTATGTATGTTGCACCATTTCTAACTGCAATCGGATAATCATTGCTCATACCCATGCTGAGTTCTTTTACTTCAGGATAATTTTCTACGATATTTTCACGCAGCTTCTTTAATCCTTTAAATGTGTTTTCAATAATTGAAATATCTTCAGTGTTCGGCGCCATAGTCATTAAACCGATGACTTTAACATATTTGTAAGCTTTAAGTTTCTCAATAAAACCTTCAACTTCTTCCGGTTTCAAACCATGTTTTGAAGTTTCATCAGAAATATTTACCTGTATAAAACAGTTTACAACATGCATGCCTGCCTGTTCAATTTTTTTCGCTACGCTTTCGCGTTCCAGCGAATGAAGATAATGAAGATCACCGATGACTTCTTTAACTTTTCTCGACTGCATTGTGCCGATAAAATGCACTTCAGCATCTGCCGGCAGCGCTGTGCGCTTTTCGATAAACCCTTCAATGCGGTTTTCACCGAAATGTCTGACACCAGCTTCATATGCTTTAAGTGTTTCTTCAACAGTATGATATTTAGTGACGGCGATAATGTTAACATCTTCGCCGACTTCGTTTTTTATCTGTTCGTAGTTTTCCTTAATCATTATTACGCCTCCCGATAAAAGCCAGTGCCCGGCCGGTTTGGCCTTCTTCCAGCCGGAAGGAGAAGAATTCATCCGCTTCAGTTCCGAGACCGGTCACGCTTATATTTTCTTCATCAATTCCGGCAGCTCTTGCCTGATGTCTATTGGCATCTTTTAAATTGAGCTGCCAGCCGGATTTAGTCTGTTCATAAGAACTTTCCGGCAATGGTTTCAACGCATCGATTACCTTATCGTCCACTTCGTAGTACTTCTGGTTAATACCGACACCGATAATTACCCTCAGGTCTTTTTTACTGCCTCTGTAGCAGTCAATCAGCTTCGCCGTAATTTTTTTTGCAGTGCCTCTCCAGCCTGCATGCGCAAGTCCCAAAAAGCTATCTGATACGCTGTAAACGTATACAGGAATACAGTCGGCATAATTCATTGTTAAAAGTACACCGGTGTCATAAGTATATAAACCGTCTACATCATAGAGACTGTCGCCGAGTTCCTCAGCATTTGTACCTCTGTCTCTTTTCGTCACTTCTTTAATATTGCCGCCGTGTTTTTGTATCGGCAGTACCCATGAACTTACAGGAAAATCTATTTCTTCAGCAAGTTTCTTCTGATGGCTATGGACATTTTTGACTTTGTCACCGATATAGAGCGCCATATTAAAGCTGTTTTTCGGATAAGAACTCTGTCCGCCGTGCCTCATCGTGTAGCCGAAAGTCAGCTCATCTGAATTATCTCCGACGAAATATTTATGCGTTTTAAAGCAATTATTATTCAAATTATCTCCCGCCTATAAAATAAAGGAGATATTGGGTCGCCAATATCTCCGATCTATACAATGCACAAAATTTATCTTCTGCGTCTTTCTCTTCTCGAACTGTTTCCTTTAAGGAAAGTCGGAACATCAGGCTCTTCCTGTGGACGGGCATCAAATCTGTCCGGCTCACGGGAGAACCCTTCATCTTCGGCAATATCTCTTGAGTTATATGCCGGCGGCTGATTAAAATTGCTGCCTCCGCCGCGTGAATTATTCTGTTCAGGCTGCTCAGAAGGTCTGTCAGCAGAACGCTGAAGTGTTTTCTCATTGAATCCTGTAGCAATTACAGTAATTACAATTTCATCTTCAAGTTCAGGATTGATAACAGTACCGAAAATCATATTAACATCTTCATCCGCTGCATCCTGAACGATGTCTGCTGCTTCCTGCGCTTCAAAGAGCGACAGCGATTCTCCGCCTGTAATATTCATCAGAACACCCTGTGCTCCAACGATTGACGTTTCCAAGAGCGGGCTTGAAATTGCTTTTTTAGCTGCTTCAACTGCGCGGTTTTCGCCAGCTGAAATACCGATACCCATTAAGGCAGAACCCTGGTTCTGCATAATAGTCTTAACGTCTGCGAAGTCAAGGTTTACTTCACCGCTTACAGCGATAAGGTCAGAGATACCCTGAACACCTTGGCGCAGAACGTTATCAGCTTCTTTAAATGCTTCCATCATCGGTGTAGATTTATCTACGATATCTAATAAGCGATCATTTGGGATAATAATCAGAGTATCGACAGCTGCCTTCATCTGTTCAACACCAGCAGCAGCTTGTGTTTGTCTCTTTCTTCCTTCAAAACCGAACGGGCGCGTTACAACACCTACAGTGAGTGCTCCCATTTCTTTAGCGATTTTGGCAACGACCGGTGCTGCGCCAGTACCTGTTCCGCCGCCCATACCCGCTGTAACGAACACCATGTCCGCACCCTGGATAGCGTCTTCGATTTGTTCGCGTGATTCTTCGGCAGCTTTTTTACCGATATCGGGATTTGCCCCGGCACCTAAACCGCGTGTTAATTTTTCACCAATTTGGATTCTTGACTCGGCTTTTGATAAATTTAAAGCCTGCCCATCAGTGTTAATAGCAATGAATTCAACGTTGGACATGCCGTCCTCAATCATACGGTTAACAGCATTATTACCGCCGCCGCCAACACCGATAACTTTTAACGTCGCCATGTGATTGAAACCTTGTTCAAATTCTAACATTAATCTTTCCTCCCAAATGTACTTCTACTCAAATAAATTTTTAAATACTTTTTTAATTTTACTGCCTAAATCGCCTTGCTCTTTCGGTTCTTTATCGGAACGTTCAGAACGGTTATCGGCGTCATCATAAGTGTAATCTTCGTATTCTTCATCGGCAGCATCATCTTCAGCCTGTGATTCTTCACCGCCGTCTTCATCAGGATAGTTATAATCATCTTCGTATGAAACTTCATCATGATCCTCATCCCGATTGACCTGAAGCTCATTCTCTTCTTTACGTTTTGCAAACAGTCCCGTAAAGAAGTTTGCAGGCTGTGCTTCCTGTTCATCGTTCACTGTATTGTGTGAGTATGTTTCTGGATAGTCATCATAATTATCAATTGTAACATATTCCAGTAACTCATCAAACATTATTCCGCTTGATAACACGGAGATTGCACTTGTGAATTCAGGTTTTCTTGCACCCATCTGATTCGGTATATGAACTCTGACTTTTTCTGCAACCAGATCCTGCATCAATTCTTTAACACCGCGGATATTTGCTGTTCCGCCGGTCAGCACAAAGCCGCCCTGCACATTATTTACACCGTTTGCTGCAAGGTCTTCAAAAACGCCCATAAAGGCATCTTCAACCACAAGCTCAATAACATCTGCGAGGTCTTTTGAAGTTACTTCAGCAGGTTCTCTCGAGTCATTCTGCTGCAGCATCATTTTCTCATCATCGCTTGCGAGATCGAAAAATGCATGGCCGTACTGTTCTTTCGCCTGATCCGCTTCATCGTAAGTCGTATTAAATTCATCGACTAAATCTAGGGTAATATCGCGGCCAGCAAGCCCTATGCTGTTCGCATATTTTAAAGAACCGCGTTCATAGTAAGCGAACTGCGTTAAGTCGAGGCCAATATCGATAACAACGGCGCCGAGTTCAACTTCAGCGTCTGTCAGCACATGCTGATAATTTACCGCATCTGAATACACATCTAAAATAGTTAAGCCTGCCGCTTCAACACATTTAACAATATTAACAAGCAGTGTACGATTTGCAGATACGACACCTGCTTTAACTGCCAGACTTTCTTCTGCGATCATTTCTTTTGGATCATTTACTTCATGCAGACCGTCCACTATAAAAGATACCGGATAAACGCTGACTACTTCCTGCTGGGTTGCAGGAACATTCATACGCACATTTTCCAGCAGCTCTTCAATATGTTCACCGGTAATTTCTGTCGCTTCCCCGCCGAAACGGATAATATCTTCTGTAAAGTGAATATGAGTATCCGCGATTGGAATTTTCACAAATACTTCTTCAATATCTACACCTGAAGCAATTTTTGCTTTTTTAATTGTATCTGTAATTGCATTTTTAGCCTGATCAAAATCGTTGATCATCCCTTTAGAAACCCCATCAGTGAAGGTTTGACCGGTACCAATAACATTCACACCGTTGTGAAATTTTTCTCCGACCACTACTTTGACACTAGACGAGCCGATATCAAGGGCAACATAATAATGTTCCTTCACCTTATTGCCTCCTACACAGCCATTTTCATAATACTATTTCTAGTTTACATTATACTCAGATTAATGTGAACTATTTCAAAAAATTTGTTTAACTTTATCTCTCTTTATTCTTCGGCGGCATTGTCGATTTCGCCAAGTGCCGACCTTACACCATCCAGAGCTTCATTGATATCTTCAATATAACCCACCTGGGATGGTTCATTATAAATATTGTCTTTAATTTCACGTGCATCTGCGCTGTCGTACGGAAGGTAGCTGGTGCCGACTTCCATATCAATTATCCCGCCGGTTTCGTCACCGATTTCCTGACGGATACCGATGTAATAATTCATTTTTTCGCTGAAAGTTTCATAATCAGCAACTATTTCCTGGCCGTCATTCATAAAGACGTGAATGCGGCGCATCGAATTATCTGTCGGGCGGAAATAGATTTCCGATATACTTTCCAGTATATCCACTTCAATTTCATTCAGCGCTGCAACAAGCGCATCGAATTCCTCGCCTTCAAAATTATAGATAATCGGTGCATTGCGGGGAGCCGACGGATAACCGCGCTGGATTCTACTGTTTTCAAGTACAGGAAAATAAAGATCTTCACTATTAATGTAAGCAATAGCTTTATATTCATTAACATTAACTGTAACATTATTCGGCCAGTCCCGCTCTACAGATACTTCCTCAATTACCGGGAGCAATTCAACATTGTCCTCAGCTTTGCCGGCAGAAATACTGAACATCTTATCCCCTGTACTAAAACCGATACGCTCTTCAAGTTCCGTTTCAGTAACCAGACTGTTTCCTTCAAAGTTAATTTCCTTGACGTCACTCGCACTGGAAAAGACATACCACAGCAGAACGCCGAGCAGCAGCACTAAAAAGATAACGATGCCGATATACAGATGAACCCGTTTAAATTTAAATTTCTCTCTAGGTTTTTTCGTCTTCTGGCCTTTACTCTTTTTCTTTTTGGTACTGCTGTCTGCTGATTTTTTACCGCCGCTTTTTTTATTTCCGGCAGATTTCACGTTTTGTTTTCTGTTCTTTCCGGGCGTTTTTTTATTTTTAACAGCGGTGCTTTTTTCTTCAAAATCCTTATAGTGTTCTATTTTTAAAGATCGTTCATCATCTTCAGTCTCTGCTTTTTTCGAAACTTTTTTACTGGCCGGCGGCTTTTCAAAATTGCCTTCAGTTTTCTCTTTCTCAGGTTTTTTTGCAGTATAGCCGACATAGTCAGTATCCTGACGCTTTTTTTTCAATTTTTCTTTAATGTTATTGATATTATTATCATCTTCTTTACTCATCGGCTATACCTCCTGTTCTCTTTAGCTGAGTTTTGCGAATCCTTCTTTAAAATGGTCTCCGCGCCGCTCGTAATCTTTATATTGATCCCAGCTCGCGCACGCTGGAGAAAATAACACTGTATCTCCCGGTTCTGCATAATACCGGGTAAGCTCTACGCCTGTGTACGGATTTTCAGTCAGCTCTGCAGGAATATTCAATTTCTCTGCAAGTGCTTCGAATTTCGGCGCTGTCTCTCCAAAAGTAACAATCCGCTTAACATGTCCTGCATACTGCATCAGTTCATCAAGCGACTGTCCCCGGTCGAGGCCGCCTGCAAGCCAGATAACCGGCGTATCAAAACTTTTCAGGGCAAATGATGTTGCCAGATTATTCGTCGCTTTTGAATCGTTGTAATATATCACATCATCGATTGCACCGAGACGTTCGAGTCTGTGGGAAATACCGCTGAATGTAGCAAGCGTCTTCTTAATTGCATCCTTATTTACACCGTGCGCGGCTGCGGCAAGGAGTGTCGCAAGTATGTTCTCGATGTTATGCTCACCTTTAAGTACGGCATCCTGAACTTGCATTACCACTTCACCATGTACGATTAAATTTCCATCTGCTGCATAGGCATCAGCTTCTGACTCCGTATCAAAGTACTGAACGCGGCATTTAATATCCCGGTTTTCCAGCAGATGCGCCTGTTTTTTATTAAAGATTAATAAATCATCAGCCGTCATATTTTTAAATATTTCCAGTTTGGCATGAACATATTCTTCAACTGTACCGTGATAATCCAAATGCGCTTCGTAAATATTTGTAATGACTGCAATATCCGGTCTAAATTCCTCAATGCCCATCAGCTGGAATGAAGATAATTCCATCAGCAAGGTGTCATCTCTTGTTGCTTCCATTGCAGCAGCTGAAGCAGGATAGCCGATATTACCGCATAAGATAGGGCTGCTGCCGCCATGTTCCAGCATTTCCCCGAGCAGATGCGTACATGTTGTTTTGCCGTTCGTGCCGGTCAGTGCATATATCGGCGCTTCACTCAGATGATGCGCAATCTCAACGTCTGTAACAATCGGTATTTTTCTTTCTGCTGCTTCTTTTAAAAAAGGAATGCTGTACGGAATCCCCGGGTTCTTAACGATTAAATCTGCATCGTTTAAAAGATTAACCGGATGGTGTCCGTCGACAATCTCAACACCCCATGCTTTGTATTTCTGTTCCGCTTCTTCATCTGAAAAAACTTCATTAGTCGTCAGTGTCACATTCGCACCTAAACTGACCAGTGCATTTACAGCACTTTTTCCGCTTCTTCCATATCCGAGTACGATGATATTTTTATTTTCGTAGCCGCTGAATGGTTTCATTCTACATCACTCCCAATAGTACACCGGCTATGCCTGCCAGCAGTCCAACCGACCAGAAGACAATAACAATTTTCCATTCATTCCATCCTGACAGTTCAAAATGATGATGAATCGGCGTCATTTTAAAGATTCTTCTGCCAGTCGTTTTATACGATGCAACCTGCATCATAACGCTTGCTGTTTCAATAACAAAGACGATTCCAATAATGAGCAGCAGGAGACTGCTGTTTAAGAGCAGTGACACTGTCGCAATAATACCGCCGAGTGCAAGTGATCCTGTATCGCCCATAAACAGTTTGGCAGGGTATTTATTAAATATTAAAAATCCAATCAGCGAACCGGTTAAAATAAACAGAAACAGTGCAACTTCCATTTCCCCTGTTAACAGGCTGATTACAAGAAATGAACCAAATGCGATAATTGACGTTCCTGTCGACAAGCCGTCAAGGCCGTCCGTTAAATTCACTGCGTTAGAAAATCCGACGAGCCAAAAAACAATCCAGACGACAAAAAATATGCCGAGCGGGATAAACAAATCGGTTCCCGGAATCTGAATGCCGGCATCGATATCCGGAATCCAGTTCCTCATTATAATAAAGATTATGACCGCAACTAAAATTTGTGCAAGAAACTTCTGTTTTGATGACAAGCCTGCGTTATCCTTTTTAACGACGATAATATAATCATCGATAAATCCGATTAATGCAAAACCTAGTGTGACAATAATCAGCACCAGCAGCTTATAAATATCATCGGCAAAAAACAGACCGATAATCGACAGTACAATCGTTACAGAAATAAAAGACAAACCGCCCATCGTCGGGGTTCCTGTTTTAATTAAATGGCTTTCAGGACCTTCCTGCCTGATAGTCTGCCCAAATTTCATGCGCTTCAGTAAAGGTATTAAAATTGGTACCAGTATTGCAGTCAGCACAAGTGCGGCTGCGAAAAATATATAGTTCATAGCTCCTCCTAGTCGTTCGGGTCATTTGACGATAAAGTGATTTCGACAGCAGTATCTTCTGTTACTGCCGTGCCCGCATTCTGTGACTGGCCATTTACGTAGCCTTCGCCTTCGACTGTTATATTAATACCTATAAAGTCAGCGAGCATCAGTGCTTCCCGTTTCGAAAGCCCTTTGAAGTCCGGCAGGGTCGGCTCGCCGTCTGTTTTCACAAACAGGGAATCGTAAGGCAGCAAAGTGTCATCCTGAGGGAAATGATCGGTAATCTCTGTACCGTTCCCGACTATTTTTACATCAATTGTATCATTTAATTCATCAGTTAAAGCATCTATTTCCTGTCCTCTGTAATCTCCGATTTCTATGACATCGTGATCGCCGGATACATCCGCTTCAGAAACTTCAAGATATTTCAGCGTACGTTCCATCAGGGGATTAAAGCCCCTGGCAACGCCGTTATCCCATGTTTCACTTTTGTTTTCACTGGCAAGTTTTATACCGTAATAGACAATCACTTCCGGATCGTCTTTTGGAGCATAGCCTAAAAACGAAGTGAAAAACTGATATTCTCCGTCCATGTAGCCGCCCGTCTCCGGATCATAGATCTGAGCAGTACCCGATTTTCCGGTAACTTCATATTCATCGGATTTATATTGCGGATTATGGTCCAGCGAACCGTCGATCAGCGTATTCATTTCTGCTACAGTTTTTTCTGCTGCCTCCGGAGATATAACCTGTCTGACAGTTTCTTCCTTGCCGTCGTAGACAACTTCGCCGGCATCATCGGTAATCTCATCAACGACGTAAGGTTTCTTCATCTCCCCTTCGTTCAATAGCGCAGTCATTCCCTGAATCAGCTGAATCGGCGTTACTGTAGACGTTTGCCCGAAAGAGGTGGTTTTCTGCTGAAGTTCATCACCCCAGGCAATCTGCCCGGTTGTTTCTGTTGGAAATTCAGAACCGGTCGACTGACCGAATCCGAATTTTTCATAGTAGTCGAGCATCTTGTCGGACCCGACTTTATCCTGCAGGATCATCATCAGAACGTTTGATGAATACTGCATTCCTTCGTTATAGGTAATGTCGCCCCAGCCTTCGGTTTCCCAGTCGTAAATTGTTGAATCCATTACATCCATCGATCCCGAAGTGTAAACTGCATCCGGATCGTAAACTCCTTCTTCGATAGCGGCCGCTAGTCCAAACACTTTAAATGTGGAGCCCGGTTCAAATGAATATTCATAAAGCATATTCAGCCAGCTGTTGCCGAAACCTTCCCGCGTTTCAGGATTGAAGGACGGGCGCTGGCCGCTCGCGAGAATCTCTCCTGTATTTGCATCTGCAACGACCGCAATTAATTCTTCCGGTTCAAAGTGGTCTTCCATATCGTTTAAAGTATCTTCCAGATAGAGTTGAATATTCGAATCGATAGTCAGCTTCACATCATGACCGTCTACCGGAGGTTTGACATTATCTGAATTCGGCACGATATAGCCCCATACGTCCTGAGAATAATCAACGCTGCCCGGCTCCCCTTTAAGGAGGTCGTTATAAATACGTTCAAAACCAAGCTGGCCGTCCAGGGCGCCGATGTCATCATTTAATTCTGCAAAGCCGATTAAATGAGAGGCAAACTGGCCATTCGGATAAAAGCGTCTCGTTTCTGGCACAAAAGAGATTCCTGTCGCTTCGGATTCCTCGAGGAATTTCTTATCATTATAGGAAATATTCCGGCCGGCCTGTCCTAGCTCCATCTGAAACTGGCCTTTTTTAATATTCTCTTCGATTTCTTTTTGTATGTCTTCTTTCTTCATGTCGACAACTTCAGCGAGCAGAGCAGCTGTTTCTTCCGGGTTGCTCACGTGATTCGGATAATTCTCATCGGTAATTATCGCAATCCGGTATGCCTCCATATCTGCTGCAAGTATATTGCCTTCACGGTCGACGATTTCACCGCGTTCCGGTTCATTTACCGCACTGACAGCATATTTATCCTGTCCTCTCGCGATTAAATCTTCGTCGTCTATCGTTTGAAATACCATCAATTTAATAAATTGACCGATAATCAAAAGAAAAAGCACTCCTATACCGAAATATATCAGGAGTGCGCCGATTGTTAGCTTGCTATTTTTAAGACTGATCTTCCGTCTAATCTTCCCCATACTTTTCTACAACCTTTACATTGCTATTATTCAGATCCAGGCCCAGTTCCTGAGCTTTTTCATATATGCGATCGTAAGAAGCAAGGTAAGTGACCTCAGTATTCAACTCACTGATTTCACCGTTTTTAACTGCGATTGTCTGTTCAATTGATGACTTCTCATTCTGGTAATTATAGGCTTCCATTTTTAAAGATAATACATATATGGAAACTGCAGCAATCAGAACAGCAAGTGTTATGTAAATAGCCATTTCCGTACGTTTAATCCCGACAATCTTTCCTTTTTTCCGGGTTTTCGGCTGACTGTCAGGTTTTCTGTATACTTTTTTTGCAGGATTTACCTCAGTATATCTTTCTACTACCATGTCAACACTTCCTATACTTGTTTCTCAGCAATTCGAAGTTTCGCACTGCGCGCACGCGGGTTGGCTTCAAGATCGTCACCTTCAGCGATAATCGGTTTACGGTTAACTCTTTTTAAGACAGGTTCATATCCCTCGGGAATAATAGGCATGTTCTTTGGCAGCTCCGGTCCTTTTTCGTACTCTACAAACATTTGTTTGCAGATTCTGTCTTCTAAAGAATGGAAGGTAATTACCGATACACGCCCGTCTTTGTTCAAAAGATCAATCGCCTGTTCCAGTGAACGTTCGAAGACACCGAGTTCATCGTTGACTGCAATGCGCAGCGCCTGGAAAATACGCTTTGCAGGATGCCCGCCTGTTCTTCTGAACTTCTGAGGTATTTGTGATTTAATAATTTCCGCGAGTTCCGTCGTCGTTTCAATTGGTTCTATTTCTCTTAAACGCTCGATTTCTCTGGCAATTTTTTTCGAGAACTTTTCTTCTCCGTACCTGAAAAAAATACTGACCAGAGCTTCGTATGGATATTCATTAACAATCTCATAAGCATCAAGCAGCTGTGTCTGATCCATTCTCATGTCGAGTCTCGCTGTTTTGGAGTGACTGAATCCCCTCTCTGTTACATCGAGCTGCGGACTTGAAACACCGAGGTCGTAAAGAATACCGTCGACACCCGTCACACCCTGTTCGTTAAGTGCTTCTGTTATATTTTCAAAATTTGTATGAATTAAAGTTATATTGCTGCTGTCTTTAAATTTTTCCCGGGCATTATTTATCGCTGTCATATCCTGATCAAACGCGTATACATGTCCCGAGTCAAGCTGTGACAATAAATATGAAGTATGTCCGCCGCCGCCGAGTGTTGCATCGACGTATATGCCGTCCGGTTTAATATTTAAGCCGTCGACTGTTTCTTTTAGTAAAACTGAAGTGTGGTTGAACAATTTGTCACATCCTAAAGGTCAAAATCAATTAAATCTTCTGCTATATCTTCAAAGTTATCTTCAGATTCAGTGTAAAAATCTTCCCATGCTGCCGAATCCCAGATTTCGATTCTGCTCGAGACACCGATGACTGTACAATCTTTTGTCAGTCCGGCATATTCACGCAGATTTTGCGGAATATTGATACGTCCCTGCTTATCGATTTCCACGGCTGCTGCGCCCGAGAAAAATAATCTCGTAAATTTACGCGCATCTTTTTTCGTCAGCGGCAGCGTTTTGAGTTTTTCTTCAATGCGGCTCCATTCTTCCTCTGTATACGCAAATAAACAGCGGTCGAGCCCGCGGGTAATAACGAATTGTCCATCGAGTAATTCTCTGAATTTACTCGGCATAATAATACGGCCTTTCGTATCCAAATTATGTTTATATTCACCCATGAACATATTCTCACCCCGCATATATTTAATTTACCACATCTCCCCACTTTCCTCCACAAATTATAAAAAAGATTGCCGATTATTTTATCAAATAAAAAAAACGATTTCTTCAAATGAAGAAATCGCATGGTATACAGCATGATTAACTTTTTATAATCGTCAATTTATCTGTGTAGCTGAGTGGGGAATAATCCCAATTACAGGCCGGATACTGCCACGGATGATACAGTCTTTCCTGCAGCGCCCCATTCGGCATCAGTTTTTCGCTCAATTCATCCAGATTATTCAGCTCTGTTCTTAAACTGCGTTTGATATCAACTGAATAACGCTTCTTTAAATACTCGAGTTCATTCAGATGGCGCTTTTTGTTGCCGTCGATTATCCCGCTTGTAAAATATTCATCCGCGTATTCGTAAAGCGGTTTAAATGACTCTTCGAGAGAAGATTTAACACGTTCGATCTCGTCAAGCACCTGATCGTTGGTATGCGTTTTAATAAGCGTTTCTTTACGCGCCTGAATCTGGTCTGTGATGCTGCTGTCCAGTGTCAGTTCATACCTTTCGAGCAGCTTACTGATTCTGTCATCGACATGTATGAACTCCATCCGCTTCAGCACTATCGGCATATCAGTTTCCATCACACCGAATACTTTATGCAGCTCTCCCCAGTAAGCTACTTCAGCACCGCCGCCTAGGAATACCGCTGTATTAAACAGCATTTCCTGCATCAGGGGTCTCGTCACGACATTATTGGAAAACTCTATTGGGGATTGTTCTATACGTTTCAGTATTTCATCTTTGTTTAGTTTCTCATCTCCGAGCACATAGGCATTTTCTTCTTCAGTTTCAGTAATCAGCGTTCTTGCCGATGCTGCATTAGCAAACAGATGAACATTTGTCTCAGTCTGAATAACCGGTGCTTTATTTACAGTGCGTATAAATTCTTCCTGTCCTTCTTTAAATGCTGCATCGATTGCTTTATGCTGCTTAAACATATTTTGCATTATCGGCACTTCGAGTTCTCGTACGGCTTCAAGATGAGAATTGAAAATTACAAGACCATCGTTTTTAAATGTTTCGTGGACCAGGCTGTGGAACAGCTCCGTCCACGACGTACATCGTTCTATCGATGCTGTCACTTGTTTTTTTAATTCTGCTGCATAGCTGGAGTCACCAATGTATCGAAGGATTTTATCCAGCGCTTCAGCCATCGCTTTTTTATCGTAATTATAAAAACCAATGCTCATAGGCACAGTCAAATTCGGCTTGTAATTTACTTTAACTCGTCTGCGGTGGTATGTGTCATACAGATGTGTGTGGTTCACTTCCTCGTAATCGTGATCCTCACCCGCAACCCAAAAAACGGGAACTGCATCATAACCGTGCTTCTCTTTCAGTTCTTTTACTACGACTAAAATTGATACTATTTTATGAATGATATACGAAGGACTCATAAAAAGTCCCGCCTGCTGGCCGGCAATAACGACCTTATGCCCTTTTTTAAGCAGTTCAATATTGTGCTGCTGCGCCTTTGACAGCCCGTACTGCGACATATCGGTTTCGATAATGCTGCCGAGTTCTGCAGTATGGCTGTGCACCGGGCGCTGAAGCACTTCTTTGATACTTTCTTCATCATAGGACAGACCGCCGTAAAATTGCTTGTTGTCAGTTATATTATGTAGGTTTTCAGAAAAATCAATAGTCTCAAAATGCATAAATCGTTCTCCTCAATTAATCGTTATTCAAAGTATAAAAGTTATTTATCTATAAAACAATTGAACGGCTTCGCAATTATGAATATACTGTATTAAAAGGAGCGTTGCCAAATGTCAAAAGTAAAAAACTTAGCTATTAACTACAAAACAGCAGAGGAATTTAAAAAATTCCGCGAATACGGTTCTCAGGAACTTCACATGATTGATGAACTCGAAGCCAATGTAATCGATGCGAATATCGATTCACCTTTCTACGGTATTTACCAGGGCGATGATCTGGCTGCACGCATGTGCCTGTATCGCCGCGAAGATGCAGATCATCCGATCGACAACGAAACCGCTGATTATTTAGTTATCTGGAAACTTGAAGTGCTAGAAAGATATCAGGGCAGAGGGTTCGGCAGTGAGCTGATTGAATACGCTAAATCATTTAACCTTCCTATTAAAGCTATCAGCCGTTTCCAGAACTCCCGCGACTTTTTTGAAAAACACGGATTTGGCGCACACGAATACGATATTGAACGTGATCTGGCGGACGAATCACTGATGTGGTATCCAAAATAAGATTTAAGTTATGAGCCGGGACGGATTTTGTCCCGGCTTTTTATTTATCTTGTGTCAGAGGATTCCCGGAAGTTCTAAAACCCTTGAAATCCCGTATCAAGTATTTAAAAGTATACTTTACATGCACAAAAAAGCCTGAAGATCTTAGAAAATAAGATTTTCAGGCTTTTTCTTTAATAAGACGATTAGTTAGCTACGACTTCTTCGCCTTTGTAGCTTCCGCATTCTTTACATACACGGTGAGCTAATTTAGTTTCACCGCAGTTAGAGCATTCTACCATTCCTGGTAGTGATAGTCTCATGTGTGAACGACGTTTATTTTTGCGTGTTTTTGATGTTCTTCTTTTAGGTACTGCCATTATTTTTCCTCCTCATCGCTTAGCTTTAAAGCTTCTAGTTTTTGTAATCTCGGATCCACAGCCGGTTTCTGGCTGCTGGCTTCCGATTCATCCATTACTGTCCAACCACTTGCTCCTGATGACCCGGGTAGTTCGTCACTCTCTGTATAAACTGTCGGTAAGTTGACGATTAACAGCTCTCTGACTACCGGCTCCAAATCCAGCGTATGAATCAGCGGATGCAGGTTGTCATCATCTATTTCTTCGTCTTCTTCAAGTGTTTCATCAAACACTTCGACAGATTGTATTTCGAGAGGCAGACTAACAGTATCACCGCTTCGGCTGTCGATCATCTTAACAACCGCCGATATATGCAAGTCAACATCTACTCGATGATGTCCGAAAATCATATCACCGTAGACTCTGGTATCTTCTACAGCGAGTATATCCGCACGATCATACAATGTGTCTAACTGAACAGTTTCATTAAAAGTGAATTTCTCGCTGGCAGACTTTCTTAGTTGTGAAAGCGACCATTTCATATAATTCCACCTCTTATGAGCACAACAGATATTGTACAGTTATAAAGAAAAAGTGTCAAGTTTTTTTCTTAACAAATAACTTCAATCTGTCTAATATTTTGATACACTTAGTATAACATTTATCGGGGGTTTATGTATGAAAATTTTAGCATTAATTACGGAGTACAACCCATTTCATAACGGGCATATTTATCATATTGAGCAAGCAAAAGAACTCACGAAGCCTGATGTAACTGTTGCGATTATGTCAGGAAACTTTACCCAGCGCGGCGAAATCGCAATTACAGATAAGTTTACGCGGACTGAGGCCGCGCTTGAACATGTGGATCTCGTCGCTGAATTGCCGCTGTTAAACGCGGTGAGCTCTGCCGATGATTTTGCCCGGGGCGGCGTGCACATTGCTGAGAAACTTGGCGCGACCGACCTCGTCTTTGGCAGCGAGTCGGGCAGCATCGATTCATTAATCAGCGCTGCCCGTGAATCCAAACTGCTCGAAGATTCACCCGAGTTCCACAAACTGCTGAAACAGGGGTACAGCTACCCGCGCGCAGTAAGCGCGCTTGCTCATAATACCTTTCTTTCGTCACCGAACGATACGCTCGGCATCGCTTATATTAACGCACTTAACGATTTAAAGTCGTCTATAAGACCGGACACGATAAAACGAATCGGGAACAAATACAGCGACGCAGCCTTATCCAGCACCGAATTTTCCAGCGCAACGAGTCTTCGTGCCGCACTTTTCAGCGGCAATAATGAAAAGGCGGGAAATTTTATGCCTGAAAGTCTTATCGACAAAATGACAGAAGGTCATCTCGCTTCTAATGAAGACTTTTTCCTGACCTTAAAAACACTTATTTTAACCCGTTCACCGGAAGATCTTAAAAAGATATATATGATGACCGAGGGGCTCGAATACCGGCTGAAGGATAAAATAAAGAAAGCCGACAGCTATGCTGAATTTTTATCAGCCGTTAAAACAAAACGCTACACATGGACAAGACTCAGCAGGCTGATGATTTCCATCCTCTTGAATATTACTGATGAAGTGATGAAGCAGTACAAGCTGACCGATAGCGTCCGCATCCTCGGCATGACTAAAAATGGACAGCAGTATTTAAAATCACTCGGTCCTGCAGAAATTATTACGAACGTCAATAAAAAAAACCGCAGCCTAGTGTCACATGAAGTAACGGCTACGGAAGTGTATAACACATTTACCGGATGCCGGAAAAATGATTTCAATACACCGGTAATTATTGTTCCTTAAATTTTTCTTTTAAAGCATCTTCAATGAGCGGCGGGACGATATCTTCAATCTTGCCGCCGTATTTCGCAACTTCTTTAACGATCGATGATGAAATAAATGAATAGTTGTTGTTAGTCATTATATACATCGTTTCAATCTGACTGTCGAGCTTTCTGTTCATACTCGTCAGCTGCATTTCGTATTCGAAGTCGCTGACCGCACGTAAGCCCCTGATAATGGCATCCGCTTCGACCTGCTGGCAGAAGTCAATCAGCAGTCCGTCAAACTGCACTACTTCAACATTGTCCAGATGCTTCGTCACTCCTGAAATCAGCTCGATGCGTTCTTCAGGTGAGAATAATCCCTTTTTTGAAGAATTTCTTAAAACAGAAACGTATACCTTGTCAAAAATTTTACAGGCACGCTCTATAATATCCAGATGCCCGTAGGTAATCGGGTCAAAACTCCCCGGTACTACCGCTATTTTATTCTTAGTCAAAATGCTCCCCTACTTTCTCTCTTTGCTAAGCAGCCATATTTTAATCGAACCATAGTCATTTTCTTTTGTGATTTCAAATCCCGGATGGGCAAAAGTTTCATTTTTGCCCGCCTCCGCGACAATTCTGCCGTCTTCTTTCAAAAGCTTATATTCTAATATCAGCTCGAGACTTTTATCGATTAGTTTCTTATTATAAGGCGGATCTAGAAAGATTAAATCAAATGATTTGTCCCGTTTCGCCATCGCTTTTAAGGCTCTGCGGTAATCATTGCGGAAGATTTCCACCGGTTCATCAAGGTCACGCGTATTCTCTTTAATAATTTTAATAGCATCTCCTGCACCGTCGATAATCATCGCTTTGTCAGCTCCCCGGCTCAGCGCTTCGATTGCAAGCCCGCCTGTGCCGCCAAAAAGGTCCAGCACGCTCCCCTCTATATCTCCAAGCATACTGAAGACACTTTCGCGCACTTTGTCGCTTGTAGGCCGTGTATCATTTGATTTTAAAGTATGCAGTTTCTTTGCTTTATATTTCCCGCTGATAATTCTCATAAGTATTGCCCTTTCATTTGGCTCTCTGGTCATATATTATATTGATAGGAGCTGATTATATGCAAAAATTCATCACGATGGGTGAAGGTTACCACGAAATATTTGAATTGCAGGCACTGATTGACTATAATCACGAACGTGTTCAGCATGCAATATTTCTCAACAACGACAAAACACCTGCGACATTTCTCTTGGTTATGAAACCTGTTGAACAAAACCTGCAGGCGATATACACTATCTACAACGGCATCGTCTATAATGACGGCCAGGGTAAAAAGTATCAGCTGATAAAGTCATGGTGTGAGGAGAAAAACTTGAGCATCGTCGAGTTTTCAACAAAATCACCGGAAGAGTTTTATGAACGCGAACAGTTCTACCAGTATCTAACCGGAATTTTAAGATTAAATCATCTGATTCTGCCAATGACTTAATTAAATAAGACGGTAATCTTCTTTTTCTTTATCTTCAGTATGATATTCGCGTTTGATATTCGGATATTCACTCAAAACGATATCGGTAACAAACTTCAGTTTGCCGAGGTCTCTGAGCGTCTTATCCAAATCGGCTTCATCGATATACAAAAGGACATATTTCTTAGATTTATTCACATAAATTAAATGTCCGTGCCGTTTCAATTGTCGAATGAATTTATTTTGTTTAAAATAAACATATATACCAAGTCGGTTAACTAACATTGACTGACCACCTATCTAAATCTTTAGAATCATAATAACATATATCTTATATGTTTTTTAAATGAATATCTCATGGAGGTTTCCAACATGGCAAATTGTTTTAAAAGAATGGTAACAGCAGTCGGTGTTGCTACCGGTCTGACACTCGGCCTATGGGCAGGTACAAAGTTAATGAAAGAAACGAAAGTGCGCGATATCAAACCATACTTCAAACAGCGTTCACCGTACATTTTCGCACACCGCGGCGGTATGGGACTTGCACCTGAACACACACGCATCGCGTTTGACAAAGCATCGGAATTCGATGTGGAAGGATTCGAAATTGATATCCGTCTGACAAAAGATGAAGAAATTGTCGTTTTTCACGATGCCTATGTAGACAGAACATCAAACGGTGCAGGGAAAGTCAGCAATTTAACACTCGATGACTTAAAAGACCTTGATTTCGGTTATCACTTTACCGATGTCGAAGGCAATCACCCCTACCGCGGACACGACAAAGCAAAAATTGTTACTCTGCGCGAATTGATTGAAGAATATCCGGGCAAACTAATCAATATCGATATTAAAGATGACCCCGACACATATTCAGGCAGTCTTATTCCAAGCCTGCTCTACCGTTTAATTACCGAGCTCGGCGCTGAAGACCGCGTACTCGTAACAAGTTTCCACGATTCACAGATTAAGCAGTTTAATCTGTATGCAGAAGATACTGTTGCGCTCGGCGCGGGTGTCGATCAGGTCAGCCGTGCGTACTTCCTGCACCGCGCAGGATTCGGTCATATGTATGAACCGGCGGCGGACACCTTCCAGATTCCGACAGAATACAACGGTATTCGTTTAGATACAAGACGTTTTATCGAGTACTTAACGAGCCTGAACATTGCAGTAGGATACTGGAACATTAACAAGATGGATAAAATGGATGAACTCATCCAAAAAGGTGCGCATACTATCGTAACCGACTATCCGGACATCAGCTATCACCTGTTAAAAAACAGATACTAATGATGCAAAAGACCTGCAGAAATGCGGGTCTTTTTTTGTGGGCGGATGGAGGTGCTGGGGCTGGGGTTGGGATGACCGGAGATCATATGTATCCGGATGCTCTGGGGTTGGCGTGACAGAAGTTCATATGTATCCGAGCTTCTTAGGGTTTGCATGATCGGAGATCATATGTATCCCAGCTCCTTGGAGTTTGCATGACCGGAGATCATATGTATCCGGAGTCTCTGGGGTTGGCATGACAGAAGTTCATATGTATCCGGAGTCTCTGGGGTTGGCATGACAGAAGTTCATATGTATCCGGAGTCTCTGGGGTTGGCATGACAGAAGTTCATATGTATCCGAGCTTCTTGGGGTTTGCATGATCGGAGATCATATGTATCCCAGCTCCTTGGGGTTTGCATGACCGGAGATCATATGTATCCCAGCTCCCTGGGGTTTGCATGACCGGAGATCATATGTATCCGGAGTCTCTGGGGTTGGCATGACAGA
>X87_Garden_Dormouse__coassemble_18_pt1 | contig 58483 bp, 62 predicted proteins | sample X87_Garden_Dormouse__metabat2_low_PE_003 | metagenome-assembled genome bin X87_Garden_Dormouse | reverse complement strand
ATTCTATTAATCATTCTGTTCTTTTTTCTTAGTGACATAACTCAGTAAATCAAGCATGATTCTAGCAGCAGTTTGACCAGTCATACCGGTTAAATCATATTGAGGTGCAACTTCAACCAAATCAAATGCAATAACTTCTCCATGATTTGAAATAGCTTTTAACAACTCATTTACTTCGTCATAGTACAAACCGCCTGGAGAAGGTGTTCCTGTTCCTGGAGCAACTGATGGGTCGATACCATCTATATCAATTGTAATATAGTATTTTTCTCCTTTAGGCAATAACTCCAAAAGACCTTCAATGCCTTTTTCGCGCATTTTATTTGGTGATAAAATCGTCGCTCCATATTCTCTGGCTGCATCGACATCTTCTTTCAGACTGCTGCTGATACCCCTGATACCAAACTGGAATATATCTTTAACATGTTCCAGTTCTGATAATCGTCTAATACAGTTACCGTGTCCGTAACGCATACCTGAACGATGATCAGCCCAGTCGAGATGTGCATCTATTTGAATTACATGGAAAGGGCCTAATTTTTCTAATCCTTTGCCGACAGGCGCAGTAATAGAATGATCTCCACCAATTACAACAGGCATTGCGCCTTTATCCACAATTTTACGAATTGCTTCTTCAGTATTGTCGTGTGATTGCATAATATCACCATGTATAATGTCTACATCTCCGCAATCCACTACATTCCATCTTGGGCCCAAATAAGTAATATCATTTTCAATATCATATGCACCATCTAAACCAAAGCTGTATAAAGTAGAGCCTTCCCGGACGGCTCGAGGTCCCATTCTTGCACCAGATCTCCATTGAGTCCCCATATCATTCGGGACACCTATGACTGCTACATCTGCGTCGAGTTCATCTAAGTCTGCACATACCGGATATTTACCAAAAGTCGTGATGCCTGTAAAAGGCAGATTTAAAAATTGTTTTTCATCAGGATTAACCATAATAATTTCCTCCAATATTTAACCATTAGTTTATTTTACTCGTTGCGAGTATAGGTTTAGTTTTAAGGCCTTCTTCCGGACTCATTGTTTTAGCTACAATCCAAATCGACACAGCTCCGAAAGCCAATGCTGTGAACATGCCGCCAGAAGCGGCGAGATGAATATTTGAAGTTATGGCTTCCACAGTTCCATATACAGCTGTTGATATAGCCAGGCCAAACGAGTAACCGAGCGAGCTGGCCATTTTGTAGATGCCTGAAGCGACTCCAACTTTATCGTTACTAATATGAACGACTGAAGTATCAAGGGATGGTGTCGCATACATTCCAATACCTATTCCAGCGATTAGGAAGCCGATGAAAACTACGATGACATAAAGTATGTCAGGTAGAAATGTCATTGCGGCTAAGCTCATACCTATAGCGGCAATAAAAATTGCCCAAAGCATAGGTTTTCTTGCGCCGATTTTTTGAAGCATACGCTCACCGACACGTATCATTATCAGTAAAGCGACTATATTTCCAATAGTCAGAAGTCCGGTTTCGAATGCCGAAAATCCTCTTGCTATTTGAACATATGTGTTTGCTACTACTATAGTGGCTGCGATGCCGTTTTGCAGAAAATTGGAAGTTACAGCCCCGGTGTAAGGACGTGACTTAAATAAATTGAAATCGATAAATTGAAATTTACGTTTTTTCTCATACATGAAAAATAAAACTGCTAATATTAAAGTAACAATCATCAAGCCGATAATAATTGGACTGAACCAGCCGAACTCTTGCCCCTGCGTAATTACGATATTGACACCAAGAAGTAAGAAGATGAAAATTGCGAATCCAATATAATCAAAAGGTTCTTTCTTGTAATCGTTCACTTTACTTTCTTCGATATCTCGGAGAATCCACATCGAGATAAGAGCAACGATTATCGAGAATATAAAAATCCATCTCCAGTCCATATATGTCGCAACGAGACCTCCTGCCAGCGTAGCTACGCCTCCTCCTCCCCATGAACCGAAGGACCAGTAGCTTAGTGCACGCTGTCTGTCAGCTTCATTAAAGGCTGTCTTAATAAGAGCAATGGTAGCGGGCATGATAAATGCAGCGGAAATCCCTTGTATTGCCCTGCCTATGATAAGAAGTGAAGGCCCCTGTGCAATAATTACTAAAAAACTTCCTAAAATACTTAACCCCAACCCGAAAAAAGTCATTTTTTTACGACCTGAACGGTCGGAAAGACCTCCTGCCACCACGATGAACAAACCGGAAAATAAGGAAGTCAAGCTTGTGGAGATATTTAATGTACCAAGCGAAACGTCCATGTCTGCCGTCATAGCGGGAAGGATGTTAATCATAGATTGAGCAAACATCCAAAACGTTAATACAGCCAGAACAATACCGACAATATATAAGTTAGCTTTTTTGTTAGTTGATGAAATTTTCAACCACCCCTTAGTATTTGAAAAACTGATTATCCGTTATGTAAGCGCTTAATAGGATAACTTTAGTGTAAATGATACAATTATATTTTAAAAATATATAATTTTTATAGAACTATAAATAATATTTATATTAAATGAGGAGAATTTGTAGTGGATATTAAACAGTTGCGTTATTTTCATGAAATAGTTAAACACGGAAAGGTCAGTAGAGCAGCGAATTCATTATATGTTTCCCAGCCGTCACTCAGTATGTCTTTAAGCAAGTTAGAAAATGAAATCGGTTTTAAACTATTGGAACGTAATGATGGCACTTTTAAGCTCACAGATGCCGGAGCGGAGTTTTATAAACATGTAAAACTGGTGCTATCAATTTTCGGAAATATGGAAGATGAAGTTGAATATATTGGTAAAAGAGGCAGCGGACAATTGAAAATGGGGATTACAGAACTTTTCAGAGCTGTAATACCGGAATTATTTGATATATTTCTCGAGAGCAACAATAACTTCGACATTAAATTAACTGAAGGAACGACTTCGCATATCATAGATCAGCTGCGTATGCATCAGCTTCATTTTGGTTTAACAACCTTAAGTTACTTAGACGAAGATATGGAATCAATATATTTAGGTCCGAATCTTCATTCACTCCTCGTCCACAGAGATATTCCTCTGTCGGAGCTTAACAATGTCAGCCTCCAGAATTACCAGAATCACACTTTAATTTTCAGCGAGGGATCATATGAGTTAAATGAATTTCTTCATAAAAATAATCTGAAATTCAGAAATGTCATTAGGGTCGATACTATAGGTACCGCAGTACGTTTAGTGAAAAAAGGACTTGGAATTGCAGTTATGCCAGAACTTTATGCGAGTAACTATACAGATGATGATGTAACGAGTGTTTCTTTAGATTATGATTTAAAAGGTCCTGATTTATATCTGTCATATATGAAAAACAGGTATTTTACGTCGGATATTGAAAAGTTTATAAATGTGACAAAAGAATATCTGGAAAATTAAGAAAGGGAGTGCATAACATTATGTACTCCCCTTTTTCTGTAACGCCTATCGTTACTTTATTTTATTCAAAACAGTGCGATAGCCGTCACTGCCGTAATCAAGGCAGCGTTTCACCCGTGATACAGTGGCGCTCGATGCTCCTGTTTCTTCCTGAACTTTAGAATACGTTTTGCCTTCATCGATAAGCTTTGCGACCTGAAATCTCTGCTTTAATGCCACAAGTTCATTGGATGTGCAAATATCATCGAAAAACTTATAGCATTCTTCTTTCGTCTCAAGTGACAGAATTCCGTCGAACAGATCGTCGAGTTCCTGACCTTTTAATTTATCTATTTGCATAGCCTCAGCTCCGTATAAATAAGATAATAATACTTTAACATACTAAAGTGGTAAAGAAAATGGTTGTGTATATTAAATATCTTTGTTACTATTTTATTTATTGGCAACTCTTTATCTCGCTAAAGTGTTAAAGGAGAGTAATTATGACAAACAACAAATTCATTTTGCAGCGGCTCGCTCTTGGACAAAAATATCTGGAGCAGCTTGATGATTCAGGGTACACTCTGGTTGATATGAATATGATAGAACCTTTTTCAATCGATGATAAATATCATCACCCGACAAGTGTAGTTTTTGAAAGAAATAATGCAATGTACGCCATTCGCAGTGACTGGACAAGGACGCTGCTGAATTTCAACAGCAACTTTTATTCAGATGACAAGCGTTTTGGTTATTTTGGGCCTGTTGTCAGAGAGAATGAATCATTCTATCAGGCAGGTGTAGAAATTTATAAGGCAGCGGAAAAGGATATTATCGAAGCGCTGTTAATGCATATGAATTTTGTTGAAGAATGTGCAGAAACACAAATCAAAACACTCGTTATAAATAATGATCAGCTGATTGATTTATTTATTGAAAAATATAAGCTTCCTGATTCAGTGCGCCAGCTCATTTATACAAAGAACATTTCGGAGCTGCGTCAGCAGCTCGGTAAAGATCATGATTTGTATAAGATTATGAGTGCCAAGGTAAGCGATCAGTTTAAGATGGTGAGTGAGATTTTCGGCGATACGGAAGTTATGCAGGCAATTACTCATTTAAAAACAAAGATTTCATCACAAGATAGAAAATTCATTTTGGATTTATCGTTCCGTTCGCCTCAAAATTACTATAACGGTTTGTATTTTCAGGCATTTTTAAATTCTAACTCACCGATATTAAGCGGCGGGCAATATAACAGCAATGCATTCGGCATTGCGTTAAATCTCACAGACGGAGGTCTTTTATGATTACAGTAGCATTATCCAAAGGACGTTTGTTTGATGATTTTGTTTCTTATTTAGAGAAATATGAACTTTATAAATACAGCAAGGTACTGAAAGATGAATCACGCGCGCTCTATACGATTGTGGATAATATCCGCTTCATTTTTGCAAAAGGACCGGATGTGCCTGTCTATGTTGAACGCGGAGTGGCAGATATCGGTATTGTCGGCAGTGACATTATTGAAGAAGAGGTGTTCAGCTATTTAAATGTATCTGAACTGCCTTTCGGAAAATGTCATTTTGCGCTGGCGGGTCCGCCGGATGTAGAACATTTTAATACTGTAGCTTCTAAATATACTAATATTGCCCGTAACTATTTCAACGGACAGCAGCAGCCGGTGTCGCTGATTCACCTTAATGGTTCAGTAGAACTCGCGCCGATCCTCGGACTGGCAGACGGTATTGTGGATATTGTACAGACAGGGAATACTTTACGTGATAATGGTCTGCTTGAGTATGAAAGAATTCTCGATGTACAGGCGCGTCTGATTGCGAATAAGCAGACGTTCTATACGAAGGAAGACAGCATCTATGAATTTTTAAGTGAAATTGGAGTGATTGGATGAACGCGGAAACCTTTAAACAGATATTTACAAGTGAGGACAGCACAGATAAAGAAAACATAGATAATGTTCTGTCTATAATTGAAGATGTGAAGCAGAACAAAGATGAAGCCTTAAAGAAATATACAGCACAGTTTGACGGGCGGAAGCTGGATGATTTTAAAGTGCCCGAGGAAAAACTGAAAAACAGTTTTGATAATTTAAGTGAAGAAGAAAAGAATGCGCTGGTTCTTATTAAAAAACGCATTGCTGATTACCAGCAGTCGATAAAATATAAGGATTTCGAGGATGGAGAGTTTTCCTATGTCTACCATCCCTTGGAACGGATTGGCATTTACATTCCGGGAGGTACAGCGTTATATCCTTCAAGTGTACTGATGTCAGCAGTTCCTGCAGCAGTGGCAGGGGTGGAGAATATCGTTGCTGTAACGCCGACTTTCGACGATGAAAATATTACTTTCGCTGCACTTTACATTGCAGGCGTTACAGAAGTGTATACGGTGGGAGGCGCTCAGGCTGTCGCGGCGCTGGCTTACGGAACAGAAACTATTGCGAAAGTAGATAAGATTGTCGGCCCCGGTAATAAGTATGTTGCACTGGCAAAAAAACAGGTATTTGGAGATGTCGGCATTGATATGATCGCGGGACCGAGTGAAATCCTTCTGTATGTCGATAATTCTGCAGATTATACAGCAGTCGCGTATGATATTTTCGCCCAGGCTGAGCACGATGTAAATGCAAGAACCTTCCTCATAACAGAATCACAGGATGTTATTGACGGTATCCAGCTTGAAGTCAATCGCCTGACTGACTCGCAGACACGAGCAGATGTCATCCAAAAATCGCTCGAGAATAATCACTATCAGATTATTGACAGCAGGAAAAAGCTTATAGAAATTATTAACTTTATCGCTCCGGAACACGTATCAATTCAGCACCGGGATGAAGAAGATATTGCCCGTGCAATACGCTATGCAGGTGCGGTTTTTATCGGCAAATACTCACCGGAAGCAATCGGCGACTATGCAGCGGGACCCTCACATGTATTACCGACAAATCAGACAGGCCGTTTCAGTCACGGTTTGAATGTAAATGATTTTCTGACAAGTCATGCAGTGATTAATCTAAAAGAGGGAACATACAGTAATATCGCAGGAGCTGCGAAAACAATCGCAAAAAAAGAAGGGCTCGATGCCCATTATGAATCATTAAATATTAGAACGGAGCGGTAAAATGATCAGTATGGACAGAAATACCTCACCAAAGTCGCCTCTCTCAAAGGAACAGATTCTTGAGGCGGTAAATAGCACCGATATTGAATTGTACCCGGAAGAAGAACTCGGACGTTTTAAAGAATTATACGCAAAACAAAACGGATTTTCGGCAGAGAACATTGAAGTGGCGAACGGCTCGGATGAATGGCTGCAAAAAATTATTATGACGCTGGGAAAGAATGGTGTAATGTCGCTCAGTCCGGATTTTGTAATGTATCAGACCTACTCAAACCAGGTCGGATACCGTTATTATTCTGTACCGGCGCGTGAAGATTACTCATTTGATTATGGACTTGCAGTAAATGAAATTAAGGCTAAAAAGCCATCTGTATTTTTTATTTCAAATCCGCATAATCCGACAGGTGTACTGCTGCCAAGTCATTTTATTAAAGAACTCGCTGATGCAATGAAGTCTGTTGGAGGATATCTGGTCATTGATGAAGCATATGGGGAATTTGCTCTGGAGCGCCCAATTCCCGAAGGTGACCATATTATAATTGTGCGGACAATGAGTAAAGTATATGGTCTTGCAGGACTCAGAATCGGTATCGCGATTGCGACAGGAAAAACGTATGAAGCGATTACGCGAATTAATCACCCGTATCCTTTAAATGGCCTGACACTTAATCTCGGAAGCGCACTGCTCAGCGATCAGAAGCGGCTGAACGAATGGTTCGAATACCAGAAAGACCTGCAGAAATCACTTGCTGATGCATTTGAAACAGTCCGCCGTCATATTAAAATTAAACCTACACATACGAATTTTGTGTTTATATACGGTGATAAAGCCCGGGATTTATATGAATATCTTTATCAAAATGGGTACAGGGGCAGAGTGTATGATGATGCGAATCTTAAAAATGCAGCCCGATTTTCAATTGTTCATGAAAAAGAGTATCCAAAACTGAAAGAACTTATTACGAAGTGGGGTGAGTCTCATGACTAAATACAGTAAAGACAGGGAAACCAAAGAAACCAAAATAAGCATCGAAATAGATGACGAACGAAATTTTAAAGAATCTGAAATAGAAACGGGTCTCGGTTTTTTTGACCATATGCTGACACTGTTCAGTTTTCACTCGGAGCTGTATGTCAATATTAAGGCCGAGGGGGATTTACATATCGACGGGCATCATACCGTTGAGGATATCGGTATCGTCCTCGGACAGCTTTTGAGAGAGCTGTACGCTGAAAAAGAAAGCTATCAGAGATACGGATCGATGTATCTGCCGATGGATGAATCACTTGCACGTGTAGTGCTGGATTTATCTGGAAGACCACATCTCAGCTTTAATGCGGTTATATCGAGAGATAAGGTAGGGGATTTCGATACGGAACTCACAGAAGAGTTCTTTAACGCTGTCGCTATGAATTCAAGAATGACGCTCCATATTGATTTACTAAAATCAGGAAATTCGCATCACGAAATAGAGGCAATATTTAAAGGCTTTGCACGCAGTTTGAAGCTTGCACTGCAGCCGTCAAAAAGCGGTATTCCGTCCTCGAAAGGCGTAATTGAGTAATTACTGGCAGACAGATAAAACAGTACGGGAAAAGGGAGTTTTAACATGAATATTATTCCTGCGATAGATTTAATTGACGGTCAGAATGTCCGTTTATCACAAGGAGATTACGCGAAAAAATCACAGATGAAAAGAACACCTGAAGAAGCATTGGAGTTTTATGCGGGCTTTGAATCGGTAACGAGAATTCATGTTGTTGATCTGATGGGTGCTTTAAAACAGGAAGCACTGGAATCGAATCTTGTTAGGAAGCTTGCAGAACTATCTTCACTGCCGCTCGAAATAGGCGGGGGACTGCGTTCGCTTGAAACGATTGAGCAGTATCATGACATGGGTGTTGAATATTTTATTCTCGGTACCCGTGCAATTGTTGATGTGCCATGGCTGACTGAAGCGGTTAAAAAATTTCCCGGGAAAATATTCGTGGGTGTGGATGCAAAAGAAGATGACATTTACATTAATGGCTGGACAGAAAACAGCGGCATTAAAACTGATGACTATTTAGAAGAGATAGAAACGCTGGATCTTGCAGGGATTATTTATACAGATATAAATAAAGACGGTATGGGACTCGGTCCGAATTTTGAAAATACAGCGCGAATCAATAATATGACCCGTCATAAAGTAGTCGCAAGCGGCGGCATTAGAAATAAAGCGGATCTCGATAAGCTGGAAAGTCTGGGGATAACAGAGGCAATTGTCGGAAAATCCAGTCACACCGAAGAGTTTTGGGAGGGAATTAAATGACAGTGAAAAAAATAATACCATGTCTCGATGTTAAAGACGGTGCTGTAGTCAAAGGCGTTAATTTTGTAGATTTGCAGCATATTGGGAAACCCTCAGAGCTGGCAAAAAGATATAACGAAGAAGGCGCAGATGAACTCGTCTTTCTCGATATATCTAAAACGCAGGAAGGGCACGGACTGATGCTGGATGCAATTCGGGAAACAGCAAAAGAACTGTCGATTCCCCTGACAATAGGCGGCGGCATTAAAACAGTAAAAGATATTGAACAGTTGCTCGAAGCAGGAGCAGACAAAGTCAGCATCAACTCCGCCGCACTGAAAAATCCTGAGTTTATCCGTGAAGCAGTTGAAGAATTCGGCAACGAACGTATTGTACTTGCTGTGGATGTAAAATACAGCAATGACTTGGAAGACTATTATGTATACACGCACGGCGGAACAAAAAGAGCCGATAAAAAAGCATCGGACTGGATTGAGGAATGTGAAGCTCTTGGTGCCGGGTCACTGCTGATTACAAGTATGGACCACGACGGCGTGAAGAATGGATTTGATATCGAATTCCTTGAGCAGGCAGCAAAGACTGTCAGTATTCCGGTTATTGCAAGCGGCGGTGCCGGAAGCATTGGTCATTTTACGGAACTATTCAAGAAAACAGAAGTATCAGCCGGGCTTGCAGCATCTATATTTCACAGAGAAGAAGTTAAGATCGGTGAATTAAAACAGGAACTCGCTGACAATGGAATTGAGGTGCGTTTGTAATGGAACCGGATTTCAGTAAAAATAACGGTTTATTATCAGTAATACTGCAGGATACGGCAACAAAACAAGTACTGATGAATGGTTTTATGAACGAAGAAGCATTTGAGAAGACGAAGGCAGATCAAGTAGCATGGTTTTACTCGCGTTCGAAAGAACGCTTATGGAAAAAAGGAGAAACGAGCGGCAACACACAGGAAGTTATCTCGATGAAGCTGGACTGCGATCAGGATGCACTTCTGCTTGAAGTGAAGCCGCAGGGTCCAACCTGTCACACAGGAACAAAAAGCTGTTTTGGCGACGACTACTTCAGTCTTCAAACCTTGGAACGTACCGTACAGGAAAAAATGCAAAACCCTGAGGAAGGTTCTTATACTAAGTACTTAATCGATAAAGGCACAGATAAAATTTTGAAAAAATGCGGCGAAGAAATGACCGAAGTGATTATCGCGGCGAAAAATAAAGATAAGCAGGAGCTTACCGACGAGACGAGTGACTTACTTTATCATTTGCTTGTTATGCTTAATAATGAGGGTATATCGCTGCAGGATGTTGAGAATAAACTCGAAGAAAGACACGGGAAAAAACAAGAATACAGCATACGCGATGAAATTCAAAAATGGTAAATAAATAGAGTGGATAAATCGGGAAGATGATATTCTTTCCGGTTTTTTGCTTTCCTTCAATTCTATGTGCTCATAAAAATAAGAAGACCGCTGAAAATTTATCGAAATAAAATTTTCAGCGGTCATTTATCATTTATTTCTTTTTTCGTACTGAAATAATGACTTCGTCACTATCGAACATACGCCGGCAAATTTTTCTTGCATCGATTTGATCACGTGCGCAGATTTCCTGTGTTGCGATCCTGTTATCTTTCTTTACAGTAACCTCAAAGCGCTTCGTACCGCATCTCATAAATTATTCATCCTTAATAATTTTTATAATAATCTCCATTTACTTCTCTCTGATTTCATATGAATATTTCAGCTGATTGATAATCATGATGAGACCGAGGAGTATAATACTGAAAATTTGTGATTCTTCTGTGATAATTGAATAAAAAATCATCAGAATCATTGCGAAAAACAACAGAGCAGACGTGAGAGCGCCTGAAGTGTACAGTGCTTTCGCCATCACAAATAATTCACCTTCGTCTGTAGCAGCCAGCAGTTTTTGATTGTATTTCTTTTCGCCGGGTTCCGGTAAATTTCTATCCGGATAAACGATGTTGATAAGGGCTGAGGCCCGAATACTCATATACAGAGAAATAAACACCAATATCACCGTCAGTACGATAAGCCAAGGATTTTCTGCGGCCATGGTTTGGATGGCAAGTGACATGAATGAAAGTATCAATGATACAGAAGTCATTACAGTAATAACATTGAATGAGTTATAGCTGTATGCGTCGAATTCATCGTCAGTCATATTTCGGTTTTTATCTTTTGTTAAGCTGATTAAATTTCTGCGTCGTATAAATGCGTATAAAAGCAGGCCGATTATTATTATAATCATCACGATACTCAGCCAGAAGTAGACAACGTCAAGTGTGCCGCCTATGTTTCGTCCGTAAAGCAGTTCGAGTGTCAAATAACCCGCTGCAAAGCCGATCACAGCGTACAGCAGCATTTTTAAGATGGTTTTCATTTATAACTCCTCCTCATCGAAGATAAAAATATTCTCGATTGGTTCGTTAAATATATTAGCCATTCGTTTAGCAATTAAAAGGGACGGGATATATTCTTCGCGCTCAATCAAGCTGATGGTCTGCCGGGATACTTTGGCGAGTTTTGCGAGCTGGGTCTGGTTTAAACTGTCCCTCGCGCGCAGTTCACGCAATCTTGTTTTCATAGCTTCACCTTCGCTTTGTTTTAGTTATCTATATTTTTCTTATTTATAATGTAACATATATTTGTCTTATTGACAACTTTACTTGTCAATATAATAAATAAAATAGTCAAAAGAATAAAAAACATAATATTGTTGATTTTACAGCACCAATGAATTTAGCAGCAAGTTTATAATAGGTAAGATATAAATTTTTACGAAGCCGATGAACGAGAAGGAGTAATACTATGTTTTTAGCATGGAATGAAATGATAAGAAATAAGCTGAAGTTCAGTTTAATTATCGGAGTCCTTGTGATGATCAGCTACCTGCTGTTTTTATTATCTGGACTGGCAAGCGGTTTAATGGATATGAATAGAGAAGCTGTGGATCAATGGGAAGCAGATGCAATCATTTTAAATGATGAAGCAAACCAGACAATTCAGCAGTCTATGATAGCGGAAGATGATGTCGAAAACCTTTTTGAGGAACAGGCAACATTGAAACAGCATTCAGTTATTGCATCAAACGGCGATATTGAAGAGAATGCTTTTGTTTTCGGAATAGAAGAAGATTCATTCCTCCTTCCGGAACTCACAGAAGGTGAGCAAGCTGAAAAAGAAAATGAAGTCGTGGCAGACTATTCATTAAAAGAAACAGGTTTTGAAGTCGGGGACGAACTGACATTGTCAAACAGTGATGAAGTACTGACGCTCACCGGCTTTACTGAAAGTGCTAAATACAGTGCATCATCAGTATTATTTACGGATAATAAAACAATCGAAAAACTGAATCCGATGCTGAGTGAAGATATCATTAATGCTTTGGTTATCCGTGATGCTGATTGGCAGGATAGTGAAGTTAATGATGAACTTGAAGTGCTGGAAATTGAAGAATTTATAGAAAGTCTTCCAGGTTATACAGCTCAAAGCTTAACGCTGAACTTTATGATTATCTTCCTGTTTGTAATATCTGCAGCAGTAATCGGCATCTTCTTATATGTGCTGACACTCCAGAAAACGAGTCTGTTTGGTGTGTTAAAGGCACAGGGCTTTTCAAACGGTTATCTTGCAAGAACGGTACTGGCACAAACATTTATTATTGCAGTAATAGGAACTGTAATCGGTTTGGGATTAACATTCCTTACAGGACTGTTCCTGCCTCCAGCAGTACCGGTTGAGTTTAATTATTTAACGATGATTATTTATATGGTTGTCCTTATTGCAGTTGCGATGCTTGGAAGTTTATTTTCAGTCATCAGCGTGCGGAAAGTCGATCCGTTAAAAGCGATTGGATAGGAGGAGAAAATAATGCTTAAATTTGAAAATGTTATAAAATCATTCAAAGATGGCGACCAGACGATAGAAGCGGTCAAAAACACATCGATTACTTTTAATAAAGGGGAATGTATCGCAATTATCGGACCTTCAGGTTCAGGGAAAAGTACTTTCTTAACCATTGCAGGTGCACTTCAAACGCCGACCGAAGGTGATGTTAAAATTAACGGCCAAAGTATTTCAGGAATGAATAGTAAGGAACTCGCGCACTTGAGATTGAATGAAATCGGATTTATTTTGCAGGCGAGTAATTTGGTACCTTTCCTTTCAGTTAAACAGCAGTTTCAGCTCTTAAAAAAATCAAAAAAAGATGTGATGGCTGACAGTGAACTGGATGAATTGTTTGAAAAGCTGTCTTTAAAAAAAGTGAAGGACCAGCTGCCGAGTGAAATATCAGGCGGTCAGAAACAGCGTGTAGCTATTGCGAAATCATTATATACTAATCCGAGCATTATATTGGCAGATGAACCTACAGCTTCTTTAGATACGGAAAATGCACTGAAAGTAATGCAGATTCTAAAAGAAGAAACAGAGCAGCGTATGAAAACATGTATTATCGTTACTCATGATGAACGTCTAACTGAGTATTGTGATGCAGTTTATAAAATGACAGATGGTATATTAGAAAAACAAGATTAAAATGAAAACACATTCTGAATTTTAGAATGTGTTTTTAAATTTAAAGAGGTGAATAAATTGGGCTTTGTCTATTTAGCCGGTGCGATTATATCAGAAGTATTCGGTTCCAGCATGATGAAAATAACAGCTGTGAACAATTCTAAAAAAGCGATTATCGGTGTTGCGGCAGGCTATGTTCTGGCATTTTATCTGCTGTCGCTGGCGTTATTAACCTTACCGCTGAGTTTTGCTTACGCAGCATGGAGCGGTGTCGGCACGATGCTGACTGCAATCATTGGTTTTGCCATATTTAAAGAAGAAATCAAAGCCACGACGGTCATCGGAATTATTATTTTGATTATCGGTCTGATTTTGATGAGAGTATAGGAGGACGCGGAAATGAGAGCAATATTATTTTTAATGGGTGCAATAGTGTTCGAAGTCACGGGGACAACAATGCTGAATTTATCGGACGGCTTTACGAACATCGTGCCGACGGTTATTATGTTTATCTGTTTCGGATTATCATTTACATTTTTAATCGGCGCGCTTAAAACCATTCCGTTAAGTATCGCTTACAGCGTGTGGGCAGGAATCGGTACAGCGGGAGCAGGAATTATCGGAGTATTTTTATTTAATGAACAGCTGTCTGCAGTAAATATTATCGGTTTATGCGTCATTATACTCGGTGTCATTATAATGAATATTTCTAAAAAAGATAAGGAAGAAACTGCGCAGTAAAAAAGGATAACGACTCAGGGTCGCTATCCTTTTTTATTTTATAATTTATTTACCATTTTTACGAGAACGAACTGAAGCGGGACTCTTGCCCAGAGCAGCGGCTTAGGAACTTCAATATTGCCAAGCGGCAATGCTTTTCGGGCCATGAAAACATTAGCCGGAAGAACAAGCATCAGGAAGCTGTTGATGACATTCTTTAAAAAATTGCCCGGCCGTTTAATTAACAAGAGGAAACTGATAATCAGTTCTGCCACTCCGCTTGCTTTAACGATAAAGTTTTTAAACGGCAAATAATGCGGAACGATATTGGTAAAACCTTCTGTCCTTGTGAAGTGCGCGACACCTGCAACACCGAAAACAGCTGCGAGTATATATCTCATAATAGTTTTCATTTTCTTCCTCTCTCCTTATATGATTGATATTTATATTTACCCTGACCAGAGGCCGGATAACTTAAAAGATCAGATTCCTGAAATCATTTTAATAATATTAATAAGAAGAATACAAGCAATTATAAATATTACGGCTGCAGATATTTTATTAATATAGACAATAATTTTACCATTATTATCTATACTGCCGAGAATTCTGCCGAAGAATACGAGAATCACAAAAGCAATCCATGAAACTGCGATGCAGGATAAGGTGAATACCAGTAAATCGCTGCCTGTATAAGCTGTGGAATTTGTTCCGATAATGCCAACTGTATCCAGTATTGCATGAGGATTGAGCAATGATACTGATAAAGCAAAACCAATTTGTTTAAAAGGGTTGAGCTTGGCGGGTGCGTGAGCAGTCTCGGGTTTTACAAACCATAACGTTATTGCCATATAAGTGAGAAAACAAAATCCGATAATATACATAGCGAGCTGCAGTGTCGGAATGGACAGGATAATTAAGGAGACACCGGCTACAGAGAGTATAATCAATAGTGTATCACTGAGTCCTGCAGTAATTATGGCCGGCAGAGTATGAATAAATTTTTTATGGTTGGCTCCCTGGTTAATTAAAAACACATTTTGAGCGCCGGGAGGAAGAATTAATCCTGCCGATAAAACGAATCCGTGCAAAAAAGCGAGAAACATAGTAAAGCTCCTGACTGATGAAATAAGTAAATTAAGATTAATATAATAACAGCTAAGATACAATAGAAAATTTTTAAAATAGTTTGTAAATTATGGAAGCGTTTTCTATAATAGTTATAAATACGTCATAATAAAGACAAATGGGGATGGATGATGTTTAGAACTGTATTTTTAGAAACGTTTAAAAAATTATACCGTAATAAAAAGAACAGACTGTTATTTCTGCTGGCATTTATCGGCATAATATTATACTCATTTTTATATTTGCCGACGGTGAATAACCCGTTGACAATTGATGCAGATGAGCTGGCCCTTGAAACTGAATCAGCATACGGCATGAAAGAAAGCAGACTTGCTGAGGGTGATATTGCTGTAAACAGCTTTACAGGAGTCGATACATATAGTCTCGCTAAATATGATTACGAGAATAATTTTATGTTTTATGATGCGTTGCAAAAAGGTGATATTTCACGTCTTTTCGAGTTGAAAAGTACCGACTATGTTCCTATGTTTACGGTCGATGCACTGAATGATTATTTGGAGCGGAAACACGACGGCCAGTTTTTAGATATGGATTTTGAAAGGGCGGTAATTAATAATAATTTGTTTGCGCTGTCTGAGATAGACCACCCGACAACACATGAATTTAACGGTAAAACAGGAATACAGCAGTTGTATTCCTTCTTCTTAAATTACGGTCCTTTAATTTTATTATTTATAACTATTTTTGTAGCGAGTGAAGTACTGGTTGATGACCGGAAGCACCATACTTTAAAAGCTGGCCAGCCGCTCGGATGGAGAAAGTACATATTTTATCAGTCTGTGTCGGTATTTATCTTTATCGCAACTGGTATCGCTTTTTTCCTGATGTTCTTCTTCCTGCTTATATCACTGCTCTACGGTTTTGGTGATATGTCTCTGTTAACTACCCATTACGCTTACACTGAAGGATACAGAGCAGCCGAAGAGAATTTCTTTACCGCGCCTGTCATTGACTTGATTTTGGAGTCGCTGATATTAACAGCAGTGCTTTTGTATCTTTTCATACGTTTAAATGCTGTACTTTCCCTGATATTCAGACATGACGTTATCGTGATGATTGCAGGCTTTGCAATTATCGCATTTAACCGTTTATACAGCGGCGGCGGTGAAGATCGTTTTCTCGGCCTTGGAGCTCATTTATTCCCGCAGAACTATTTTGAGTTTGGAAATATTTTAAGCGGCCGTCAGAACTTTTTAACCTTATCAAATAATTTCACCTTCGAGACGGGTATCATGGTGCTGCTTATAACAATTATTATTATCGAAATAATATTAGGGCTTCTTGCGGGCTGGATGACACGTCAGAAATTTGTCAGGCAGGTGGACTGAATGAAACTGTTCAAATGGGATTTCCTTAAAATTATAAGAGACTGGAAAGTAAGAATACTTTTAGTAGCGCTGTTTCTTTTTCTGGCAAGTTATTCGGCATTTTACCAGGACCGCGATCTTGCACTTCCTTTGGAAGAATTGCGGAGCGAATACGAAGATACACAGCAGATTTTCAATGCGATTCCGGAAGACCACTTTGAATCGGCTCGGGGACAAGAAATCTATGATAAACTTGCCCGCCAGCAAAGCATAGTTGGTATGCAGCGGTATATTTTAAGCGAACAGGAAGGCAATACAGTTTCCGGACTCGAGAGTGTGGTCAGCGATTACGTCGATCAGGGCCTTGAGCTTGCGGAAAACCGTTTGTTCTTTTATGAAGCGGATGACTTTGAATCGCAGGAACTGCTGCTCTCCTTTATGCCAAGCCGGGAAGAAATTGAGAATGATTTAAAATTTTTAACATATTTGAAAGAGAATAATGTTGATATTGATTGGAATCCGTTATCACCGTCACTTGTTTTGTTTAATCTGATTAACATTGTTGCAGGCGTATTTATATTTATTATTGCAGCGGTATTCGGGGCTGACCGCTTCAGCCGGGATCAGGAATTTAACTGGAGTATTTCCCAGGGAATACCTTATTCCTTTGCCTATCAATGGAGGCAAAGGACATTTATCAGCTGGGGATTGATATGGATTATTACCTTGAGCGGCATCTTCGTCTCATATTTACTCAGTACATTTTATACAGACAGTGGAACACTGAAATATCCAGTGCCGCTGTATGCAGGTGAAGAAACCGTATATATCAGTATAATGCAGTATGTTTTAATCACAGTCTTTATGACGATGGCCCTGAGTTACATCATCGTTAAGTTTTCAACCGGGCTGTCCTTTGTATTCAGGAATATTTACCTGACAATTACCATCGCAGTTGCCGTGTTTTATCTGCCTTATGTCATTGCTCTGACGGGATCTGCTGCGGTCTGGAATCCTCTATTGTACCTGCAGATAATACCGGTGCTGGAAGGGTCATGGGAGTCATTAAATAATGTAACAATTACGAAACTGCTTATCAGTATTGCGGTATTATATATAATCGTTGAAGTCGTGTTTCACTTTGTTTTTAAATTGATACCGACCCGTACAGGAAAGCTTGAAAGGAGGAAGAACTAATGTCATTGGAAGTCAAGAATTTAACGATAAATTACGGAACTAAGACGGTGCTGAAGAATGTTAATTTTAATATTCCGGATAATACAATTATCGGTCTGGTTGCGCCGAACGGCACGGGGAAAACAACTTTATTTAATGCAATTATACGTTTCATTCCGATTAATACGGGAGAAATTTTGATCGATGATATTGTGTATAAAAATACGACAAAAGATGTTAAAGCGCTGCACAGTAAAATTACATTCTTCCCGGATCAGGCTGAACTCTATGAAGATTTTTCTGGTGTTGAACATATTGAGATGTACAGAGATATATGGGATCCAGACAGCAGCAATATAGAAGAGGTAATAGAACGGCTGAATATGGAAGGCTATGTCAAAAATAAAGTAAAAACTTATTCTCTCGGGATGAGGCAGAGGCTCTGTTTTGCGATGATGATTGCCGCAGATACTAAGATTATGTTTATGGACGAAATCATGAACGGGCTGGACCCGGTGAATGTAGAGCTGGTCAGTTCGGTGCTTCAGGAAATAAAAGAAGATGGAAAAATTATTATTGTCGCATCTCATCTGCTGGAAAATCTTGATGATTACGCGGACCAGATTTATTTTTTAAATGAACAGAGAATTTATTACACATATGTCCGCAGTGAATCACACAGAGAGTACGTTAAAGGTTATATTTCAGAAGATAAATTAAAGTTTCTCAGTCCGCTTAGAGAAGGCACGCTGTATCTGGACGGAGATCGTATATGTATCCCCGCTGACGATCTACCAGAAGAAGAAGTATTCAAAATGATGAGCACTTTGAAAAAACACAGTTCAGCAGAAGTATCACTGGGAGCGTTAGGTACGCATGAACATTATTTGCGTATTTATAAAGGGGAGAGAAAATATGAAACGGTTTAGCGTTTTATTTTTCTTTGTACTGTTTTTGATGGGGTGTAGTTTTAACGGTCTTATGAGTGAGTCGTATAATGGTGAAAAGGTGCAGACTGATGAGGAAGCTGCTGAATTATTTGAAGATGAAAATCTTTTAATAAAGGATGGTTTGGAATCCCGTTATGCTTTTTTGAATAGCAATACTGTCTTTGAAGGCATCACAGAAGGCGGGGTGGAAAAAACATTGTCTCCTGGTTCATACATGACCGGCAAAGATATAGAACCGGGACGTTACAAGGCGGCAACAGATTCAGCCTCTGCAATCGTTGTGTATGATGACCAGGGGGACAGAGTATTGGAAACAGCCTTAAATTATTACAGTACAGAAGCCGTGCTGGAACTGCAGGAAGGTTACCGTGTCGATTACATCACCAGACAGGGTGAGATTACTCTCATGCCGTTCGCCGAAGGATATGACACTGTGCTTCCTGCAGGCATCCATACAGTTGGAACACATCTTGAAGCAGGCGGTTACACCCTTTTAACAAAAGAATTGCCTGTCAGACGAGAGAACTTTGAAGATAATATTTATTTCAATGCAGCGGGGATGAATTCGATGAGTTTATCCAACCCGGATAACGAGATAGACAGAGAATCGGGGATTCCCGTCACGCTGTATAAAGGGGATACAATAATTACAGAACATCCGCTCGTACTGGAAAAGCACTAGCGATAGATCTTTTACTATGCGATACTTAGTCACAAGAATTAATAAAAAAATTGGAGTTGGAAATATGTCTGCTGATAATCAGACGAGAACAGAATTAGATAATACGATGTCGAAACGTTTCATATGGGCAATAGCTTACGGGTCGTCAATCGGCTGGGGTGCATTTATTTTACCGGGAGACTGGCTGATTTCATCAGGTACACTCGGGGCTTCACTCGGAATTACTATCGGCGGTATACTGATGCTGATTATTGCGGTAGGCTACGGTGCATTAACAGCCAAGTTTCCCGTCTCCGGCGGAGAGTTCGCATTTACATACGCGGGATTCGGTAAATTCAGCGCCTTTATCGCCTCATGGTTTTTAGTATTGGGTTATATATGTGTAGTTGCTCTGAATGCGAGTGCGTTTAGTCTGCTGTTTAAATTTGTACTCCCGGATTTTCTCGAGATTGGTTACTTATACACCATCGCAGGATGGGATGTTTACATTATGGAAGTCATCCTGTCGTCAGCAGTACTCATAGTATTCGCGTTTATCAGTATGAAAGGTTCTGGTCTTTCCGGGAATCTGCAGTTTATATTCTGTTTGTTCATGGCCTTTGTTGTAGCAGGGTTAATGTTCGCGTCATTTTTCACCGGAGAATTTTCATTTCAAAATGCACAGCCGCTCTTTAATAATGAAGCGGGAGTATGGACTTCGATTATCTTAATCGTGGCAATAGCGCCCTGGATGTATGTAGGATTTGATAATATTCCTCAGGCAGCTGAAGAATTTAAATTCAGTGCTGACAAAACATTTAAATTAATTGTATTTGGGATTGTCGCGTCTATTTTAACCTATGTTGCAATGATTTTAGTAACATCATGGATCTATCCTGACCAGAACTCAATGGACGGGGCGGTCTGGGTAACAGGTTCTGTTATACAGTCGTCTATGGGCACTGTTGGAATGGTATTTCTCGCATTTTCAATATCATTCGGTATTTTTACGGGGCTTAACGGGTTTTATATGTCATCTTCCAGACTGATTTTCGCGATGGGGCGTGCAAACTTTGTACCGGCAGTTTTTGCCAGAGTGCATAAGAAAAATAAAACACCGCATTATGCAGTCTTATTCGTGCTGGCAGTGTGTTTGATTGCTCCCTGGCTCGGGAGAACTGCTTTAAGCTGGATTGTTGATATGTCGTCAGTGGGTGTATCAGTAGCGTTTCTGGCAACGAGTGCAGTGACTGTTAAATTCTTTGCAAGAGCTGAACATAAAAATATTGTTTATGTAATATTTGGTGTACTCGGTGTAATCATTTCACTAGTATTCCTGATACTGCTATTATTCCCGGGTTCGCCGGCAGCCTTAACAGCACCATCTTACTATGCTTTACTTTGCTGGATTATACTCGGTGCGGTCTTCCTCCTGTTAAAATATAAAACATTAAAATCGATGTCGAAAGAAGAGCTGGACTTTATGATTTTAAACAAGACGAGAGAAGCAGCGATGAATGAAACAAAAAAAGAAGGGTAAAGAATAATATAATATATTATTCGGAGATGATACTATGCTGAAATTAAAACGTGTCTACGATGACGTTTCACAACAGGACGGCAAGCGGATTCTGGTAGACGGTGTTTGGCCGCGCGGCATTAAAAAAGAAGATTTGGAACATGATGAGTGGTATAAAGAAATCGCACCTTCGTCGGATTTAAGAAAGTGGTTTGATCACGATCCTGATAAGTGGGAAGAATTTAAAAAGAAATATAAAAAAGAATTAAAAGAACAAAAAGATCTGGTAGATCAAATTAAAAAGGACTCAGACGGCCACAATGTCACACTGTTATACGCAGCTAAAGACGAAGAGCACAATCAGGCAGTGGTGATAAAAGAATATATCGAAAACAAATAAAAGACGGCGGCTGCCGTCTTTTTTCTTAGATTTTTAACTTTCCTCTAAAACCGCGTGCTCCGTAATAAGAATCGGCTCCATTATGGTAAAGGAAGACGGTGTTGTAACGTTTATCACAGAATAAAGCTCCTCCGAGATTTCTAATCTCATCAGGAGTCTTAACCCAGCTTGAAGACTTCAGGTCAAAGTCGCCGAACTGCTGCAGGAGTCTGTAATCTTCTTCAGTGAGTAAATCGATGCCAATTTCTTTTGCTAAATCCACAGCCGAGTTATCAGGCTTATATTTCTTTCTCGCTTCAAGGGCAGCTCTATCATAACAAACGCTGCGCCGTCCTTTCGGGCTTTCTTTTGAACAGTCTGCAAAATAAAGCGTGCCGTCAAAATCGATAACGTCAGGTTCACCTTCTGTGGCTTCCATATTGTAAAGTGCAGTGAGCTGTGTATCATTCAGTTTATCAGCGATATTCTGAAATGAGATATTTTCGTGGCGTTCCATATGAGTATTAAAACGGGATTCGAGAGTGTTCAGCAGTTCTTCCTGTTCTGATTGAGTAAGCTTATTCTTTAATGTCATTCAGCATCCTCCGTTTATCTTATTTAGTTAATAATACCATGGTAAACTATACTGATAAACATATTATACAGAACGGAGAAAGATGATGATAGTAACAACAGGCGGCCGTTATAATGAACATTCATTACAAAAAGCTAAGGATATCGCTATACGTTACAAGCTGAACTTTGTAATGCGTAAAAAGCGCTCTGTTAAAGAACTTCGGGAGCGTTACAATGACGATGTATTAGTCGTTGGAAGAGATGGAATCAGTATTACACCACTCACTGGAAACGAGTCGGTCAAGTACCATCCGAACTTTTCCATGGTCCGTGCTAAAAGATTATTGAAAAATGAACACGACGCCCTGGTCGAAGCGGCAGAACTTACAGCTGGTATGTCATTTTTAGACTGCACGATGGGACTCGGAGCAGATAGTGTTATCGCGAGTTTAACAGTCGGAAACTCTGGCAGAGTAACGGCACTGGAAGACAGTTTAATACTTTACCTGCTGACTAAAGAAGGACTGTCGTCATATGATGCGAATATTGGAGTTATCAGCGATGCAATGAAAAATGTTGAAGTGCTGCATGAAGACCACGAGACATATTTAAAAACCTTGGCAGATAACAGTTTTGATATTGTTTATTTTGATCCGATGTTCGAAGAAGAAATCAGTAATTCCGAGAGCTTAAGAGCAATCTCCGCAGTGACACAGTCCAAAACATTGTCAGAAACTGCGATAAATGAGGCAAAACGTGTGGCAGCCAAAACAGTTGTTTTGAAAGATCACTTCAGAAGCAGACGATTTGAACAATTCGGTTTCATCCAGCAAATCAGAAAGACGAGTAAAGTGCATTACGGAGTTATCAATACTGAGACTGAAGTTGACTCTTAGAAAATAATAATTTATGATGTAAGTAACTGAATAAGAAGTTTTCTAGGGTTCCGTTAAATTATTTAAGTCTGGACCGAGAGGAAACGCTGGAATTAATTCCAGTACACGGAAGGATAAAAGCCTGGGAGAGTAACGAAAGTTATTCTTCCGGGCTTTTTTATTCTTAATTCTTAAATTTAAGAAATAAAAAGGAGAAAAATTATGTGGTTATTAGTCATTATTGCAGCTATGTTTGAAATCGGCTGGGCAACAGGCTTGAAATATGCTGATACGTGGTTTGAATGGGGATTGACGGTTATTGCTGTCGTTGTCAGCTTTGGACTGCTCGTATACGTGTCGACGAAAATGCCGGCAAGCACAGTATACGCGGTCTTTGTCGGTATTGGGGCGGTCGGGACAGTGCTAGTAGATATTATCGTTTTCGGCGGAGCATTCAACATTGGCATTATTATATTTGTGGCACTGCTTGTATTTGGAGTTATCGGTCTGAAAACAGTGACAGATTATGAGGAGGATGTTAAATGAGCTGGTTGATATTAATATTAGCAGGATTCATGGAAGTAGCGGGCGTAACAGGTATGTCTTTAATCGGCCAGGGTAAAAAACTAAAAGGTTGGCTGATGCTGCTCATCGGATTTCCGATCAGTCTTGGCCTGCTTGGATTTGCTATGGAAACTATTCCTTTAGGTGTTGCTTATGCTGTATGGACTGGAATCGGAACAGTAGGAAGTGCATTAATCGGAATTATCTTTTATAAAGAATCTGCGAGTTATAAACGTGTTATGTACCTGTCGTTTATCATCATTGCAGTAATTGGTTTAAGGCTTGTGACAGGATAAAGAGTTCAGGTTTCACATGAAACACCAGAAGCAAACACAAAAAAATTCCGTATGCATTAACTCTGCATACGGAATTTTTTAGTCTTGTTTAAAGACGCTTGTACTATGTTTAGGCTGTAAGCGTGATTTTGGATCATAAAAAGATTTAGCGTATGAAATTGCTACCGGTGCTTCACCGAAGCCTGTCGCAATCAGTTTAACTTTACCTTCAAATGTCGTTATATCACCTGCAGCAAATATGCCGGGTATGTTTGTTTCCATATGAGCATTAACTTTAATGGAGTTTTTCTCAAGCTCAAGACCCCATTCTTTTAATGGCCCGAGTGACGAAATATTACCGAAGTTAACAATCAGCTGGTCTGCTTTAATGACTTCTTCAGTACCGTCTTTTGCAGTCAGTACCAGCTCATCAATCTGCCCATTTTCACCTTTAATTTCAGTGACATTCAATGATGTCTTAACTTCTACAGGTGAGTCCATGACCTGCTGCACACTCGTTTCATGTGCCGTAAAGCGGTTGCGACGGTGTACCAGTGTTACTGACTTAGCAAGTTCCTGCAGCATCAGTGCCCAGTCGAGAGCAGAGTCTCCCCCTCCGAGTACGACAACATCCTGGTCTCTGAATTTCTCAAGATCTCTAACGGCATACTGCAGTGAAGTTCCTTCGAAATCAGCTTCGTTATCGAGGCCGATTTTACGCGGCTGGAAAGCACCGACTCCTGCTGTAATTAAGATAGTTCTTGTAAGGTATTCACCTTGATCAGTTTTCAAAACAAAGTGATCATCTTTGCGCTCGTATGACTGAACTGTTTCTCCAAGGTGAAGGTCAGGTTCTGCATACTGCGCCTGTGTCACGAGATTGGAAACTAAATCTTTAGCAAGGATTTTAGGGAAGCCGCCGACGTCATAAATATATTTATCCGGATATAATTCCGTTAATTGACCGCCTAGTTCAGGCAGACTATCTATCAGTCTGACAGACATCTGTCTCATGCCCGCATAAAAAGTAGAAAATAAGCCGGTAGGCCCGCCACCGATTATGGTTACATCTACAATTTCGTCTTTCATGAATATAACCCTCCAGTAATATACGAAAAATGTTTTTATATTTTCATTCCATTAAACATTATTGCACAAGGAGGGATGAAAATAAAAGTGTTTGGCATGCTGTAACGTCGATGTAACGCGTAATTCAGACTTTTGAATGACATTATGCGTTACGCGGATCACGCCAGAAAAATACTGTGATAAAGAATCCGATGACGAGAACGGCTGCACTGAAGTAGTACGGAAAATCCAAATTCATATCGAATAAGATACCGGCTATAACAGGACCAACAACGTTTGCAAGCGATGTGAAAAACGAGTTCATCCCCCCTGCAAATCCCTGGTTATTTCCGGCGATATGGGACAGGAAGGTTGTCACGGACGGACGTATCAAATCAAAACCTATAAAGATGATAAAGGCGACGGCCATAACCGACCAGTATGATTCTAAAAATGTAATTGCAAAGACAAGCACTGCGGTATATATAATCGATACTCTTATAATGTTCAACTCGCCGTAGCTGCGTGTGAGACGCTCGAATAAAAAGATTTGTGCAAAAGCGCCAATCATGGCGCCGCCTGTAATTGCGATTGCAATATCAGTCGGTGTAAATCCGAGTTTACGGTCGAAATACAGACTGAAGAAAGATTCAAAAGCTGCGAGTCCAAATGATGATATAAAAATAACGAGGAAGGCAATAAAAAATATCGGTGTAAATAGACGTTTGAAGTTACTTGTTGTAACTTCAGTTTTATCAGCTGCAACTTCTGTTATTTTTTTAGGTTCAGAGAGCATGAATATGGCTCCGAATGCTGCCAATAAACCAAGTGCTGCTGCGACGAAAAACGGCAGACGTGTACCAACTTCTGCCAGAACACCGCCGACACCGGGGCCGATAATAAATCCGAAATTAATTGCTGCGGTCATAAAACCTAGCGACCGGGCTCTGTTTTTATCAGTTGTCAGATCGACGATAAAGGCTGTTACAGCAGGCATAATACATGCACCGGCCAAACCGCCGAGCATCCGCGAAACAAATAGTACTTCAATCGATTGTCCGAGACCGAATAAGAGCTCGGAAAATGCAAAGATAAACAGCCCGAGAACGATAATAATTTTACGTCCGAACTTATCTGCGGCACGACCTGTAAATGGAGAGAAAATTAATTGCGTAAAAGCAAAAGCGGCGGTTAGATAACCGACACCTGCACCGCTGATATTCAATTCATTCATGATTGACGGGAGAACCGGGATGACAAGACTTATTCCTAGGAAAATCAGGAAAATACTGCTATATAATAAATAGAGTTGATATTTTTTCTTCATAAAATTGCACCTTCTTACATTTTTGCATATGCTAAGATATATATTACACTCGAAAATAGGAAAATAATAGTAAAAAATAGATAAATTGAGGTGGGAATTTTGACGGAGCATAATCATAATCATCACCACGATCATACACATGGAGCGAATAAAAAAGCACTGACAATAAGTTTAATATTAATTGCATCATTTATGATTGTTGAGGTCATCGGGGGAGTGCTGACAAATAGTCTTGCCCTGCTGTCTGATGCTGGTCATATGCTGAGCGATGCTATATCGCTGGCAGTGGCTCTTGCTGCATTTAAAATGGGTGAGAAAGCTGCTGATTCAGCAAGGACCTACGGCTATAGAAGATTTGAAATACTGGCAGCTGTTTTTAATGGTGTGACACTGATTGTTATTGCGGTGTTTATCATTATAGAAGCGGCCGGCCGTTTTATAAATCCGCCTGAAGTGGCAACCACGGGTATGCTGATTATTGCGGTTCTTGGACTTTTGGTAAATATCGTTGTTGCAAAAATATTAATGTCTGGAGATACACACGATAACTTAAATATGAAAGGTGCTCTGCTGCATGTTTTAGGAGATTTGCTCGGGTCAGTTGCGGCGATTGTTGCTGCTTTATCAATTATGTTCTTCGGCTGGGGAATTATGGACCCGCTGGCGAGTGTTATCGTCGCGGTATTAATTTCAATCAGCGGCTTTAGAATACTCCGTCAATCTTTGAATGTTCTTATGGAAGGTGTGCCGGAGACTGTAGACTTCAATCGTATTATCGAAAAAATTAATAATGTAGACGGGGTTGAAGACGCACATCACATTCACGTTTGGAGCATTACAAGCGGAATGAATGCGTTGAGTGTTCACATTGTAGTTAATGGTATGCTGAATGTTCATGAAACACAAAAGATTATTCAGCGTATTGAGGAACAGATGAAACATGAAAGCATCGAACATGTAACGGTTCAGGTGGAATGTAAGCACCATGATCATCATGATCAAATTTTGTGCAATTAGTTATAAAAGTATTCTGGAATTCAATTTTCAGAATACTTTTTGTTATTATAGATTTATGAACAATTATAAGGAGAGGATTTAATGAGGGCAATTCATACAAAATACTCACGAAACAGTAAAGGGCACTACGTACCGGGAATGATACATAACGATACTTTATACATTTCAGGGCAGTTATCATTGGACCTTGACACCGGGGAAATAGTCGAGGGCGGTATTGCTGCTGAAACTAAAAGAGCGCTTGAGAACATGGAAATGGTATTGAAAGAAGCAGATTTGACTAAAAAAGATATCGTAATGGTCAGGCTATACACATCTGACGTTGATAACTGGGATATTATTAACGAAGAATACAGCAATTATTTTGGAGACCACAAGCCTGCACGTGCAGTTGTTCCGACGAGAGAACTGCATTATGGATGTTTGATTGAGATTGAAGCCGTCGCAGCGATAAAATAATGAACTAAGGGGATGTAATGATGAATTATAAAGACATAGATACACCTGCATTGTTAATTGATGAAACTGTGCTTAATAAAAACCTGGAGTACATGGGTGATTATGCGAAAAAGCAAAATGTTCAGCTGCGCCCGCACACGAAAACGCATAAAATGCCGTATTTAGCAATGAAGCAAAGAGAGCACGGTGCAACAGGCATCACAGTTGCTAAAGTAGGGGAAGCGGAAATCATGGCTGTATATGGACTCAAGGATATTTTTATCGCCAATCAGATTGTTGGAAAACAAAAGCTGGAAAGAATTAAAAAACTGGCTGAACAGATAAATATTTCTTTCGGTGTGGACAGCGTTCACCATATCGAAGAAATTGACGAAGTATTTGAAGGTGCTGATAAAAAAGCCCAGGTACTGATTGAAATCGAAGTCGGCGAGGAGCGTTCCGGTATCATTGAGGAAATCGACTATAAATTATTGTTAAACAGTATACGTGCATCTAAAAACGTGGAATTGAAAGGAATATTCTCTCATGATGGTCATACATATAAGGCTGTCGACAAAGATGACTGTTATGACTTATTTATGACAGCAACAACCCGTACACTGCATTTTGCAAATATCGCGAGAGATATGGATTTTGATATTGAAACAGTCAGCATCGGTTCAACTCCTCCGTTTATGTTTGGTTTTGACATACCGGAAGGGGTGACTGAAATCAGACCGGGAACGTATATTTTAATGGATGGATCACAATCTAATGCGATTAATTCATATGATTATTCAGCAGCGAGCGTTTTGACTACTGTGATCAGTAAGCCGACACATGAACGTGTTATTACAGATGTCGGGGCTAAGGGACTGACAGCGCAGTCGCGCAGCAAAGGACTGACCGCGACAGAAGGGTTCGGTAAGATTAAAGAATATGACGGAGCTTATGTTCACGGTGTATTTGATGAACATGCAATTATTTACAATAGAGAATTCAGTGACAAAGTAAATATCGGCGATAAAGTCCGTATTATTCCGAACCATATATGTCCAGTTTCGAATTTATATCATAAAGCTTATCTCATCAATAATGATGAAATTGTTAAAGAAATAGATATTGCAGCTCAGGGAAAACTTCAATAAAACAAAAGCGTTCCGGTGATTTAAATCACCGGAACGCTTTTTTATTTTATATCTATACACCTCTAGGCTTATCTTCGTCAGCATAAGCTTCAAGTTCCTCTTGATATTCTTCAAGAGAGCTTTCCTTATAATTTTTCATGCGTTCTTTATTTGGAGTAATGGATAACCCTAAATACTTACGTTCATTGTTCGCGTCTTTATAAAAGGCAACCATCATCGCAATAACGACAAAGCTGAAAGGCAGCGCCGCGATAATTGCTGCAGATTGCAAGGCGTTTAATCCTGTTTCTCCGCCGGCAGCTAATAATGTAAAAGCTATGGCGGAAAGAGCGATGCCCCATGTAAGTTTAGTTTTTCCTGAAGGCGTCAAATCACCGTGAGATGTTTGCATGCCGAGAACGAATGTGGCAGAGTCTGCCGATGTGATAAAAAATGATGATACTAATAAAATAGCAAGCATCGATAAGATTGTTCCCATCGGTAATTCATTAAATATAGCAAATAATTGTACTTCAGTCGCCATATTGAATATTTCATTATTTGCAAGACCTGTTGAAATACCTGTAATACCGAATACACTGAACCAGATAATACCAATAACAGTCGGTACGAGGAGAACTGCTATGATGAATTCTCTGATTGTACGTCCTTTAGAAACGCGGGCGATGAAGATACCGACAAATGGACTCCAGCTCATCCACCAGCCCCAGTAGTAAATTGTCCATGAACTCAGCCACTCAGTTTTTTGTGCATTTAGTGGCGCAACGTCAAAGCTATTGTATAAGAATGAGCTTAAATAGCCGCCTGTGCCTGTCGTCATTACATTTAAGATAAGCATTGTCGGTCCGACAACAAGAATAATGACAAACAGCAGACCTGCAAGAATCATATTCAGATTACTTAAGTATTGAATTCCTTTACTGAGTCCGCTCCAGGCACTGATTAAGAACAGAACTGTGACCACGGATATAATGATACCCTGTGTCAAAAGACTTACAGGTACATCGAATAAGTAATTTAATCCACCGTTAATCTGCATTGCACCGATACCGAGAGATACCGCAACACCGATAACAGTTGCAAAAACAGCGAGAACATCAACAACAACCCCGAGCCAGCCGTCTACGAGATCGCCGAATAAAGGACGCAGCGTTTTTGAAAGTAATCCAACTTCTCCTTTTCTGAAGCTCGAGTATGCAAGAGCTAAGGCAACAATGCCGTATATAGCCCATGCGTGAATACCGTAGTGCAGGAAGGTTGAGCGCATAGATTCAGCCAACGCTTCTGTTGTTCCGGGATCTGCGGTTGGCGGTGACATAAAGTGAGCCATCGGCTCTCCGGCACCATAGAATACCAGACCGATTCCCATACCGGCACTGAACAGCATAGTAATCCAGGAAAGGGTATTGAACTCCGGAGTATCATCAGGCTGTCCTAATTTAAGTTTTCCAATAGGGCTGAAAACGAGAAATACAGAGAAGAATACGATTACTGTGACGAGTATCATATAATACCAGCCGAAGTAGGTAGTAACCCATCCTGAAATGGAACCTGAAATTTCACCAAATTCATCGGGGAATATGGCTCCTATAACTACAAGCAATCCTACAATAATTGCTGCAAACACGAAAACATATGATATTTTTTTTGACTTCTCAGACGATGACGAATGATTTGTCATTACTTCACTCCTTATGATGATTTTTAACACAACGTCTAAATAATAACAATCTACACCCCGCAGTTCAACTGCATATAGAAATAAAAACGAAGAATCGCTAAAAGTACAATAAGAATTACTTATCGCGATACTTTATACATAACCAATTGAAACTTTAATAAACAAAAAGAGACAAATCCGTAAAGATTTTGTCTCTGTAATGTCTTACTGTTTTTCACTTAATAATTTTGCTGTTTCAAATAAGGTTTGAACCGCGCTCAGCATGCTGTCTTCGTTCACATCAAACATCTCATTATGATGTCCCGCCGCAAGATCTGTTCCAAATATGCAGTAAGAAGCCTGTCCGCCGCGTTCCTGTACGCGATTAATGAAAAACGTTGCGTCTTCACTGCCGCTCGGTTTGTTTTCTTCAAGTTTTGTGACCAGTTTCACACTATCTGCTGCATCCACCAGAACTTGTGCGAGTTCTGTCGAACCGGCAGCACTTCTACCTTCCCCGACAGTCTCTATATGATAATCTACCTGAAACATTTGAGCAGCGCCCTGGATTACAGACCGTGCATACTGTTTCATATATTCATTTAATTCGCTTGTTGTGCCCCTCGTCTCAATTTTAAGACTGGCACTGTCTGCAATGACATTGCGTCCGCTTCCGGCATGCAGTTCACCAACATTAATACGTGTAGCACCTCCCGAGTGACGGGGGATAGCGTTTAAGTTAATAACGGCATTGGCAGCAGCCAGCATGGCATTTTTGCCTTCTTCAGGCTGTCCGCCTGCATGAGAGGACACGCCTTTAAAGGATACATCAATTTTAGTAGTGGCAAGAAAACCGTTATTTGATCCTAAGAAATGATTGAACGGAACCCCGGTACCTATATGCGAAGCGATAAAGTAATCAGTATTATCGACAACCCCCGCTTCAACCATTGAGCGTGCGCCGCGCGTTCCTTCTTCAGCCGGCTGGAAGATAAGTTTTATCCTGCCTTTTAAATCATCTTTATTGTCCATTAAAAGTGTTGCGAGCCCGAGCCCGATGGAAGTGTGGACATCGTGGCCGCATGCATGCATTTCATTATTTATTGAACGGAAATCTTCCTGAAGAGGAAAATGGCTGATGTCTTCCGATTCGTAAATTGGAAGAGCATCCATATCGACACGAAAAGCAATCTCCGGACCTGGAACTCCTGTATCCAGTGTTGCGACAATACCTGTATAGCCTTCTGCTACCTGATCCAGGTACTTTGAAACAGCACCGTTTTCTTTTGCCCATACATAATGTCTGGATGTTTCTTCCTGATCGGGTTTGCCCATTGTAAAGTCAGGATGCATTACCTCCCGTCCGATTTTTAAATCGTATCCGAGTCTCTCTAAAGTATCTGCGACGATTGTAGATGTACGCATTTCAAGAAAGCCGAGCTCGGGATGCCGATGGAAGTCCCTCCGCCAATTTATAAGCTTTGTGTGTAATGACACTGTGAATCATCTCCTGGTTAATTATTGTACTCTGTCTTCCAAGAACGTAGAAACACCCGGTCCAAGCGGTAAGCCTGTGAAGTAGAACACTCCGAGCAGGATAATCCATGCAAGCAGGAATACTAATGAATACGGCAGCATAAGTGACATATAAGTTCCGATACTTGCATTTTTATCATAACGCTTCATAAACGCCAAAATAATAACCATATAAGGGAACAGCGGTGTAATAATATTTATAGATGAATCAGCAATACGGTAAGCAGCCTGTGTAAAGGCTGGATCGTAACCAAGCTGCATGAACATTGGAACAAATATAGGTGCTTCAATTGCCCATTTAGCAGAACCTGATGTAATCAGGAAGTTCAGAAGTGCGGTAAAAATAACGTAGCCGATAATTAATCCGATTCCTGTAAATTCTACGCTTTCAAGGAACTCAGCCCCATTCACTGCAAGCCAAGTACCAAGGTTGCTCCAGTTAAAGTAAGCGATAAATTGAGCAATCGCAAATACGAGAACAATATAACCTGCCATATCTTTAATTGATTCGGTCATATAATATGTTGCGTCTTTTGTCGATTTAATCTTGCCGGTAGGGATACCGAACGCAATTCCGATTAAAATAAAGAAGATGAGTATAATCGGTACAATACCGTCGATGAATGGTGACGGTATAATACCGCCTTCTTCATTGGTCAGCGGACTATTCGGAAGGAGAATAACTGCGATAATAACAGTCCAGTAAACAACACCTGTTACTATTGCAGCTATCAAACCCTTTTGAGCGTTTGGCAGTTCCTCTGAATCTTCTTCCTCAATACCTTCGCCCTTATATTCTCCGAGACGCGGCTCGACAAAACGCGATGTCAAGAGACCCCCGATAATTGTGAGCATAAATACGGAAATGATATTAAAGTACCAGTTATCAACCGGTGTAATTACGATTGTGTCATCAATTAAACGAGCTGCTTCTGTCGAAATGCCGGATAAAAGTACATCTGTCCCTGCAATGAATAAGTTTGCGGTAAAACCAGCGCCCGCACCGGCGAAACCTGCAGCAAGCCCTGCAAGTGGATGTCTGCCGAGTTTATAGAAAACCAGCGCCCCGAGCGGAGGAATAATAACCGCAGCAGCATCTGATGCGAGGTTCCCCATAATACCGACGAACACCACTGTATATGTAACTAAAAACGGCGGTGATTTTAAAATTGTTTTACGGATAGCATAATCGAGCAGGCCGACTTTCTCAGCCAGTCCGATACCGAGCATCATCGACAATACAAGCCCGAGTGGTGCAAATCCTGTAAAGTTGTCGAGCATAGAAGTCAGTATGAATTGCAGGCCTTCTCCGGAAATTAGACTGTTGATAGGTAATTCTTCTCCGTTCCCCGGATGTATTACCGAGGCGTCAAACAAGCTGAATGCCCAAGATATTACTATAATTAAAAACGCCAGTCCGAGAAATAGTGCGAATGGATCTGGCAGCTTATTGCCGACGCGTTCAACGACGTCTAGGAATTTTTGAAAAACTCCTTTTTTCTCTGTTTTGTCTGTCAATGAAAACCCTCCCATAATATATTACTTTGTTTTCCCCGATATAATTAAATTAAGTTATAAGCAGGATATAAAGAGTTTACATAAATTTCTGTTAATTGTCCATGCAATTTTTCTTCAAACAACAACATAAATGATTTTAATATACTTATAGTTTCATTTTTATTATACTTATAAATATAGACGAAAAAACGGCAAACAGTAGGAGGCAGGACATGAAAATTGCGTATATCGTTGATAGTACTGCGAGTTTATCAGATGAGCTAGCAAACCGTTCAGATGTATTTCAAGTACACTTATCTGTAACATTCAAAGACGGAACGATTTTTAAAGATACTACGGATGAAACGGCGCTCAAATCATTTTACCAGCGTCTGGCAACGGAAAAAGAAATTCCAAAATCATCTCAGCCTCAGGTCGGTGAATATTATAAAGTTGTCGACCAGATAATTTCAAAAGGTTACGATACTATCATTGCTATTCATATCGGCAAAGGCCTCAGCGGAACCTATCAGAGTGCACAGATGGTTTTAAATGAGTATAAAGAAGAAGGTAAAATTAATTATTATCTTATAGATTCCAATGGTACTTCTTATATTATAGAACATCTTCTCGAACAGACAATCGAACAGATTGAGAAAGGAACCGCCGTGGAAGAGGCTGTCGGAAAAATTGAAAACCTGGTTAAAGTCAGCCAGATATATCTAGTTGTGGATGATTTGAATTACCTTGTCAGAGGCGGCAGACTTGGAGCGGGAAGCGCCTTTATAGGCAGTCTCTTTAAAATTAAACCGATTGTATATTTTGCTGAAGACGGCAAAGTGAAACCATTTGACAAAGTGCGGACGAACAGCCGTGTTATTAAATTGTGGGAATCAATTATTGAAGAAGCAATGGACAAGTTTAACGGCAAGTTTAAAATTGCGATTGCTCACGGAGACATTGCAGAAGAAGCTCAGCATATTAAAAAAAGATTTGAAAATATGTATCCGGGCATCAGCTGCCGGGTCGGTTATTTAACACCTGCACTTGGTGTGCATGGAGGTATTGGCAGCAAAGGGCTCGGTATCCTGCCGTATTTAAACTAAAATGAATTACCAGAGTTCCTATGAAAATAGGAACTTTTTTTAATTACTTATAGAGAGGTAAAGATAATGAGCGGTCGAAAACTGATGAAAGATTATTTTGATGAAGATCTTGCGAAACATTATGCCGGGGAAATCAGCCGCGTCTATCCGGATTTTGACAGTGACAGTTTTATTAAAGAAACAGTAAGGGAAATTGAAGGCGGACGCATGTCTGAAAGAATTGAAGTATTCTCAAAACAGCTTAAGTATTATCTCCCGGATGATTATATCGAAGCAACAGAGATTATTATAGAAGTACTCGGTCTCGAAAATGACAAATTTTACTTTCCGTTTGAAGAAATGTATTACTACAGAGCACTGTCAAAGTTTATTGAAACATACGGTCTCGATCATTTTGACCAGTCAATGAAAGCGATAGAAGAAATTACGAAACGGGATACAGCGGAATTTGCTATCCGTCCTTTTATAAGAAAAGATTACGATAAAGTTGAAGCAGTATTCAAAGTTTGGGGAGAAAGTGATAACGCTCATTTAAGAAGGCTGGTGACAGAAGGTACAAGGCCCCGTCTGCCGTGGGCAAAAAAACTTCCTTTTTTAAGAGATGATATACAGCAAAACTTCAGACTGCTGCAGCCATTTCTGAATGATCCGTCGAGATACGTTGAAAAATCGGTGGCGAATCATCTAAATGATATATCTAAATACTATCCTGAAGAAGTGATAGCTTTTCTTAAAGAAAATATTAGTGAAACATCTCCTTTCATTGTAAGAAGAGCCCTCCGAACGCTGAAGAAGCTTGAGCAGGACGAAGCGCTTGACCTCCTGCAGCAGTTAAAATAAAGATTCTTTCTTTTTAATCATCCTTTAATTATTGTTTAACTTTCCCTTAGCCGAGGGCGGATATACTGTAAGTAACAAATGAAACATACCGCACAAATACAGCGGAAAAATTTTGGAGGATGATTGACATGAAATTGAATAAGAATCTTTTAGCTGGCGGCGTACTGGCATCAGTCTTAGTTTTAGGAGCATGCGGTGCAAATACAACGGCAAGTGCCGATGATATGGAATGGGAAACTGAAGAAAGTAACGGCTCAGTCACAGTCAGAGACAACGCTGAAACAGAATTAAGTACAACAGCCCAGGAAGCGGTGGACAAAGCACTTAAAGAATTCGAGGGGACAGTTACAGATGTTGAATACGATGAAGATGAGGGCGTCTATTACTATGACATAGAAATTGAAAACGGTCATGAAGATTTTGAAGTGAAACTGAATGCAGAAGATCTGAGCATTATTGAACAGGATCTGGACCGTGATGAAGAAGATAACGGCAATGAAATGAAGACAGAAGAGAAAAACAGTAAACAATCAGCCGGCTCGAATAGCAGTGTAAAACTTTCAGATGCATTTAAAGACGACAAATCATTTGAAGCCATCGAAGCAGCCCAAAAAAGATTTGACGGTATTTTAGAAGAAGTCAGCTACGATGAAGATGATGGTGTGTATTATTACGAAGTAAAACTTGAAAACAAAAATGAAGAATACGAAGTGAAGCTGAAAGCAGATGATTTGTCAGTCCTTGAAGAAGAGCATGACAATGATAATAACGAGCGCGGATTCAAACGTCTGGAAGCAGCACAAACAGAAAAAATCATTTCATTGAAACAGGCAAGAGAGGCCGCCCTGGAAGCTGCGGATGGTGAAATTGAACAATGGGAATACGATGCGGACGACTTTAAATATGAGTTTGAAATTGATGATTACGAAGTGAAGATTAATGCAAAAACAGGTGATGTTACAGAGATTGATGACTAATTTATAACGCCCTCCGGGGCGTTATTTTATCATTCATAAATACAGCTGCAGCACGCTTACATGATATAATTACAAGCACCAACAAACATTGTGAGGCGATATCATGGAAAAGATATTGATAGTGGAAGATGATGAGAAAATTGCACGTGTTATTCAGCTTGAATTGGAATTTGAAGGTTATATAACAGATATAGCATATACAGGAAAAGAAGCGCTGGAAAAGTATGAAACAGGCGGCTTTTCACTGATGCTGCTCGATGTCATGATACCGGAACTGAACGGGCTGGAAGTGCTGAGAAGAATCAGACAGAAAAATTCTGATATTAAAATAATAATGCTCACTGCAAGGGACGCTGTGATGGATAAAGTCAGCGGGCTTGATTCAGGAGCTAATGATTATATGACAAAACCATTTGAGGTGGAGGAATTGCTTGCACGAATCCGTGTGCATCTGAAATCGGCAGCGGCAGGCGAAGTGAAGACAGAAAGTATTAAATACCGCCATCTTGAAATCCGTCCTCTAGCAAGAGAAGTGTACAGTAACGGCGCAGCAGTCTATTTAACACAGAAGGAGTACGATGTGCTGCTTTATCTTATAAATAATAAAAACCACGCGCTGTCCCGCGATCAAATCATCGATGCAGTCTGGGGATATGATTACTTTGGCGATACGAATACGGTGGATGTTTACGTGCGGTATATTCGTAAGAAGCTGGATACAGACAAACCATCAATCATTTCCAGTGTGCGCGGCATTGGTTATATTATTAAGGATTAGTTTATGAAACTTGGGACGAAAATACAGTTATATACGACGGTAATGATTGCTATTGTTGTAGTGCTGACTAACTTATTAATTTACTTCGCCTATAAACATTATTCGCTGGAAGCGGAAATGGGACAGCTCGAAAATCGCGGCAATAATATAATTACTGAAATCCAGCAGGCAAAAGAGAATGGTATCAGCGGCGAAACTGTCCTGCAGTATTTCTCGCTCTCAGACGGCTATATTACGATGCTGAATGCACAGGAAAAGCCTATCGTCAGAATTGCTACAGAAGAAAGCTATCTCGATCTCGGCCGTTCGTACAGTACGTCGCAGTATACGGATACAGTGTCGTTTAAGGGTGAGAATTTTGTCATGATATCTATGCCGGTCATTTGGGAAAACGGTGAAGTGCACAGCTTGCAAATATATGAGAATGTATATTTTTTATATGATACTTATAATATTTTAAAGTGGATTTTAATCATTTCAACTGCCGTTCTGCTGCTGCTTGTCTTCGTTTTAAATCAGTTCATTACCAATCTGATTACGAACCCGATTAAAAAGCTCGTAAAAAGAATGAATGATACAGAAAACGTACGGCGTTATAAAACTATACCGGTCAATAAATCTGATACTCTGGAATTGAAAATGCTGACCGATTCATATAACGATATGATGATGACTTTAAAAGCGCATGATGATAATCAGCAGGCTTTTATCATGAATGCATCACATGAATTAAAAACACCACTGACAGTAATCAGTTCATATGCAAGTATGCTGGAACGTTTCGGTAAAACCCGTGAAGATTTGCTGGATGAAGGAATCACCGCAATTTCGGAAGAAACGGCACGCATGAAATATTTAACGGAACAATTCTTGAGTTTTACAAAAGTAACGCATAGCGATACAAATCAAGATAAGGAGTATGTTCCTGCAGTGAAGCTGATTGAGAGCGTTGCGTCACGTCTTGAAAAAGTGTTTAAACGCAATATTAATATCGACTCCGGCGGTAAGAATCCTTATGTTTATGTTAATCCGCCGGCATTCGAACAGCTGCTGCGCATATTTTTGGATAATGCGTATAAGTACAGCAGTGACGATATAGATGTCAATATCGATGAAACGGATAAATCGATTATTATTGCTGTGACAGATTACGGTATCGGAATACCGAAAGAAGATTTAAACGAAATTTTTACCCGTTTTTACCGGGTGGATAAAGCCCGTACTAGAAAAACAGGGGGTTCGGGCCTCGGTTTATCAATAGCAAAACAGCTGGCAGAGAATAATGATATTGAGATATCGGCTGAGAGTATTTTTACAGAAGGATCAACATTCACATTAACGATGAAAAAGGAGGCTGACAATGACGAAGCGGAGTAAATTTGTAATTGCGTTCTCAGGACTCATGGCGGGTATTGTTATAGGTGTCCTGTGGGTAACCTTAAATCAGCAGGATTTTATCTCCGAAGATGAAGCACGCGCTGTTGTTACAGAACGTTACGGCGGATCTGTTGAAACGGTATCGCTGTCAGACGACGACCGTTATTTTGTGATTAACTTGAAAGGTAAATCGGCGACGCACAGTATTACTGTGGATCGTGAAGATTCGAGTGTACAGGATATTCAAACAGTGGCTGAACATCCGGAAACTGAAAAAACTGTTCAGGAAGATAAAGAAAAAGAGCAGGTGCAGAGAGAAGAACAAACAGAAGATAAAAAAGAAACTGAACAGCCGGAGGAAGACACAGAGCTGACAGTTGAAGAAGCTGTAGAGATTGCAGCAGCAGAAGTCGGCGGTATAAATGTTTACTCGACGTGGAGCGGTGAAGGAGACACCCGAGAGTACTATATTCTGCAGCTGGTTAATGATGATGATGAAGGCGCCTTGATTACAGTCAATGCTGTCACAGGTATCGTTGATAAAGTTATATGGCTCGAAATAGATGATGATTATGAAGAGATGGAGCAGCTGGTCTATGAGGCAGCTGAATACGCAGCTATGTACGATAGCAGATATATCGAATTCGACGATGATTATTTTGAAGACTAGTACATTCGTTGACAGAGATGTTGATAAGTTATATAATTTGATGGATTTGAAGCCCCTGAGGAGTAATATCATGACGAGAATGGAAGAAAGTTTAAAAGCATTTGTCGGTATTAAAAGAACAAATGATATTTTGGAGAAGTTGGTAAAGAATGATGCACAGCAGTACGGACTGAATATCAGCGAGTTTGCAGTCCTGGAACTTTTATATAATAAAGGTCCCCAGCCGATTAACCGCATTCAGGAACGGATATTGATTGCAAATTCAAGTACGACTTATATACTGGATAAGCTGCAGCAAAAAGGCTATATAATCCGGAAACGTGATGAGAATGACAGACGCAGTATGAAAGCGGCATTGACTGAAGAAGGAGAAAGCCTGATTGCACGGATTTTCCCTGCACACAGCGAACTTCTTGCAGGTTTGTTTACTGCCTTAAGTGACGAAGAGCTGAGTGCCTTCAGAGAGATGCTGAAAAAAATCAGTGCCAGTGCGCACAGCAGCAATTAAAAATACGGGGTTATTCGAGCGGTACACAAACGTGTACCGCTTTTTTTATATTCCAAACTGTTCTATAGTAATAATAATATTAAAATGAAGGAATGTGTGATTATGCTGGAACGACTAGAGAAAGATGAGTTTGAACAATTATATACATTGATGACGGATTCATTTCCGCCGTCGGAAATAAGAAATTTTAAAAGACAGCAGATGCTGCTGGATAAGCCGGATTATAACGTTTATGTATTGCGTGAAAATGGCGAAATACTGGCGTTCTTTGCAGAATGGGCCAGTCCAAAATACCGCTTCTTAGAACATCTCGCAGTGAATGAAAAACATCGTTCACGAGGTCTCGGTTCAAAAACGCTTCAGGCATATACCGGTATGAGCAGTAAACCTGTTGTCCTCGAAGTGGAACCGCCTGAAGATGAAATACAGAGACGCCGCGTAAAATTTTATGAGAGAAATGGTTTTAATTTATCCTCTTACAGTTATATTCAGCCTGTAATTAATGAAGGCTACGATACTGTCCCGCTCGTCATGATGACATATCCGGAGCCGCTCGATAACAGTACGCTTGAAGAAATTAAAGACTGGCTCGATCAGACTGTTTACAAATCGTAATTAAAAGTTTAACGGGGGATGGAAATGGATTTTATAGAACGGGGAACTAAAAGTTATAAACAGACAGCACTCGCTTTTTTCGCCGCAGGCTTTAATACATTTGCGATACTCTATGTAGTGCAGCCGATTCTGCCTGACTTAACTGCTTACTATGGTGTCACTCCGACAGCTGCAAGTTTATCGCTTTCCGTAACAACATTTACTCTCGCAGTCAGCATGCTGATTTTCGGTTCTATTTCAGAAGCAGTAGGACGGAAAAATATTATGATAGCATCAATGCTGGCTGCTTCGGTCCTATGTATACTTACTGCCTTCAGTCCGACATTCAGCTCATTAATTGTTATGCGGGCAGTGCAGGGGGTGGCGCTTGCCGGTCTGCCGTCTATTGCGATGGCTTATCTTGGAGAAGAAATTCATCCGCGGAGCCTTCCGGGTGCGATGGGATTATACATAAGCGGAAATGCTCTCGGTGCAGTATTTGGCCGTGTTTTTTCAGGTGTAACAGCAGGATTATGGGGATGGCAGTATGGTCTGATTGGCGTCGGTGCAGTCGGTCTGTTTGCAGCATTTATTTTCTGGTATGCATTGTCTCCTTCCAAGCATTTCGTGAAGAGAGATTTCAATGTTAAAGAACTTCTTAAATCACTGACCAGCCACATGAAAAACCCGCTGCTGCTTATTTTATTTATAATGGGTTTTCTGCTTCTCGGAACAAATGTTTCTCTTTATAATTATGTTTCATTCGTGCTGATAGAAGATTATAATATCAGCCAGACCGTGGTCAGCTGGATTTATCTGATTTTTCTCGTGGGTGTTTTAAGTTCGATGTTTTCAGGAAATCTTGTTTACAGGTTTGGTAAAGTAGTTATGCTTTATGCGGGGATTATTGTTGCGATTACAGGGCTTGTTACAGTGCTCCTGCCATCTGTATGGATGATTATTGCCGGACTGATATTGTTTACGTTCGGGTTCTTTATCGCGCATTCGCTCACGAGCGGCTGGGTCGGGAATATTGCACACAGCAATAAAGCCCAGGCATCATCACTCTACCTGTTTTTCTATTATACTGGTTCTAGTGTAGGGGGGACGCTTGCGGGGGTATTCTGGATGCAGGGCGGCTGGCTTGGAGTTTCAATGATGAACATTGGATTTTTAACGTTATGTCTGATTTTGTTCATGCTGTTTTTGTATTTGCTGAAACGGAGAATATGGCATTTCAAATAAAAAAACGCCCTTATGGACGTTTTTTTATTTTATGAAAAATAACCTTTAATAGATTTTACTTCTAAAAATTCTTCTATGCCGTAATCGCCCCATTCACGTCCTATACCTGACTGCTTATAGCCGCCGAATGGTAAATTGCTCGGGCCTCCGCAATCATTAATACTGATTGTGCCCGCTTCGATGGAACGTGCAACATACTGAAGTTTTTCTTTGTTCTTGCCGACAACATAACCTGCAAGTCCGTAAACAGTGTCATTGGCAATGCGGATTGCTTCGTCTAAATCGTTATAAGTAATGACACTCATTACAGGGCCGAAAATCTCTTCCTGAGCAATAGTCATACTGTTATCAACATCGGTAAATATTGTCGGTTTAACGAAGTAGCCTGTATCGAGACCTTCTGGTTTCCCTGTACCGCCGTGATACAGTGTTGCGCCTTCTTCCTGTCCTTTTTGAATATAACTCTGCACTCTGTCGAACTGTTTTTTGCTGATAAGCGGACCGACTTCTATGCCTTCTGCTCTTGGATCACCGACATTTACAGTGCTGATTTTCTCTTTCAGTTTCTTTAAAAACTTATCTTTGAGTTCTGCCGGTACGAGTGTCCGGGTGCCGGCTGTACATACCTGACCGGTGTTTCTCACTACTCTGTTTACCGCAGAAGCTGCAGCATCATCCAAATCTGCATCATCCAGTACGATTAAAGGAGATTTACCGCCGAGCTCCAGAGCTACTTTTTTAAAGTCAGCTGCTGCTTTTTCCATAATACTTTTGCCTGCCCGTCCAGAACCGGTAAATGACATCATCCGGACATCGGGATGTTCACTGAGCGGTGTGCCAACGTTTTCGCCATCGCCGTTTACGAGATTGAAAACACCTTTAGGCACGCCGGCTGCCTGGAAAATCTCTGCTAAAATACATGCGGTAACCGGCGTCTCTTCACTTGGTTTTAAAACTACCGGAGAACCAGCTGCGAAGGCCGCTGATAATTTTAAGGCGGTCTGATTGGTCGGGAAGTTCCACGGTGTAATTAAACCAGCCACCCCGATACTTTCCTTCACAATGAGTGCATCGTCCCGCTGTTCTTCAAACTCAAATGTATCGAGTGTTTCTGCAGCAGTTCTGAAATGATTTAACCCAGCATTATAGTGGGAATTCTCAGAAACTGAGAGCGGCGAACCTAGTTCGTTTGTAATAGTTTCAATCAAGTCATCTTTCCGTTTCTCATATTCATCTGCAATACGTTCGAGCATTTCTCTGCGTTCCTTTACAGGAGTATTGCGGAATTTCAGATAAACGCTGTGTGCGGCAGCGACTGCTTTGTCGACATCTTCTGAGTTGCCGGCGGCAACAGTTGCAAATACCTCTTCAGTAGCCGGGTTAATAACCTCTATGGTTTTATTGTTTGCGCTGTCTGTCCATTCACCATTTATAAATTGCTGAGTATATTTAATCAAAGTGGAATCCTCCTAATTTTGTGTGTATCTGTATAGTTGTATTTATCCGGTAGAGCAGTTTTTCAAACAAAAAGGCATATTAAAAACCTGAAGAAAAATCTTCAGGCTGATTGTTTATTTACGGAATGTTGAAAGGAAACTCAGCGTGTTCAGACCGAACAGTCCGAGTGCTTTTTTACTTCCCTCATAACCGTGACCCGCTTTCAGATGTTTTAAGATAGCGACGCCGAGAACTGCGTTAATGAGGAACGTTCCGATACGTGTAAAAGTTTTCCCGAGGAACGACAGGAAAAGAAAAATTGAACCGACAGCTTCAAAATAGCCGGCGATTTTCATCTGGTCTTTGTTGACATTGAATTCCGATTCAAAATCTTCGCCGAGATTTCCTTCAGCTTTAATCTTATCGAGACCACCTTCAAATACTTTAGAACCTACATATAAATTAACGAGATATTTCAGCATATTCTGCCTCCTGAAATTTTTTTTAAAATAGACAATTATTAATTATATGACCATTTTAACATAAGGATAAACATAAAATTGCAATAATTAAAATTGACTAAAAATTTTTCGTATGGTAACTTAATCTCATTGTAATTTCATGAAAGGCTTTTCATAAAATATACCATTATAGATAAATATTTGGGGGTTTTGACAATTGACGAGCTGATAGGCATTGGTCTTCTTCTGGTTATTTTAGTATTTTTCACTTTATTTACTCACTTTGCACCTTACGGTTCAAAAGTGATGGGTGCTTTTGCAGGTGCTGCAATCGCTACATATTTGGTTGAAGCTTTAAATACATTTGTTATTGGAGATCTTTTTGATCTCGAATTTTTCCAGACTGCTGGAACAGTGGCAGGAGGTCTGGATGGCACGATAGTAGTTATGCTTGTCTGTCTGGCTATGAAAGTTAACCCGGTAAACTCTGCAATCCTGGCCGCAGGATTTGGTGACATGGGACTGATTCCGGGGCTGTTTGCAGCATATATCGTATCATTTGGTGTACTTTGGCTGCAGCGGGTTATTCCTAAAGGACTCGACTTTATCATTGTAATTTTAATCGCTTTGCCGGTCATTCGTCTGCTGGGATTATTTATTACACCGCTTGTGGACAACTCACTGCTGGAGATTGGAACAATTATTCAGACTGCTACGGATACAAGTCCGCTGCTTATGGGGTTGATGCTCGGGGGTATTGTTACAGTAGTCGGGATTTCGCCGCTGAGCTCCATGGCATTAACTGCCCTGCTCGGACTGACAGGGGTGCCGATGGCAGTAGCTGCCTTATCCGCTTTCGCTTCTTCGCCTGCAAACGCGTGGCTCTTCTATAAACTTAAAATAGGAGATTTAAAATCGATTATTTCAGTAGCAATCGAGCCGCTTTCGAAGGCAGATCTGATTACTGCGAATCCTATACCTATGTACGTCACTAACTTTATAGGCGGCGGTTTATCGGGGATGGTTATTGCGATGTCGGGAATGGTAAATGATGCTCCCGGTACAGCAGCACCGGTGCCCGGATTGCTGGTAATGTTCGGTTATAATCCTGCAGTACAGGTTTTAACATATGCAGCAATATGTGCAGTGATCTCATTCCTTATTGCAGTAGCAGGTTCTTATGTATTCAGAAATACTAAAATTTATAACAGTGAAGTGCTTAAGGATTCATTATAAGAAGGCTGGAACAAAAGCTTTAAGACAATAAAAGAAATGGCTTGGAAATCTTGATTTTAAGACTTCCAAGCCATTTTTTATAGAATGAATTAGATTAATGACAGGTTACCGGATCAGTTGCTTGCTGCTAGAGTAATAGCTAGGTTTCCGGGGTTGGGATGATCAGGTCTCATGTGTATCCGCGGTCTGTAGGGTAGGTATGATCGGATCTCATATGTATCCGGAAGCTTCAGGATTGGCATGACAGAATCTCATAAGTATCCCAGCCGCTTTATACGGTAAAATGAATAGTATTATTACAATAATATATTTCATATTCACTTAATGCAAAAATTTATGTGCAGGAAAAATAAAAAAATTCAAGACTTTGAAAGTATTGTGACATATTAAACGATAAAGGGTAATGAGATGTAAATAATGTTATATTGGCAGTGAATCCATAGAGATATTAAAGGAGTGACTGTCTAATGGCAGACAAGATGGAAAAAGAAAAGAAGGGTTATAAGCCAGTCTGGATCATCGTTGCTTTTTTAGTTTTAGTAATTATTAACTTTTTACCTGCACCCGAAGCTCTCGGAGTTGTAGGACTTAGAGCATTGTCAGTTCTGGCATTCGCGGTAATCATGTGGGTAACTGAGGCTGTTAAATATCCAGTATCTGCGGTAATGATTGTCGGCCTGCTTATCATTTTACTTGGACTTTCACCGGTGCCGGCAAATGATATTGGTGCAGCACTTGATGTGCCGGATGGTACAGAACAATTCGGCACGAGCAACGCATTATCATTGGCCTTTTCAGGTTTTTCCAGTTCGGCTCTGGCACTTGTCGCAGCAGCCCTTTTCCTTGCGAGTGCCATGCAGATTACCAATCTGCATAAGCGTCTCGCGCTCTACGTACTGAGAATTGTAGGTAACAAAACTAATGCGATTGTTTTAGGTACGATACTGGTATCGATCTTACTCGCCTTTTTCGTTCCGTCAGCAACTGCACGGGCAGGCGCGGTCATACCTATTTTAATAGGGATGGTTGCAGCATTCGGTATGTCGAAAGACAGTAAGCTTGCCACCTTGTTAATCGTTACAGCTGTACAGGCAGTATCAATTTGGAATGTCGGCATCAAAACTGCCGCGGCGCAAAACCTTGTAGCCGTCGGATTTATTAATGAAGCGATGGGGCAGGATGTTTCATGGATTGATTGGTTTATCTATGCAGCACCGTTTTCAATTATAATGAGTATACTTCTGTACTTCGTAATGACGCGCTTCTTTAAAGCTGAAACTGATGAAATCAGCGGCGGCCGGGAGCTCATTGATAAAGAGCTTGCGGAACTTGGCCCGATTAAAGCAGTAGAATGGCGCTTAATTATAATCGCCACACTGCTGCTCATCTTTTGGGCTACAGAAGGTATATTACATCCGTTTGATTCATCTTCAGTTACGTTAATTGCCCTTGCACTTATGCTGTCTCCTAAAGTCGGTGTATTTACTTGGAAAGAAGTGGAGGGCACAATTAACTGGGGAACAATTATCGTATTTGCGATCGGGATATCGCTTGGTACTGTTCTGCTCCGAACAGGTGCAGCCCAATGGTTATCCGATGTAACATTCGGTGCGATGGGGCTCGATGCATTCCCGCTCGTGGCAGTCATTGCACTTGTTTCTGTATTTAACATTATTATTCACCTCGGATTTGCGAGCGCAACTTCACTTGCATCAGCCTTAATTCCGGTATTTATCGCGTTAACTACCACGCTTAATATGGGTGACGCATCACTCGGGTTTGTACTGGTTCAGCAATTTGTTATTTGTTTCGGATTCCTGCTGCCGGTAAGCGCACCGCAGAATATGCTTGCTTACGGAACAGGAACGTTTACAGTAAACGACCTATTGAAATCCGGTATCTTCCTTACAGTTGGAGGCTATCTGCTTATCATTCTTCTGTCTGCAACGTACTGGCAGTGGATTGGTTTGCTGTAAAAGAAATGGATATTAGCCGCTCTCTTTAAGAGAGCGGTTATTTTTTATTTTAGAATGTCTCGGGCTGGATGCACTCCTTGCTGCACAACATTATAAGATGAACTGAAAAAGGACAGCTGAAGTCAGCTGTCCTTTTTTATTTAAATAATAGATGCAATATAAAATGTAATTACCGATAATAAAATCGATGTAATAACTAAAGCGTAAAGCGGTTTTAATGCTTTTTCCCGGATGGATTGCAGTGAAACACTGAGACCGAGACCGACCATGGCCATAACCATTAACAGAGTGGTCAGCTGATCAATTACTGCGCTCAACCCTTCAGGTATTGTGATAAATGTATTTAATATTGCTATCAGGACGAAAAAGAAAAGAAAGTAAGGAATATCAACTTTTCCGCCAGTTTTCTTATGCTGTTTTCTGGAAACGAAATACATCAGCAGAAAACTTACAGGAATAAGCAGAAATACTCTGCTTAATTTAGAAAGTAAGGCCATTGCCATACCCTCGTCATTGGCACTGCCCCCTGCCAGTACAACCTGAGCAATTTCATGGAGACTGAGACCGCTCCATACACCATATGTAATATCATTCATATCGAATAATGGGCCGATAAATGTATAGCTGAGGGCAAAGGCTGTTCCCACAACAGAAATCAAACCGATACTGATAGCAGTGTCTTCTTCTTTCGCCTTGATGATTGAACTGACTGCAGATATCGCCGCAGCCCCGCAAATTCCAGTTCCTGCTGCCAGCAGAAACATAATTGATGAATTAGTTTTAAAATACTTATTCAATATATGCATAAGGACAAAACTGAACACGATGACACCGATGCCTAGAAGAATCATAATCCAGCCATCGCTGATAATTAATTGCAGGTTAAGTTTAAAACCGTACAGTACGATAGCAAAACGCAGAAGTTTTTTGGCTGAAAATGTAATCCCGGGACGTAAAGCTTCAGGATAGCCGAGAGTCTGTCTGTAAATTACGCCGATAACAAGTGCTACTGCCAGTGCGCCGATACTTGAAATAATCGGTAACTTCGAGAGCGTAATGCTTAAAACAGCGACGATAAAAGTAAATAAAATACCAAAAATAAATGTTCTGTTGAAATATTTATATATCATATTTGTGCACCTCATTAATGATAATAGTAGCACTTTAACAAGATTGTGGGAATCAGGAAAATGAATCATGGAAAAGGTATAAAATTAAATAGGAATTTTCTAATTATTGAAAGCGTTTTTATGTTAAGATTGCTGGTAAGAAAGTAAAAAAATTGAAAGGGGACTAATTTAATGAAAAAGAACCAATGGTTTTTAATGATGTTGTCTGCAGTTTTGCTGGTTTTAGCAGCATGCGGGGATGACTCAGGTGACGAACAGGAGAACAGCGGAGAGTCAGGGGATGCTGCGGGCGGAGAGGACTGGATCGAAAATGTTACTCTGCTTACAGGCGGCGAAGCCGGAGTCTACTTCCCCTTAGGAGTTGCGATGGCTGATATTATTGATTCTTCTCTCGATAATGTGAGTGCTACGGGTGTATCTTCTGGAGCATCTGTTTCTAATGCGGAACAGTTAAATAACGGAGAAGCCCAGCTCGCTCTCGTGCAGAATGACATCGCATTTTACGGTGCTGAGGGAAGTAATATGTTCAGTGAAGTTCTCGATAACTACAGCGGTGTATTCACTATTTATCCTGAAACAGTTCAGCTGGTTACTTTAGCGGATTCAGGTATTGAATCAGTGGCTGATCTTGAAGGAAAACGTGTTGCTATCGGTGACATGGGATCTGGAACGGAAGCAAATGCTAATCAGATTATCGAAGCACATGGCATGACAGTTGACGACATTGATGCTCAATACTTAGACTTTGCGGATGCTTCTACTAACTTGCAAGATGGGAACGTTGATGCTGCTTTTGTTACTGCAGGAACACCGACCGGTGCTATTCAGGAACTAAGTGCAAGTGCAGATGTGAGAATTGTGAGTTTTGATGAAAATGCAATGGATAGTCTGATGGAAGAATACACTTATTATACAAAACAAGACATCCCTGCAGATGCATATGATAACTTTGACAGCACAGCATCTACAGTTGCAGTGCAGGCGATGCTGATTGCTTCCAATGATATTCCGGAAGACCAGATGTACGAAATGACTAAAGCAATTTTTGATAACCTGGACCAAATGGCGAATGCTCATGTCCGCGGGGAAGAGCTGTCACTTGATACTGCAGAAGAAGGTATGTCAATCGATCTGCATCCGGGTGTTCAGCGCTATTATGATGAGCAGTGATTAAATGAGTAAAGATAACTGTAAAAAGGCATTGCATATACGCAATGCCTTTTTATCCCTTACAAGTCTTTTTATCCTCCTGGAGATAGCGATAATATTTCAGCTGAATCAGCCGTTAAAAATTATTATTGAAGATATGAGCACTGAAGAAAAGCTATTTGTACAGAATATTGAATATGGAGAACACTTTGCAGTGAATTATATACATTCTGTCGAACGTTCGCCGGTAAGTGAAGTTTTTGAAGTACGGAGTGATGGAATTTATACGATGGAAAGTCATACAGAATCGTTTGGAGCAGGCATGCCTTATGAGGGTGAAGATGTCGAAATAGATGATGGGAAGTTCATCATCAAAAATATAAATCGTAAAGTACATGGAGGTACGTTGCGAATCAGACCTTCATCAGTGTTTCCTCACCATATTGTAATAGGGGACAAAGATATCCTCATTTCTGAGGCACCTTATAAAGGGAAAAATTTAGAAGTAAAATTAATGAAAGGTTATTTTAGAGGTGATTAACTAATGGATGCTAAAGAACAACAGAAATTAATTCAGGAATTGGAAGGCAGCGACAGGGATCTTGGAAAGAAGCTGACGATACTGGTTAGTTCGATTTCTATTCTGCTGGCGGTATTCCATCTTTATGTAGCAGGATTCGGCTTGCCAGGCATCGGCTCAAAAACATTTTTGATTATTCACCTTACGCTGGCAATAGTACTGGTGTTTTTAATTTTTCCGATCAAAAAAGGAACATCTCAAAAAACAATTCCGATATATGATTTTATTCTAGCAGCAATATCGCTTCTGTTAGGGATATATTTAATACAAAGACAGGATGCACCAGAAATAATGTCAGCACGTCCAACAGATTTAGATTTGATTATGGGTGCGCTATTTATCGTTATTGTTATCGAAGCGACCAGGCGGGTTGTTGGTTTGCCGCTTGTAATTATTGCGCTGATAGGAATCGGTTATTTCTTTGCCGGAGAATTTTTACCTGGACAGTTTTACCACAACAGAGGTGATTTCTCAAGATTCGTATACGAAATTACATACAGAAGTAATGGTATCTTCGGCACGCCAATATACGCTTCCGCCCAGTTTGTATTTATTTTTATACTATTTGGAGCAATACTCGAGTCCACTGGAGCTGGAAAGATGTTCATTGATCTTGCCATACGCGGATTTGGTAAATACAAAGGCGGGCCCGCCAAAGCAAGCGTGGTAGCAAGCGGAATGATGGGAAGTATTTCAGGCAGTTCGACTGCGAATGCGGTGACTACGGGAACATTTACAATTCCTTTAATGAAGAAAGTAGGATTTCCGCCGCATGTTGCCGGAGGCGTTGAGGTTGCAGCATCATCGAGCGGGCAGTTTCTTCCTCCTGTAATGGGGGCTGCTGCATTTATAATGGTTGAATTTACAGGTATTCCTTACTTTGAAATTATTAAAAGTGCGTTGATACCAGCGCTGCTTGCCTATGTCGGAATATTGTTCATGGTTCATTTCGAAGCCAACAAACATAATATATCCGGTATCGACAGGTCTGAAATGACATCGGCAAGAAAGCTGCTGCTCAGTCAGGGTTATCTGATTGTACCTATTTTAATATTGCTTTACTTCCTGGTAGTTGAAAGAGCATCAGTTAATGCTTCGGCATTTTACTCGATTATCGCCATGATTATTATTGCTTTTTTTGCATATCGTTTTAAAGAAAGTATGGGACGGACGATTATATTTGCCGCAATATTACTGGCTTTAACGTTCTCTATGCAGTATTTAATTGTATTTGTGAATCAGGGTCTGTCAATATTCGATAATGCGATCGGTTTAGGTCTGTTTAATGCTGAAACTATCCGCTGGCGCAGTCCGATATTTACCATGGTGCTCGGCGGTATTGTTGTCGCTCTGCTTTTTGCGATATTCCAGAAGATGACCAAGCGGGATGTGACGCCGCAAAAGTACGGCTTTAAACAGCTGCTGGAAGGTTTCGATAAAGCATCTAGAAACGCCTTAAGTATTGTTGTTGCTTGTGCGACAGCAGGTATTCTGATCGGCGTAATCACAACGAGCGGCTTATCAACTAAATTCACAAGAATAGTCATCAATTTTTCAGACACGATTGAAAGTATGCTGCCGAACTTTATGATTACTGATAATACTCAGCTGTATATTGCGCTTATTCTGACGGTATTTGCATGTCTCTTGCTTGGTATGGGGCTACCGACCACGGCGACGTACGTAGTGCTTGCGGCTGTTATAGCTCCTGTGCTGACAAACCTTGGATTGCCGGTCATTGTGGCACACTTGTTTGTATTGTACTATGGTGTTCTTGCTGACGATACGCCTCCGATCAATCTGCCGGCGTATGCGACAGCTGGTATAGCGAAAGCAGGACCGATCAGAACTGGAGTGCAAGGTTTTAAATATGACTCGGCTGCGCTTCTTCTGCCGTTTATGTTCGCCATAAACCCTACAATTCTGCTGATTACAGATGCAAGTGCAATGGAAATGATCTGGGCAATTATGACAGCGGCAGTCGGTATGGCGATGTTTGCGTCCTTTATACAAAACTTTATGTTTGTGAAATATAATATTGCGGAAAGAATCATTGCTGTTATAACGGCTCTCTTGTTTATCCAGAGCGATCTTATAACCGATTCAATAGGTTTCGGTCTGTTCATTCTGCTTGTTCTCTATCAGCTGTATAAGAAGAAAAAGAGAGGGCCGGCGGCAGCTTAATAAAAAAGAAAGTAAAACACGCGGTCGTATTTTACGGCCGCGTGTTTTTAAGTTCAGTATAAGTTTACTTATCTTCTTTTAAAATTCTTTCAGTTTCTTCAAATTCCTGTTTCATTTCCGGTTGAAGTTCACTCTGAGTCATCTTACTTACGATGATACCTAACAAGGTAGCGACGATTACACCAGGAACGATTTCATACAAACCTGTACCGAATGTACCGGCTGCAATCCATATAATAACAGTTGCGGCCCCACCGATGATTGACGCGATAGCACCAGAACGTGTCATGCCTTTCCAGTGCAGAGCCATAACTACCAGCGGACCAAATGCAGCACCGAAACCGGCCCATGCATTGGCGACAATATCAAGAATTACTGACTCGTCATCCCATGCTATAACAATTGCAACAAGCGCAACAATAATGACAGATATTCTTCCGACTAAAACAAAAAGTTTGTCTTGTTCTTCTTCGGATTTGGTTTCTGTCCCGCCGATCATTTTCAGACGAATCATTTTATAGAAATCCTGAACAAGCGAACTTGAAGTGACTAACAGCTGAGATGAAATAGTACTCATAATAGCTGCTAAAATTGCTGCCAGGAAGAATCCGCCGACTAATGGATGGAATAATACCTGACTCATTAGAACCAGAATCGTTTCGGCATCTGCTACTTCGTGCCGGGTAGCATCCGTAAATGCGATACCAAGTAACCCTGTTAAGCAGGCTCCGATTAGTGAAATTGCCATCCAGATAATACCAATACGACGTGCCTGAGGAACAATCTTATGAGATCTTATCGACATAAAGCGGACGATGATATGCGGCTGTCCGAAATAACCGAAGCCCCATGCCAGGTTACCGATAATAGTAATAATAGAAACCCCGCTGATTAAGGACAGATAGTTGATGTCCGCTATCGCGCCGAGCTCTTCTATTCTTACAAACGGCTCAATGCCTTGTCCTGTGAGAGTCATCCATGTGGCAATCGGAATCATAACGATAGCAATAAACATTATCGTCCCTTGGAAGAAGTCGGTCAGACTTACAGCAAGGTAACCGCCAAAGAATGTATAGATTACAACGACTCCTGCTGTAAGGAATAGGCCCCAATGATACGGCAGGTTAAATGCACTCTCGAACAATTTACCGCCTGATACCATGCCGCTCGCTGTATAAACAGCGAAGAATATAACGATTACGAGGCCAGCTATAATTCTCAGCATGTGCTTGTGGTCTTTAAAACGATTTTCAAAAAAGTCCGGAAGCGTAATTGAATCGTTGGAAACTTCCGAGTATACACGGAGTCTCGGAGCGACCACTATGTAGTTTACGTAGGCACCGATTGTTAAACCGACGGCAATCCAAATACTTGAAAGTCCGACGCTGTACATACTGCCTGGAAGCCCCATCAGCATCCAGCCTGACATGTCGGAAGCGCCGGCAGACAAGGCGGTAACCCATGGACCGATATTACGCCCGCCGAGCATATACTCGTTAAGGTTTGATGTGGACTTTTTATAAGCGTATATTCCGATTGCAATCAGAATGATAAAATACACTGCCATCATCAAATATTGTTCCCAACCCGCTGTAAATGTAAAAGCGGATCCTGTTACTGTGTTAAGAATCATAATAAATCCTCTCCCCTTTGCGAAATAAATTCGAGCTGTTTGCAGAATTTAAAATCAATTACACAAACATAAGAAAATTCCATCTTTTTAAAGTAAAAGAATAGAATTACACCTAAGCCGATTATAACCATCCTGACTTGTTATTACAATGCGAATTAGGGGATAGTCTGTGAATTCAAATACAAATCCGCCCGGCATACCTGATACCGGGCGGATTGAGTGAATGATATTTTACTTGTAAATATACTCTAAAACTTCAATTGTCTGTTCAACAGAATTTGTAACGATATTTGCTTTATTTGAAATTTCTTTTAATGGATGAATTAATTTCTCAGGACGCACTAAAATCAACGGTTTGCCTGAGTTAATTGCTGTCGTCGCATCCATTGCTGTATTCCATTGCTTGTACTCCTCCCCAAACAAGGCAATAACTACGTCAGCTTTGTTCATTAAAACCTGGGTGCGCAGATTATTAATACTGGATGCTGCATCATCGCGGTAATATTTATTCGGCTGCTCGCCTAAAATATTTTCACCGATGTCATCCGATAAATCGTGATCCGTCTGAGGTGATACAAAAGTTAACGGTAAATCTTTCTCTTTGGCCAGAGCCTGAATTTTGTCTCTCCAGCTGCTGTGAATCTCGCCTGCTAAATATACTGTTAAATCCATGAAACAACCTCCTATTAGTCATTGCATATTAGTATATACCCTAATCTATTTATGGTAAAATATTTAGAGTAGATTAATTATCCAGAGAAAGGAATAGACCGATATGAAAGTGGCATTATTTGATTTTGACGGGACTTTATATCCGCATGAAACCTTTGAAACACTTCGTGCACATTTAAAAAAACACCCGAAATATAAAAAGAATTATAAGCACTTTGTTCGATATTTTGCGCCTACTTATTTTGGCTATAAAATGAAAATGGTGCCAAAAATCAAGATGCAGCATAGAGCTTTGGAGTCGTATATACTTTCTTTCAAAGGTTATTCCAAACGTGAAATTGATGAATTTTTTTCGGATGTTGCCGCTTCGATGAGTAACGAGCTCAGGACTTCGCTGCTTGAAAAAATTCAGCAGCTGAAACAGGACAACTACTATGTAGTACTGATTTCAGGCGCTTTTATACCTTTATTGGAAGCGTTGTTTAAAGGTGTCGGTTTTGATTATATCGTCGGCTCAAAAATTCATTACAATGGTGATAAACTGGATTATAAAACGCGGTTTGAACGCATGTTTGCTGAACGAAAGATTGATATTATAAAAGAACACTTCCAAAATAAAGAAGTGGACTGGCTGAACAGCCAGGCATACAGCGACAGTATAACGGATCTTAAAATGCTGGAGCTGGTAGGCAAACCGGTAGCAGTAGCACCGGACAGCGACCTGCTGTCAGTTGCGCAGGACAAAAATTGGAAAATATTAAATGATATTTAGGAGGATAAACTGTGAGTTTAATTAATTTAACCGAAGCGGATCTTTATCCGACAGAGAAATTCGGACCATCACTTGAAGGAACTTTATTATATAAAGTCAGAGACCAGGCACATTTCCCGGGTGCATATATGACGACGAATGAACGGCTGTTTATGAATGTCGATATGAACGGCGAGGCGTATACAAGAGTCTTTGCCTATACCGATATTGTCAGAGCATTTGTGGAGGATGATGTGCTGTTTATCGAATTCCCAGAAGGTATGGGTAAGATTGCGATGGTTGACATAGTGTCTGGAAACGCAGATGAATTTGCTGCCTACGTGAATGATAAAAGCGGAAAATAGACTTACTGAGGATGTACTGGGACAGTGCATCTTTTTTGAGTTTAATTAGTATAACACTTTTAACAAATAGTATGACACATTTCATGATATGGCTTTCAGGATACAAGAAAAAGGAGTATACTGTTACTGAATATTAATATATTAAACATGGATAAGGGGCATCAATTTAAGTATGACTACTTCTATTAGCAAAACAGATGTGGTTCTGATTGGTGGCGGGATTATGAGTGCCACGCTTGGAACACTATTAAAAGAATTAAAACCCGACTGGAACATTAAAGTTTTTGAAAAACTTGATGATGTTGCAATCGAGAGCTCGAACGCATGGAATAACGCCGGTACAGGGCACTCGGCGCTGTGCGAATTGAACTATACACCAGAGCTTTCAGACGGCTCGATAGAAATTTCAAAAGCGATTAAAATTAACGAGCAGTTCCAGATTTCAAAACAGCTCTGGGCGTATTTAATTGAAAAAGGATATTTAGATTCTCCGGAAGATTTTATCCGTACAGTACCGCATATGAGTTTTGTGGAAGGCGAAAAGAATGTTGAATTCCTTAAAAAACGTGTGGAAAAACTGACTGAAAGTCCTCTGTTTGAAGGTATGGAATACAGCGATGATTACAATGTTCTTAAAGAATGGCTGCCGCTGATGATGGAAGGACGCAAGCCTGATGAAGAGATTGGTGTAACACGCATTGATTCAGGAACGGATATTAACTTTGGCAGTCTGACTAAAAAGTTATTTAAGAGACTTGAAGAACAGGGTGTGGAAATGAATTTCAAGCATGCTGTTCAGGACATCCGCCGCACTCAAAAAGACAAGTGGCAGGTCAAAGTTAAGAACTTGAACAACAGTAAAATGGAATATCATACCGCTGATTTTGTCTTTATCGGTGCAGGAGGCGGCAGTCTGCCGCTTCTGCAGAAAACAAACATCCCCGAGTCTAAAAATATCGGAGGTTTCCCGGTGAGCGGTCTCTTCCTCGTTTGCGATGACGAAGAAGTTGTGAACCAGCACGAAGCTAAAGTTTACGGCAAAGCTAAAGTCGGTGCACCGCCAATGTCTGTACCGCACCTCGATACACGTTATATCGACGGTAAAAGATCACTGCTGTTCGGGCCGTTTGCGGGCTTCTCTCCGAAATTCCTGAAAACGGGATCGTATCTGGATTTATTCGGCTCCGTGAAACCGAATAATGTACTGACTATGCTGTCAGCGGGTGCGAAAGAGCTCGGTTTGACTAAATATTTAGTACAGCAGGTTCTCTTAAAAGAAGAACAGCGTATGGATGAGCTGAGAGAATTTATTCCGGAAGCACGTTCAGAAGACTGGAAGACGATTACAGCGGGACAACGTGTTCAAATGATTAAGGATACGGATAAAGGAAAAGGTACATTAATGTTCGGTACAGAGACAATTGTATCGGAAGACGGATCTATGGCCGCGCTTCTCGGAGCATCTCCGGGTGCTTCTGTGTGTGTGGATGCTATGCTCGAACTCTTGAGCCGGGCATTTCCGGAAGATTTCGGATTATGGCAGGACAAGATTAAAGAAATGATTCCAACATACGGAATTTCTCTGTCAGATAATCCTGATTTGTTCAAAGAAATGAATGAACGCACTACTGATACTTTAGGACTGAAAAGTCACGAAGCAGGAGCATTATTGAGCTAAATAATACAGAAGGCATCGTCTCCCCCGAGGAGGCGATGCCTTTTTTTATTTTACAGATTTATTTAGCGCCTGTTCAATATCCTGAATGATATCATCAGAATTTTCGATACCTATTGAAAGCCTGATTAATGAATCGTCGATGCCGCGTTTAATGCGTTCTTCATCCGGCATTTCCGCATGAGTCTGCGTAAAAGGGAAGGTGATGAATGTTTCAGTGCCGCCGAGGCTCTCGGCGAAAGTACAGACTTCAATATTTTCTAAGAATGTGTTTACGCTGTGAGTTTCTTTAAAACGCAGGCTCAGCATCCCTGTTGTGCCGGCGTAGAGAACTTCTTCGACTGCTTCATGATTTTCAAAATGAGCTGCTGTTTTCCTGGCATTCTCAATAGCACGGTCCATGCGCACGTGCAAAGTTTTTAATCCGCGGAGCAGTAAAAAGCCGTCGAAAGGAGACAAGGTTGCCCCAATCATGTTGTGATACAGGCTGAGCGACTCAGCAAGTACTTCATCTTTAACAGTAACAACACCGGCCAGCACATCGTTATGGCCGCCGATATATTTAGTCGCCGAATGAAGGACGATATCTGCACCGTCAATAAGCGGACGCGATAAATACGGCGTTAAAAATGTATTGTCAATGATAGTAATTATGTCGTTTTCCTGCGCGAGTTTGTACAGGGGAGCTAAATCAGTTTTTTCCATCGAAGGGTTGGTAATAGGCTCTATAAAAAAAGCTCTTGTATTGCTGTTGATAAGAGAAGTCAGTTCAGCATGGTTGTTAAAGTCTGCATAATGAAATTTCACATTATACTTCTGTTCGTAAAAATCAAAAATACGATATGTACCGCCATATAAATCAAAACTTACGAGCACCTCATCTCCGCTGTTAAACAAATTGCAGCACAGCTGGACAGCAGCCATCCCGCTTGACGTTGCGAATGAATGAGTCCCGCCTTCCAGGTCTGCGAATGCTTCTTCAAAATGTGTGCGGGTCGGATTTTTGGTGCGTGTGTAATCATATCCTGTCGATTTACCCACACCTTCATGTTCGAATGCAGTTGATAAATATATAGGGTTAGTCGTTGCACCGGTGTGATCCGGCTTTAATGAGATTTGTGATAATTTAGTATCCAATATTTATCGTCCTCTTCTTTTATGTATTTTTTAGAAAGATATTATAAATATATAAATTAAGCCGGTATAAGTCAATAATTTAGTAGAATATTGCGAAAACTCTATTCGGGTAACGACAATACACTGCGCTAAAAAATGGTAGATAAAAGTAACGATAAGCGTTATAATTAGGTTAATTAAATTACAGGAGTGATACGAGTGAGTCAGTCACAGAACGTTATATATTATACAACAGCTCAAGTAACGGACATGGTTGAACTGTCTGATCAGAACGTTAGAAAATACGTTAGATTACTTGAAGACAGAAATTATGAAGTTGCTAAAGATGAACATAACAGAAGATTATTTTCAAAAAAAGATGTGAGTGTCTTACAGGAAATGATTAAAATTGCCAAGTCCCCAGGAAATACACTGGACTCTGCGGCAGATGAAATTATAGAAAATATGGACGACTTTGAAGAAACGAAAAGTGAGAATCAGGTATCGAAAATGTCGGATAACGACGTATCAAGATTGCTTGCTTTAGTGCTTGAAAAGCTGGATGAAATCCAAAATGAAAACAAAGAACTTAAATCAAATATAAGTACACTTGTACACAGATTGGAAGAGTACGATCGTAATGCTCTTGAATACAATCCGGACGAAAAGGTGGAAACATTTTTAGCGGAAGAGGCATACGAAAGCGAAGAATCGCCGCAGACTGAAGAAGAAGCTGATGAAACTGTACAGGCTGAAGAAACCAAAGCTGATGAAACATCGGA
>X87_Garden_Dormouse__coassemble_16_pt1 | contig 59393 bp, 61 predicted proteins | sample X87_Garden_Dormouse__metabat2_low_PE_003 | metagenome-assembled genome bin X87_Garden_Dormouse | reverse complement strand
CCATAGATGACCTAATGTGCAATGTCTAATCTAAAAGACACAAAAAAGACATATTTATTCTTTGCTTATTTATCAAATGCTGCGCGCATATCTTGTGAAATATTCCACATTTCTTCGTTATGATTAATCAGAAACTCTTTAAGCGTTTCTTTAGAACGTTCATCGAGCAGGTCCAGCTTAATGCGGCCCTTCATTGCATCGTCTAAACTGTTGACATGTTCATGCATCATTTTATAACCGCGGCGTTTTTCCTTGTTTACCATCAGGTAGCAGGCACCCAGACCGTTATAAATCGGTCCTTCTTCCGCACGTTCCACAGCTACCCAGACGAGGAAATATTCCTTCGCATCTGGACCTTCCGCTTCTTCCTTATCTTTAATCCATTTCACACGTTTTTCGACTTCTGCTTTGCCGTGCAGCCCTCCGATATCGAGCACTGCTTCCTGCGTTTCGATATTAATATAGACAGGCGCAATATTCTCGAGACTGATCGCCCCGAAGTTCTGTCCTCTATGGCCGTCAAGCGGGTCATTTTTAATAATATTAAACTGGAAACCCGGCTTCTTTTTTGGTTGTTCTTCAGCCAAATTTATACCTCCTAATCGAGCTCATTCAATAAATTTATAATTTCTGCTTTAACTTCTAAGTCTTTAATCGCTAAGATCTTTTCCTTCGGATAATATAATCTTGAACCGAGACGGTGGATACCTGTAATAGAATTAATAATTGCCGACTGCGAACTGATTTCTCTAATTTCACCGTTCGGCCGCAGCAGGTGAATCGGTCTTCTGTTTCTATTCTGCCCGGGTCTGTCGTAATCGTAAGGCAGATCGGAATAACTGTCGCTGAAGACATAATAATCCGGATCTATGCCTGCTTTTTTGTACAGTTCATTAAGTTCTGTAATTGTAATAATAGAACCGTCAAACGGCAAATATTTAAACAGGTCTCTGTTCACAAACCGTCCGGCAAGGTCGCTCAGTATCTCATCCTCTTCACGTACCCATTCCTGCAGATAAAAATTCACGACCATTTCATCGAGTCTCAGATAATCGTGCACTGTGACGTCCTCGTTGAAAAAAGGAATGAAGTATGTCGGCTGCTGTTTAAAATTATAGCCCGATTTATACAATGCCTTCGCTCTCTGCATGACAAGGTTCAGCATCACTTCTCCGCCCCGCGATACAGGGTGGAAGTAAACCTGCCAGTACATCTGATAACGGCTCATTAAATAATCTTCCACCGCGTGCATGCCGCTTTCTTTAATCAGCACTTCATCTTTTGACGGCCGCATCACACGCAATATGCGTTCCATATCGAAGTTGCCGTAGCTGACTCCGGTATAAAAAGAATCCCGCTGCAGATAATCCATACGGTCCGCATCGATCTGACTTGAAATCATACTGATGACAAGTTTATTCGGATGCGTTTTGTTAATAACTTCCGCAACTTCGCGCGGAAACTCAGGAGACACTCTCGATAATACTTCGTTGACTTCAGTATCTTCCAAGATAATTTTCTTCGTATATTCTTCATGATCCGTATGAAATATATCTTCAAAGGTATGGGAAAACGGTCCGTGACCAAGATCGTGCAGCAAAGCTGCAGACAAAGCCAAAAGCCGGTCGTTTGAGTCCCATTCGGGATATTCTTCAAAATTCTCAATCATCCGCCTGACAATTTCATACACGCCGAGCGAGTGATTAAATCGCGAATGCTCCGCACTGTGAAATGCCAGATATAAAGTTCCGAGCTGCTTTATTCTGCGGAGCCGCTGAAACTCTTTCGTTTTCACCAGGTCCCAGATGACCTGGTCGCGGACATGAACATACCGGTGGACCGGATCTTTAAAGACTTTTTCTTCCTGTAATTGTTTCTTGCTGTAGTCACTCATCGTCACGCTTTTACGCCTCCCTTAACACCCCAATAATATCATAAAACGGCCGGGGAAGCCGACCGTTTAGTTTAACTCTCAGTATTTGATTGTGCGCCGCGTTTTCCGACCATCATCATATAAAAAACACCTGCTAAAATAATCGGCACAATCAGCCACAGGTACATGCCGCTGTAGCCGACAAAGGGCACGATCAGTCCTAAAAACACCGGGCCGAAACCGAGCCCGATTTCCAGAATAATAAAGAAAGTCGATGTTGCCAGACCGACATTCTCCTTCGGCGCCACGTTAACACAAATAATTTGCGCAGCCGACTGGAAATTCCCGAAACCGAGCCCGATAATAAAGCCGGCAATTAAAACGACAGTTCCCGCTGAAGTGCTCCCGAGCAGGAAGAATCCGATTGCCATCAGGATAAACGTCGGGTAAATAACGACGTTCGGCCCTTTCTGGTCGATGATGCGTCCTGTAAACGGACGCGTCGACAGCACTGCCGCCGCATAGACGATAAAGAAGAAACTTGCTGCTGTAACTACATCGATTTCAATAGCGTAAGTGTTCAAAAATGACAGCACACTTGAATATGCCAGCCCCATTAAGAAAATCGGCATCAGCATCCGGAGGGAATTTTTTTCTATAAGCACAAATTTTTCAGGCTTGACCGCCGTTTCTTTTGTGACGTTATTTATTTTAATCAGCGGAATCATCAGAACGACAAGCAGCATTAAAATACCAACATAGATCAACATCGTTTCAAATGAAATCTGCTCGAGCAGCAGGAACGCCATAAATGGACCCACCGCACTCGCAACCACCATGCTTAAACTGAAATAGCTGATTCCTTCACCCCGACGTTCTTCAGGCACGGATATCGTTGCCAGCGTATTCAGAGCTGTACTGATCATGCCTGTTGCGATACCGTTTAACAGCCGTGTCACGATTAAAAATGTTAAACCGAAGTCGAAGAAGTATAAAATATAAGTTAAAAAGTAAAGTACTGTTCCGCCGAGCATAATTTTACGGGCGCCGAGATGATTAATCTGATAGCCTGTGACTCCGCGGCCCACCAGTACACCAACGATAAAAATACTGGCTACAAAGCCCGCGATGCTCGGATTGACATCGTATTTTTCAATCGCATAGTTTCCGACTGTGACCAGAGTTGAATACATTGCACCCATTAAAATAAAATGGAAGGCAAAAATTGCTGTAAATTCTTTCGTCCATATTTTAGGCGCATAAGAACTTGTCGACATGTTATTCCTTCTTTCATAAAAATTAAAAAACCAGTATTAAAAATATACTGGTCAGTCAAAAGTTACGTATTTTTTATTACGCTCTTTCATGTTTCCGATGAATCGTTCGTACCGTGCTTTCTGCTCCTCATTCAGCACCGGATAGTCCTTCAAAACAGCACCTGAGTCACGGAGCGCATTCAACGCCCGTTTTTCAACTTCTTCAATTGAAAAATCGGCATTCAGCAGTTCGTTTAAAGAAGCCATATGATCCGGGTTAATAACCGGATATGTAAACTTCGTGCTGTCACCTGCATGCGCATGGCGGTAAAATTCTTTCATCATTAAGGCCCGCTCCGAGCCGCTGCCTGTGACACATAAGTATATCTGCACTGCCACACCGTCTTTGATGCGGCGCTGTGAAATACCTGCAAACTTTTTGCCGCCGATGCTTAAATCATAAGAACCGGGACAGTAGCTTGCGGAAATTTCGTACGCTTCAATCTTTCCTTCCGGAAACATTTTTTTTACCAACTCTGTCATTATATCATAGCCTTTTTCTATGTAAGGAAAATCTGCCTTCGGTAAAATCAAGGATATATTCAAGATGCCCTCATCAAGAACAACACCTAGACCGCCGCTATTGCGCACGATATAGTCGAAACCCGCATCAGAGATATAATCCAGGCCGTACGTCAGTTTCGGCAGCCTCGCATCCTGCAGGCCTAATATAATATAAGGCGAATGTACCCAAAAGCGTATTTTAGGCACATTGTCTTCACTGATCTGATGCTGCAGAAAGTCATCAAAAGCAAATGACTCAAACGGATGCCGGGTCCGCAGCCTGCCGATGACTTCCACCGTCCCGTTAAACAATTCAGCTGTCATGACGATTCGCCATTACCTGTGTTGCTGTAAATAAAGCAAGATTGTATACTTCTTCAGTCGTCGTACCGCGCGACAGGTCGTTAACCGGTTTGTTCAAACCTTGCAGAATCGGTCCGTAAGCTTCAAAACCGCCTAAACGCTGAGCAATTTTATAGCCGATATTACCTGCTTCAAGCGACGGGAAGATAAATACATTCGCTTTTCCTTCAAGCGGTGACTTCGGAGATTTTTTCTCTGCCACACTCGGAACAAAAGCTGCGTCAAACTGCAGCTCGCCGTCAATCAGTGTATTCGGAAGTTTATCCTGTGCGTATTCAGTCGCGAGACGAACTTTTTCCGCTTCTTCTGTTTTCGCAGATCCTTTTGAAGAAAAGCTTAAGAGCGCAACGCGCGGTGTAATTCCGAAACTCATCGTCGTTTTTGCCGTTTCAACTGCAACTTCCGCAAGCTCTTCGGCAGTCAGGGTCGGATTTATTGCACAATCTCCCATTACATACAGTTCATCGCCGCGGCGCATAAAGAAAATACCGCTCGTTTTCGATACACCTTCTTTTGTTTTAATAATCTGCAGCGCCGGCCGCACCGTGTCCGGTGTCGAATGCATCGCTCCTGACACAAGACCGTCGGCATAGCCCGTATGTACCAGCATGGTTCCGAAATAGTTTACATTTTCAATAATATCTTCAGCCTGTTCAAGCGTTACCTTGCCCTGTCTGACTTCAGAAAACTCTTCTGCGAGTTTATCGCTTAAATCCGATGTTTTCGGATTTAATATTTCCAATCCTTCTATATTAAGATTTTCTTCGTCCGCAATTTTCTTAAGTTCATCAGCATCCCCGATCACAATCGGATGCACGTAGCTGTTTTTTAAATGCTCTGCCGCAGCAGTCAGAATTCTTTTATCTGTTCCTTCCGGAAATACAATTTTGATATTTTCACCATTTAAGTTATTTTTAAGATCCGTAATGAATTTACTCATTATATCCTCCTTGGCTACTTTACTTTAAATATATTATACGTGTTTTGTCACATCTTTTAAACAGAATCTCTTGTTAAAACGTTTTCCATTGGTCTAGAATAGAAGTAATGACTTAATTAAGGAGAGAGTAAGATGAGTGAACCGGTAAGTACTATAGATGGCTGGTACAGCTTACACCTGCTTTACAGCGTGGACTGGGCAGGTTTGCGTGTACTGGACAAAGATGAAAGAAATGCGCTGACAGAAGAACTTCAGACATTTTTAAACAGACAGGAAGAAGTGCATGAAAAACACGAAGGTGACTATGCATTTTACAACATCATGGGTCATAAGGCAGATATTATATTCTGGCTGCTGCGCCCGACTGCGGACGAGCTGATCAAGCTTGAACTTGAAATTAATAAACTCAGAGTTGCGGACTACTTAATTCCAACCTACTCATACGTATCTATTATTGAAATGAGCAGCTACCTCGGCGGTAATAAGACGCCTGAGGAAATGATGGAAATCCCGCACATTCAACAGAGATTATACCCTTCACTGGAAAAATCTAAATACATCTGTTTCTATCCAATGGATAAAAAGCGCGACCTTCAAGACAACTGGTACATGCTGCCGATGGAAGAACGCAAACAGCTGATGCGCGACCATGGCATGATTGGCCGCAAATACGCAGGCAAAATCAAGCAGTACATCACAGGCTCACAAGGTCTCGATAAATATGAATGGGCAGTAACACTCTTATCAGATGATATGCTCGAATTCAAAAAGATTATCTACGAAATGAGATTCGATGAAACAAGCGCGCGCTACGGCGTCTTCGGCGACTTCTACGTCGGCGGACACATTCCGAACGACGCAGTTGCTGACTATTTCGGATAAATTATATTATTTTGAAGCGGCTCCCGGTGGCGGGGCCGCTTTTTTTGGTTATTTGGTTGTTTGGCGGTGGGTATGGGGTGTTTTGGGATTTGCGGGCCGATGATTCCGACTCATGTGACTGTAAAAATATCTGCGGACCGATGATTCCAGCTCATGTGACTGTAAAAATATCTGCGGGCCGATGATTCCAGCTCATGTGACCGTAAAAATATCTGCAGGCCGATGAATTCGACTCATGTGACCGTAAAAATATCTGCGGGCCGATGAATTCAGCTCATGTGACCGCAAAAATATCTGCAGGCCGATGAATTCGGCTCATGTGACCGTAAAAATATCTGCGGGCCGATGAATTCGGCTCATGTGACCGCAAAACAAACATCTGCTGCAAAACAGAGCTAAGTTTTATGTCATTGTTGTTTAAATTTGAGTAATCCTGTCTTTGTACCGTTGTGTTTCTCTAATTTTGGCGATGACTTCAGCAACCTCCGCATACTTTAATTTATATGCAGTATTCCTCCCCTGACCTGTAATGTCGCAATGTTTTTTCAAAACCTTATAAACAGCTGTCCTGCTGATCTGAAAATCAATAAAGTACAACAAAGCCGATCTTGTCATCGGCACTCCGCTAAACAAAATCTCGAAATCTCCCATTGCTCTCAGCAAGTGAGTTTCGTTACTCTCGACAGAGCCGCAGCGATTACAGCTCATTTGAAATCTCCCTTTATACAAATCAAATGTTTTACACTGTCCGCAATACAATCCCCGGCGTATTTGAAAGATATCTGCCGATTCATTAAAATATGGATTTTCTACGGCATTTTCCTGAATGATTTCAGCGATGTTCATCGCATTAGCACTCAGTCTTTCGTCTTTAAACTGTCTGAAGTATTTTCTCATATGATTGCGCAAAACCGTCTCCTTCAAGACATACTGATTTTCGGTTGTGAGCCTGAAATCGTCATTAGGAAATATTAGATTCCCTTCCACTTCAAAATTTAAGCGGCACTCATTTCTCAGCTTCTTCAGCCTTCCCTTCGCCCTGCTCAATTGGGCAAACGCATTGTCAGAGAGTTCGCGTCCATTTTTATACCAGTTATTATTCTCAAACCGGTAATCACCCGAAATATTTTTAACCTCGTTCACCACCACGCGATTCCCGGAAATAATAATACTGTCATACTGTGCAGCAGCTTTTCCCGCAGACAGATAAATATCCCGTAAAATATAAGTATTCTCATGTCCAATTTCATCGAATATTTTATCGTATAGACATTCACCTTCGTAGCCTTTTTGAAGCGTTCTCAAAATGTATCTTTCATTTGACGATAAATTACTCCTTAAATCCAGCGCATTCCAATACAAAAGTTCCTTTGGTGCTTTACGATTATTTAAAAACATTCCATTTCCTCCTTTATAAAATAAAAGTCCCCCTACCCTATATATAGGCGAAAATGGCGTTTTCACTTTTTTTCGTTCATGTAAATACGATTTTTGTAAAACTGGGAGCAAAATCACTCAAAGCTTCTTACTTTTGGAAGTTTTTTCAAACAGCTGTTTTCACACAATAAACCGCGTCCAATACGTTTTCCTAACTGATTAGTTTTACGATATGAGATAATGGTTATATATAAGTATCTATCATTTAGGAGGTAAACTTATGGGACGTTTACTTAAACGTGCGGCAATTTTTATCGCACCAATTATTATAAATAAAGTTGTACAGAAGTTTCTTAACAAAGATGACAAATCTTCTTCAAAAGGGAAGAAAAGAAAATAATACAAGATAAAAACCACCTAACTCATGTTAAGTGGTTTTCTGTCTATATAAAGGATGATGATTATGCTCACTCAAATATCACCGCACGTTTACATACTGCCGTTCGACAGTCAGCGTGACCGTCCGAATCTCGGCTACATACACGGCGAAAAGTTCAGTATCCTCGTCGATGCAGGCAATTCCAGAGCACATTTGAACGCAATGCTTGAAGCGGTAGATGAAGCGGGGCTGCCGAAACCTGAAATCGCTCTGATTACCCACTGGCACTGGGATCATACTTTCGGAATGCACGCTTTTCCCGGCACGACAATGACTCATATCAAAACTAACGAAATCCTGAACACAATCACTGAATGGGAGTGGACGCCTGAAGCAATGGCAAAACGTCTGGAGACCGGTGAAGAATGCGAATTCTGCGATACCCATATGAAAATTGAATACGATAATGTTAATGACATTAAAGTCGTGACAGCGGACATTGAATTCAGCGGCAATTTAACACTGAATTTGGGCAGGGTCACAGTCGAAGTAACACCGGTCACTAACCCGCATTCCGATGACGGGGCCGTCGTTTTTATTCCGGAAGATAAAGTGCTCTTCGCCGGTGATGCCGACACGGGCGACTTTTACAAACTGGACGGCCGATATGATGCAGACAAGTTTTACTCTTACATTAAAACCGTCGACAAAGTGCCTTATGAAACTTATATTCACGGGCATCTCGCTCCGATGACGCGTCAGGAAGTCTCAGAGCTCAGAAAAGAAATTGAAGAAACAGAGTTATAGGCTTATTTACGTTCCATCACAAAATACAGGACCGGACCGACAATATTAAAAACGATGACAATAATTATCCAGACCGCTCTGTTTAAATATTTAAAACGCCGCTGCTGAATAATCATTGTTAAAGCGGAAATCATTAAAAGCAGCTGGAGTATCATTAACGGAATTAGAAATGGCAGCAGTTCCTTAACATTTATAATCATGTTAATCCCCCATTACCGTTATTTAATTATGTAAAATTACTTATAATTATATATTACCCGCTATTAAAATTATCATACATAAAATAACAAAAGACGCAGAATTCCACCGGAATTTCTGCGTCTTTTAAAACTTATTCCTTCCACTTCAATTCGACCAGCGGCCGCGTTAATGTCACCACCGGTCTGCTCGACAGCAGTATAACGATTAAAGCCGACAGCAACACGAGCCAGAAAGTCTCATACCAATGGTTATACCAGAGAATGTCAAACTCCCTGAACGGCTGAATGATAAAACCGTGCAGCAGATATACATATAATGTTTTCTCGCCGATTTTCGTCAGCCAGCCGAAATCGCCGGAAGGTATTAAGGCAATCATGCTCACAATTAAAAGAGCAGCAAGAATATAAATAATGAGGCGCATCAGCCCTCCGCTGATTTCCGCTTCCAGACGGCGATAAGCTACCGCCCCGGACAGCCAGTCCGTGTCGAGTGTCACATCCACGTTGATAAAGAGATAAATAAAAGTAAACAGCGCAAGCATAAAAATAATTCCTGCGATACTTATGCTTCTGGTTTTTATCAGTTTCACGTGTTCCTTCGTCATAAAGTAACCCGTTAAAAAGAACGGAAAGAAGACGAAGGTGCGCGACAGACTGAGTCCTAATCCCGACAGGTCAATATAGCCGATCGCAATACCGATTAACACCGCAAGCAGAATACTTAAGGTCGCCGGAATTTTTTTAAACAGAACAAGCAGAATGTGCCAGCTGAACAGACTGACTAAAAACCACATCGCCCACTGCGGGTGCAGTATGCCGTTGTACCACTCTTCGCGTCCGAGCAGAAAATACAGCAGCGTATACAAGCCCTGGAACATCAAATATGGAAGCAGCAGCTTTTTTGCCAGATTTAAAATGTATTTCGGTTCGCCAATCCCTTTGGCAAAGAAACCCGCCAGCATGATAAACATCGGCATATGGAAGATATAGATAAATGCATAAATTGAATTGACCAGCTGCGAGTCAACCGCAAAAGGCTGAATCAGATGGCCAAACACAACGAGAAAAATTAAGATTACTCTCGCATTATCGAAAAACGGCATGCGGTTCATGATTAACTTCCTTTCGCTTGATTAGTTTCAACATTGCGTCATATGTTATTAAAAATTTCCGGTAAATGAAAGTGATATCCTTTTGTCCGTTACAGCTATATAAAAAAAAGAACCTCAATTCATGAGATTCTTTAACATATATTATGGCGATGCAGGTTCTTCACGCGCATCCGATAGTTCTTCTTCGAATTCCGCATCATTCCACGGTTCTGCAGTTTCAATGACTTCTTCTGCAATTTCTTTACGCTGCCCTGACCAGCGGATTAAATGATGCTGATATTTCTTCATCATCCAGCCGGTAATTTTTCCGATAAAATAGGCAGCAATCAAGGTGCCGATACCGATTGAACCGAGTGACTGAATAAAGATCAGACATATTAAGCCTGCTGCGACAACGTTTAATAAATCACTGGTAATTTTAGCTTTACTGAATTGCATCTTAAATTTCTCACTGATAACGTGTGTTAATTCATCATACGGCATCAGCGGGAATTTCGCGCTGAAGTACCCGAGCAGTCCGATAGATACAACAAATAAACTGATTGCTAAAAATACTGCTTTCATCATCCATGTTTCAGGTGCCGGCAGTATTTGTACAAGAAATAATGTAAAATCCATCATAAAACCAAACAGAAATGCAATCAGCAGCTGAACGATTGATTCTCTGAAATTAAATCTTCTGCTTAAAATAATTTGAATAATAATAAATAATACGTTAGCGGCTATGGTCATCAGACCGATAGATAGTCCTGAAGAAAGCGTAAATGCATAAGCGAGTGAGGAAACGGGTGACACACCCAGACTTGCCTGAATAGAAAAGCTTACGCCCAGAGAAAGAAAAAACAAACCGATAAAATATAAAAATAAGCGTTTAACAGTTGTATTTATATGGTCTATAGTTATCATTCCTTTCTAAAAAGTCTCAGTATATAATTATACGCCTTATACTGTTATATTAATAATATATATATATTTAATATAATCATATGTAATTACATATGAGAAGGAGGATTGCTATGGATGTTCGCCAGCTGCGGTATTATAAAGAAATTGTAGACCAGGGAAGTATTTCAAAAGCTGCTGAAAGACTGCATATTGCACAGCCGCCTTTAAGCCAGCTTTTAAAAAAACTGGAAGATGATTTTAATACCGAGTTAATCCGCCGCTATCGTCAAAAATGGGAAGTCACTGAGTCAGGTGAGCTACTTTACCGGTATGCAGTACAGATTCTCGGACAGATGGCAGAGGTTAAGAAAAGAATTAACGAAGTTGAAGAAGGTTCCGCCGGGTCTGTCAATGTCGGTGTATCTTCGGCCTGCTACAATATGCTGATCGATTATATTGCAGAGTTCAGAGCACAGTTTCCTAAGATTAAAATCAGTATACATTCCGGTGATTCCGAAACTTTACTAAATAAGCTGAAACAGCAGGAAATTGATCTTGCACTGCTGATCAGACCGGGCAATACAGAGCAGTTCGATACAAAATCACTGGACCCTGAACAGAGTATTCTCATTGTTCCGGACAGCTGGGCACCATCACTGCCGGCTGAGCCTGCACTGAAAGATATTGGTCATCTGCCATTTATTATGCTCGGCGAAATGGAAGATTATTCATTTCACAGCAGCCTTCTCAGAATATTTAAGGCACATCATATTGAGCCTGACATCGTTATTGAATGCAAGGATATTCCAATACTCGTTGCGCTCGTTAACCGGGGACTCGGTATTTCTATTATTCCCCGGATGAATTATAAATCGCTGTTTGTCGAACATTTGAGAATATATGAATTTACCCAGTTCGAAGCCAGCGTGGAACCCGTCGTCATGAAATTAAGAGATGTCCCTGTTTCAAAAGCGGCGGAAAAGTTCTGGAATATTGTTCAGTAATCACTTATGAAAAAAGCGGAAGCTCAAGAATGAACTTCCGCTTTTTATCAGCCGAATTTTACCGGTATATTTTTAACGACTCTGTAGGCCAGCCAGCTGTAGAGAGCAGTCAGCACGAGCAGTATTACGAAGCCAAGGTACACGGCCATATTGCCGATTGTTCCGAAATAGTTCAGCAAATCTTCATTGAAAATCAGCAGCATGATGGCCGCAATTCCGGCTAGAACAGAGAGCATGCCCGGCCAGAATCCTCTGTAAAACGCAGCTGCAATCAGAACACCCGCAGCCCAGAATAAGAGTCCGCTTAAGAAGTGGAATATCACATGTTCAAAGTCTGTTAAATGTTCAATATTTTCCGCGAACAGATAATCACCGGCGAAAGGTGTAAATGACAGTCCGAATGAGACAATTCCGACAACCGCCGTTATAAATACTGCGGTTACCAATCCCGTAATCATCATCGACTTATAAAATGTTTTTCTCGATATTCCCATGTTCACTGCCCACTCCATAAACATCAGCACTGAAATAATTGCCAGGACGAACAGATAAGTGCGGTTGGCAGTCATGCCGAAACCGAAAAATGCTGACATTCCCTCACTTGAAAAGATATGCGAGATAATATAGATAATCAGCAGAATACCGATATACCAGAGCGACCATACCGGAAAAATGCTCGTGAAAATTTTCGTCGTTTCTTTTAATTTAGCAGTCATAGTATCACTCCTTCTCTTTCTTTTTATCTGTCAGGCTGATAAACATCTCCTGCAGTTTCAATGGCGATATATCCAGATGGTCATCCTCTGCGATTTCCATCTCTTCAGGCGTTATTTTGCCCAGCACCGTATCAATCTGCAGCGCGCCTAAAAACTTTACATTGATTACATGCTTGTTTTTGGTAAACGCTCTGACTCTTTCCGCTTTACCTGCGACAGTATATCCTTTCTCAAGGAGTTCATATGTCGGCTCCTGCAGCATAATCTGTCCTTCATGCATCATAATAATTTCATCGAATAAGTGCTCCATTTCTGAAATAATGTGCGTTGAAAGAATAATAATTCGTTCCTCGCGTCCTTTTGCTTCAAGCACTTCGCTGTAAAACAATTCCCGGGTCGGCGCGTCCATACCGTTGGTGACTTCATCAAAAATCGTTACTTTAGATAATGATGCCAGACCAAGCGTTGCTGTCACTGCGGCCTGCTGTCCCTGCGATAAGGCGCTGTATGCTTTTTCTGTATCAATATCGAATTTTTCAAGCAGCCTATAGGCATATTCTTTGTCGAAATCATCGCGGAAAATAGAGCCGGATTCAATATATTCCGTCACCTTATCGTTTTCTGCCGAAGTATCTTTCGGGTTATACAGGAAATTGATGTGCTGCATCACTTCGTCCTGCTCGTACACCGTTTTTTCATCCAGGGTAATACTGCCCGCAGTCACTTTTCTGTACGATGCAATCAGCGACAGCAGGGTCGTCTTTCCTGCACCATTCCGCCCGAGCAGGCCGTATATTTTCCCGGGTGCGAGTTCAAGATTAATGTTGGTCAGAATAGTATCTTTTTTAATATCTAAATCTACGCCCTCTATTTTTAAGGTCATTATTTTTCACTCCTGTTCATATCGATCATTTTTTGTATATCGCTTTTGCTTAAATCCAGTTTCCCCGCTTCTTCAAGCATCGGCTTTAAATATTCTTCTACAAATCCTTCTCTTCTCTTTTCCAGCAGTTTGCCGCGTGCATCTTCTGAGACAAACATTCCTACACCTCTTTTTTTGTATAATACGCCTTCTTCCACAAGTTCTGTTACACCTTTTGATACGGTTATATGATTCACTTTAAAATACGTGACAATCTCATTTGTCGACGGCACTTTGTCGTGTTCAACAAGTGTTTCGTCAATAATCTGATCAGCCAGCCAGTCCCTGATTTGCTCATAAATCGGTTTCTTCTCATTCAGCAGCTTCGACACATCGCAGCCTCCCTTCTATTCCTAGGTTCCATCTTTATATTTTTCTTATTAAGTCATCTAGTTATATATCTATGTATATAACTATACAACCATTAGCGTAATTTGTAAACATTTTTGTTTAAATTAATTTAGAATATTGGATAGTGAAGACGATAAACGCCGCGGATTCCTATGAAACAACTTCATCGAACTTCCAGACGCTACAGATTCTCGAAAACACAAAAAAGCCGGGACAATTTGTCCCGGCTTCACGAATAAATACTATAATTTTGCGATTCCAATAATAACAAGTGCCCAGCTGATCAGGAACATTACTCCGCCAATCGGTGTGACTGCACCGAGGATTGAAATGCCTGATAATGCCAGCACCATAAGTGATCCGGTAAAGAAGACAATTCCCGCTGTCATGAACCATCCTGCTGCAACTAGGAATTGCGCGCCTGTAACCTGAATTAAAATTCCAATCGCGATAAGTCCAAGTGCATGGTAGAACTGGTATTTAACTGCAGTTTCCCACACACCAAGGTAGTGTTCACTGAGTTTTCCTTCCAATAAATGCGCACCAAATGCACCGCATGCGACTGCGATAAATGCATTGACTGCGCCTAATATAATAAATAATTTCATGTGACTAATTTCCCCCGCTTTTTTCTCTGTTTTTAATAAAAATAAGATACAGCGAACTTGAATAAAGTATCAGACTGAAAATAAACAGCCAGCCGCCGAATTTTAAGATTTGCACTTCGGGCACATACAAAAGCCCTGCAATAATTAGTGCCAGTGAAGTATACCTCATATATTTCAACGCTTTATTCCACGCTTTTATATGCTCTTTCCGCAGCTTTTTTCTATACCTGCCGAACACAAACGAAAGAATGAAAAACACTGCACCAACGATGATGAATACTAACATTAGGTGAAACGACCTCCATTAAAAATCAAAAATATCTCTGCCGTTACCATCATCATCCTCGTCCACCGCCCGTTTGGCAACAGGAGTGCGGCGGATTGTCATATTATCCTCTAATTTCGGCTTTGGATCCGGCTGTTTATCATCTGAATCAGCCAGCAGCCCAAGCAGCTTCTGCATGGCGTAGGCATGCTTGGATACCTCGATACCCGCTTCTATAAACTCTAATTCTCTTTTTAATTCTGCTGCAATCTGCTTATTCATGCTGTTCGCTCCAGTCAATCGGTCCGCGGCCGGCAGATTCGAGATAAGCATTTGTCTGGCTGAACGGTTTTGAACCGAAGAACCCCCTGAATGCAGAGAGCGGGCTTGGATGAACTGAAGTAATTATTTTGTGTTTATCAGTGTCGATTAACTTAATTTTTTTCTGCGCCGGTTTTCCCCAGAGAATAAATACAACATGCTCAAGTTCCTCTGAAATCGTACGGATAATATCGTCCGTGAACTGTTCCCAGCCGAGTCCGCGGTGAGAGTTTGCATCTCCCGCATCTACTGTCAGCACAGTGTTTAACAAGAGGACGCCTTCTTCGGCCCAGTCCGATAAGTTACCCGTTGTTCTGACGATACCGAGGTCGCTCTCGAGCTCCTTATATATATTTCTGAGTGAAGGCGGAATTTTAACGCCTTCGTTCACTGAAAATGCAAGACCGTGCGACTGGCCTTTCCCGTGATAGGGATCCTGTCCCAAAATTACAACTTTAATACTGTTAAATGGTGTTAATTCAAAGGCGGTGTATACCTGTTCTTCCGGCGGATAAACTTCGCCCTTTCTGTAGCGTTCATTTAATGTCTGTCTCATCGTTGTGAAATCATGATTATTCGTAATGCTGCGAAAGATTTCTTCCCAGTTTAAATCTGCCATTTTTAACGCACCTCCATACTAAAACTTCATTATATCATCGTTGTAAGCAATGCTCTAGAATTACACCGCTAATTATAGTAAAATGACAATATCTATCAGTACAATTAGGGGGAAATATAATGGCACTTGCAAAAACGTTAACAATAGCCGGGACAGACGTCAGCGGCGGCGCTGGAATCGCAGCAGATTTAAAAGCTTTCCAGGAGCATGAAACCTACGGCTTCAGTGTTTTAACCACTGTAGTTTCAATGGAACCATCAACCTGGTCTCACCGCGTGAGCCCAATACCAATAGAAGATGTTAAAAATCAGCTCGAAACAGCACTTTCTTTAAATCCCGATGTCATTAAAACAGGGATGCTGCCTTCAGAAGAAGTTGTAGAACTTTCGAAGGAAGCTTTTTTAAATTCAAATGCCAAACATTTCGTTGTCGACCCTGTTATGGTTTGTAAAGGAGACGATGAAGTCCTGAACCCCGGGCTTGTCGAATCAATGATTGAGAACCTGATTCCGAATGCAACAGTCGTCACACCGAATCTGGTTGAAGCGGGACACCTCGCGGGCGTTAAAACTCCGCGCACACTTGATGAAATCAAAGAAGCAGCTAAGGCAATTCATGCTAAAGGTGCGAATTATGTTGTCGTTAAAGGCGGCACGGGCATCGAGGGTGATTCTGCAATTGACGTCTTCTACGACGGCACGGAACTTCACCTGCTCGAATCAAAAAAATTCGATACTGCTTTTAACCACGGCGCGGGATGTACATTTGCAGCATCCATCGCAGCTAACCTTGCCAACGGCAAAGAGCCGCTTGAAGCAGTACAGCTGGCAAAAGCTTTCGTCACCAGCGCAATTAAAAACGGCTGGCAGATGAATGAGCATGTCGGTGTTGTCAGACATGGCGCTTACAATTCAGTAGAAAAGATCGAAGTTGTAGATAAAGTATTGAACTAAGAAAGAGATAGCTTGCTATCTCTTTTAATATGGTAGCTGATATTATAATTATAGGAGTTTTCTATTCATGGAAATGAAGAAAATAGTAAAACAGGATGTTCAGAAAATCTTAACAGAATATGAAAATACACCGGTCTACTTGCATGTTGAAATAACAAGCGGCATGTACGCGAGTCATCTGGATGACAATATCTTTAATGCGGGAACCTTCCTGCGCAATATTCAGGTTGAATTCATTCAGGCAACTATCCGCGGCGGCAACCGCTCAAAAGAGCACCGTGTCGGGCTAAAGCTCGCTAACGGCGGCTGGGTTTACGTTCTCGGCTTAACGCATTATATCGAGGGCGAGAACGGGGAGTTTATCATGCACGGCTTTAACGCCGAAGGCAAACTCGCTTCAGCGCTTGAAATTTCAACGAAACCATTCTTTAAGTAGGAGGAAATCACATGGATTTTTCACAGGAAAATCACGTACTTGTTGTTTTCCCGCATCCCGATGATGAAGCATTCGGTGTCAGCGGAACAATAATGAAATACAGAGAAGCGGGAGTCCCTGTCACATACGCCTGCCTGACTTTCGGCGATATGGGACGGAACCTCGGCTACCCGCCGTTTGCAACGCGCGAATCGCTCCATTCTATCCGTAAAGCCGAAGTTGAGGAATCAGCGCGTATTATGGGTGTTGATGATCTCCGCCTGCTCGGATTCAGAGACAAAACTCTCGAGTTCGAAGAACATGGTAAACTTAAAGGTGTCATTACCGATTTAATCGCCGAGCTCGCACCGACGCGTATTATTACATTTTATCCGGGCTATTCAGTCCATCCGGATCACGAGGCTACTGCAGATGCTGTAATAGAAGCACTGACGGACATCTCTCCGGATAAACGTCCGGCGCTCCAGCTTGTCGCCTTTGATAACCGGACTTTCGACGATCTCGGCGAACCGGATATCGTTATCGATATTGACGGCTATACAGAACGGAAACTGGATGTTATGGCCGCTCATCGTTCACAAACAGGCAAGCTGCTCGAAGATCTTGCTGCAGATACCCAGCAGGGTGACGATGCCAGAGAACGGTGGATGAGGTACGAGAACTTTTACAGTTACGAAATTGATTAAGGAGCATTATAAATGGAAGAATTTGACTTGACGACAAGAGAAGGTCGTTTTAAATATTTTGGTTCAGTTGACCCTATTGAAGGCACTAAACCAAAAGTTAAAGAAGATATGGCAGATTTACAAAACTCACGTAAAGACTTCCTTTTTGAAGTCGATTCTGTCGGCATTAATAATTTATCTTACCCTGTAGTCATCGGTGATTTCCAGTCAGTCGGCAACTTTGAGCTGGCAACCAGCCTTGAAAAAGATGAAAAAGGCATCAATATGAGCCGTTTAATCGAATCTCTGGAAACTGTCAACAGCGGCGGTGTACCACTCGATTTTGACACAATTAAAGAACTCCTGTCGAAATTGCGCGGACGCATGAAACAGAATTCAGCAGAACTGACTGTCGACGGTAAATGGTTCTTTAACAAGCCCTCGCCGGGTACCGGCTTAAATGCGGTGGCAAACGCGGATGTTGTGTATTCTGCAGCATTCGACGGAGAATCATTTACTCGCAAGCAATTCGGCATGACAGCCCAGGTCACTACACTGTGCCCATGTTCGAAAGAAATCAGTGAATACAGTGCACATAACCAGCGGGGCAATGTTAAGGTTCTCATCGATATCGATGACAGCGCGGAGCTCCCTGCGACTTATAAAGAAGATTTATATGAAATTCTTGAAATTAACGCATCGAGCCAGCTCTATCCGATTTTAAAACGTACAGACGAGAAAATGGTCACAGAACGCGCTTATGAAAATCCGCGCTTCGTCGAAGATTTAATCCGTCTGGTGGCATATGACTTAGTCGAGCTCGACTGGGTGAAAGGCTTCGAACTTGAATGCCGCAACGAAGAAAGCATCCACCAGCACGACGCATTTAGCCGATTAAAATATCAAAAATAGTTTGATCGTGAGACCGGAACCTTTGAGTTTCGGTCTTTTATTATGGGGAGGGAGTGAATGCTTGAAACCCGCAGAAGCTGACGAGACAAAAAACTCCCCGAGTCCGCAGACAGCGGTCTCAAAGGGAGTTTTTCTTCTTCTTCATGCGTAAGTTTCTAAAGAATGTCTTCAGCATCTCACTGCAGTCTTCCTGCAGCACACCGCTTACCACATCTGCACGATGGTTAAACCGCGGTTCGTCCAGCAGATTCATCAGGCTGTCGACGGTGCCGCCTTTAGGATCCGGCGCGCCGTAAACTACGAGAGGCACCCTCGACATTATTATCGCGCCGGAGCACATCACACATGGTTCCAGCGTGACATATAATGTGCAGTCTTCCAGCCTGAATGAGCCGACCGCTTCAGATGCTGCCTGAATCGCGAGCAGTTCTGCGTGAGTTACGGGATTCTGGGTGGTTTCGCGCAGGTTATGTGCCCGGCTGATTATTTCATCGTTTTTGACAATAACTGCCCCAATAGGCACTTCTCCTAAAGCTGCTGCTTTTTTGGCTTCTTCAATCGCAGCTTTCATAAATACTTCATGCATCGAGAATGAACTTCCCGTCTGCATCGTACAGATCCATAATACTGTCGACTATCTTATCCGCTCCAGTCAGGTGTTCAAGCTGACCAGTGCCGCTCAGCACGCCGATGGTGTATAAGCCTTCATCGTAGCCGAGCATGGTATCTGCAGCGTTATCCCCCACCATCACAAGATCTTCAATTGCATATTGGTGTTTATCGATAAAGTCTTTAATAAAACCGAATTGCGGTTTGTGATAATCGTTATCGTCGCCGCAAATTACATCAAATATATACGGCTGCAGCTCGAATTTCTCGATAAATCTAAGCGTCGAATCCCTGCTGTCACTCGTCACGATTACATTTTTATAACCGTTGTTTAAACCGTGTTCCAGCACTGTTTCAACACCGTCGATCAGCACCATATCATCAGCGAGCATCTGAAGATTGGATTCATAAAAAGATTTCGCCCATTCTCCCCCGCCCTGTCTGAATGATTCAAAGACTTTGTGAATATCGCTGCCGGTGCCTGAGGCAATTGTCGAGTTCGCTTTAATTTCCTCATCGATGTAGCCCAGTTCCTCGGCAACTTCCGACTTTATATCATGTGCATTAAAATCTTTTGCAAACTCGTCTATGCATTTTTTTGCATACGGTGTCCACAGTTTATGAAAATTTAACAGTGTCCCATCCTTATCGTATAAAATGATACGGTCCATTCGTCACCCTCCACGAACCGGACGGGACATTTCTTAAATTCCCGCCGGATTCTTCTCCTGTATCGCTTCTATCATTGTATCAGTCATTTTATCCAAATCAAAAGATGCCTTGAAATCCCATTGGCGTTTCGCTTCCGCTGCATCGATATTATCCGGCCAGCTTTCTGCGATGCCCTGTCTGACAGGATCAACATCATAGCTGAGTTCAAAGCCGGGATAATGACGGCGGATTGATGCCGCCACCATTTCCGGTTCGAGGCTCATACTCGTTACGTTAAAGGCATTGCGGTTTTCCAGTTTGCTGCTGTCCGCTTCCATCAGGTCAATAATGGCCTGAATCGCATCGTCCATATACATCATATCCATAAAGGTATCTTTACCGATAAATGATGTATATTTACCATTTTTCACCGCTTCAAAATAAATTTCCACAGCATAATCCGTCGTACCGCCGCCCGGTTCTCTTACGTGCGAAATCAGACCAGGGAAACGCACCCCGCGCGTATCCACGCCGAATTTATCGAAGTAGTAATCGCACAGCAATTCACCCGATACTTTGTTCACCCCGTACATCGTAGTCGGACGCTGAATGGTTATCTGAGGCGTATCTTTCCTCGGTGTCGTCGGACCGAAAGCGCCAATGGAGCTCGGTGTAAAGAACTGCAGATTAAGTGTGCGGGCTGTTTCCAGTGCATTAACCAGTCCGCCCATATTAATATTCCATGCAAGCATCGGATCCTTTTCACATGTTGCGCTTAAAAGTGCGGCCAGATGCATAATCGTATCCGCCTTAAATTCTTTGGCAATACGCTCCATCGCTTCGCGGTCCGTGACATCCAGAATTTCGAAAGCTTTGCCTTCGAGCGGTGAATCCACAGGTTCTTTAATATCTGTCGGCAGAACATTGTCCTCACCGTAAATTTCTCTTAATTTAACGGTTAACTCTGTCCCAATCTGTCCGAGCGCCCCTGTAACTATAATTCGTTCCATGATTGTTTCCCCTTATCGAAAAGTTTATGTTTTAGTTAATAATTCCCATTTCCCGGCCGACTTTCGCGTATATTTCAAGCGCCTGGTCGAGCATTTCTTTCGTGTGTGCCGCTGTCGGCATGTTTCTGACGCGTCCCGTACCCTTCGGCACTGTCGGGAAGACGATTGATTTTGCATAGACGCCTTCTTCTTTCAGACGTTTTGAAAATTCCTGAGCTTTTTTCTCGTCACCGATAATACAAGGTGTAATCGGTGTTTCCGAGTTGCCGATTTCAAAGCCTAAATCTTTCAGGCCGGCTTTCAGATAGTCGCCGTTTTCCCATAATTTATCGTGCAGCTCAGTTGAAGCCATTAAAGTTTTAACCGCTTCAGTGATTGCTTTCGTATCTCCTGGAGTTAACGACGTCGAGAATAAGAACGGACGTGCCGCGACTTTCAGGTAATCGATTAAATCCTGTGACCCGGCAACATAACCGCCGACAACACCGATTGCTTTCGATAATGTACCCATTTGAAGATCGATTTCTTTTTCAAGACCGAAATGTTTAACTGTACCGGCACCTTTGCCCATTACACCTGAACCGTGCGCGTCATCGACATATGTGATTAAGTCGAATTCTTTTGCGATCTCGACGATTTCAGGCAGTTTCGCCACATCGCCGTCCATTGAGAATACACCGTCTGTAATGTACATTACTTTTTTATAAAGTCCTGATTCCACCGCTTCTTTTGCTTTAGCACGGAGATCATCCATATCAGAATGGTTTACACGGATAATTTTAGCTTTAGATAAGCGGCACCCGTCGATAATTGACGCGTGATTTAATTCATCAGATAAAATCGCATCTTCTTTATTCATAACAGCTTGAATTGCCGCCATATTACAGTTAAAGCCTGATTGGAAAGCAACTGCTGCTTCAGTTCCTTTGAATTCTGCAAGCGTGTTTTCCAGTTCCACGTGAAGATCCAGCGTACCGTTAATTGTACGTACCGCTCCAGCGCCTACACCGTGTGATTTAATTGCTTCTATTGCGGCTTCCTTTAATTTTTCATCCGTTGCAAGACCTAAATAGTTATTAGACGATAAGTTAATCAGGCTTTTGCCTGCTACTGTAATTTCAGGACCGTTTGCACCTTCTACTACATCTATCTCATTGTACAGACCGTTGTCTTTTAAATATTCCAGATTTGTTTGTAAATACTGTTCTAATTTTTGTGACATATACGTCCCCTCCTTACCTAACATTTTAGCATATCTAAGCGCTTTCTTTGAACGATATCAAATTGTTTATATTGTTGTAATTTTCTCACTTTTAAGCTTTATATATTTTAAACTCAGGCTCGCTCTGATAATATGAATAGAAAACAGTTATGGAGGTTCAATCATGAGTATTAGAGATATCGCATCATCAAAACTTCCCGGGATGGTCACGGCGAGACGCCACATGCATATGCATCCGGAAGTATCATTTAAAGAGAAAGAAACATACCAGTTTATTCTAGGTAAGCTTAAACAGTACCCTGAATTAAACATTCGTGAAAATGTCGGTAAAAACGATGAAAACGAAGGTGCCGGTATCGTTGCCTCAATCGGCTCGGGCAGTCCGCACATTGCCGTCCGTGCTGATTTTGATGCACTTCCGATTGAAGACCAGAAAGATGTGCCTTATAAATCGCAAAATCCGGGGGCTATGCACGCCTGCGGTCATGATGGTCATACGAGTACCCTTTTAGGCCTTGTGGACGCTGTAATGGCGAATAAAGACAATTTAAGCGGCACTGTATCTTTTATCTTCCAATACGGCGAGGAAGAACAGCCGGGAGGCGCCAAGGCAATGGTCGATGACGATGCGCTCGCCGGTGTTGATAAAGTCTACGGCCAGCATTACTGGAGCCAGTTCGATACACATGAAGTGCAGACGAAACCGGGCGCAATGATAGCGAGCCCCGACGGTTTCTACATAACGCTCCAGGGTTCCGGCGGGCATGCTGCATATCCGGACCTGACGGTTGATCCGATTGTCGTCGCCGCAGAACTGATTACCAATTTACAGACCGCGGTAGCACGCCAGATTTCGCCGATTGAGAATGCAGTCGTTACTGTAGGCAGCGTGCGCGGCGGAGACGCGTTTAATGTCATTCCTGATACTGTCAGAATTACGGGTACTGTCCGTACGTTTAAACAGGAAGTTAAAGAAAAAATTTATGAAATTTTCAAACAGGAAGTGGAATATACAACTAAAAAACGAGGCGCTTCTGCAGATATGGAATATAAATTCGGCTATCCTGCTGTAATTAACCATGAAGAAGAAGCTCAGCTTATTGCCGATGCGGCAAAAGAGCTCGGACTTCCTTACAAAGAAGCCGATCCTTTAATGATCGGTGAAGATTTTTCTTATTATATTTTAAATAAGCCGGGTGCTTTCTTCTACACAGGTACCGGCAATGAAGAAAAGAAAACAACACCTGCCCATCATACAGATATGTTTGATATCGACGAAGATGCAATGGAAACAGCATTGATGATGTTCATGAAAATTTTAGAAAAAGAATCGGTGATTAAATGGACGTAAAATCAATTGAATCTGCAGTCGCCGAGAATTACAACGGGATGGTCCAGCTGCGCAGGCATCTGCATATGTATCCGGAGTTGTCGTTTAAAGAAGTTCATACACCTGCCTATATCGCAGATTATCTGCGCAGTCTCTCCATCGATGTCCGTGAAGGTGTCGGCGGGCGCGGCGTGGTCGGCAAACTGATTGTGGATGAATCGCTTCCGACCGTCGCATTAAGAGCGGATTTCGATGCACTGCCGATTCAGGACTTAAAAGACACACCGTATAAATCTACAGTTCCGGGCGTGATGCATGCATGCGGACACGATGCTCATACGGCGATTGTACTTACCGCAGCTAAAATTCTGAGCGGCATGAGAGATACATTGAAAGGCAATATCGTATTCATTCATCAGCACGCGGAAGAAGTAGATCCCGGCGGAGCCATTCAAATGATTGCAGACGGCTGCCTCGACGGCGTCGATGCCATCTTCGGCCAGCACGTGACTACATCGCTTGATGTTGGAAAAATCGGTTATAAATACGGCACTGCGACCGGTATCCCCGATGACTTTACCATTACTTTAAAAGGACGCGGCGGCCACGCTTCGCGTCCGCACGATACAATTGATCCGGTCGCAGCAGGCATTGCGCTCTGCAATCAGCTTCAATATGCTGTAACAAGACGCACAAATGCCATGGACTCTGTCGTTTTGTCGATTACGATGTTTAATGCCGGCAATCAGCATAACGTCATTCCGGATGAAGTAACTATCGGCGGAACCATCCGCTCGTTTAATCACGAAATGCAGGAAACTATGATTAAAGAGCTCAACAGGACGCTTGAAGGGCTGGTCAGAACGACTGGTGTATCATTCGATCTCGACTATATGAAGGGCTATCCGCCTGTAGTCAATGATGACAGAATGACAGATATCGTAGTAGAAAGTGCGGACAAAATTTCCACTGTCAACGAAACAATCAGACTTGAACCGGATCTCGGCGGCGAAGATTTCTCTTATTATCTGCAGCGCGTTCCGGGAACATTCTTCTATACCGGCGTTAAAAACTCAAGCTTTAAAGCAGATTTCCCTCATCACCATGCTCATTTTGATATCGATGAAAAAGGAATGGTCAATGCGGTAAGCGTCATGCTTGAATCTGTATTTACCTATTTAGAAAAGGAGTCCCGATAATGGATATAAAACAAATAATTAATGACCACTTTGAATCTATGGTGGAACTTCGCAGATATATGCATCAGCACCCTGAAATCTCTTTTCAGGAAATGAATACGAAAAAATGGATTTACGACCAGATAAAAGATCTCGGCCTCGATATCAGACAGGATGTCGGAGGAAACGGGATCGTTGCAAGGCTTCAGGTAAATGATGAGTTTGAAACGGTCGCACTGCGTGCAGACTTTGATGCGCTGCCGATAAACGATGAAAAAGACGTGCCGTATAAATCAAAAATTCCGGGTGTAATGCATGCATGCGGACACGATGCACATACAGCTATGCTGATTACGATGGCTAAAATTTTGTCAGAACATAAAGATGAGCTGCCGGTCAACGTCGTATTTTTACATCAGCATGCCGAAGAGCTGCTGCCGGGCGGAGCCAAGGCTATGATTGAAGATGGTGCGCTCGACGATGTCGATTATGTATTCGGTACACATGTTTCCACTAAGTTTCCTGTCGGTACTATTAAATATAACTACGATACGATGTACGCGAATGCGGACTCGTTTAAAATTACCGTTAACGGGCTCGGCGGACACGGTGCGACACCTCAGGTGACTCATGATCCAATTGTTGCCTCGGCATCGCTGATTCAGCAAATACAGACGATTGTATCACGTTCTGTAAGCCCTCTTGACTCAGCAGTTGTGACAATCGGCGCATATAATGCCGGCTCAGTGTTCAATGTTATTCCCGGCAAGGCAGAAATTAAAGGAACCTTCAGAACTTACACTGAGGACGTAAGACAAACAGTAGCTAAACGACTGGAACAGATCTGTCTCGGCATCAGCGCAAGTTTTAATGTTAATGCCGATCTCGAAATTATGTACGGCTATCCGTCGATGAAAAACGATCATGCTCTCTTAGACTACGTTACAGGTAATGTCAGGGAAGATGCAGCGTTCGTTTCAGGGGTTGAAGAAGTGGGGCCTGCAATGGGCGGAGAAGACTTCTCCTACTTCATCCAGGAAAAACCCGGCTGTTATTTCTACACCGGTGTCAGAAACAGCGAGAAAAAAGCCGATATCCCTCATCACAATCCTATGTTCGACATTGATGAAGAAGGAATGAAAACAGGGGTTGAAACACTGCTGAAAGCAGTACTGAACTTCGATAAACGTTCAAAATAAAATAAGGCACAAAAAAAGAGCTGAGATAAAATCTCAGCTCTTTTTATTTACAGTTATAACAATTCAAAAATTATTATTTTTGGATTTCAGTTACAACGCCAGATCCTACAGTACGTCCACCTTCACGGATTGAGAAACGAGTACCGTCTTCAATAGCGATTGGTGAAATAAGTTCTACTGTCATTTCAACGTTATCACCAGGCATAACCATTTCAGTTCCTTCTGGTAAGTTACATACGCCAGTTACGTCAGTTGTACGGAAGTAGAACTGCGGGCGGTAGTTAGTGAAGAAAGGAGTGTGACGTCCACCTTCATCTTTTGAAAGAACATAAACTTCAGCTTTGAAGTTTGTGTGTGGTGTGATTGATCCTGGAGCAGCTAAAACCTGTCCACGCTGGATGTCTTCACGTGCAACACCACGTAAAAGAGCACCGATGTTGTCACCAGCTTCAGCGTAGTCAAGAAGCTTACGGAACATTTCTACACCTGTAACAGTTGTTTTCTTAGACTCAGTGATACCGATGATTTCGATTTCTTCACCGACTTTAACTTGTCCACGCTCAACACGTCCTGTAGCAACAGTACCACGGCCAGTGATTGAGAATACGTCCTCAACAGGCATCATGAATGGCTTGTCAGAGTCGCGTTCCGGAGTTGGAATGTACTCATCAACAGCATTCATAAGGTCAAGAATTTTTTGTTCGTACTCTTCGTCGCCTTCAAGAGCTTTAAGAGCTGAACCAGCGATTACTGGAACGTCGTCGCCAGGGAAGTCATATTCAGAAAGTAATTCACGAACTTCCATTTCAACTAATTCAAGTAATTCTTCGTCGTCTACCATGTCAACTTTGTTTAAGAATACAACAAGTGCAGGTACACCTACGTTACGTGAAAGCAGGATGTGCTCACGAGTTTGTGGCATTGGGCCGTCAGCAGCAGATACTACTAAGATACCGCCGTCCATTTGTGCAGCACCAGTGATCATGTTTTTAACATAGTCAGCGTGTCCTGGGCAGTCAACGTGTGCATAGTGGCGTTTTTCAGTTTCGTACTCGATGTGAGACGTGTTAATTGTAATACCACGCTCTTTTTCTTCAGGTGCGTTGTCTACCATGTCGTAGCTTTGTGCTTCTCCGCCACCGTGTTTAGATAATACAGTCGCAATAGCAGCTGTTAAAGTTGTTTTACCGTGGTCAACGTGACCAATAGTACCAATGTTGGCATGCGTTTTCGAACGGTCAAATTTTTCTTTACCCATTGTAAAATACCTCTCCTTATATAGAACATTATTTTTTATATAAAACCCGAGAACGGGGTAAACCCGTCTCGAAGTCTTTCTTACAACACTTATAAAGCATTTATTCTAAAAAATCAAGTATATGAATTAAGCACCTGTATTTTTCTTGATGATTTCTTCAGATACTGATTTAGGAACCTCTTCATAGTGGTCGAATACCATTGAGTAAGTACCGCGACCCTGCGTGTTAGAACGCAGTGATGTTGCGTATCCGAACATTTCAGAAAGTGGAACGAATGCGTTAACGACTTGAGCGTTACCGCGGGCATTCATACCTTCTACACGTCCGCGACGGCTTGTAACGTCACCCATGATATCACCTAAATATTCTTCAGGCATAACGATTTCAACTTTCATCATCGGCTCTAAAAGAACTGGTTTACATACTTTCGCAGCTTCTCTCAGTGCCAGTGATGCAGCGACTTTAAACGCCATTTCAGATGAATCGACATCGTGGTATGAACCATCGTAAAGTTTAGCCTTAACGTCAACTAAAGGATATCCGGCAATTACACCGTTTTCCATAGAATCTTTAAGTCCAGCTTCTACAGATGGAATATATTCACGTGGAACTACCCCTCCGACAATCGCGTTTTCGAACTCGAAACCGCCGCCTTGCTCGTTTGGAGTAAATTCAATGTGAACGTCACCGAACTGACCGCGACCACCAGATTGGCGGGCGAATTTACCTTGTACCTTAGCAGGTGCAGTAAATGTTTCACGGTAAGATACCATTGGCGCACCAACGTTACATTCAACTTTGAATTCACGTTTCATGCGGTCAACAAGTACGTCCAGGTGAAGCTCACCCATACCGCCGATAATAACCTGTCCGGTTTCTTTATCAGTACGGGCTGTGAACGTCGGGTCTTCTTCCTGCAATTTAACAAGTGCAGTCGTTAACTTATCCTGGTCACTCTTAGACTTCGGCTCAACCGATAAGTGAATAACCGGTTCAGGGAATTCCATAGATTCAAGGATTACGTTAAGTTTTTCCTGTGTAAGAGTATCACCAGTACCAGTGTCTTTTAGACCTACTGCAGCAGCGATATCTCCTGAATAAACAGTCGAGATTTCTTCACGTGAGTTAGCGTGCATCTGTAAGATACGGCCGACACGTTCACGTTTGCCTTTAGTAGTATTCTGTACGTAAGAACCAGCATCAAGTGTACCTGAGTACACGCGGAAGAAAGTAAGCTTACCAACGAATGGATCCGTCATTACTTTAAATGCCAATGCTGCAAACGGCTCAGAATCATCCGGTTTTGCAATATACTCTTCTTCTTCATTATCAGCTTTATGACCGACAATCGGTTTAACGTCTAATGGAGATGGAAGGTAATCTACTACCGCGTTAAGCAGTAATTGAACACCTTTATTTTTGAATGCAGTACCGCAAAGTGCAGGGTAGAATTCAACATCACAAGTCGCTTTGCGAATTGCTGCTTTAAGTTCTTCCACAGAAAGTTCTTCTCCGCCGAGGTATTTTTCCATAACGTCTTCATTGACGTCGGCTAAACCTTCGATAAGAGCTTCTCTTGCTTCTGCTGCTTCGTCAGCGTAATCTGCAGGGATTTCAATTTCGTTAATATCAGTTCCCAGGTCGTTACCGTAGCTGTATGCTTTCATTTCTACAAGATCAATGATTCCTGTGAAATTATCTTCAGCACCAATCGGAATTTGGATCGGGTGTGTATTCGCCTGTAAACGGTCTCTGATAGTGCCTACTGAATACTGGAAGTCTGCACCGACTTTGTCCATTTTGTTTACGAATACAAGTCTTGGAACGCCGTATGTTGTCGCCTGACGCCATACTGTTTCAGTTTGTGGCTCAACACCTGATTGTGCATCAAGTACTGTAACCGCACTGTCGAGTACACGTAATGAACGTTCAACTTCAACAGTGAAGTCTACGTGTCCAGGTGTATCGATAATGTTTACACGGTGGTTATCCCACTCAGCTGTTGTCGCAGCAGATGTGATCGTGATTCCACGTTCCTGCTCCTGCTCCATCCAGTCCATCTGTGAAGCACCTTCGTGTGTTTCACCTAGTTTGTGGATACGCCCTGTGTAATAAAGAATACGTTCAGTCGTCGTAGTTTTACCTGCATCGATGTGTGCCATGATACCGATATTACGCGTTCTTTCTAGAGTAAATGGTCTTGCCATGAGTATTCTTTGCTCCTTCCAGGAATGGATTAGATTTAAATACTAAAAGGCAGTGCTTCCTACCAGCGGTAGTGTGCAAATGCTCTGTTAGCTTCAGCCATTTTATGACTTTCTTCGCGTTTCTTAACTGCTCCACCTGTGTTGTTAGCAGCATCAAGAATTTCGTTAGCTAATCTTTCTTCCATTGTCTTTTCCCCACGCAGACGTGCGTAGTTCACAAGCCAACGTAAGCTTAGAGTAGTACGGCGTTCTGGACGAACTTCAACCGGCACTTGGTAGTTTGACCCACCAACACGGCGTGCTTTAACCTCAAGAAGTGGCATAATGTTTTCAATCGCTTCGTCAAAAACCTCCATAGCATCTTTACCAGAACGTTCTTGTACTAGATCAAATGCGTTATAAAGAATTTTTTGCGAAGTTCCTCGTTTACCGTCAATCATCATTTTGTTGATGAGTTTAGTCACAAGCTTAGAGTTGTGAATCGGATCCGGTAATACATCTCTTTTTGGTACTGGACCTTTACGTGGCATAATTATCCTCCTTCCATTTTTTATTTTATCATTTTTTTAATTTGCTTACGCATCTAAAGTGACTGAATATTACTTGTCGCCTTTAGGTTTTTTAGCACCGTAATGTGAACGGCTTTGTCTGCGTCCTTCAACACCTGAAGTATCAAGAGCACCGCGAACTACGTGGTAACGTACCCCCGGTAAGTCTTTAACACGTCCTCCGCGGATAAGTACAACACTGTGTTCTTGCAGGTTGTGACCGATACCAGGGATATACGCGTTCACTTCAATATTATTTGATAATCTGACACGTGCATATTTACGTAAAGCAGAGTTTGGTTTTTTAGGAGTCATAGTACCTACACGTGTACAAACACCGCGTTTTTGTGGCGCAGCGTCAGTAGTAACGCGTTTCTTAAGACTGTTAAACCCTCTGTTCAATGCAGGCGATGCAGATTTTTGTGATTTAGTACTGCGTGACTTTCTGATCAACTGATTAATAGTTGGCATAATCGAATGTCCTCCTCTCGTTTTCTTAATCCACACATCCAGGTGGTTCATTTTCAGGGTATAAAAAATCTGTAAGATGTAAATCTTACACAAAATACACTTTGTCTCCTTTATGACTGGGCACAAAGTCCCCTCACAAAGTAACCTTAACTATAATACCACTGCGGCAGCTTCAGTGTCAAGCTTTCCCGATATAAAAAAACATATCGCTAAGACATAAACAGATTAACACAAATCTCCTTCTATAGCTACAATAAACCGGGGATTTTTGTTGAAGTTTTTTCTTTCGCGGGCAGTTTCATTTTTATAAAAAGCCGCTCCTGTTACGGAGCGGCTACCGCACATGCAGTTGACCCTTCAATGCATGTGCTTCCCTCTTATTTTAGTACCTTCCGAAAAAGTTAATCTTCTAAAAGAACAACTTCTTCTTCCGATACTGCTTTTTCAGCTACATCTATCTCTACATCTTTATACTTGGCCATTCCTGTACCTGCAGGAATCAGTTTACCGATAATAACGTTCTCTTTAAGGCCGAGAAGATCATCGCGTTTCCCTTTAATCGCTGCATCTGTCAGGACACGTGTTGTTTCCTGGAAGCTTGCTGCTGAAAGGAAACTTTCAGTTTCAAGTGAAGCTTTCGTAATACCGAGCAGTACCGGTTTTGCTGTTGCCGGACGTTTTCTCTGTTTGAAGATCTCTTTGTTGGCGTCCGTAAACGTATGAATTTCTACTAAAGCACCTGGTAATAACGAAGTGTCTCCGGCATCGATAATGCGCACTTTTCGCAGCATTTGACGAACCATAACTTCAACGTGCTTATCACCGATTTCTACCCCTTGCATGCGGTATACTTTCTGTACTTCTTTAAGCAGATATTCCTGTGTCGTATTTAAACCGGCTACCTGAAGCAGCTGTTTAGGTTCGATTGAACCTTCATTTAACACTTCACCAGGACCGACTTTATCGCCGACTTCAACCAGCAGGCGTGCTGCCCCTGGCACCATGTAAGTGCGGGTTTCATGCTCACCTTTAACTTTAACTTCCTGCTGACGGTCCTTAACAACTTCAATATCCGTTACTGTACCGTGTATTTCTGAAATCTGTGCCTGCCCTTTCGGGTTACGCGCTTCGAATAGTTCCTGAATACGCGGTAAACCTTGTGTAATATCGCTACCTGCTACCCCGCCTGTGTGGAATGTACGCATTGTAAGCTGTGTACCCGGCTCACCAATTGATTGAGCGGCAATTGTACCAACTGCTTCGCCGACCTCAACTTTTTCACCAGTCGCAAGGTTTTTACCATAGCAGCGTTCGCATACACCATGACGTGTATTACATGTAAATGCTGAACGGATATATACTTCTTCAATGCCGCTGTTCACGATTTCTTTAGCGATATCCGGAGTGATTAACTCGTTGCTGCCGAGAATGACCTCGTCAGTTTCCGGATGTCTTACAGTTTCTTTTACATAACGGCCTTCCAGACGGTCGATAAGCGGCTCGATAAGTTCTGATCCTTCTGTCAGTGCAGAAACACTCAGTCCTTTATCAGTACCGCAATCTTCTTCGCGTACGATAACATCCTGCGCAACATCAACCAGACGGCGTGTCAGGTAACCCGAGTCAGCAGTTTTCAGTGCTGTATCGGCAAGACCTTTACGCGCACCGTGAGTCGAGATAAAGTACTCGAGTACTGTCAGTCCCTCACGGAAACTTGATTTGATTGGAAGCTCGATGATTTCACCTGACGGGTTCGCCATCAGTCCGCGCATACCGGCAAGCTGTGTAAAGTTTGATGCGTTACCGCGGGCACCTGAGTCACTCATCATGAAGATCGGGTTCAGGCGGTGTAATGATGCCATCAGTTTTTCCTGAATAACATCTTTAGCTTTTGTCCAAAGTTCAATAACAGCATTATAACGTTCTTCTTCAGTAATTAAACCGCGGGAGAACTGCTTCTGAACTTTCTCAACTTTTTCTTCAGTATCGTCGATGATGACCTGTTTCTCAGGAAGTACAACGATATCTGCTACCCCTACCGTAATACCGGCTTTAGCGGAGTATTTGAATCCGAGGTCTTTCATCAGATCCAGCATGACAGATGTTTCTGTAATGTGGAACTTGTTGAAGACTTCCGCAATAACCTGTCCAAGATATTTCTTGTCAAATGGATCGACAAGCGGCATTTCCTGAATTTTTTCAACTAAACCTTCTTCGCCTAAATCTTTAGCGTCAATGAAGTATTTGTTTGGTGTTTTGCGTTCTAAGTTTTCGCGTGTCGGTTCGTTAATATACGGGAATGAAGGCGGCATAATCTGATTGAAGATTACTTTGCCGACAGTCGTCATTAATAGTTTACCTTTGTTCTCCGCAGAAACTTTTTCCTCAGATAAGGTTTGTGTATGAAGGCCGATACGCGTATGAAGTGATGTGTAACCGTTCTGGTAAGCCATCACAACTTCATCGATACTCTTGAAGATATGCCCTTCATTTTTCATGTTTTCACGTTCAAGTGTCAAGTAGTAGTTACCAAGAACCATATCCTGGGACGGTGTAACTACCGGCTTGCCGTCTTTAGGGTTAAGGATATTTTGAGCAGCGAGCATCAGCATGCGTGCTTCAGCTTGTGCTTCTTTCGATAATGGAACGTGCACTGCCATCTGGTCACCGTCAAAGTCAGCATTGTATGCTGTTGTAACTAACGGGTGAAGACGGATAGCGCGGCCTTCCACTAATTTCGCTTCGAAAGCCTGAATACCGAGACGGTGAAGTGTCGGTGCACGGTTCAGCAGTACCGGGTGCTCGGAAATAACATCTTCCAGAACATCCCATACTTCATTTTCCATGCGCTCAATCTTGCCTTTGGCATTCTTGATGTTTGTCGCCAAGTCACGTGCTACAAGTTCTTTCATCACGAAAGGCTTGAACAGTTCGAGCGCCATTTCCTTCGGCAGTCCGCACTGATACATTTTCAGACCCGGTCCGACAACGATTACCGAACGTCCTGAATAGTCAACACGTTTACCAAGAAGGTTCTGACGGAAACGTCCCTGTTTACCTTTAAGCATATGAGACAGTGACTTAAGCGGGCGGTTACCCGGTCCTGTAACAGGACGGCCGCGGCGGCCATTATCGATAAGCGCATCTACAGCTTCCTGCAGCATGCGTTTCTCATTCTGGACGATAATTCCCGGTGCTCCTAAATCAAGGAGACGTTTCAGACGGTTGTTACGGTTAATTACGCGACGGTAAAGGTCGTTCATATCACTCGTAGCAAAACGCCCGCCGTCCAGCTGTACCATCGGACGAATTTCCGGAGGAATAATCGGCAGCACATCAAGAATCATCCATGACGGATCATTGCCTGAATGACGGAAAGCTTCAACGACTTCAAGACGTTTGATCGCTCTTGTCAGACGCTGTCCTGTTGCTGTTTCAAGCTCTTTTCTGAGCATTTCAAGTTCCGCGTTTAAGTCCACCTGCTGAAGTAATTCTTTAATCGCTTCAGCACCCATTTTCGCTGTAAATGTATTGCCGAATTTATCGTAATACTCGCGGTATTCACGTTCGCTTAAGAGCTGCTTAGGCTCGAGACCCGTAGGTCCCGGCTTAATTACAGCGTAAGATGCGAAATAGATAATTTCTTCAAGCGAGCGGGGTGACATATCTAAAAGGAGACCCATGCGTGACGGAATTCCTTTAAAGTACCAGATGTGAGTTACAGGAGCTGCAAGCTCGATGTGCCCCATTCTTTCACGTCTTACTTTAGCGCGTGTAACTTCGACTCCGCAGCGGTCACAAACCATCCCTTTATATCTGACACGTTTGTACTTACCGCAGCTGCATTCCCAGTCTTTAGTCGGTCCGAAAATCTTCTCACAGAATAAACCATCGCGTTCCGGTTTTAATGTTCTGTAGTTAATCGTTTCCGGTTTCTTCACTTCACCGAAAGACCATGAACGAATCTTTTCCGGTGACGCTAAACCAATTTTCATATATTTAAATCTATTAACATCTATCAATGAGCTTTCCTCCCTAAAGTTTTCTCGAAGCTCAGCACATTACTCAGTAACATTTTCATTTTCAGCTGAAGCAGTTACCTTGTCCGATTGAGTCGGTTGGCTTTCCATCTCGTCATCTTCTGTATCGCGCAATTCAATTTCTTCGTCGTTTTCATCCATGATACTTACATCGAGACCCAGACTCTGAAGTTCTTTCATCAATACTCTGAATGATTCCGGAACGCCCGGTTTCGGCAGGTTTTCACCTTTAACAATTGCTTCATATGTTTTCACACGTCCGACTGTATCATCGGATTTAACTGTCAGAATTTCCTGTAATGTGTATGCGGCACCGTATGCTTCAAGCGCCCAAACTTCCATCTCACCGAAACGCTGTCCGCCGAACTGCGCTTTACCGCCCAGTGGCTGCTGCGTTACTAATGAGTAAGGTCCGGTACTTCTTGCATGCAGTTTATCGTCAACCATGTGCGCAAGTTTAAGCATGTACATCACACCAACAGAAATACGGTTTTCAAACGGTTCGCCTGTGCGTCCGTCGTAAAGTACCGTCTTACCGTCGCGTGCAAGTCCTGCTTCTTCCATCGTAGTCCATACATCATCTTCGTTCGCTCCGTCAAATACCGGAGATGCCATTCTTAAGCCCATTGCACGCGCCGCCATACCGAGGTGCAGTTCAAGAACCTGACCAATGTTCATACGGGATGGGACACCGAGCGGGTTAAGCATGATATCAATTGGCGTGCCGTCAGGCATATAAGGCATATCTTCTTCAGGTAAAATTTTCGAAATAACACCTTTGTTACCGTGACGTCCGCACATTTTATCTCCTTCAGAAATTTTTCTCTTCTGAACGATATAAACACGAACGAGCTGGTTCACACCAGGTGATAATTCGTCGCCGTCTTCACGGTTGAAGACTTTAACATCAAGCACGATTCCGCCTGCACCGTGAGGTACACGCAGTGAAGTATCTCTGACTTCACGCGCTTTTTCACCGAAGATTGCATGCAGTAAACGTTCTTCTGCAGTTAATTCAGTCACACCTTTAGGCGTTACTTTACCGACGAGAATATCACCGTCGATAACTTCAGCACCGATGTGCACAATTCCGCGATCGTCCAGTTTTTTAAGCGCGCTGTCCGATACGTTTGGAATGTCGCGTGTAATTTCTTCAGGTCCGAGTTTTGTGTCTCTTGATTCAGATTCGTATTCTTCAATATGAATTGAAGTGTATACATCCTGTTTCACAAGACGCTCACTCATAATTACAGCATCCTCATAGTTATAACCATCCCACGTCATAAAGCCGACAACAAGGTTGCGTCCAAGAGCCATTTCACCGTTGTCCATGGAAGGTCCATCGGCAAGTATTTCACCTTTTTCAACGATGTCGCCTTCAGTAATTATCGGTTTCTGGTTATAGCATGTTCCTGCGTTTGAACGCACGAATTTAGACATTCTGTAAATATCTTTTTCTGTTTCTACGTCTTTACCGTTCTTATCTTCGATACGGCGGACGTGAATTTCTTTTGCTTCAACATGTTCAACGCGCCCTCTGTAGCGTGAAACTACAGCAGCACCTGAGTCGCGGGCAGACACGTGTTCCATACCTGTACCGATAAACGGCGATTCAGGATTTAATAATGGAACTGCCTGACGCTGCATGTTCGCACCCATAAGTGCACGGTTAGAGTCATCATTCTCAAGGAATGGAATACAAGCAGTCGCGGCAGATACTACCTGCTTAGGCGATACGTCCATGTAGTCCATACGGTCCCGCTGCATCTGCGTGTTGTTTCCGCGGAAACGGCAGATAACTTCCTCATCGAGGAATGAGCCGTCTTCATCGAGAACAGCATTCGCCTGCGCAACGACATAGCTGTCTTCTTCATCAGCTGTTAAGTAATCGATTTTATTCGTTACTTTATTCGTTTCAGGATCAACTCTTCTGTACGGTGTTTCGATAAATCCGAAATCATTAACGCGTGCATAACTTGACAGCGTGTTAATTAGACCGATGTTCGGCCCCTCCGGAGTTTCAATCGGACACATACGTCCGTAGTGAGAGTAGTGAACGTCACGCACTTCCATGCCGGCGCGTTCACGAGTCAGACCGCCGGGTCCTAAGGCAGACAGACGGCGTTTGTGCGTCAGTTCCGCAAGCGGGTTTGTCTGGTCCATAAATTGTGATAACTGCGAGCTTCCGAAGAACTCTTTAATAGATGCAATTACCGGACGAATGTTAATCAGCTGCTGAGGCGTTACCGTTTCAGTATCTTGAATAGACATTCTTTCACGTACAACACGTTCCATACGGGAAACACCGATACGGAATTGGTTTTGCAGCAATTCACCGACTGAACGCAGACGACGGTTACCGAGATGGTCAATATCATCTGTGAATCCGACACCTTCCAATAAATTAAAGAAATAACTCATTGAAGAAATAATATCTGAAGGCGTGATTGATTTAACTTCCACATCAGGGAAGGCGTTGCCGATTACTGTCGTTGAATGCTCTTCATTGTTGCGTGATTTGACTTTCACCGATTGAATTTCAACAGGCTCGTCTAAGAGACCCTGTTCAAGGTGATAAGTTTTCAGGTTTGCAGTTGTTTCAAGCTGCTCCATAATCGAGTCCAGTGTACGGCGATCGATAGTTGAGCCTGCTTCAGCAATAATTTCACCTGTCTCTGAGTCGACAACCGGTTCTGTAAGCACTTGGTTGAAGAGACGGTTTTGCAGATGAAGTTTTTTATTCATCTTATAACGTCCGACATTTGCAAGGTCGTAACGTTTCGGATCAAAGAATCTCGAATATAATAAATTACGTGCGTTTTCTACTGTTGGCGGTTCGCCTGGACGCAATCTTTCATAGATTTCTAACAGGGCCTGGTCGACTGTTTCTGTCGCATCTTTCTCGAGCGTATTGCGAAGGTATTCGTTATCGCCGAGAAGATTGATGATTTCTTCGTCAGTTGCAAAACCTAACGCACGTAATAATACCGTAATCGGCAATTTGCGCGTGCGGTCAATTCTTACATATACGACATCTTTTGCGTCGATTTCATATTCCAACCATGCGCCACGGTTAGGGATGACTGTTGCTCCGAAGTTCAATTTACCATTTTTGTCGAACTTCTCAGAGAAATATACAGACGGGCTTCTTACTAATTGCGAAACGATTACACGCTCGGCACCATTAATAATAAAAGTCCCTGTATCCGTCATCAATGGGAAATCTCCCATAAATACATCCTGCTCTTTAACTTCGCCGGTTTCTTTGATGACTAAGCGAACTTTCACTCTCAGCGGTGCTGAGTAAGTAGAATCGTGATCTTTCGCTTCTTCCTCGTTATACTTCGGTTCGCCGAGTTTATAATCTACAAATTCCAAAGACATATTCCCAGTAAAATCTTCTACCGGAGAAATATCTTTAAACATTTCGATTAGACCGGTTTCTAAAAACCACTCGTACGATTTCGTCTGAATCTCAATTAAGTTAGGTAATTCTAACTTCTCTTCGATACGCGCATAACTTCTACGTTGTGCATGTCTTCCATACTGAATCAATTGACTCATCGACAGATTCACCCCTAATAATATTTGCGTAAACTATAATGGACATTTAAGAGCCGAACAGTTCAAAAGACAAAAAGAAAACGGAATCGTATTCAACCCCATTTCCTATTAAACTGGACACTTATACAAAATGTTCCATTCAACAGCTGCACAGAAAAGTACATACTTATTGATATTAATTTAACATTCTATAAGAATAACATATACAATTTGTCAAGTCAAATATATAATTTCTTTTTATTTAGTGCTTTTTAAGATGTAATAACCTTTATCTTTTGCTGCAATTTCAACATTTCCAAACAGAGATTTTAAATACTTTTTATAAGAAGGCATGCCCTGTTTTTTCTGTACAACCATATAAAAGCAGCCTTTTTCTTCCAGGCGCCGATAACCGTCATCCAGAATTTCGAGTACCGTATCCTTGCCTGCTCTAAATGGCGGATTCGTAACGTACAGAGATGCATTTAAATCTGAAACGTCATAACTGCTCCGGTTTAGAATCTCGGCATCCACCTTTTCCCGGCGGGTGTTTTCAATAGATAATTGTATTGCATCCTCGTTAACTTCTACCATTACCGGTTTCAGTCCAAGTTCTTTGCCGAGCACCGTACCGACCGGTCCGTAGCCTGCGCCCATGTCAATAAACTTACCGCCGCCTTCAAAATCCGAAAATACAGTTTTAATCAGCACTTCAGTACCATAATCAATCTGATTTTTAGAAAATACACCGCGATCTGTTTTAAAACGGTAGATATGATCGTTGAAACTGAATTTTATTTCGCTGAATTCGTGCGGCGTGTCATCCGTAGTGTAATAGTGAGACACACAATCTCCCCCAGTTGCTGAAAGTAACTAAAAAAGTCCCCGATAAACTTATGTTTACGGGAACTTTTTCTGTCAAAAATTATATAGCTTACTTAACTTCTACGCCAGCGCCAACTTCTTCAAGTTGAGCTTTAAGAGCTTCAGCGTCTTCTTTAGAAAGACCTTCTTTGATGACTTTAGGAGCGCCGTCAACTAACTCTTTAGCGTCTTTAAGACCAAGACCAGTAGCTTCGCGAACTACTTTGATTACTTTAATCTTAGAAGAACCTGCATCTGTAAGTTCTACATCAAATTCAGTTTGTTCTTCAGCAGCAGCAGCTTCTCCGCCACCTGCAGCAGCTACAGGAGCAGCAGCTGTTACGCCGAATTCTTCTTCAATTGCTTTTACTAAGTCGTTTAATTCTAAAACTGACATTTCTTTAATACTTTCAATGATTTGTTCATTGTTAGCCATAATAATATTCCTCCATTTTATAATTGTTTTCAGCGCGCCCGTTATTAAGCTTCGCCGTTTTCCTGTTCTTTCTCTTCACCGATAGCTTTAACTGCATATGCGAAGTTGCGTACTGGCGCTTGTAATACTGATAACAGCATAGAAAGCAATCCGTCTCTTGATGGCAGAGATGCAATTGATTTAACATCTTCGACCGGTACGAAACTACCTTCGATGACACCTGCTTTAATTTCTAAAGCTTCGTGTTTTTTAGCAAATTCGTGGATGATTTTAGCTGGCGCGATAACATCTTCGTTAGAAAATGCGATTGCACTAGGGCCTACTAAGAATTCGTTCAGCTCAGATAAGCCGACAGAATCCGCAGCACGGCGAACCATCGTGTTTTTGTAAACTTTGAATTCAATCCCAGCATCGCGCAATTGCTTACGCAGTTCAGTTACTTCAGATACTGTTAGACCGCGGTAGTCTACTAATACAGTAGATACAGAGTTTTTCAGCTGTTCTGAAATCACTTCAACGTGCTGTTGTTTTTGTTCAATCACGTTTGACATGTAGTTACACCTCCATTATTTTTTCTGGTGCAAATAAAAAAGCACCTTTTACCGGCGGCAAAAAGTGCTTGAATTTATATGAATATCATTCAAGTCATTTTTATTTGCCTCGGCAGGATAGTTATTAAGCTGTTATGTTCAGCTCCTGCTGTCTTAGGTAATTTTTAAATTTACAAGTGTAAATATAACTGATATATCTACACTTGTCAATGATTATTTTAGACAGTTCTTACTACGCTTGGATCAACTGTAATTCCAGGGCCCATCGTGCTTGATACTGTAACTGATTTGAAGTAAACACCTTTAGATGATGACGGTTTAGCTTTTTCCAGTGCATCGTGAATCGCTTTAAAGTTTTCTACCAGCTGTTCTTCGCTGAATGAAACTTTACCGATCCCAACGTGTACAATACCTGCTTTTTCAGCACGGTATTCAACTTTACCAGCTTTGATTTCCTGAACCGCTTTTGTTACGTCCATAGTTACCGTACCAGTTTTAGGGTTCGGCATTAGTCCTTTAGGCCCAAGTACGCGGCCCAGTTTACCAACTTCACCCATCATGTCCGGTGTTGCAACGATAACATCGAAATCGAACCATCCACCATTAATTTTCTGTGCCAATTCTGCTTCGCCAACGTAATCTGCGCCAGCTGCTTCTGCTTCTTTAGCTTTATCGCCTTTAGCAAATACTAATACACGCTGTGACTTACCAGTACCGTGCGGCAGCACTAGTGCGCCACGGATCTGCTGATCATTTTTACGCGTATCAATACCTAGACGGAATGCTACTTCAACTGAAGCGTCAAAGTTGGCAACATGCGTTTCTTTAGCAAGTTTAATTGCTTCTTCAATTGAGAAGACAGAGTTTTGATCAAACTTCTCTAGAGCAGCTTGATACTTTTTACCTCTCTTAGCCATATCTATTCCTCCTTGTGGTTATAGCGGGGTTAATCCTCCCACGACCGTATTAATACTTAATTTATTTTTCGACAGTGAAGCCCATGCTTCGAGCTGTACCTTCAACCATTTTAACCGCTGCGTCTACTGATGCTGCGTTTAAGTCTTCCATTTTCGTTTCAGCGATCTCACGAACCTGATCCGCTGTAACAGTTGCCACCTTGTTTTTGTTAGGTTCGCCAGAACCCTTCTCAGTGTTAGCCGCTTTCTTAAGAAGAACAGCTGCCGGTGGAGTTTTTGTAATAAATGTGAATGAGCGATCTTCAAATACTGAGATCTCAACAGGAATAATAAGACCTGCCTGCTCTTGTGTACGCGCGTTGAATTCTTTACAGAATCCCATGATGTTTACGCCTGCCTGACCTAGGGCCGGACCTACCGGTGGTGCCGGGTTCGCCTTACCTGCAGGAATTTGCAATTTCACAACATTAATAACTTTTTTAGCCACGATGTTGCACCTCCTCATAATCGTGATGTGGTCACAGGATGTTTAGATTTCATCCTCCCACTCTTCATCTGTATACATAAATAAAGATGGCCGCAAATTTGCGACCATGAAAGTATAGCATATATTAGTTACATATTTCAATTAAAAATTTAAAGTTTCTCGATTTGATCGAATTCAACTTCAACAGGCGTTTCGCGTCCAAACATTTCAACGAGGACCGTAAGCTTGTAACGCTCCTCATCAATCGATTCGATTACACCGCTCTGATTGTTAAATGGACCCGCGATAATATTGATTGATTCGCCGACAGCGACTTCAACATCAACAATTTTTTCCGACATACCCATCTGACGCAGGATAAATTTAACTTCATCCGGCAAGAGAGGATTCGGTTTGCTGCCCGCACCCTGCGAGCCGACAAATCCGGTAACACCCGGCGTATTGCGGACGACGTACCAAGATTCATCTGTCATAACCAGTTCGACGAGTACATAGCCCGGAAATGTTTTTTTCATTGCCGTTTTCTTTTTCCCGTCTTTAATCGTTGTTTCCTCTTCTTCAGGGATGACTACGCGGAAAATTAAATCCTGCATATTCATCGATTCAAGGCGCGCCTCTAGGTTTGCCTTTACTTTGTTTTCATAGCCTGAATAGGTATGTACTGCATACCAATGCTTGTCTAGAGACATTTTACCGCTCCTTTAAAATTACATAAGATCAATTAGTGCTGTGATGCCGATATCCAGCACGTAGAAAAATGCCAGAAAAAATACTACAGTAACTACTACTGTCGTTGTATAACGGACTACTTCCTGCCCTGTCGGCCAGCTGACTTTCTTCATCTCGCTAACAACATTTTGGAAGAAGTTTTTATTATTATTCATCAACCGTTCCCCCTGAATTATATAGAACTTTTATGCGTTGTATGCTTATTGCATTTTGGACAGTGTTTTTTCATGACGAGTCTTTCGTTGTGAACCGGCTTATTCAGTGAATAGTTCCGCGAGCCGCAGCTGCTGCATATAAGAGCAATTTTCATCTTAAAATCCTCATTTCAATTCTAATATACTATATCGGTTCAGGGCGTCATTGTCAACAACAGTGTGTAAATCTTCAACTGAGTTGAATTTGATTTTAATCCTGTAAAACGTATTGATGACAGACTCCGGTTCCTTGTTAAATATATCTGCGATATCTTCTATTGTGCAGCCGTCGAGAAATAATTTCAAAGCCCGCTTTTCATAATTCGATAAATTGCCGGCCGCCCCCGCATACTCTGCCTGAGTTTCTTTCAGCATGATATGCGGCAGAGCGTGCTGATGTTCCAGCAGCAGAATTTCGTCAGGATTGAGTTCAACCTGATGCCAGACCTTGAGCCGGTGAATATAATCGTACATCTTCAGCCTGATAGAGCGGAGAACATAATGCTTGTAATGTCCCTTTGCAAAGTCGTATTTCAAACATAAAATCAGTGCGCTGAACACCATTTCCTGAATTAAATCTTCCCGGTCGTGTTCATTCATATCGTACTTGAAAGTCATCCGTCTGATTATCGGACGGAGATGATGGTCGATGTTATCAAAAAAGTGGAATTCGCCAGCTTTTACCTGCAGTGCATAAGCATCTAATAATTTATCTCCGCCGTAAACAGCCGGCTGCTCTTCTTTAATATAAATATACAATGACTTTATGAAATACATCCGCCCGCCTCCTTTTATATTACTTCTAATATATGAGGTTCCGGGCGGCCCTTCAAGCCGTCAATTCTCTCCGCGCCGCAGTTTTTCCATTTTCGCAAGCACTTCGTCGCTGATATCAAGTTTTGTTCTCGGCAGTTTTTCATTTATTGTCTCGATATGGGAACTGATATTTTTACCGGCTTCCGCCAGGTTCATCCACATCTCTCTGGAAGGAATCCGGTAAGCGCCATAGGCAAAAATGGCATTCTGTTCTGTCAGATCACTCGTTACAACACTGATATCGCAGAGGTGGGGGTGATAGTTATCGTACACAAAACGCTCTATATATTCATCCGCCGTTTCCTTCTCTTTCGTATAAATCACCGTGATACCGTAGTAATCGATAACCGCTTCCTGATTTTTCACTTCATAAGCATCAAAAACACAGATAATTTCATAATTCTGAAGCGCTTGATACTCGCTCAGCGCTTTCAATACTTCTTCTCTTGCCAGCTGGAGAGAAATTTTAGATTCTGCAAATAACTCGGAGTTCGCACCAATTAAATTATAGCCGTCAACCACCAGCAGACGCCGTTTTTTGCGCATGATTAATCACGTCCAGGCGGATTCTGCTGACGGTAAACTTCGTACATCAGCAAAGCCGCAGAAACCGAAGCATTCAGGCTCGTAATTTCTCCGGCCATCGGTATCTTAACTGTGAAATCGCATTTTTCCAAAGTTTTTTTACTGATGCCTTCACCTTCGCTGCCGACTACGAGCGCATTGCTGCCGGTCTTCGCATTCATCTCGCGGTAATCAAGCTTCCCGGTGCCGTCGCTGCCGATGACCCAGAAGTTGTTTTCCTTCAGCTTATCGATTGTCTGGTTGATGTTTGTCACCCTGACAACCGGCACATACTCTATTGCCCCGGTCGATGTTTTCGCTACTGTATCCGTCAGCTGCACCGAACGGCGTTTCGGAATAATGACCCCATCAAAACCTGCTGCATCGCAAGTCCTTAAAATTGAACCGAGATTATGAGGATCTTCCAGACCATCAAGAATAATAATATTAGCATTTTTACCTTCAATTTTTTCCAGCAGTTCTTCAAGCGGCATATACTCATGGGCACTGACGAGTGCAACGATACCCTGGTGCCGTTCATCCGTCAGTCCGTCTATTTTATTTTTCGGCACCGCCGAGACGACGACACGCTTTTCTTTCGCCAGGTCCAGAATTTCTTTCAGCTGGCTTTTGTTTACAGTATCCTGCATATAAATCTTATTGATATCGCTGTCCGAACGCAGCAGCTCTTTCACTGCGTGACGTCCTGCTATAACCGAACTGCTCATTGTCCTTCACTCCCGTTTTTAATAATATGAGCCATCAGCTCTGTAATCCGCTGTTCATTCTCCGCCAGTGCGAGATGGCCAATCAGTGCTTCCAGCCCTGAAGCGTTCCGGTATTCTTTAATCGAAGCGTTTTTCGCCCGTGTCGCACTCGATTTATTGCGTGCTTTTCTGGCAATATCCCATTCTTCTTCACTCAGCACTCCCGTCCGTCTCAAAAAGTGCAGTGCATCTGCCTGCGCACGCGCACTGACAAGCTTATTCGCTTCCCGGTGCAGGGCATCGGGTTTTAAATAAGGTTTATTTCTTATTAAATGCTCGCGGATATGCACGGCATAAACTGCATCTCCTAAAAATGCGAGCGACAGCGACGGCACTGCGTCGATCTTAAAATTATCCACGCTTAAACCTCACGCCGTCTTTCGTGTCTTCTAAAACTATGCCTTCAGCTTTTAAACTGTCGCGGATTTCATCCGCCCGTGCAAAATCTTTGTTTTTCCGGGCTGCTTCCCGCTCTTCAATCAGTGTTTCAATTTCTTCGTCCAAAAGCAGTTCTTTTCTGTCGAGACTTACACCGAGAATTTCAGAATATGTTTCGAACACCTTCATAAATTTCTGAAGCACTTCTTTTGATGTCGACGGCTGGCGCAGATATTTGTTCAGTTCGCCCGTCAGTTCGTGCCAGGCCGTAATAGCATTCGCCGTATTGAAATCATCATCCATAAACGCTTCAAACTGCTTAAGGTTATCATCGATTGCAAGGAGCACTTTCTCATCGGCTTCCGTACCGACTGCTTTCTCCGCACGTTCAGCTGCCTGATGATAGCTGTCCTGGATGCGCATCAGACTGTTGCGCGCTGCATCCACAAGCTCGCGGTTATAATTAATCGGATTCCGGTAGTGAACGCTGATCATAAAGTAGCGGAGAACGTTCGGCTCGATTTCTTTAATAATATCGTGCACCAATATAAAATTACCGAGTGATTTCGACATTTTTGTATTATCGATATTGATATAGCCGTTGTGCATCCAGTAGTTTGCGAATGTTTCGTCCGTCATGCACTCACTCTGGGCAATCTCATTTTCATGATGCGGGAAGGTTAAATCCTGTCCGCCCGCGTGAATGTCGATTGTGTCGCCTAGATGCTCACGCGCCATTACGCTGCACTCGATATGCCAGCCCGGACGCCCGTTCCCCCACGGAGATTCCCAGTTGATTTCTCCATCCTTCGCCTCTTTCCATAAAGCGAAATCCAGAGGGTCCTGTTTCTTCTCTCCGGCATCGATGCGCGCACCTACCTTCAAATCATCCACTGACTGCTGGGACAGTTTGCCGTAACCGTCAAATGAACGTGTCTTAAAATACACATCTCCTGCCGATTCATAAGCATGACCTTTATCGATCAGCACTTTAATAAATTCAACTATATCCGGCATATGGTCCATTACCCTCGGGTGCACATCTGCTTTCTTCACATTGAGCGCGCCCGTATCTTCAAAGAACGCTTCGATAAAGCGCTCGGCAATTTCCGGCACAGTTTCTCCCAGTTCTTTCGAAGCTTTAATCAGTTTATCGTCTACATCTGTAAAGTTTGATACGTATTTTACTTCATATCCTTTATATTCCAAATAGCGGCGCACTGTATCAAAAGCAATCGCAGGACGCGCATTGCCGATATGAATATAGTTATACACAGTGGGACCGCAGACATACATGCTCACTTTGCCTTCTTCAAGCGGCTTAAAATCTTCTTTCCTTCTTGTAATTGTATTATATATGCGAACCATCTTTTACCTCATTTCCAACTTCTCTTCTGAAGTTATTAATTTCTTTTTCAAGTTCCAGCAGTTTCTCAAACAACGGATCCGGTAAATCCCGATGGTCAAAATTATTATGTTTTCTGACACGCTGTCCGTGCTGCTTTACAATATGACCTGGGATGCCGACAACTGTCGAGTGGGGCGGCACATTTTTTAAAACTACAGAGTTCGCTCCAACGTTCGATGATTCTCCGACGCGGATATTCCCGAGCACTTTCGCGCCTGCTGCAATCAGGACATTATCGTCGATATCCGGGTGGCGCTTATGATCTTCTTTACCCGTTCCGCCAAGTGTTACCCCCTGGTAAATCGTTACATCATTGCCGATATTGCATGTCTCGCCGATGACTACACCCATACCATGGTCGATAAACAGCCGTCTGCCGATGTTTGCGCCCGGATGAATTTCTGCGCCCGTCACAAAACGGCTCAGCTGCGAAATCACACGTGCCATTACTTTAAAATTCTTTTTATAAAACCAGTGCGCAATCAGATGCGCCCATACCGCGTGAATACCCGCATATGTAAAAAACACTTCTAAACGGTTTTTCGCTGCCGGGTCGAGTGCCAGTACCATGTCCAAATCTTCTTTCACTCTCTGAAACATCTTCGTCCTCCTAAAATCATAAAAATACGCCTCTGCCCGGTAATCGGACAGAGGCGCTTACGCACGGTTCCACTCTGCTTTGTCACTTTTAATATACAATTCGTTCAATATTAAAAGCGCAATTCTGCAAAACGCTTTGTTATCCTTTTCAGCAGACGGATAATCTCTTTGTGTCCAGCGGTTTGCATACTTAACTTTTAACACCTATATCATACGGCACACCGGATGTTATTTCAACAGTCCGGCTTAGATTAAACGCTGAATGCGCTCGAGCACTGCTTCTTTGCCGATTAATGAAATCGAATCCGGCAATTCTGGTCCTTTTGTTTCACCTGTTACTGCCACGCGGATCGGCATAAATAATTTCTTGCCTTTAATGCCTGTCTCTTTTTGGACAGCCTTGATTTCAGCTTTAATTCCTTCAGGTGAAAAGTCCTGAAGTTCTGTGAAATGTTTGTGGAGCGCCGTCATGAGTTCAGGAATATGTTCCTGGTCAAGTACTTCCTGTGCTTCTTCATCAAATTCCACATGATCTTTAAAGAATTGTTCCGACAGTTTTGTAATTTCCGCAGCGTAACTCATCTGCGGCTGATACAGCTGAACGAGCTTGCGCGCCCAATCGAGTTCCGCTTCGTCTGGATTTTCTGATACTCTGTCCGCTTCTTTCAGAAACGGCAGCGCCATTTCAAAAATTTCTTCAGAGTTTTTCTGTTTCATATACTGGTTGTTAATCCACATTAATTTCTGATTATCGAAAAATGCAGATGCTTTCGACAGTCTATTTTCATCGAAGTTCTCAATCAGTTCTTCTTTCGTAAAGATTTCCTCTTCACCTTCAGGCGACCAGCCGAGGAGCGCAATAAAGTTAAACATTGCATCCGGCAGATAGCCTAATTCTTCGTACTGTTCGATAAACTGAATAATTGAAGCATCGCGTTTTGACAGTTTTTTCTTCTCCGCATTAACAATTAAAGCTGTGTGGCCGAATTCCGGCAGCGGCAAATCGAGCAGTTCGTAAACCATCATTTGTTTCGGCGTGTTTGAAATATGGTCGTCTCCGCGGAGCACGTGGGTGATTTCCATTTCGTGGTCATCGATAACAACCGCAAAATTGTAAGTCGGCACTCCGTCTTTTTTAACGATTACCCAGTCGCCGAAACCGTTCGAGTCAAAAGATACATCACCTTTAACCATATCGTTAAACGTATAAGTTTTGTCTTTGGGCACGCGGATACGTATCGCAGGTTCTCTGCCTTCAGCTTTGAACTGCTCTTCCTGTTCTCTTGTTAAGTTCGCATGCTTACCGCCGTACATTGGTGTCTGGCCGTTTTTCAGCTGTTCTTCTCTTTCAGCTTCCAGTTCTTCTGAAGTCATGTAGCAGCGGTAGGCAAGGTTATTATCCAGCAGCTGCTGAATGTACGGCGCGTAAATATCTCCGCGCTCCGACTGGCGGTAAGGGCCGTAGTCTCCGCCGACATCCACACTTTCATCCCATTCAATACCGAGCCACTTCAAGTAGTTAAGCTGAGAGTCTTCACCTTCGGCCACGTGTCTTGATTTGTCAGTATCTTCTATACGGATAACAAAGTCTCCGCCGTGATGGCGTGCGAATAAATAATTAAATAATGCTGCGCGCGCATTTCCTATGTGCAGGAATCCAGTCGGACTCGGTGCATATCTCACTCTTACTTTACTCATTATTTTGCCTCCTGTTTGTTAAGTAAGACTACCGCTTCACTTGCGATGCCTTCTTCTCTGCCTGTAAATCCTAATTTTTCCGATGTTGTCGCTTTAATATTAACATTTGATATATCCGTCTTCAAAAGTGCAGCCACATTTCCGCGTATATCATCAATATATCCTCTTAATTTCGGCCTTTCAGCAATAACCACAGCATCGATATTGCCGATTTCATAACCCTTTTCGTACATCATGGCAACCACTTCACCGAGCAGGACACCAGAATCTGCATCTTTAAATTTTTCATCTGTGTCCGGGAAAAATTTCCCGATATCGCCAAGAGCAAGTGCACCCAGTATTGAATCTGTAATCGTATGCAGCAGCACATCCGCATCAGAGTGCCCTTTTAAACCAAAATCATGGGGGATTTCCATGCCGCCTAAAATCAGCGGACGGGATGCATCAAATGCATGCACATCATAACCGTGACCGATCCTCATCATCTCACTACTTTCCTTTAAGAATCATATGCGCAAGCTGCAAATCTTCGCTTGTCGTTATTTTAATATTATCATAAGTCGATTCGACTAAATAGACTTCTTTACCCAGCGCTTCCACCATCATCGAGTCATCTGTCACTTCAAGCTTATTCTGTCTCGCATGCTCATACGCCTGTTTTAGAAGACTGCAGTCAAATGCCTGCGGAGTATGTACGGCAATCACTTCATCCCGCCTGAGCGTTTCTTTGACTTTACCGTCAACCACACGTTTCAGCGTGTCTTTTGTTTTCACACCGCAGATAGCCGCTCCGGTCTCTTTGACTTTTCTTTTCAGCCTTGAAAGCACATCATTCGTCAGAAACGGCCTCGCACCGTCGTGTACGAAGATGTAATCTGCATTCCGTACATTGACCAGCGCATTGTATATGCTGTCCTGCCGCTCCGCTCCACCCGCGTGAATACCTGAAACTTTATCAGAGTCAGAGAACAGTTCCTTCATAACAGCAGTTTCTTCTCTTCTTACTGCCAGGTGAATCGCCTCGCAGTCCGGGTCTTCTTCAAAATGTCTGACCGTATGTTTAATTACCGGCTCTCCGTTAATTTCAAGCAGTACTTTATTAAATCCGAGGCCCATACGGGTCCCGAGGCCCGCGGCCGGTATAATTACTGTATATTTCATTTATTTTTCTCCAGTTTCGCAAAAACGATTCGTCCCGAATTCGTCTGCAGCACACTCGTCACGATGACGGATACCATTTGATTAATTAAATTCTCTCCATGTTCCACAACGACCATCGTACCGTCTTCAAGATATCCGACACCCTGATTTTCTTCTTTTCCGGTTTTAGATACAAACAGTTCGAAAACATCACCCTGCACAACGACAGTTTTAATTGCGCCGCTCAGTTCATTGACATTAAGAACAGGGATGTCGTGCAGCTGGCATATTTTATTTAAGTTGTAATCCGTCGTTAAAATTGCACCTTTTTCTTTTTTCGCAATATCAATCAGCTGCTGATCGACATCGAGTTTATCATAAGACACCGGCTCAATGCGGACATTCCGGCTCTTCTCCTGCAGGGCATTAAGCATATCCAGTCCCCGCTGGCCTTTTTCCCGCTTAACAGGATCTGTCGCGTCCGCAATCAGCTGCAGCTCATCCAGCACAAATTGCGGGATGATAATCTCGCCTTCCAGAAAACCCGTTTCCACAACATCAATAATCCGTCCGTCTATAATGACACTCGTGTCGATAAACTTCTTCAGCGCTGCATGATTGCCTTCAGCTTTTGACTTGCCCGAAGATTTCGGAAAGAAGTCCAGCACTTCGCTGAATTTTCGGAGCCCGATCATAAATCCTAAATATCCGAGTACTACTGCAAAAATAATCGGTACGATTTCACCTATCAATGGAATATCCAGTGTATTGATTAAAAGAGAGATTAAGACAGCGATTACGAGTCCCAGCATCATTCCAAGCGTGGCAAAAACGATTTCAACCAGACTTCTTGAGAGCAGATAGCCTTCACTTTTTTTCAAAAAATTTTGTGCGTGCGACAGCGTCCAGCCAAATAATAAGAAAAATAACAAAACACCGAGCGTGCCGCTGATCAGTATGTTATTAAATATCCTCGGCATTTCGAACGGCAGAAGCATCTGCAGTTCCGGAAACAGCCATACACCTAATGAAATACCGATCAGTATATAAACAACATACAGTAAGTATTTGAGCATATTATCCCTCCTTTTTAATCTTTGTGCTGTGCATGTTTAATTGCCTGTTTTAATGTTTTAACTCCGATTGCTTCAATTCCTTCGGGGACATTCACCCCGCTTAAATTAGATGCGGGTACAATCGCGCGTTTGAAGCCGAGCTTGGCTGCTTCCTGCAGGCGCTGTTCTATCTTGGTAACCCGTCTTATTTCGCCGGTTAGTCCCACTTCCCCGATGAAACAGTCGTCCCCGCGCACCGCTATATTCTGGAAGCTCGATGCGATACTGATAATAACGCTTAAATCTACTGCAGGCTCATCGAGTTTCACTCCGCCCGCTACTTTAATATAAGCGTCATGCTGCTGCATCAGCAGCCCTTCCGATTTTTCAAGCACTGCCATTAAGAGCGACAGCCGGTTTGTATCTACACCGGTCGCCATGCGTCTCGGATTATGGAAGTGTGTCGGCGTGACCAGAGACTGCACTTCAACAAGCATTGCCCGCGTCCCTTCCATCGTTGCAACGATTGCCGACCCCGGAGCATTTTTGGAACGTTCTTCCAGAAAGATTTCCGATGGATTCAGCACTTCTTCCAGACCTTTTGCTTTCATTTCGAATATACCCATTTCGTTCGTCGAACCGAAACGGTTTTTAACAGCGCGCAGTATACGGTATGTGTGGTGCTGATCTCCTTCGAAATAAAGCACAGTATCTACCATGTGCTCAAGCAGTCTCGGCCCGGCAATCTGACCGTCTTTTGTTACATGTCCGACGATAAAGGTCGCAATGTTATTGCCTTTTGCAATGTTCATAATCGACTGCGTGCTTTCTCTTACCTGGGCAACACTGCCCGGTGCGCTCGTTACATCCGGATGGAACACGGTCTGAATCGAGTCTATAATCAGAAAGTCAGGTTTTAACCTTTTAATTTCTTCATGAATATATAATAAGTTCGTTTCGCAAAAAACGGTCAAATCCGATGATGTCTCCGTAATACGGTCTGCCCGCATTTTAATCTGTTCAAGTGATTCCTCTCCGGAAACATAAAGCACATTATGATTTTCAGCTAAAATCAATGCCGTCTGCAGTAAAATTGTAGATTTCCCAATCCCGGGGTCACCGCCGATTAAAATGAGGGAGCCGTTTACGATACCGCCGCCGAGCACACGGTCGAATTCTCCGGAGCGCGTTGTCGTCCTCGGTGTATCCTGTTTTTTTATCGTTGTTAATTTAGTCGCGCGGGAACGGTCTTCAGAGGGCGTCTTCCCCAGCGTGCCGCGGCCCGGCGCAGATTCTTTATGCACTATTTTTTCTTCAAGCTGGTTCCATGCTCCGCAGTTCGGGCATTTACCCATCCACTTCGGCGTCTCATAGCCGCAGGCCATACATTCAAATGATACTTTTGCTTTTGCCATTCGTGTATATTCTCCCCCAATTATATTTACGTATTACTATTGTATTATTTATTTCAGCTTATTTAAAGACAGAAGCCTGTGAGATTAATGATATTGCAGAATATTGTTCGTTCCTTCACAAAATGTTTTCAGACTATTCCATCAGTACAGTTGCAAAACACTTTCAGCTTCTTTAAGATATGTTCATATTCTTAAAAAGAAAAGGAGATTCTATGCAGTCATTTAATGATTTTTCCAAAAACGCCGGGTCGTACAAGACTTTGCCGCTGATTGAAAGTTTTTACACCGACGTACTCACACCGATTCATATGTTCAATGCCTTAAAAGACGACGCGCTGTATATTTTAGAAAGTCAGGACCCTGCATCAGAATGGTCGAATTATTCATTTATCGGCCTGGATCCTTTTATCGATATAAGTGAAGCGGAGAACGGTTTTCTTATGACCGACCTCGACACAGATAAAACGTTTACCTTCACCACTTTGCAGGAAGCACTTGATTATGCCGGAAATTATGTCGATGCATATACTGACAGCATTGACCTGCCGTTTAAAGGTGGCGCTGTCGGCTACATCAATTACGAGGCCGTGCAGGATCTCGCCGGCATTGAGCCGCGGAGTGTCGGCCGGCACGGTAATTATCAATTCGTTTTCACACGGACGCTGATTGCCTACGATCACCGCAAACAGCAGACTTCCATCATTTCATTTGAAAATCCCGAACGCTTTGAAAGTGTTAAAGATACATATAACACTTTGAAAACACGTATCCATTCATTAAAAAAACAGCTGCAAAATAATATTCAGCTCGAGGATTTAATGCTCTCAAGAAGACAGGCGGAAAATCCGCAACTGACTTTTACAAGCAATTATCAGGAAGCTGATTTCAAAAGCGATGTCGATGTGATAAAAAATTATATCTGCCGCGGCGAAATAGATCAGGCCGTACTTTCCCAGCGCTTTGATACAGTGACGCAATGTTCGGGATTTGAGCTGTACCGGATTTTAAGAAACATCAATCCGTCGCCCTACATGTTTTATTTAAATTTCTCTAACGCAGAGCTGATCGGCAGTTCTCCCGAACGCCAGCTGCAGGTTAAAGACAAGATACTTGAAATTCATCCGATTGCCGGCACGAGAAGACGCGGTGCGACGCCGCAGGAAGACGAAGCAATCGCACAGGAACTGCTCTCTGATGAAAAAGAAATTGCCGAACATAAAATGCTCGTCGAATTAGCTTTGGATGAGTTTCGTAAAGTGTCAGTGAAGGACAGCGTTGAAGTCAGCCGCTATATGACAATCGGCCGCTTCTCCGAAGTGATGCATATTATCAGCGTTGTTAATGGAACCCTCCGAAACGATGTCTCACCGATTGAAGCTTTCTTCAATTCATTTCCGGCAGGCACGCTGACCGGTGCGCCGAAAACACGCGCCATGGAAATCATCCGCGAGCTCGAACCCGACAGCCGGGGTTTGTACGGCGGATGTATTCTGTATTACGGTTTCGACGGCAATATGGATTCATGCATTACGATACGGACAATGATTTTGGAAGACAATATAGTCAGCGTCCAGGCCGGCGCCGGTGTTGTTGCCGATTCCACTCCGGAAGGCGAATACCAGGAAACTGTCAACAAGGCGAGTGCGCTGTTCAACGCGATTAATCTTGCAGAAGAAGTTTTCCATTCTTAATTTATGTAAGTAAAACCCCAATCCTCAATTTCTTGAGCGATTGGGGTTTCTTTTATGGTTGTTCGACTGTATCAGCCGCTCTGTCTTTAGTCTCTACGGTAAATTCATCATTTTTATAATCTACTGTAACCAGCTTGTTTTCAAAGCTTTCACCGCTAAGCAGCGATTCACTGAGCGTATCCTCAATATTCTTCTGAATACTTCTCGCAAGCGGGCGCGCTCCGTATTCCGGATCGTAGCCTTCTTCTGCGATGCGTTCAGTCGCTTTTTCTGTCACTTCAATGTGAATGTTCTGATCGGACAGACGTTCGCGCAGCTGGTCAATCATCAGACTGACAATTTCTTTAAGATGCTCTTTCTCCAGTTTATGGAACACGATGATGTCGTCTACCCTATTAATAAATTCAGGTCTGAAAGTATTCTTAAGCTCTTTCATCATTGTGCTGCGTACATTTTCGTAACTTTCTGCAGCAGCTCCGCCGAAACCGACGAATCTCTGATCCTGAAGTTCACGTGCACCCACGTTTGATGTCATTACGATAATCGTGTTGCGGAAGTCGACTGTTCGGCCGTTGGAATCTGTCAGGCGGCCGTCATCCAGTACCTGAAGCAGCATATTGAAAACGTCAGGGTGCGCTTTTTCTATCTCGTCAAACAGTACAAGAGAGTATGGCTTTCTTCTCACTTTCTCCGTCAGCTGACCGCCGTCATCATAGCCGACATAACCCGGAGGTGAACCGACAAGCCGGGAGACTGAGTGTTTCTCCATATACTCACTCATGTCTACCCGGATCATTGCATCTTCCTCGCCGAACATCGTTTCGCTGAGCGCTCTGGCAAGTTCTGTCTTCCCGACACCTGTCGGTCCGAGGAAGATAAAGCTGCCGATAGGACGTTTAGGATTTTTAAGTCCTGCCCGCGCCCGTCTGACTGCTTTTGAAATAGATGTGACTGCATCGTTCTGACCGATGACACGTTCGTGTAAAATCGATTCAAGATTTAACAGTCTGTCCGATTCATCTTCTGCTATTTTAGCAAGCGGAATACCTGTAATACCTGCAACGACAAGTTCAATATCCGCCGGTGTTACCGACTGAGACGAGTCACCCTGCTCTTTTTTCCAGTTTTCCTCGCATTCTTTCACCTGGCGTTCGATTTTCGTCTGCTGATCGCGGTAATTCGCCGCCGCTTCAAATTCCTGGCTCTGCACTGCCGCATCTTTTTCTTTTTTCACAGTTTCAAGCTCTGTTTCGAGATCCTTTAAGTCGGGCGGCGCCGCATAGCTTCTTAATCTGACTTTGGAAGAAGCTTCATCGATTAAATCGATGGCTTTATCCGGCAGGAAGCGGTCCTGAATGTAACGGTCACTCATGCGTACTGCCGCTTCAAGCGCTTCATCTGTAATTGTCAGACGGTGGTGCGCTTCATATCGGTCGCGCAATCCTTTCAGAATAAGCACTGCATCGTCAGCATTCGGTTCATCAACCATTACAGGCTGGAAACGGCGTTCGAGCGCTGCATCTTTTTCAATGTGCTTGCGGAACTCATCGAGAGTTGTCGCACCGATACACTGCAGTTCACCGCGGGCCAGTGCTGGTTTCAGAATGTTTGAGGCGTCAATCGCACCTTCTGCACCGCCGGCGCCGATCAGTGTGTGCAACTCATCAATAAAGAGCACGACGTTACCCGCTTTATGAATTTCATCCATTACTTTTTTCATACGTTCTTCAAATTCACCGCGGTATTTAGTTCCCGCAACAACTGTACCCATATCAAGTGACATCACTCGTTTGCCTTTTAAGTTCTCAGGGATTTCATTGTTGATAATAGCCTGAGCCAGTCCTTCTGCAATCGCAGTTTTACCTACGCCGGGCTCACCGATTAAGACCGGGTTGTTTTTCGTTCTGCGGCTCAGTATTTCCACTACACGCGTAATTTCGTCCGCACGGCCGATAACCGGGTCGAGACGCTCTTCTCTCGCAATCTGCGTTAAATCACGGGCCAGCGAATCGAGCGTCGGCGTGTTCGTATCTTTTTCGACGCTGCTGTGCGACTGGAATGATTCGGGATTGCCGAGCATTTTAATAACAGCTGCCCGCGCTTTTGTAATGTTTAAATCCAGATTTGCCAGTACGCGTGCTGCAACACCCTCGCTTTCACGAATTAAACCGAGCAGCAGGTGTTCTGTACCGACAAAATTATGATGCAGTTTGCGGGCTTCATCCATAGACAGCTCGATAACCTTTTTAGCACGCGGTGTATAGTGTATCGAAGACGCTTTTTCTGTCCCCGTATTAATCAAATTATGAACTTCTTCATTAACCCGCTGTTCATCAATATTAAATGAGGCAAGAACTTTCGCTGCGATGCCTTCCCGTTCTTTGACCAGGCCGAGCAGCAGATGCTCCGTACCGATATTAGAATTTTTTAAGGTGATTGCTTCTTCCTGTGCATACGCCAGTACTTTCTGGGCACGCTCTGTTAGTTTACCAAACAGCATGTTTATTTCCCTCCTAGTAATTCACGCATTAAGGCTGCCCGCGCACTTTCCGCGGCAATACCAGGTGAATCGTATTCTTCTGTATTTACACGTTCTTTCACAAAGGCCGGCTGTATAAGCTGAAACCATTCTTGAAAATTAAAATTTTCAAGTTCAATATACGATAGATCAAGACCGAGTTTCACATTGCTTAAATGCATCGACGCTTCTTTTAAAGACAGCTTGTAAGCATGCTGCAGAATGCCGAGTGAACGGTTAACTGCATCCAGTGTATCAAGTGTCATTAAATGCTGTCTTGCCATACGTTCTTCTTCGATTAAGCGATTCTTCAGCTCACTCAAATTATTAATAATGACTCTTTCTTCGAAGCCGAGTGTTACCTGATTAGAAAGCTGGTAGACGGAACCCAGCGGTTCTGAGCCTTCCCCGTATATACCACGCAGGGTAAATCCGAAACGTGTCAGGTTATTATGAAAACGCTGAATTTTATTCGTCGCCGCGAGCGCCGGCAGATGCAGCATAACAGACGCTCTCATGCCGGTACCGATATTGGTCGGACACGCTGTTAAATAACCGTACTGTTCATCAAATGCATATTCTATCTTTTCTTCCAATGTATCATCAACTGCTCCCGCTTTATCATAAAGCGCCTCGAGAGTAGTATTTGTACCCAGCGCCTGTATGCGGATGTGATCTTCCTCGCCGAGCATAATCGAAATATCTTCATCACCGTTAATAAATACACGAGTACCGCGTTTCGCAAAATTGGGGCTGATTAAATGTTTCTCAACAAGCAGCGCTCTGTCTTGCACAGACAAACCGTCGAGAGAGGCCAGGCTGTAACCGGGCAACATTTTTGACACCAGTCCTCCGAGTGCTTCGAGATCTTCATCATCTTCCAGCATATGGGTGAACGGTACGCCTTTAATATTGCGGGCGAGACGGATTCTGGATGACATTTCTATTTCTGTATTTACCGCATCACGAATCCACGTACTTGTATGTCTATTCATGCGCCCCACCATCCTTCAGTTCCTGTATCTGATCGCGGATGACCGCTGCTTCTTCAAAAGCCTGTGTTTTCACTTTTTCCTGCAGTGTTCTTTCAAGCGTTTCGATATCGCGTTTCAACTTTAAAGTATCGTGCGCCTGCGACGGTATTTTCCCGATATGACGCTGCTGGTTGAGCTGTACACGTGTAACGATTTCCGGCACATAGCGTTCGAAATACTCGTAGCAGTGGCTGCATCCGAATAAACCGTTCTTCACAATATTTTGCAGCGTCGCACCGCAGGTCGGACAGGCATGCTCTTCTGTGTCTGTCTGATCACGCTTTGAATTACCGGCAAGCATTTTTAACAGCGTTTGAATATCAAACGGATTATCCGTCTGGTTATAATTTATATCCATCGATTGATTGGCGCATTGTTCACACAAATACTGCTCCTGGTGAGTGAGCCCCGAACCTTTCGAAATATGAATTGCCGCTTCACGCTCGTTGCATATTTCACATTTCATATCATCACTCCTTAGCATAGAGTATAGCTGTAATTATACGGCGTAAAATTTTTGCTCTTAAAATATCTCTGTAAGGCAGCTCAAGCGATAAAATTTCGCGTTTCATTACTGCATCTATAATTTGCGCTTCTCTGTAAGTAATCACTTCGTTTTCATACATAGACTGAACCAGATGTTCTGCATTTAACTGAGAAATGTTTTCCCCGATTAAATTCTGAAGATGTGCAAGGTACTCAGTTTCAGAATGCACCTCCACCTTGGTGATTCTTATGTAGCCGCCCCCGCCGCGTTTACTTTCCACTACATATCCGTGTTCGTTTGTAAAACGGGTTTTTATGACATAGTTTAACTGCGAGGGTACACAATCAAATTTTTCAGCGATGTGCGCGCGTTTAATCTCAACGGCTTCATTGCCAGACTGTTCAATCATATCTTTTAAATACTGCTCAATAATATCCGACATGTTACGCATATCATCACTCCTTCTGACCAACTTTGACTAAAGTATACAGGCTGTGCGTTTTTTTGGCAAATCTCTTGTTTATATTTTTAGAAATACCTTTCTTTCTGCAAACGTTTGCATTATAATAATTCGGTATCGCGTTTACGCGGCATTTACTTTATAATAAAATAGAAACATATACATAGAGTAAAATTTCATCTATCAATTTTTTGGAGGCTTTCATTATGAGTATTGTAATGGGAATAGTCGGTATACTATTCACCATCTTCCTGGCCTGGATTGCAAGTAGCAACCGCAAACTTGCGTTTAAGCACTGGAAAAACATTTTAGTATTACTTGTGCTGCAACTGCTTGCTGCATTCTTATTCTTGAGCACTACAGGCGGGCAGACGTTTATTCTGTGGCTGGCAAACGCGTTCGATAAATTACTGGGCTTCGCAAGAGAAGGCGGATTATTTGTTTTTGGCGACTTAATGACCAACAGCGAGGGCGAAGCGGTAGATGTATTCTTATTTAACGTTTTAGTGCCTATCATCTTCATTTCTGCGATTATTGGTATTTTATCATTTACGAGAGTTCTGCCCTTCGTTATTAAAGGTATCGGTTTCCTTTTGACAAAAATTACAGGTATGCCTTACATAGAGTCGTACAATGGTGCAGCATCAATGATGCTTGGCCAGTCGGAAGTTTTTGTTTCTCTTAAAAACCAGCTGCCTAAAATGACGACACAGCGTCTGTATACACTGTCGGCACAGGCAATGAGTTCAATCTCACTGTCAATCGTCGGCGCATTCTTTACAATGCTTGATCCGCAATACGTTATTATTGCTATTGTACTGAATCTGTTCGGAGTTTACATCATCGTGCATATCATCAACCCTTACGAAGAAGAAGTCGTTGACGGCGATGTTGAAATTTCAACAAACCCGGAAAAAGGAAAATCTTTCTTCCAGGTTCTTGGAGACTATATCATCGACGGCGGAAAAATTGTTCTTGTCGTAGGTGCAATGCTTATCGGGTTTATCGCCCTGATTGGTCTGTTAAACAATCTGTTCCTGTTAATTCCGGGTTCTAACTTATCATTCCAGGACATTCTCGGCTATATCTTCATGCCGATAGCATTCATGATGGGTATTCCATGGGCGGAAGCTCAGACTGCCGGTTCACTGATGGCGACAAAACTTATTACAAATGAATTCGTAGCTATTCTGGAATTCGTTCCGCTGGCAGAAACATTATCCGAGAAAACACAGGCAATGCTTTCAGTATTCCTGATATCATTCGCTAACTTCGGAAGTATCGGTATTATTGCCGGTTCTGTAAAAGGTCTTCACAACGAAAGCGGAGACAAAGTGGCGAAATTCGGTCTTAAACTAGTTTACGGTGCAACTCTTGTATCAATCCTGAGTTCTGTAATGATCGGATTCTTCTACTAAAATTTTAAATTATTAATAAAAAAACTCCGGAGGACAAATCCTCCGGAGTTTTTTTCTATCCTAAAGCGACATCCAGCACCATCATAATC
>X87_Garden_Dormouse__coassemble_12_pt1 | contig 63985 bp, 66 predicted proteins | sample X87_Garden_Dormouse__metabat2_low_PE_003 | metagenome-assembled genome bin X87_Garden_Dormouse | reverse complement strand
ACGGTGGCACGAAGACACCCTTTGCGCGCCGCCGAGAACCCACGGTGGCACGAAGACACTCTTTGCGCGCCGCCGAGAACCCACGGTGGCACGCACACCATAAAAAAGCACGCACCGGCAAGTCCGGTGCGTGCTCCTCTATATATTTCGCGGATTAATAATAGATTTAAAGTTAAAGACTGCGTTGAGTATAATGGCTGTCATACTGCCCATCACAATTCCGCTTGATGTAATGACTGAAAGGTTGTCAGGCAGGACAGCGAAGAGGTCGGGTACGACGGTCACAGCAAGTCCCATACCAAGAGAGATTGCCACAATCACCATATTTTCCTGTTTGTTTAAATCAACGTGTGACAGCATTTTAATTCCTGCACTGATTACCATGCCGAACATGGCGAGCATAGCACCGCCGAGAACAGGCCCCGGTATTGCCAGCGTTGCTGCACCGATTTTTGGAGCAAGTCCTAGAATAATCAGCATGGCGCCGGCAATATAAATAATTTTATTTCTGCGGACACCTGATATTTGAATCAGACCGACGTTTTGAGAAAACGTCGTATAAGGGAAAGCATTGACGAGACCGCCTAAAATAATTGCCATTCCTTCTGCGCGGTAGCCGCGTTTTAAATCATCGCCTTTAATTTTCTTCTCAGTAATATCTCCAAGTGCAAAATACACACCCGTCGATTCAACAAGGCTGACTAAAGCAACCAGTGTCATAGTTAAAATCGGCAGCAGATGGAATTCCGGAGTGCCGAAGTAAAACACTTGCGGTAAATGCAGCCATGATGCTTCAAGCACCGGTGTGAAATCAACACGCCCGAAAAAGGCGCCGATTACTGTTCCGATAATAATTCCTGTTAATATGGCGATTGAACCAAAGAAACCTTTAGCAAATTTTAAAATGATCAAAATAATAATTAAAGTCGAAAAGCCTAAAAATAAATTGACAGCCGAACCAAAGTCTTCAGCCCCCTGGCCGCCGGCGAGGTCATTTATCGCTACCGGTATAAGTGTCAGTCCGATAGTCGTCACCACACTGCCGGTCACAACCGGTGGGAAAAACCGTATCAATTTACTGAAAAAAGAAGCAATCAGCACTACGATTAAACCCGATACTAAAATAGCACCGTAAACGGACTGAATGCTGTAGGTGTTGGCGATGTTAATAATTGGTCCAACGGCGGTAAACGTACATCCGAGTACGACGGGTAAACCGATGCCGGAGAACTTATTCTTCCAAACCTGAAGAATTGTTGCCACCCCGCACATCATAATATCGATGGAAATTAAGTAGGTCAGCTGGGCAGGCGTTAAACCGATGGCGTTGCCGACAATCAGCGGAACGATAACTGCGCCGGCATACATGGCAAGTACATGCTGCAGACCGAGTGAAAAGTCTTTGACATTTGATTTCTCGGCCATTACTCACTGTCTCCGGCAAATGTTACAGTATGATTTGATAAAGACTCGATGCGCGCGAGAGATTCCACACGGTAGTTTTTCTCTTTAAGAATTGCCGCTCCGCTTTGGAATGATTTTTCAATCACGATGCCGATGCCTGAAACATTAGCCTTCGCCTGTTCAACGATATTAATTAAAGCACCGGCTGCTTCGCCGTTGGCTAAAAAGTCATCGATAATTAAAATGTTATCTCCCGGCTGAATGAATTGATTGGATACACTAATCATATTTGTTTCCTGTTTCGTATAAGAAAAGACTTGTGCAGATAATAAATCATCAGTAAAAGTCAGCGATTTTCTTTTTCTTGCGAATACCGCAGGAACATTGAAGTTCAAAGCTGTCATTACTGCAGGCGCGATACCTGAAGATTCCAAGGTAAGTACTTTTGTAATTTCTGTATCTTTAAATCTGCTGTGGAATTCTTTGCCGATTTCCACCATTAGTTCAGGATCAATCTGATGATTTAAAAATTTATCTACCTTTAATACGTTATCCGAAAGTACGACACCTTCTGATAAAATTTTGTTTTTTAACAAGTCCATTCCAAAAGCTCCTTTAAGTATGTAAGTTAATGAATGTATTTATATTAACAGAAATAACGAACTTATCAACAATAAATTTTAATAAAGTTCATATTTAGTTTAATATATTGTGTAAAAATATAATAATATTCGGTTATTGATATTATTAGGATGAATTTAAGCCGCCATGTATAATAAATTTATCGTGTCGTAAGGAGCTGAATTGTGTCTTTGGATAATATGGAAATAACAAAAGAAACTTTAATCAGGACGAGAGTTCAGGAAATGATTTTGCAGGGAGAACTCGGACCCGGTGATAAACTGCCGAGTGAAAATGAGCTGGCTGAAGAATACCGGGCGAAGCGGATCGATGCGCGAAATGCGCTGGTGCAGCTGGAGAAAATGGGTATTGTTTACGGCAGACAAGGCGTGGGGCGTTTCGTTAATGAACCTTTGCCGACGATTGAATTTGCTGTTACAGGCACGACGAGCTTTTCAGAAAAAATGCAGGAGCAGAATATCCCGTACGAAAGCCGGATTATTTACGCCGATTACGCCTCTGAAAAAGAACAGGAATATTACAGTAAGTCACTCGGAACAGCGGATCACGTAAAAATATTTAAAGTGGCGCGTCTTAGAATTGTCAATGAAGTTCCCTGTGCGATTCACAGCTCTTACATAAGGGAAGACCTGTTTCCGGATATATACAGCGATAAAGATAGTCTGCAGTCCGTTTACACCTATTTTAAAACTTCAGGACACGAGCAGTTAAGCAGTAAAGATCGCATTATCTCTACTCAATTTCCGACACTGGAAGAGATGAAGATTTTAAACTGCAGTGAACTCGTTCCTTTGCTGGTCTTTGAAACAGATACCTATGATAAGCAGACGGGTGATTGTCTGGAGCGGGTAAAAATATTATACAGAAGCGATTTGTTTAAACATCAGCTGTCAGATGAGAGCTGAGACCGGAACTCAAGAGTTCCGGTCTTTTTTTATGCAGTCATCCTGAATTAACAATTATCAATCCAACGTTTACATTCCTTTACCAATACTTAAAGTCCACCTGCTTGGCAACAAGTTAGGATTAATTCATAAGGAGGTTGTGACATGGACAGAAAATTATGGACACGTATTTTTTCCAAGTACGGCAGAACAGAGGCGATCGATTTCTATAACAATTTTAAAGAAGCATTGGACTTCGAAATCATCAGTGAGCCGAGTGAAGGTCTGGTTATGATGAAGACGAGAGAACATGCGAAAAATTCTTTATTTTATATGGGTGAAGTGCTGATTACTGAAACAAAAATCAGACATGGCTCAACTGTAGGCACGGGTCTCGTGAAAGGTTCGGATAACGAATTGTCGGAGGCTATGGCTTTTATCGATTTAAGTTTTAAACTGGACAAATTTACAGCGGAGTTAAATGACATTTTAAAATCGCTTAAAAATATTGAAGCAAATGATATTGCAGAAAAAACAGAGAAAATTTTGCAAACTAAAGTCAGCTTCGAAATGATGAACGACTAGGAGGATAACGGTGAATACAATTGTACATACAACACAGCAGATCTACCGTCAGCTGATCAATGCGGCAAGCCGGCCGGGGCATGTTGAAATAATAACTGAAGATGTTAAGAATTATACGGGTTTCAGCAATGCGGCACTGCTGACTGCTATGACCTTATTCGATAATGAAATCTCATTTTATTCAGCAGATAAAACGATGCGGCAAGAATTAAAAGTATTAACCGGCGGTCTTCCGAATAAAGATTATTCGTCAGCAGATTTTTTAGTGACTAAAGAAGCAGATTTAAAAGCGGAGTATTTTAAGGAAGTGATGACGGGTGTGTTAATTTCTCCTGAAAAGTCAGCAACGCTGCTAATCGATATAGAAAGTATCGGCAAAGGGCAGGCTTATCGCCTCAGCGGTCCCGGTATTAAAGAGTCAACAGATATTCAATTATCTTTCCCGAGCAGCTGGTTTGCACTCAGAAATGAAGTCTGCAAAGAGTTTCCGCTCGGCATCGATTTAATACTGACCGATAAAGAAAATAATACGGTGGTCATTCCGAGAACGACAAAAGTGGAGGTGCTTTAAATGGGTTACGTTGCGGTTAAAGGCGGCGCACATGCTATCAATAACTCGGTGATTTTATATAAAAACAGACGGCTTGAAGATGGAGCCGACATCGATGTTGAAAATATTAAAACAAATATGCGCCAGCTGATCAACCAGGTCATGAGCGAAGCGAGTTTTTATGACCGTGATATAGCGGCACTCGCAATCAAGCAGGCGGAAGGAAATATGGAAGAAGCAGTGTTCCTGATGCGTGCGCATCGTTCGACCTTACCGAGATTATATTATTCAACGGTAACGGACACGAGAGAAATGTTCGTTGAACGCCGCGTGTCTGCGAGCTTTAAAGACATACCGGGCGGACAGATCCTCGGTGCCACTTCAGACTTCACCCACCGCCTTTTAGATGATTCATTAAAAGAAGTGACAGACGGACCTCGAGAATCGGTGGATTGCAAAGAGATTCCGTTTAATTATGACCTCGATAAACTGCCGAAAGTCATCGATTATTTAGAGGAAGAAGGGCTCTTCGTTCGTGAACCGGAAAATAATGATGAACCGGACGATATTACGAAAAAGGCGATCGAGTATCCGAGTACGAGAAGTCAGAGACTGCAGGCATTAACCCGCGGCCAGACTGGTGCAGTGACGTCGCTCGGCTATGCTGAAATTCGAGGTTACGGGATTGCTTCCCATCCGAATATAGGAGAATGCCGTGTCGGCCAGCAGCCTGTTCATGTCGATTTAGATGATGATTACGGCGAGTATTTTATTGGTGATTATGAAGTCACTGAAATAGACGGTTTTATGCCGGACTTAGATGAAGATGATTCGGATGCCGGTGAAAAAGATCTGATGATTAAAATCGGCTACGGTCTTGTCTTTGGCCAAAATGAAACGAAAGCCATCGCCATGAGCGTATTGGATTACAGTCTCGAGCATCCGGAACCGGGTGTCGCTACGAGTGATGATGAATTTGTTTTATATCATATTGATTCAGTTGAATCGACAGGTTTTATTTCACACTTAAAACTGCCGCACTACGTTACATTCCAATCAAAACTCGACCGTATGCGTCAGGGCAAGGAGGAAAGACAGTGAGTCAGAACTTCGCATTTTTAGATGAACACTCAAAAAAAGAAATACGCAGAAAAACATTAAAAGCAATCGCAATTCCGGGCTATCAGGTACCATTTGCGTCACGTGAACTGCCGATTGCCAGAGGATGGGGAACAGGCGGCCTGCAGCTGACGCTGTCACTCGTCGGCCGGGAAGATATTTTAAAAGTTATCGACCAGGGCTCGGACGAATCCGTCAACGCTGTTAATATCCGCAATTTAATACAGAGCACAACAGGCGTAAAAGAAACCATTCATACATCGGAAGCCTCACTGATTCAGTCGCGTCACAGAATCCCGGAAGTTCCGCTGAAGCCTTTTCAGATTTTAGTGCTGCAGGTGCCGATGCCGGAACCGTTAAGAACCGTTGAAGTCAGCGAGCGCAAAACAAAAATGCTGCACGGTGATAAAGAATACAGCGGAGCATTTATAAAATTATTTGAGCAGATTATGAAATACGGCCACATTACAGATGATGCCGACTATCCGGTCATGGTAAATGACCGCTATGTTATGGCACCGAGCCCGATTCCGAGATTTGATAATCCGAAGATGAACTACAACGAAGGACTTATTCTCCTCGGTGCCGGGCGTGAGAAGAAAATTCACGCCGTACCGCCGTACACCAAAGTGGAATCACTCGCTTTTGAAGATTATCCATTTGAAGTTGAACAATTTGAAGATAAAGTCTGCCGCAAGTCAGGTTTAACCGGCGTCTACATGGATGAACTTCAGGACGAGAAAACAGGAGAAACGTACTACCTGACCAACGATACGAGCTACATGCTTGAGAAGCTGAACGAGGAGGCTGTGAACAATGCCGGCAAATGATGAAGTTGTATTGTCATTGAGAGATTTATCGAAAAAATTTGGCAGCGGCTGTGACTATTGCAGGGAAACTGATGCCGAACTGCAAAAAAATATGTGTCCTGAATGCCATACAGTGTATGCAGTGAGGAACGCGTCACTCGACTTGTATAAAGGTGAAATTCTCGGCATTGTCGGTGAGAGCGGCAGCGGGAAAAGCACTTTAATGAAGACGCTGTACTTTGATCAGGAAGCGACTGGCGGTGAATATCTACTGCCAGGTGACGCGAGCATTGAAGGCAATGCCTTCGACGTCTCCAGCCAGAAAAAGAGACAGATCCGCAACGAGCAGCTCGGTATGGTGTATCAGAACCCGCTTCAGGGTTTAAAGATGGATTTTTCATCGGTGACTAATATCGCAGAAAAACTGATTGCGAGCGGAAACCGCAACGTCGGGCAGATGACAGACCGGGCAGATCACTTCCTTGAGAAAGTTAACATTGCGCTCAGCCGTAAATACGAAGCACCGAAAAATTTCTCCGGCGGTATGCAGCAGCGCGTGCAAATCGCTAAGGCGCTGTCGAATTACCCGCCGATATTATTGCTGGATGAAGTTACAACCGGCCTCGACTTATCAGTGCAAGCAGATGTGCTGGAATTAATTAAAGAAATTCAGCGCGACATGGGTGTCAGTATGATTGTCGTATCTCACGACCTTGCGATTATCCGCATGCTCTGTGACCGGACCATAGTTATGCTTGACGGCCGGGTCATCGAGCACGGAATTACCGATCAGATTCTGGAAGACCCGCAGCATAAATATACTCAGCAGTTAGTTTACTCAATCTTATAAGAGGTGACAAGTTTTGATTATTATAAACAGCAGCGTCATAACAGAGACAGAAATTTTAGAAAATCATGCAGTCGTGGTCGAAGGTGACACAATTAAAACAATTATCCCAATGGCAGAGGCGGATACTGAAGGTCATCAGAGAGTTATCGATGCTAAAGGCGGTTATGTGACTGCAGGATTTATCGATATTCATTCCGATTATATTGAAGGCATTATTGCACCGCGTCCAACGACAGTAATGGATTTTAATATCGGTATAAAAGAGTCGGAAAGAATTTTAAGCTCGCACGGCATTACAACAATGTTTCATTCTTTATCGATATATAAACAGGATTTATTCGGACACAAACCGGTCAGGCAGCCGGATAATGTGGATAAACTGATTCATGCAATCCACCGCACGCATTCTGAGAAACACTTAATCCGTCACCGTCTGCATGCGCGTTTTGAGCTGGATTCACTCGGCATGGTCAGCACCATCAAAGACCATATTGAAAAAGGGCGTGTCCATCTCTTGAGTTTTATGGATCACACACCCGGTCAGGGACAGTACCGCGATATTGAAAAGTACCGTCACACGATGAAAGGCTACCAGGATCTTTCTGATGAAGAAATTAATAAACAGATTGAAAATAAAAAAGAAATGAACAGACTGTCAGTTGAAGAAATGGAAACGATGTCGGAACTGGCACGTTCAAAAGGCATCGCAGTGGCATCTCATGACGATGATGCAACAGAGAAAATTGATTTTAATGAAACGCTGGCAACGACGATCAGCGAATTTCCAATCACGATGGAAGTTGCAAAATACGCTCACGGCAAGGGCATGTATACGCTCGCCGGAGCACCTAACATTATGCTCGGCGGTTCGCACTCGGGTAATTTAAACGCAAAAGACGCAATCATGGAAGGGTGCGTATCCATTCTCTGCAGCGACTATTACCCGCCTGCCATGCTTCACTCTGTATTTAAGTTAAACAAAGAAGCAGGCTATCCGCTCGTTGACGGCTTCAAACTAATTACGCTGAATCCAGCCCAAGCAGTGCAGATGGACGATGAAATTGGTTCGGTTGCACCAGGTAAAAAAGCGGATTTAAACGTCATAAGAATTTTCGACGATTATCCGACTATTACAGAATGTATTGTTAACGGAAAAATTGTCAGCCAGTACCACTACCGGATAGATTAGGAGGATAACTATGATTAAAATAAATGATTTCAGCAAATCATTCACCATTCACCATCTGAATCAGACAAGAGAAGCAGTCAGCGGGGTATCGTTCGATGTAGAAAAAGGCGAGTTTCTCGGTATTGTCGGCGAAAGCGGCAGCGGTAAATCGACTATATTAAAAAGTATTTACGGCACTTATAAACCGACGACAGGTACTGTGAATTACGATTCCGAGAATTTCGGCTCCGTCGATCTGCATAATATATCAGACAGAGCACTGATTAAACTGCGCACGAAAGAAATCGGCTATGTATCTCAATTTTTAAAAGTTATGCCGCGTACAACAACGCTTGAGCTTGTTATTAATTCAATGCTTGAAATGGGCGTCGATAAAGACAGCGCCGCGGTAAAAGCTGAAGAAACACTCAGACACTTCGATATTCCAAAAGCACTGTGGCATAACTATCCAAACACTTTCAGCGGCGGGGAGAAACTGCGTTTAAATATCGCATGTGCAGTCGTTAAAAATCCGCGTCTTCTGCTGCTCGATGAGCCTACAGCATCGCTTGATGAGAAATCGAAACTGAAAGTCAGAGAAACAATCTCAAAACTGATCGATAATGGTACAACTTTGATCGGCATTTTTCACGATCTGGAATTTATGGACGGCTTATGCACAAAAGTATATGACATGAATACGAAAATGCTCGAGGAGCGTGCGGTATGACGGACAAAATAGATCTGCATGTGCACAGCAGCTTTTCCGATGGTAAAGATAGTGTAAATAAAGTACTGGATCTGGCAAAAGAGAGAGATGTTAAAATGTTAAGCTTCGTCGATCACGACACAAATCTGACATACAATGAAGCGTTACCATATGCAAAACGTCTCGGTATCGACTTAATTCCGGGCATAGAAATCTCAGCTTACGATTTTAAACGCAGGAGAAAAGTACACGTTTTAGGATATAACTATGATTTGGATGCAACGAATATTAAAAAATTAACGGAGCCTTTACAAACGAGGCGTCATCAGCATTCTTTGGAACAAATTAAAAAAATCGAAGATTACGGTATTGATGTAGATATGGATGAAGTGAAAAAAAGCGTCGGACCGGCCGGCATCATATATAAGCAGCATATTATGCACGCAATATGTGATGACCATTACACTTGCCCGAAATATACAACCAAGTACCGGACTCTCTTTAAGAACAACGGTCCTGCTGCAGGAGATATCGAGTATATCGACTATATCGAAGCGCTGAAGGCAATTAAACAGGACAAGGGCCTCGCAGTCATTGCTCATCCCGGTCAGCTGCACAGTTATGAACTGATTGAGGATAACTATGAACTAATCGACGGAATAGAAAAATATCATCCGGATCACGGTCCCGCTGATTATGAAAAAATCGATGCTGTGTGTGAGAAATATGACCTGTTCATTACAGGAGGATCAGATTATCACGGAGATTTCGGAGCAACTGCTGAGATTGGTATAGACAGCGGATTATTAAAGGAAACAACCCAATTATTTAGATAGTATAAACATGTGTTAAATAGACGTAAAGTGCATTTACTTGCCTTCTAAAATCATTTTAAATTAATCATGTAAATAAAACTTAAGGGAGTTTGAAAATGAAAAAGTTAATGAATGTTTTTCTTGGTTCAGCTTTTGTCTTAGCGCTTGCAGCATGCGGCGGAGAAGGAGATACACAGACAGAAGACGGTTCTGCAGATGCTGCTTCGGGCAGTGATGAGCCTCTAAGTGTCGTCTGGTATCCAAACGAATCCGGCAATGAACTTGCTGATGCACGCGAAGAAATTGGAGCGATTTTAGAAGAAGCGACAGGCAGAGAAGTAGAACATGAACTGACTACAGACTATGCAATAGCCATCGAGAGCATTGTTAATGATAATGCAGACCTCGCATTTACAGGTGCAGAAGGATACATACAGGCTAAGGAACGCAATGACAATATCGAACCATTGGCGGTGCCGTCAGGACCGTCAGGAACTGAAGAAGATGCTTTATACTACAGCTGGTTCGCTACTAAAGTCGATAACATGGAAAAGTATGAAACAGGCGAAGGCGAATACTCAATTGAAGAATTCCCGGGAAGCAACTTTTCATTTGTCTCAACTTCATCAACATCAGGTTTCAGAGTACCAACGTCAACGATTTTAAATGAATTTACTGAAACTGAAGAATATGCAGACTTAACAGAAGAAGATTTAGCTGAAAGCGGACGTTTCTTTGAGCAGGTAATGTTCGGTAACACTCATCAGGGTTCTGCAGTCAACTTAATTAACGAGAGAGCAGATGTTGCAGCTTTCTGTGACACTTGTGTTGAGAACTACGTAGAACTTGCAGAAGGCGAAGAAAATACAGCAGGTGCGATTTACGAAGTATCTGAAGGTGCAGCAGACCCATTCTCCAATCTTGCTGGAGAGCAATTTGGAATCATCTCGGCAACACCGGTACTGAATGCACCGTTTATTGGTAACGTAAGCACTTTAGGTGAAGAAACATTCAATGAAATTCAGGAAGTTCTTGCTTCTGATGAAGTTGCAAATAACGAAAAGATTTTCGTTCCTGAAGATGCAGAAGAAGGCGGATTATTTACCAAGTCAGCGGACGAGCGTTTTGTAGTTGTTGAAGATGAATGGTTCAACCCGATTAGAGAACTCAACTCAGGAAACTAAATTGAAAATTTAAACCGGCATCCAACGATATAAAATTTATTCATCTGAGAGGGGATTTCCCCTCTTTTTAATTAGGAGGCATCTTCCATGGCGGTGGAACATAAAACAAAAGAAGTAACAAAAAATAGAACAGATTTTAACAAGAAGGAAACAGATGAAGTACTGATCTCTTTTGATGAAGATATAGAAGTTACAGGTAACGAAGTCGAAACCGCATCGAAAAAAGAGCTTAAAGAAATGCCTGTAATCATGTCGATTGAAAATCTGAATAAGGAATACTCAAAAGGCAAGTCGGTGCTTAAAGAAATTAATTTCAATATTAAGCAGGGTGAATTATTGTCGATTATCGGTCCGTCTGGTGCCGGGAAGTCTACGTTACTTCGTTCGATAAACCGCATGATAGAGCCGACGTCGGGTAAGATTACGTTCGATGGCAAAAACATTACCAGTGTTAAAGGAAAAGAATTGAGACATATGAGAACGAATATTGGGATGATCTTCCAGCATTATAATCTGGTCGACCGTTTGTCGGTCTTTGAAAATGTGATGCACGGCACCTTAGGTTATAAAAACAGCCTGCAGGGCATTTTCTCAATGTATACAGAATCAGAGAAAGAGGAAGCCCTGGATATTATTACGGAACTGGGTATTCAGGACCACATTTACAAGCGCTGTGATGAACTGTCTGGCGGTCAGAAGCAGCGTGTCGGTATCGCACGTGCCCTGGTGCAAAAACCTAAAATTATTCTCTGTGACGAGCCGATAGCTTCACTGGATCCGAGTTCTTCAAGAGTAATTATGGATCATCTCAGAAAAATATGCAGTGAAAAAGGCATTACGGTAATCGTTAATCTGCATCAGGTGGATGTTGCTAAAAATTACTCGGACCGTATTATCGGCTTAAACAGCGGTCAGGTAGTCTTTAACGGCCATCCGGCTGAAATTGATAAAGAAGTCATCCAGTCGATTTACGGTACGGATTTTGATGACTTAATTACGGAGTAGGTGATTAATGATGAGCAAAACAAATACGTTAAACGTTAATGAAATAAATATTATTCAGAAGAAGAATCTTTATTTATTGCTGACAGTCGTCGTCATTGTCGGACTGATTATGCTCGCGAGCTACATTACCGAATATAATCATATAGAAGGCGTGCTGTCGATTCCTGCAGCAGCGTCATGGATGGCCAGCAACATATGGTTTTCATCGTCGACACTGGCAAATCTCGGCAGTGTAATGCGTCTTTTATGGGAAACAATTTTAATTTCAATTGTTTCCACAACGACAGCTGCAATATTTGCTGTTGTATTTGCTCTCATGGGCTCAAAATTGACTTATATTAACAAACCGTTAATGCTGGCAGCAAAAATAATTGCTTCAATATCACGTAATATTCCGGTCGTTGCCTGGGCATTAATTTTAGTCATCAGTTTTGGAACGAACTCAATGACCGGATTCCTGGCCTTATTTTTCGGTTCATTCGGATTTTTAGTCAGAGCTTTTGTAGAAACAATCGATGAAGGCAGCAAAGATTCCGTGGAAGCATTGAAAGCAACAGGAGCTACATACTGGCATACGATATTTAAAGCGGTACTGCCGGGTAGCATGCCGCAGATGTTCAGCTGGATTTTATTTATGATTGAAACGAATATACGCAGTGCGACGCTCGTCGGACTTTTAACAGGAACGGGTATCGGCTACTTATTCGATCTGTATTATAAACAGCTGAATTATGAAATGGTATCACTGATTACATTGGCAATCGTCCTCGCGGTCCTTGTGATTGAAGCAATATCAAACATCATCAGAAGGGAGATTTTATAATGACTGCTCTTGTTGAACGTAATAAAAATGGCTGCATTAAGGTCTCTAAACCCAGCAGAGGACAAAGAGTTTTAAAGGGATTATTAATCGGTTCAGCAATATTCACGGTTATCGGATTCTTTATTATGGATTACGCAGGCCTGGATTTAACACAGGCCATTCCGATGACACTCGATAATCTCGGGCAGATGTTTTTATCTCCGAGTTTAAATAACACAACCTGGTCAAATGCGCTGTGGCAAGTGACAATCACTTTATCACTTGCGTTTTTATCGACTATTTTAGGAGCAGTAATTTCACTGTTTTTAGCATTTGGGACAGCTGTTAATCTGTCAAAACCGTGGGTCAGCAACACGATTAAAGCATTTATTACTGTCGTTCGTGCGGTGCCGACTGTGCTCTGGGTCTTAATATTTGCGATTGCAGCGGGCTTAGGCTCTGTGGCAGCGGTAATCGGTATGATTTTCCACTCCATTGCATATCTGGTTAAAGCATACTCGGAAGCTTTTGAAGAAGTAGACGAAGGTAAAATTGAAGCGCTGCGTGCTTCCGGCGCAAGTTATTTTCATATTCTGTTCCAGGTCATCGTGCCGCAGACGAAAAGCTTTTTAATTTCGTGGACATTCCTGCGCTTTGAAATTAATTTCGGAGTAGCAGTTGCTATGGGTGCAGCCGCCGGAGCAGGCGGTATCGGTTACGAATTATTCATGGCGAGCACCTTCTACTATGATATGCAGGAAGTCGGGGCGATTACACTTATTATTCTGGTCGTAGCGATTATTTTAGAATTGTTTGCGAATAAATTAAAAGTAAATGCATAGAAACTCTTTAAGCTTAAAAAATCGCACTTGACTCCTCCGGGAGAACAAGTGCGATTTTTAAATTGGTTAAATTTTATATAAAGAAAACCATATGTATCAGCGTCGGAATAACAAAGCTGCCGATAAAAATCATATAGTAAAGATCCGGACGGTCACCTTCTTTTGCAAATTTATGTGCAAGCATTCTGAACACTACTGATGCGACGAAGGCAAAAATAACGAAAGCAAAAAAACCGGTCGTATAATAAATGAAATTAAAGTAAATTAATGCGACAAACATAATTAGATATAAGAGAAAGCCGCATGTAAATGAGAGTATATATTTTTTCTGACTGGACATAATAGCACCTTTATAATTAGTATTACCATCAATAATATATTAACCTTTTAAGATATGCAATTTCCCGGCGGAAAGGTTATAATTTCAAGTAACAGAGATTGGAGAGATGATTATGTCATTTGTAAAGTACATTGAGTCGAAAGACGGAACGCTGCTTTATGCGAAAGTACAGACGACAGAAGTGCCTGAAACAGCGAAGGCGACAATCATTATTGTCCATGGTCTTGCGGAACATTTGGGAAGATATGATGATATCGCAAGTGTGCTGATGCAAAAAGGATTCAATGTCATCCGCTATGATCAGCGCGGACACGGTCATTCTTCCGGCGAAAATACTTTTTATTCAAAAGTTGATGAGATTACAGATGATCTCGGTGCTATAGTACTCTATACAAGAAAGCTTCTGCCGCAGCAGCAGGTTTTCGTTATCGGCCACAGCATGGGGGGCTATACAGCTGCTCTATACGGCACCAAGTATCCGCGAAAAATTGACGGGTATGTTACATCCGGCGCGCTGACACGCTATAACCACGAATTGTTTGCGGGCATTCCTGTCGGGCTCGACAGCAACGATTATATTAAAAATGAACTGGGCGAAGGACTATGCAGTACAGAAATTGTTCTTAAACATTACGTTGAGGATGCGCTGAATAAAAAGGAGATATCTGTCGGACTGATCCGGACGCTTGAAAAAGGTATCGAGTATTTAAAACTTGAAGCTCGAGATTTTAAAGATCCAGTGCTTATTCTTCACGGAGAGAACGATGGGCTTGTAGCTGTTCAGGATTCAGTGGAATTTCATGATGAAATATCTTCAGAAGATAAACAATTAATCATTTACCCTGAACTCGAGCATGAAATATTTAACGAATTTACTATGAAGACAGAAATTTTCAATACTGTCATCAGCTGGATCGAAGAACGTCTGAAAAGTGCGGAGGAAGAAAAATAATGAATATTACAGATGCGATACAAACGAGGCGGAGTATAAAAATATTTAAGGATATTGAACCGGTTAGTAAAGAGGTTGTTGAACAGCTGCTCCAGGCGGCGATTATGGCTCCTAACCATCATCATACCGAGCCGTGGAAGTTTTTTGTGCTGCAGGGAGACGGACGGCTTCCCCTCTCGCGTGTGCTTGCTGAATGGGCAAAAACGCGGGTGGATGATCCTGCAAGCGAAGCGGGACAGAAACGCATTAAAAAAATCAGCGGGAAGCCGCTTATTGCACCCACGGCAATTGTCGTTGCACTGAGTCCAAAACAGGACAGTAAAAAAGCAATTTACATTGAAGATGTGTCGGCGGTTTCCGCTGCAGTCCAGAACATTCTTCTTGAAGCACACGGTCTTGGCCTCGGTGCAATCTGGAAGAGCGGTCCGGCATATTATGCCGCTCCCGTTAAAAATTACTTTAAACTGACGGATGAGGAAGAAATTTTAGGTGTTATTTTCGTCGGGGAATCGGATATGAAGAAAAACCCGGAACCTAAACGAATTCCTTTTGAAGAGAAGACCGTATGGATTACAGAGGATGAGAAGTAAATGAAAAAAGCAGCCATTCTCTTATTTTTAACAGCGACTCTGCTGATGTTCAGCGTGGGTACTCTTATTCCTGTGGAGTATAACTTTATCGTGTACCTGGCAGTGTTGATATTATTCATTGCGGGGATGTACTGCAGTGTAAGTATTGATCCGGATTCCAAGTGAAATAAGTGTAAAATATGCATTTTTTATATTTAAGAGGGTAACTTCATTATATGGAGCTGCCCTTTTTTATATTGGAGGAATATTTTATTAAGTAAATTTGGAAAGCGGGTGTTATCGATGAGGAAATACATAATAGTTATGCTGTTTACTGCAGCTGCGGTCATACTTGGTGCCTGCGGTAGTCCGGAAAATAAAGTCTTATCAAACATTGAAACTATTGAAGAAAATACTGTGCCGGCACTGACCGACACCATTCAGAACATTATTGACCGTGAAGCGGAAATGTCCGCTTTGTTTAATACTTCGGTGACTGATGAAGAGCTGTCTGACTTTAAAAATGACCAGTCACCGCTCTATGAAAACCTAAACCAGCGCAGTGAACTGGCAGCAGGTCTCACGGAGATTGAAGAGGAACTGAAGAGTATGTCAGAAAATATCGGTTCTGCCGATGTCAGCGAAAGCGAAGAACTGAAAGAAGAACAAGTCCAGCAGTTAGCGGAAACAGTAGAGAAGCTTGGTGAAAGTATTAAGAATGTGCGGGAGGGCTATGAAAATGTCAGCAGTACAGAAACTGCCTTTTTTGAATCTCTTGCAAGCGAGAATGCTGATTATAATACATTGAATGAAGGCATCACGGAAGTTAATGAAGTTCACGGGGAAGTCGCAGCATACTATCAGTCGATTAACGAGCAGCTGCAGGCATTTCAAAACGGCAGTAATGAGATGAAGAACGCACTTGGTGAAAAGACGGCAGGCAGTGAAAAATCAGCACAGGTAGAGACTGGGACAACTGACGTAAAAACAGAAGAGAGCGCATCTCAAAAACTGTATACGGTAGACCCTGAAACGTCTGCGATAGTGCCGTCTTCGGAGGAAGCCGAACCGGCTGCTGTACTGCTTACGATAGACGATGCTCCGGATGAAAATGCAGTAGCTATGGCTCATACATTAAAAGAACTCGGTGCCCCTGCCATATTTTTTGTTAACGGCATGTTTATCGAGTCGGAAGAAGGACGGGAAAAGCTGAAAGAAATTCATGAGCTGGGTTTCGAAATCGGAAATCATACTTATAACCATTTTAATATGCAGGAGATTACTCCTGAAGATACTGCACTTGAAATAATCGATACAAGCGACCTGATTGAAGAAGCGGTCGGGGAGCGGCCGAAATATTTCAGAGCTCCGTTCGGGGTCAACAGTGAAGCATCCATCAGTACAGCAGAAAAAGAAAACATGACAGTTATGAACTGGACATACGGTTTTGACTGGGAGCCTGAGTATCAGGAAGCGGAATCACTCGCGGATATTATGGTAAATACTGAGATGCTCGGCGATGGGGCAAACTTGCTAATGCATGACCGTACATGGACCAGCGAGGCGCTTCGGGATATCGTTAACGGTCTTAGAGACAAAGGCTATACGCTGATTGATCCGAAAACAATCGATACTGAAGGCGGGGTGACTGAATGAGCACGAGAAAATTTTTAATTATGGTCGGAGGAATTCTTGCAGTACTGTTTTTACTGCTTGCGCTGGCAATCAGAGGAGAGACAGGCAGCAGTGAGCCTGAAACTGCAGAAGAGACAGCGGCAGAAAATGCTGCAGAGGAAAGTGAAGGTGAAAGCACGGCACCGGAAGAAACAGAAAAGCCTCTTGCTGAGCTGGATTTAAATGACGGCCCTCTGTATTCGCTTAATGAGAATACAACACCTGTATTTCAGCATCAGTCCGGCGTTGATATTGCTTATCCAAAAGAAGGAGTAAAAGGTATATTTGTAACTGCTTTTTCCGCAGGCGGAGAGAGGATGCAGGAATTGACAGAACTCGTCAATAATACGGAATTAAACTCTATGGTTATCGACGTTAAAGAAGATATCGGTGATATTATGATGCCGCTTGATGTCGATAATGAAGTTGCACAGGCCCACATGTATGATTATGTTAATCCGGAAGTATTGATGGAGACACTTGAAGACAACGAGATTTATCCGATCGCGCGTATTGTTGTCTTTAAAGATTCGAGGCTTGCTGCGGAACGTCCGGATTTATCTTATCAAAACAGCGATGGAACAGTATGGCAGAACGGAAGCGGGGAAAGTTTTGTCAATCCGTTTGTTAAGGAAGTCTGGGATTATAATGTGGACATTGCCATAGAAGCAGCCAAGCTCGGATTTAAAGAAATTCAGTTTGACTATGTGAGGTTCCCGGAAGCATTTGAAACTCTCTCTTCTGAACTTACTTATGATTTTGGAGAGTATGCAGATACTGAAGCTGATGAGGTGCAGCAGAGAGTAAATGCTGTAACGGACTTCGTCGCTTATGCGAATGAACAGTTAAAACCTTATGATGTCGATGTATCAGTAGATGTTTTCGGCTATGCAGCTACCCAGCAGGAAGCGCCGGGGATTGGCCAGAACTTCTCTCAAATTGCCGATAATGTTGATATTATATCATCGATGATATACCCGTCGCACTGGGGCACAGGTGCATTTGGCTTTGATACGCCGGATACAGAACCGTACGAAGTAGTTAACCAGTATATGAAAGTGGAAAATGAAGTGCTTGGGAAACTTGAAGAACCGCCGAAATCGAGACCTTGGATTCAGGACTTTACTGCATCATATCTCGGACCGGGTAATTATATAAATTACGGAGCGACAGAAGTGGAGGCTCAGATTGAAGCATTAAAAGATAATGGTGTGGAGGAATATTTATTATGGAATGCTCAAAATACTTACTCGGAAGGGGCGAAATATAAATAAATTTCATGAAAGAACCTTGCCGGGAAAAGCCAGTTCCGGCAAGGGTTTTTGTGTATATATACTGTATGAGTTTTAGTGCATTATTTCAAATAGATTATGCATTTTGAAATTAAATTTCAATAAGAATATAGTAGTATACTTTCATTTTAATTGTCAATATACATATTATGTCGACTATATAGTGTAAAAATATACATAAGAGCTTGATTTCTTCGCGAAAAGAGTGTATAGTGTAAAAGTCGCCTTAATATAAAGTTTCATAAGATTGGAGAGGATAATTATGAGGTCTGAGGAAACAGCAGATCAGCAGATTGAAACGACCGAGAGTGACCACTCATTATCTAAAGTTCCATATAACGAACGTAAAATGGGATGGCTCAGTATTACCAACATTACTTTTGGTATTGCTACAGCAATATTCTACTTCCAAATAGGGAGTGTTATGGCACTGCAGTTCGGTGCAATTAATGCTCTGATATCAGCAGCATACGCAATTATCGTTGCAGGTATCATGGGTACAGTTATCGTTTACCTGTCAGCACGATCGGGAATGAACGTAAACTTAATGTCGCGGGGCGGAGGCTTCGGCTACATAGGTGCGTCATTAACATCTTTAATATATGCTTCTAACTTTATTATGTACTGTGCACTTGAAGGTATGATTCTCGTGTTTGCAGTACACGAATTCTTCCCTGTAATTCCTGTATGGCTGCTCATAGTCGTATTTGGAACACTCGTTATTCCACTTAACTGGTTCGGAATTAAACAGCTCGATAAATTACAAAAATGGTCATTGCCAATATTCTTTGTGTTTTTAATTACAGCAATCGTAGTGTCATTCATGACACCGTCACAATATGACGGCGCATTCTGGACTTATATGCCGGAAGGAATGCAGGTCGGCGGAACAGCACTGTTATTATGTATTGGTATGCAGCACGGAATCATAGGACTGACTGCACTTATAGCATCAGACTACGCACGTTTCTTAAAGCCGAGCCACATTAAAGGCGGATCAGTTGCAATCGGGTTTATTCCGCAGATTTTCTGTTACGGTGTAATGGGCGGACTTGGTATATGGTTTGGAGTGCGTTTAAATGAACCGAACCCGGGTGTATATATCGTACACTTATTAGGTATCGGCGGTGCATTATTCACAATGCTCACACAGGTTCGTATTAATGTAACTAACATCTACAGCAGTTCTTTATCATTATCAAACTTCTTTGAAAACGTTGTAAACTTTAAACCAGGCCGCAGATTCTGGGTCGTGGTTGCAGGTGTTGCAGCAATGGTATTAATGCTCGGCGGTATTACCGATCATTTAGATGCAGCATTAACATTCCAGGGTGTCTTTCTGATGTCATGGGCAGCGATTTTGGTTACTGATTTCCTCGTAGTAAAACGGATGATGAAAATTGGGCCCGGCTACTATGAAGAACGCCAGGAATATTTATATAAATGGAATCCAGTGGGTGTCTGGTCTCTGATTATTTCAAGTCTGCTGGGAACAATTGCAGCACTTGGCTACATGGGTCCATTCATGCAAAGTACAGCAGCATTCTTTGCGGCACTGCTGGCAGCGGTACTAACAATCGTTATTGCTTATATTACTAAAGGTAAGTATTATCTGAACGATAATGCAAAGAAAATCAATGACATTGATGAAAGAGATATTCTCGTGAAATCAAAAGCGGGAGCAAAATAATAGAATACAGAACAAAGGAGGCGGTTTCCTAAAGGAAGCCGTCTCTTTTTGTTTTGAATACATAAGCAGGGGTACTTCTATAAGTGCAGGGAAATATTTTAGCATTTAAGAATGAAGCGAGGTAGGAAAATGGAAGATATACTGATGTATGCAATGAAATTAACTTTAGGTTTAATAGGAGTCATGATTGTACTCAGATTGATGGGGAAGAAGGAACTGGCTCAAGTTACTCCGCTTGATTTCGTTTATGCTCTGATACTCGGAGGCATTATAGAAGAATCACTGTACGATGCGACTGTGCCTGTTTATGAGATGCTGTTCTCTATATTTTTCTGGGCATTGCTTATATTTATTTTAGAAAAATTCGCTTTAAAAAGCCGGAGATTTAAAAGTATTTCACAAGGAGATCCCCAGCTGCTGATAAATGAAGGTCAGTTAAACAGAAAGATGATGGATGACAATAATATGGATGTTGATGAAGTCCGCATGCTTCTGAGAATGAAAGATGTATTTTCTCTAAGTCAGGTAAAATACGGGATACTGGAAGAAAGCGGGGAGCTTTCAGTCATGCAGTATGCACGTGAAGAAGCGCCGACACGCGGTGAAATGATGGAAAAATACAGCGAAAACCTACTCCCGCAGCTCCTGATAGATGGAGGAAAGGTCGAGCATCAGAGGCTTAAAAACATTAATCGCGATGAAGCATGGTTAAGAGAGAACATCAAAAAAGAAACCGGAACGGATTTGGAAGACGTATTTTTCGCAGAGTGGGATGAAGAGAATGGCTTTTTTGTACAAAAGAATGAGGATAAATAAATGAAACCATCCGGAACGAGGTTGTTCCGGATGGTTTTTTTGTTGGAGAATCGGTTTATTGACCGGACGAAATGTTTAAGCTTTTACAGCAATGTTTCTCTTATTATCCCGGCGTCTTTCTGATTCATCTATCAAAACAGCAGCTGCTGCATCTCCTGTTATGTTCATCGTAGTGTAGGCCATATCGAGGATTCTGTATATCGCAGCGATAGGGCCCATAAGTTCAATCGGAAGACCGAGCAAGGTCAGGAACGATGCGCCAAGGACAATCCCGCCGCCTGGAATACCCGGTGCCGCCATATTAATTACTGTGGCGATGATGACAAGGTAAACAATCTGGCCGACACCTAATGGAATATTGTAAAAGTCGGAGACAAAAACAGCGAGCAGACTGAAAGATATTGCTCCGCCCGCCATATTTATCGTTGTTCCCAGAGGCACTACAAAATTTGTTATCGATTCGCTGACTTTAAAATCCTTTTTTGTCACTCTGATAGTAGTAGGCATCGTAACAGCAGAACTGGTTGTGGCCAGAGAAACGAGCCAGACCTTATAAATGCCTTTAAGGAATTGTACAGGTGTCAGTCCGGTGTATATCCAAATCGGCACCAGCATTACAAGAACGAAGGCGATAATACATGCTGCATATGCAGTCACGATGTAAAGCCCAAGAGCAGAGAAGATGCCCGCTCCGTATTCTGCCACGGCAAAAGCCATTAGTGAAATAATCCCGATTGGCGTCAGCTCCATAATGTAATTGAGCACTTTAAATATCACTGTCGAAAGACTGTTAATGAAGTTTTTTACAGGTTCTGCTTCTTTACCGACTGCGACAATAGCTATAGAAAAAATAACAGTGAAAATAATAGTCGCAAGTATGTCACCTTCAGTCAGAGCCATAAAAAGATTATCGGGAATAATATTCATAAAGAAATCTTCAACAGAAGGAGAAGTAACTTCTCCGTCATAGCCGCTTGTGCCGATATTAATGTGTTTCCCGGGTCTGACAATATATGAAATCAGAAGTCCGATCGCTGCTGTAGCAACGAACATTACTACGAATACAGAAACACTTTTAAATCCGATTCTTCCCAGATCCTTACCGCTGCCGATATTAATAATACCTGTAGAAACCGCAACAAAAATAATAGGAATAATCATTGCCTGAATAATATTTAAATAAATATCGCCGATAAATTTAATTTTTATCGAAAACTCAGGCAGGAAAATACCAAGCAGTATACCGAGACCGAAACCAATTGCGATTCTTGTGAATAAATGATTTTTACCTGTTAGTATGTTCTTCATTCTGAATCACTCCTTCATACTCCGGGATGAGTCCTTTATCATAACTGCCGAGAATATTAATATACGACGTTTCTTTTGTCAGCACAGAGAGCGCGGCATCGAAATTCGGACGGTCTACATCGTTTTCAATATCGATAAAGAAACCGTAGGAGAATGGTTTGTTTTGTATCGGTCTGCTCATTAAATAGAGCAGGTTGATATTATATGTTTTAAAAATATCCAGAATGCCGCTTAAGGAACCGGTGCTGTGATCAGATTCTATGTACAGTGATGTTTTTTCATGCAGAATTTTTTCGCTCAGCTCTTTTGTGAATATTAAAAAGCGCGTCGTATTAAGCGGATTATCACTGATATTTTCACGGACGATATTCATGCCGTACATTTCAGCGGCATGGCTGCCCGCAATACTTGCAATTGTTTCGTCCTCTGATTCTTTAACCATATGTACAGCACCTGCTGTATCGCTGAATTCCTTCACTTCAATATTTGGATACCGGCTTAAATATGTGTAGCACTGTTCCAATGCTTCCGGATGCGAGTATACTTCAGTTATTTTATCTAGCGTAATTGGATTTTTGGAAATAAGTGCATGGTCTATTTTCACATATACTTCTTTAACTGCTTTTACATCCAGATATTTCATCAGATCTATTGTTCTTGTAATCGGTCCGCTTGTTGAGTTTTCAACAGGCAGCGCAATGTAATCCACTTCGTCGTTTAAAAGTGCTTCAACAAGCAGTTTAAATGTCATATAACCCTCCGCTGTATACTCTTCACTTCCGGCATATGCTGCGCATGCAAGTGTGCTGTAGCTGCCTTCTACGCCCTGATAACCAATTTTCATTTGAAACACTCCTTATTTTTAATATTAAAAAAGACCAGATTGGATTCTGTTAACAGAAGTCCAATTGGCCTGGTAAAAGTAAATATAAAAAACCAGCCAATCAGATTTTTTCTAATGGCTGGTTTTCTGCATCATTAATTCAGCCATCATAGATCAGGTTTCGCCTGCATCCACGATGGAATACAGACGCTATCTAAAATAGCTGAAAAAGTCTTTATTTAATTGTGATATTTTTATTGCGGATAACATAAAAATCACTCTCATTAATTAAAGTTTTAATAATGTTAATTAGTCTAACAATTAAGAATTCTTTTGTCAATTTATATTTGGCTGAACTGAGCCTGATGAAGTCCTTTATATACACCGCTGTCGAGTGACAGGAGCTCTTCATGGGTGCCGCTCTCAGCGATACCGTCTTTTGTTACGACCATAATACGGTCTGCATTTTTAATTGTTGCGAGACGATGGGCGATAACGAGTGTTGTGCGTCCTTCGGCAAGACGGTTCAGCGCATCCTGAATATACATTTCCGTCGCTGTATCAAGTGCACTGGTTGCTTCATCAAGAATTAAAATCGGCGGGTTCTTTAAGAACATGCGTGCAATCGCAATACGCTGTTTCTGTCCGCCTGACAGTTTAACACCGCGCTCGCCGACGATTGTTTCAAGTCCGTCCCTGTAACTGTCGACAAGTTCTTTCAGCTGTGCTTTTCGAAGTGCATCGTAGACTTCCTCGTCTGTTGCATCGGGTTTGCCGTAAGCGACGTTTTCTTTCAGTGTGCCTGCAAATAAGAATACATCCTGCTGTACTGTGCCGATATTTTCCCGGAGTGAGGACAGTGTTAAATCTCTAATATCTGTGCCGTCAATCTGAATGCTGCCTTCCGACACATCATAGAAACGGGGAAGCAGCGAGCACAAGGTAGTTTTTCCGGCTCCGGAAGGTCCGACAAAAGCAATCGTTTCACCCGGAGAAATATTAAATGATATATCAGTCAGTACATTTTTTTCTTCGTATTTAAAAGTCACGTTGCTGTATTGAATATCACCTTTCACATTCGCCAGTTCAAGCGCATCTTCTTTTTCCTTAACATCGGGCTGTACCGCCATCGTATCGAGAAAATGTTTAAAGCCTGCAATACCGTTTGGATATAATTCAATGACGGCATTAATTTTCTCGAGTGGTTTAAACAGGACATTCGAAATTAAAATAAATGCTGCGAATTCACCGTAAGTCAGCTCTCCGCGCATAACGTAATAGGCACCTGCGATAAGGATGAAAACAGTGACCAGCCGCATCAGCATATAAGTGCTGGATGTGTTGAAAGACATAATTTTGTACGCTTTTAACTTTGTGGCTCTGAAGCGGTCGTTGATTTTTTTAAATTCTTCAAGTTCCTGATCTTCGTTTGCAAAAGCCTGAACCAGACGGATGCCGCCGATTTTATCGCCGATTAGATGGTTAAATTCAGATACGCGGCCAAAGAGCTCACGGAAGGCGACAGTCATTTTTTTGTTGAAGTAAATTGCGATAACTAAAATTAATGGAACAATAATAAACGCGATAATTGCGAGTTCGGGATGGATATAGTACATAATTCCGAAAGCGCCGAGCAGCGTCATAACCGCAATAAATAAATCCTCGGGTCCGTGGTGCGCCATTTCCCCGATGTTCATCAGGTCATTTGTTAAACGTGTTAACAGTTTCCCGGTTTTTGTATTATCAAAAAATCTAAACGATAACTTTTGTATATGTCCATACAAATCATTCCGGATATCACGCTCGATATTGGTTCCGAGCATATGTCCCCAGTATGTTACGATAAACTGCATCAATGTGTTAAACAGATAAATAAGCACTAATCCCAGAGCAGCGATTAATATCCACTGCCAGTTGCCGGTAGGCAGCAGTTCGTCTATGAACATGCTGACGATTACAGGAAATGCGAGTTCCAGCAAACCGACGATAACAGCAGATAGAAAATCAACTGTGAATAAGACTTTATAAGGTGCGTAATAAGATAAAAATTTCTTCACCATGCCCCATCCTTTTTTATGTAATATAAACAATTAAATTATACCACTATTAAATTTTTAGAGGTCGCGATAAATAAAAAAACAATGTTATAAAAAATTAACTTCTAAAGCAAATTGGTGTAAAATCAAGTGTACAGAATAAACAGATTTGAGGAGCTTACATATGAAGAAAATAAACGTTGGTATTATATACGGCGGTAAATCGACAGAACACGAAGTATCAGTGCGTTCTGCGAAAAGTGTATTTGAAGCGCTGAATAAAGAAAAATATAATATCAGTCTGATTAATATTACCAAACAGGGTGAATGGCTCCTGGCAGCTGATAATAAAAAAATAAAACCGCTCGATAATGCAAATAGTAAGAAAATATCAGTTATACCGTCCGAGGGATTGACAGCTGACGGCCAACGGATTGAACTCGATGCAGTACTGCCGATTCTGCACGGCACAGCAGGTGAAGACGGCAGCATCCAGGGACTTCTCGAACTTGCTGAGCTTCCGTATGCAGGATGCAGTGTCCGCAGTTCAGCAGTATGTATGGACAAAGATATGACGAAAAGACTCCTTGAACTAAAAGGGATTAAAGTCGCACCGTCAATTGTACTGAACTACTATGAAAAAGACGGACATACATATGAGCAGGCACGTGAGCAGCTCGGTGTGCCGATGTTTGTCAAGCCGGTCAACCAGGGATCATCAGTCGGCGTGTCAAAAGTTTCGGATGAACCGTCATTTTATAAAGCGCTGGATTCGGCGTTCTCATTCGATACGAAAGTAATGATTGAAAGCGGCATCGAAGGACGTGAAATCGAAGTGTCTGTTCTCGGTAATGAAGAACTGTTCGTCTCGGTTCCCGGTGAGATTGTGTCGCAGACAGACTTTTATTCATACAGTTCAAAATATCTGGATGAAAACGGAGCGCTTTTAAATATCCCGGCGCAGCTGGAAGAAGAAGAAATGCAGCGGATTCAGCAGATTGCATACGATACTTTCAAGGTACTTGACTGTGAAGGTATGGCTAGGGTGGATGTGTTTTTAACTCCGGATGGAGAGGTTATCGTTAATGAAGTCAATACACTGCCCGGTTTTACAAGCATCAGCATGTATCCGAAGCTGCTCGAAGCTTCAGGGATTCCCTACAGCGAAACACTGGACAGGCTGATTGAACTGAGTCTTGAAAGATATGAACGCTCTGAAAGATTGAAAACAGATATTTCTTAAATAAGGAGATGAATGTATGATAATTCGTCTGGCAGTGCCGGAAGATGCGGCAGGTATTGCGAAAGTTCAGGTTGAAAGCTGGAATACTACTTATCCGGGTATAGTGCCAAAAAGCTACCTCGACAGTCTCGATGTAAAGAAGAGAGAGAAAATCTGGAAACAGGCTGCCGTAAATCAGCCGCTCTACGTCGCTAAACTGGATGATGAAATTGTCGGTTTTGCAATTGGCGGTGAAAACAGAGACAAGGATACATATCCGGGCTTCGACGGCGAATTATACGCGATCTACTCTTATGAGCACGTACACGGACGAGGGATAGGGCGTGCTTTGTTCGAACACACAGTACAAAATCTCGCAGCACGCGGCTACAAAAAAATGGTTGTTGCAGTCCTGTCGGAAAATCCTGCAGTGAATTTTTACAGGCATATGGGCGGATATTACCTTGGAAAAGAAACGATTACAATAGACGGTATATCCATAGAGGAATCATTTTACGGTTATGATGATATTAATAAAATATAAGAAGAGGGGATGAAGATAGTGAAAGAAGAATTAATCGAACGCTTATCAAGGTACGCAAAAATTGATACACAGTCCGATGCATCAAGCGGTACAGTACCATCAACTGACAAACAGTGGAATCTGCTGAGAGAACTCGAGACAGAACTTAATGCAATCGGCATGAGCGATGTTAATTTAGATGATAAAGGATATCTTTTTGCAACACTACCTGCAAATGCTGAAAATAAAAAAACAATCGGTTTTTTAGCGCATGTAGACACCGCAACAGATTTTACGGGAACAAATGTTAAACCGCAGCTCGTAAAATATGAAGGCGGCAGTGTTGTTTTAAACGAAGCGCTTAATGTTGTACTGACACCGGAACAATTTCCGAATTTAAATAATTATCAGGGACATACATTGATGACTACAGATGGTACAACTCTGCTCGGTGCCGATAATAAGGCGGGTATCGCAGAAATAATAACAGCTGTGGAATACTTAATCGGTCATCCGGAAATAAAACATGGAACAGTAAAAGTCGGATTTACACCTGATGAAGAAATCGGCAGAGGACCGCATGACTTCGACGTTGAAAAATTCGATGCTGATTTTGCATATACTGTCGACGGCGGCCCGGTCGGTGAGCTGCAGTACGAAAGTTTTAATGCCGCAGGGGCAGCAGTAAAAGTAATTGGAAACAGTGTTCATCCAGGAACGGCGAAAAATAAAATGGTGAATGCTGTCCGTATTGCTGCGGATATAATTAGTTCTTTTGATGCTGCTGATACACCTGAAAAGACTGAAGGCTATGAGGGGTTCAATCACATATTAAACTTCAGCGGTGACGTAGAAACAGCGGAATTCAGTATGATTATCCGGGATTTTGATACATCAGCATTTAAAGAACGCAAAGAAACAGTGGAACAGAAAATAGATGAATTCCGGGAAAAGTATCCGGAAGCAAAAATAGAACTGGAACTGAAAGATCAGTATTACAATATGAAAGAAGTTATCGAAGAAGATATGACAATTGTAAGCCTGGCTGAAGAAGCCATGAAATCTTTAGATATTGAACCTGTTATTGAGCCGGTTCGCGGCGGTACAGATGGTTCGCAGCTGTCTTATAAAGGATTGCCGGCACCAAATATTTTTACAGGCGGAGAAAACTTCCACGGCAAATTTGAATTTGCATCTATTGATGATATGGAAAAATCAGCGAAGACAATTATAAGAATTATCGAGCTTAACGCAAAATAAAAAGACAAAAAAATCAGCAGAGATTAATCTCTGCTGATTTTTTTCTTGTCTTCATTTATAGGGCGTGCTCTGGCAATCGATTTGCCGATTGTATCCGCTGAACTTGACTGCTTCAGGAAGAAGGCAGCGACAAGTGCGAGGAATAAGAAGCCTGTGCCGACGAGAAAGGCAAGGTTGATGCCTTCCAGTGTCGCCTGGTTAATCATCGCTTCTGTCGGGCTATCCATCTTGTTTACAGTAATATTTGTGTATGTCTGCATTACTGTTATCAGAAGCGCGATACCAATTGAACCGCTGACCTGGTTCAGCATGCTGTTGAGTGATGAACCGTGCGGAGTCAGATGCGCCGGCAGCGAGTTCATACCGTTGGTCATGACAGGTGTGTTGACCATTGTCATACCAAGTGCACGAATCATATAGATCGTTAATAAATACGTAAATGATGTATCTATTTCGAGACGGCTCAAAAAGAAAGTTGTGACAACAGCCAAAGCAAGGCCGGTAATTGCCATTGTTTTTGGACCGTACATATCAAACAATTTACCTGACACAGGACTCATGAATCCCATAATCAAAGCTCCCGGAAGCATTAAAAGACCGGTGTCGAGCGGACTTAATCCTTGAATATCCTGCATGAAAATAGGAATTAAGATCATTCCGGCAAATAGAGCCATGTTTGCTGCGCCGATAATCAGCGAAGCGATAGTATACATTGGATACTTGTATACTCTGAAGTCCAGCATTGGAAACTCTAATTTAAACTGTCTGATTACATAGAGCGTAATGCCGGCAATACCTAGGAGCAGAGGAATTAAAACGCTCGAACTGGCGAGACCGTTTTCTCCTGCAGAGCTTAACCCGTAAAGCACGCCCCCGAAACCGATAGTTGACAGAATGATAGACATAATATCTATATGGGCTTCGCGTTTCTGCTGAATTTCCGGCAGCTGCCAGAAACCGACGACGAGTACGATAATCAGCACTGGAATCATCATGTAGAACAGAACATGCCATGAGTAATTTTCAACTACGATACCCGATACAGTCGGTCCGATTGCCGGGGCGAAGAACATTACTAAACTGAATAGACCCATCGCAGTACCGCGTTTATCAGGCGGGAAACTGCTGATCATAATATTCATTAAAAGCGGCATGAGCATTGCTGAACCGGAAGCCTGTATCATCCGGCCGAGAATAAGAACGATAAAAGCAGGAGAGAATCCGGCGACGATTGTCCCGAGGAGAAACAGCGACATTGCGGTTAAGAACAATGTTCTGGCGCTGAATTTCTGCATCAGATACGCCGTGGTCGGTATAATAATACCGGAGACCAGCATATAGGATGTAGAAACCCATTGTACAGCTGAAGTTGAAATCCCGAAATCATTTTTGATTGCAGGAAGTGCGACGTTTAAAAAAGTGTTCGATAAGAACGAGATGAAAGCACCGGATAATAAGATGATAATTAATTTGTAATCCGGTTTTTTTTGAGATGTTTCAGACATTTATTTTCCCCTTTACCTTGAAATCAATTTAACTATTATACCCTATATTAAATATAATTTCACTAAAAAGATTTATCCGATACGATTATCAATCTGAATATAAACAAAGAAACCTATTGTTGCACCTAGTAATACGGAAATCGGCAGCGCATACGTATCAGGAATGGATGGTAAGAAAGTTTCAATAATCCAGTGGATTCCCAAAAAGCATAACGCCATAATAACGATAGAAACTAAAACACGCGTCATAATTATCCTCCTTATGAAAATAACTGTATCTTTAAATCTTAACAAACCTTAAGGTGGACATGTGAGTAAAATACCTTGATAATATAAAGTAATCAGTATTAGTGGAGGGAAACTTATTATGAAGACAAAATTTCATAATTATGCCGAGGAGTATTTTAAACACAGAAATGATATTCCGAGTGTATTTTTTGAAGAACTGGCTAAAAGAAATATTGAATTATCGGGAAGCAAAGTTGCAGATATCGGAGCCGGCCCCGGCTTCCTCAGTAAAGCGTTGAGCGGCTACGGAGCGATTGTAGATGCGGTTGAACCATCGGAAGAGTTTATAGAAATCGGCAAGAAATATGTCGGCAAAGATGACAGAATCAATTTTACAAAAGGCACTGCGGAGAAAACAGGTCTCGATGATGATACGTATGACATTGTTTTTGTGATGAGAGCATGGCAGTGGTTTGACAGCGACAAAGCAGCCAAAGAAGTCAGACGCATTTTAAAACCCGACGGCATTTTAATTGTGGCGGATATCGGCTTCAAAGTGGCCAATAAGATGATGAAAGAATCCATGAAAATTATTAAGAAAAGTTCCAAGCACGAAGAACTGAAACCAGCCGGTTCCAAAGAAGACTCAATTCAGATGATTAATGGTTTCCCTGTTGAATGGTTCAGTGACTGGCGTCATGAAAAACTGGATCTTGAAGAATTTTTCAAACACGAATATAAAGTTAAGTTTACAGACCAGGAATGGCTCGGCAGACTTGGTACTTCATCATGGCTTGTCAGCTTTAAACAGAAACGCATGGACAAGGCAATGGAAAAGATAGCAGAACTGCTTGATACAATGGATGATGAGAAAAAACATAAGGTGCTTCACGTGCTGAATGTTGCAATATTAAAAAATAAACATAAGTAATATAAATGAAAAAAGAGCGATTATTTCGCTCTTTTTTGTTTTTTTACACTTTTTCTGAAAGCGATTCAATACATAATTTCTGAATGAAAACGATAACAAGACGGGTTAATATACGAAAAGATGAATAATTTAATAAATGTATAAATACTTAAGAAATTATATTACAAATATTATAAAATATAAATGAATTAACTAAAAATTAATAATACATTTACTTTGATAAAACCATCACATAAACTTTGAGAAACCTTGATATATATGGTATTATTAAGTTACATAAAAGAGGTACAGAGAAATACTCTAATATATAATTTCAAATAGGAGGAAGAAAATGATTATATCTGATAAACTTACAGCAGAAGTTCGTATGCAGGAGTATAAAGAAATTGCGTATAATAATTCGATTTTGACAGAGAAGAAAAGTGACGAAAGAATTAAGCGTCCATTTTTAAGCAAATTAATCAGTGCTTTGTCTCTGTAATAGTTAATATATAAATAAGATGCCATTCCTGAAGAGAGAGGAATGGCTTTTTTGTGTTTAAATTAAATTTAATTGCCACGAAACACCAAACTGGTCCTGAATCCACGCATAGCGCCTGCTCATATTATAATCATCAAGCGGAATATGAATAGCACCATTTTTCTTAAGTTTTCTGTACAGCAGTTCTATTTCATTTAAATCTTCACACTCAATATAAACAGACATACTCGGTGTAAAGGTGAATTCCGATGGAACCTCGGAATCACGGAGCATCAGATGCATATTGCCTATACGTATAATGGCCTGCTGTATTTTATTTGAATCAGGATAATTCACCAGCTGAATGATATCAAACTGATGGAACACCTCTTTATAGTATTCCAGTGCTTCAAAAGCACGTCCTTCAAATGTCAGAAAGGGCATTGCTGCCTTCATTCTATTTTCCCCCTTTACAACTGATATAGTATTGTTTACAATTTTATGAGAACAGACTGATACAGTTTGAAACTGTTACATATGTTATCTGTCTATATTATAACAGTTTACTGCAGTTGTAATTTGTGAAGGAGGCTTTAAATGATTGAGTTAAATGGTGTTGTTAAACAGTATCAGGGCCGTGATGGACCTTTCAATGCCTTGAATGATATATCTGTTCATATAAAAAAAAGTGAAAAATTCGGTATTATCGGTGAAAGCGGATCCGGCAAGTCGACGCTGCTCCGGATGATTAATGCTCTTGAAACACCAGATGAGGGAACAGTGACCGTGGACGGTGATAATGTCGGCAGCCTGTCACCAAAACAGTTAAGAAAATACCGTAAAAAAATCGGCATGATTTTTCAGCAATTCAATTTGCTGAACAATAAAACAGTGCTCGAAAACATTACTCTGCCTTTAAAGCTTCACAAGTTTGAATCGGCTCTTGATATAGAAGAAGTACTTTCTTTCGTCGGTTTAAGCGGCAAAAAAGATAACTACCCGGGACAGCTGTCGGGCGGTCAGAAACAGCGTGTCGGTATAGCCCGGGCTTTAATCACTAATCCGAAAATACTGCTCTGCGATGAACCGACCAGCGCCCTGGATGAAAAAACTACTGACGAAATTGTCAGTGTACTGAGAAGGGCACATGAAGTATACGGCATGACTATCGTCGTCGTGACCCATGAATTAAATGTGATTAAACAATTATGCGACCGGACACTCGTGCTTGAAGAAGGAAATATTATCGATACGATCGATATAAAACAGACCTCTCATGTACTTTCCGATGCCTCGTATTACGACCGTATAGTAGAGGTGTTAAAAAATGAGTGAGATGATTACTGTCTACTTTGAACGTGTTGCTGAATACTGGCCGAATCTCCTGACGAGTTTAAATGAAACAGGGATTATGATGGGTTTTGCGATGGCTGCGGCTATTGTTCTCGGACTGCCGCTCGGAACCCTGCTTTACTTAACCGATGAAGATAAACCGTTACAGAACAAATTTATATACCATACGGCGAACGTTGTGGTAAATATCGTCCGTTCATTTCCTTTTCTGCTGCTTGTTATTGCGATGCAGCCGCTGATAAGGGAAGTATACGGCCGGGCTACCGGAGATCCCGTTGCTGCATCGTTTCCGCTGATGGTTATTGCGATTGCACTGTACGCGCGTTTTGTGCAGCAGTCTCTCTTAGATGTGCCAAAAGGTGTTGTTGAAACAGCTCAGGCACTCGGTGCTTCAATACCGCAGCTGGTTTACCGCTTTCTATTCGTCGAGGCGAGAAGCTCTTTAATTATCGGTTTCTCCACTGCATTCGTAAGTTTTATCTCGTACTCGACTATTATGGGTGTCGTTGGAGGCGGAGGAATCGGTGATTTCGCCATCCGTTACGGCTATCAGCGGTATGAAACAGATATTATGTACACTGCAATTGTCGTTATTATTATTTTTGTGCAGATTGCGCAGTGGTTCGGTTTGTGGCTGGCAAGGAAAATTGATAAAAGATAAAAGGGGATTAAATTATGAACAGAAAATATTGGCTGTTTAGTATTTTAAGTATTTTCGTATTAGTGCTGGCAGCTTGCGGCAGCGAGGAAGAAAATGCCGGGGAAGATAATGAAATTACAGTTGTTGCACAGACGACGCCGATGACGGATGTTGTTGAAATAGCTGCGGAAGCAATTGAAGAACCCTACACGGTTAAACTGGTTGAAGTAGCTGACAATATACAGTACAACGAAGCGGTGTTTAACGATGAAGCTGATGCAAGTTTTGCACAGCATGAACCATTTATGGAACAGTTTAATGCAGAAAGCGATGCGGATTTAGTGGCGATGGAGCAAATCTATAACGCAATTGTCGGTTTCTACTCCCCGGTATACGATTCAATCAATGAACTGGAAGACGGTGCCGAAGTTGCAATTCCAAGCGATCCGACAAACGAAGCGCGTGCACTCATGATTCTCGATGATGCAGATATTATTACACTGGCTGATGGTGTTACATACGAAGCTTCCGTAGATGATATTGAAGAAAACCCAAAAAATCTTGAATTTACGCATATCGATTTGCTGAACTTAAGCTCATCTTATGAAGACGGCATTCCACTGGTCTTTAACTATCCGACCTATATTGAGCCGCTCGGACTGACGCCGAGTGATGCGGTGCTGCTTGAAGATGATGATGAAAACACTTTTGCCCTCCGTGTTGTTGCGCGCGAAGGTAATGAAGATTCTGATAAAATCAAAGCTTTAAACAAAGCTTTCACATCTGAGGAAGTATATGATTTCCTGGATGAACTTGCAGAGAAAGGACACCTCGAACCTGCATTCGAGCCTGGTGAAGAATGATGAAAAAATTATTTCCTTTATTTCTTGTGATGATGCTGCTTGCAGCCTGCGGCAATGATGAAGAAGAAAGTGCAGCATCTGAAAATGATACGCATATTGTTATCGCTTCTCAATCTGAACCGCTGACCTCTATGGTTGAAGTTGCAGCTGAAGTGATTGAAGAACCTTACACGATGGAACTTCTGCCTGTAAACGATAATATTCAATACAATGAAGCGACATTTAATGATGAAGTCGACGGCAGCTTATCCCAGCACGAACTCTATATGGAAGGCTTTAATGAAGAAGCGGGAGCCGATCTTGTTGCAATTCAGCCCGCTTATATTTCCAATGTCGGTTTTTATTCGCCGGTGTATGATTCAATTGATGAAATAGAAGCGGGAGCGGAAGTCGCAATTCCGAGTGACCCGCCGAACGAAGCTCGGGCACTGCTGATTTTAGACAGTGCAGGACTGATTACACTCGATGAAGATACAGGCATTGATGCTGCAGTGTCTGATATTGTTGAGAACCCGAAAGACCTTCAATTCACACCGGTTGATTTGTTTAACTTAACAGCAGCCTATGAAGATGGTGTGGAACTTGTGTTTGAACACCCGAATTTAATTGCGAATATCGGACTTTATCCGAAAGATGCCATTTTACTTGAAGATGAAGATGAAAAAAGATTTGCCTTCCAGCTGGTAACGCGCGAAGGCAAAGCAGACAGTCCGAAAATGCAGGCGGCAAAACGCGCGCTCGCATCTCAGGAAGTTTACGACCTGTTAATGGAAGAAGCTGAACATGAGATGTTTACACCGGCGTTTGAACCTGGTCAGCCTGCAGAATAATTTTTAATGAAAGTACCGAGTTTGACCTCCCTTACTCGGTGCTTTTTTATTTTGTTTAAATATTGCTATAATTAAGAAAACGTATACAAAATAAGGGGGATTTTGAATGTCAGCCGTAAAAAAGCTTGCGCAGTTTAAAGAAGAAATAGGAAAGGTGATTATCGGACAGGATAAAGTACTTGAGCTGGTATTTATCAGCTTGATTCAGGAAGGTCATATATTATTCGACAGCGTGCCGGGAACGGGGAAAACGGTATTGTCAAAAGCTGTGGCTGCCGCTGTGGACGGGGAATTCTCGCGTATCCAGTTTACACCGGATGTGCTGCCGACGGATATTACCGGCATGAATATGTATAATCCGAAGACCCAGAGTTTTAATTTGAGGATGGGGCCCGTCAAAACAAACATCTTACTTGCTGACGAAATCAACAGGGCGACACCGAGAACGCAGTCGGCGCTCCTTGAGGTGATGGAAGAACGTCAGGTCACAATAGACGGAGAACGCGTAGAGCTCGATAATTTATTTATCGTGCTGGCAACTCAGAATCCGATTGAATCGAGGCAGGGCACATTCGAACTGCCGGAAGCGCAGATGGACAGGTTTTTAATGAAGATTTCACTTAGCTATCCAGGTCGGAGTGAAGAATTGAAAATGCTCGATATGCATAGAAATAAAAATAAGATTGAAATTAATCCGGTGTTTACACAAGAAGAGATTATGACGCTCAGAAAACAGGCGTCTGAAATTCGTATTAATGATACGGTCAAAGAATACATAATAGATCTAGTCGGCAAGACGCGAAATCACAAATTTACAGAACTTGGTGTTTCGCCGAGGGGGAGCCTTGGTTTAATACGCGCAGCGATGGGCGTGGCCCTGATTAATAACAGAGATTATGTCACGCCTGAAGATGTGAAATATATTGCGCCGTATGTGCTGGCTCATAGAATAGTGCTCAATATAGAAGGGATGACACTTACGACAGGAGAGGCGCTTATACAGGATATTTTAAATGAAACAGCTGTGCCTGTTGAATTTGGAGTGAGCCGTGATGAGGTATAAGTACGACTATAGCGAGACACAGATCGCTTCGCTGTTTACAGTAATCGCATCTGTACTGATTATTTTTGATATTTTTTATGCGGCGACCTTAAATATTTACTTCGTTTTTATTCTTGGTGTTCTGCTGTCAGCCATGGGGTTGAACAGATTTTATGAAAGAAATGTTATGAAACATCTTCATGTTGACATTATTAATGATGAAGTCAGGCATTATAAAGGTGAATCCGGTGTGCTGAAGATCCGGATTGCACAAAAGGGTATCATGCCGATTTTAAGTGCCGAGCTCACAGTTACTGCCGGCAACGATATTAAGTTTTTCAGCGACCAGGCACTGAAAATCCGTCAGCAGACAGAAACAACTGCGATATTTACAGTACTGTCTAAAAGTGAAACAGTTATAGAAATACCGTACACTGCAGCAAAACGCGGCGTGAGCTACATCGTTGACAGCCGTATAAGCATTCCCAGGATATTCGGTTTTGGTCATATGGATTTAAGACAGATAGGTTCTGCGAAACATGAAATCATGATATACCCGGATAAGTTTGCTGTTCATAATGAACCGATTAAATTCAAAATTGCTCAAGGGTTATTTAAAAATAATGAATCTCTGTATAATGATCCGCTGTTAACGCTCGGCAACAGAGAGTACATGGAGATGGATTCATTCAGAGATATTAACTGGAAGCAGTCAGCAAGAATGGGAGAACTACAATCTAAAATTTATGAAAAGACAACTTATACCGAATGGCTGATACTTGTTAACCTGCGCTCCGAATCAGTATTCGCACCTCCTGAGAATATCGAAAGAATATTTGAGAAGCTGAGTTTTCTAACTGGAGAGATCGCTAAAGAAGAAATTACTTACAGTCTCATTGCAAATATGAAAACTTTTGATAAAGGCAGCTATTTCAGAATCGATGAACTGAATGGGCTCCGGAGTTACAGACCGGTGCTGGAAGCACTCTCGAAAATTAAAACAGTAACATTCACGATAGCTTTCGAAAGATTTTTAAACCACGTGAGACTGTATGAAAAGGTGCCAACCCACATAATTTTTACAGGAGAAACGGATGCACTAATCGACAGAGAACTCGAATACTTTTTACACAGGGGCATTACGATATATCAACTGAATGACAAGGGGCTTGAAAGATACGGGAAAAATACCGGGACGGTTAAGGCGGTGAGCAGATGAATAAAATGAAATACCACTCGATGTTTATCTTTTACTACACCGTGGAAATGTTTGTGCCGCTGTTTATTGGAATATTAATTAATATTCATAATACAGCAGCACATGAATCTCACCTGCTTCCTTTAGTCAGCATACTTTCCCTCCTGCTTGTAATGAGTCATTTTATTGCGGGAAAGTGGCAGTTATCCTATATTTACTTTCTTGTGCCGCTTGGAATTATTCTGTTAATGCTCACAGGTTCTTATTGGCTGACAGCGTTTTTAATTGTCGGTTTTTCAGTGTGGACTCTCGAACAGATGCACGACAATATTAATAATCACTATAACAATCTGATGCTGGTAATTATGCTTTTGCTGCTGCTTGTTATTAATCTGATTCCTTCAGATATTATAACTATGCATTACCAGCTGCTTCATTTCATTGCTGCAGGCATGTTTGTCTTTTATTTTTTAGGGAGAATAATTATGCTGATGGCAGGCAGCAGTTACAGAACGGGGTCCCGCCTCCGGGTATTAGTAATGTCATCTCTCGTACTGCTTGGATCAGCAGCTTTATTTACTGCTGTGTATAACTATATTGTATTGGGTATACAGACACTATTTATTTTTATGCTTAACGGATTTGTAATGATGCTGAGACCGTTCTTCTCGTTTTTAGAGACAGTGGAGTTTAAATTTCCTGAAATGGAACAGGAACAAATGGAAGTTAATGATGAAGGAGATGCGGTGGAGGAGTCTTTTGAAGGGACTGCCGCAATCAGCGATGTGCCGGTAATGACTATATTACTTGTATTGGCAGCTGCTTGTATCGCTGTTTTTCTTTTTATGTACTTTAGAAAACGAAGCCTGCCTGAAAAAGAAAATAGAGCGGTGCAGACCTACAAAACAGCTGTGACAGATAATATACCTGAAGAAAAAAGAACTGAGAGTGTATCTCAGCCGGACAGCAGAGTCAGAAAGCAATATTATGCTTTTGAGAAGTGGCTGGCTAAAAAAGAACTTGGAAGATATCACGGTGAAACTGTCAGTGAATGGGCAGAAAGAATGAATATAAGGAGTGAAAGCAACAAAGAAATGATTGACCTTTATAAGAAATACCGGTACGACAGCCAGGAGTTAACGGCAGAGGAATTTAATGAATTTAAGATAATGATTAAAAATCTTAAGCGGATACTGGATGATAAAAACAATTAATTCGGAAAATTCGGATGATGGAAACGTAATCATATTTAAATAATGTTTGAATTGTCGTATAATTCAAACATTACCTTAAAAGGGGGAAATAATATGATTGAGGAACCATTAGTTGCCACCGTCATGCTGTTTGCTTTGCTGGCACTTGGAGAGGTTATTTCTATTTACTCGAAAGCGCGTATTCCAATGCTGATGACAGCAATGATCGGTTACTTACTATTAACATGGACGGGGGTATTCCCCGAAAATATTTTAGAATTATCTACGCTGCCTGCACTCGGTGCATTATTAATCGGGCCGCTTATTATACATATGGGAACTTTGATGCCTTTAAGTATATTAAAAAAACAATGGCGTGCAGTCGTCATTTCAATCAGCGGCTTAATCGGAGCGCTTGTTTTGGTTTTATTAATTGTTCCTTTAGTTTTCGATTTTGAAACTGCCGCAAGCGGTGTCGGACCGATTTCAGGCGGCGTCGTAGCTTTATTAATTACAACAGAAAAATTGACGGAACTCGGCTTGACAGCTTTAATTGTCGTACCGGTGCTCATCGCAGCCTTCCAGACACCGATCGGGATGCCGTTAATTTCATTCTTCTTAAAACGCTATGCCGGACATTTTGTCAGTACGACTGAAGCAACGGAAGAAGAAATAGAATCTCAAAAAGAAGAAGAAGTGCCGGTCAGGTTTAATCTGCTCAAGAACAATGTAATTTTATTATTCACAGTATTTGTACTGGCGGCGGCAGCTACTGTCTTAAGCGAATGGACAGGAGTTCACTTTACACTATTCTGTCTCCTCTTCGGTATTTTAATGCTGAATGGCAGACTGTTTCCCGAGGGAGTGCTTGAAAAGTCAAACTCATTCAGCTTTATGATGGTAGCTTTAATTTTTGTTATTATCGGAACGATGGGTGGTATCACACCGCAGGATGTTGTGAATAATGTTCCTGCCGTTCTGCTGATTTTAATATGCGGTGTCGGCGGACTTGCGGCTGGCGGCTTTATCGCGTCGAAAGCAGTAGGCTGGCATCCATTTAAAGGAATGCCGATTGCACTTACTGCACTGGTGGGCTTTCCAGGAGATTATATTATCTGTGAAGAAGTATCACGGAGTACGACTGACAATCAGATCGATCAGACACGTGTATTTAATGAAATTGTGACACCGATGCTGATTGGCGGATTTGTTACCGTTACAGTCGCATCGATAGTGGTTGCATCATTTGTTATGGGAATGTTATAAAAAAGGAGTTTTTATATAATGAGTAAATTAATCGTAGAAAATATTAATCTGATTGACGGCAGCGGTGCTGATGTCAAAAAAAATGTGACGGTTGTTATTGAAGATGGCCGTTTTACCCACGTTGGAAATTCTGTTGAAACAAACGGTGCTGAAGTAATCGACGGACAAGGGAAATACATGCTGCCCGGAATGATAGATACGCATGTACACTTATCTACAGAATTCAAACCGCTCGCCGACAGAATAGCAACACCATTTTCGTATCATTTTTATGAAGCAGCTCAGTATGCTGAAAGAACGATTAATGCAGGTATTACAACGGTAAGAGATGCGCTTGGAAGTTCTTTAGGGTTTAAGCAGGCAATTAATGACGGACTGGTTACCGGACCGCGAATGCAGGTTTCAATTAATGCTTTGTCTATTACGGGCGGTCACGGTGACGGTTATAATTATTCGGGCGTGGACCTTGGTATTGTGCGGCCGTATGAAGGGATGCCGGACGGTATTGCTGACGGTGTTGAAGAAGTGCGCAAGAAGACACGCGAATTACTGCGGGCCGGTGCTGACGTGATTAAAGTTATGGCCACAGGCGGGGTTTCAAGTCCCACCGACCACCCTAAATTTACTCAGTATTCGCTGGATGAATTAAAAGTAATCGTTGAAGAAGCAGAATTTAGAAATGGTGTTAAAGTAATGGCGCATGCGCAAGGCCTTGAAGGTATTAAAAATTGTGTAGAAGCGGGAATTCATTCGATTGAACACGGTATCTATCTGGACGATGAAGTGATTGAACAGATGAAAGAAAAAGGAACGTACCTCGTTCCAACACTGCTTGCACCGGTGTCAGTAATAGAATTTGCCGATGAACTAGGTATTTCTGCAGTGGGTCTTCAAAAGTCCAAAGAAGTAATGGCAGATCATAAAGCAAGCTTTAAGAAAGCATATGATGCAGGTGTTAAAATCGCGATGGGTACAGATGCCGGAGTCTTCAAGCATGGTACAAATCTGCGGGAACTTGAACTGATGGTAGAATCGGGAGCAACGCCGATGGATGCTATCGTTATATCAACGAAAAATGCAGCAGAATGCATGGAAATTGAAGATCTCGGTCTCGTTAAAGAAGGGTACATTGCAGATTTTATTTTAACTGAAAATAATCCGCTTGAAGATATAGGGATTCTGAAAAATAATGATGAAATTAAAGTAGTAGCGAAAGATGGAAAAATATTAAAAAGTATATAAGCAAAATTGAGCCGTCCGCTGTGACGGCTTTTTTCATGCGTTGAAAGATGTGTTAAAGTAATATAACATAGAAAAAGTACAAGTGCCGAAGGGGGATATGCATGAAAATCAGAGAAGCTTTAAAAAATACCCGGTTCGAAAAGATAAGACTAACATTTAACTCAGAGTTTACCGTGCAGACGTTAATCAACGTTCTGGCTATCATCGTAGGATCGTTTCTATTCGCTATCGGTGTGAATGGCTTTATGATTGCAGGAAACCTCGGTGAAGGCGGCTTCATCGGTATCTCCATTATTTTATTTTATGCTTACGGCATACCGACAGCATTGTCAAACTTAATCCTGAATTTCTTAATACTTATCGTCGGCTTTAAATTTTTAGGCAGACGCGCAATGCTGTATACAATATTTACAATACCAATGACTTCTCTTGCCCTCTGGGTAACAGAGTCATGGCAGATTCAGACCGATGAGATTTTAATCAATACAGTATTCGGCGGGCTGTTTATCGGAATGGGTATCGGGTTAATTATCCGCATCGGTTCGACCACAGCGGGGACGACAATTTTAGCCAAGATGGCTAACAAATTTCTCGACGTCAACGTTTCTTATGCGCTCCTGTTCTTCGATTTAATTGTCATTACAATCGGTCTGACAGTAATGTCGCTTGAACAGGTGCTGCTGACAGTCATCGCTCTATACATCGCAACAAAAGTAATGGATTTCATTATCGAAGGTATGAACCCGAAAAAAGCAGTGACGATTATTTCACAGAATCCGGATCTGCTGGCGAACTTAATTAATACGAAAATACATCGCGGTGTCACGATTTTAGACGGACACGGCTACTATTCAAAAGAAGAAAAAGACATATTATTTGTAGTTATTAATAAATCACAGCTTAACCGTTTGAAACGACTTATTAAAGCGAATGATGATCAGGCATTTGTCGTTGTGCACGATGTAAACAGTGTACTTGGGAATTATCTGATTTAATAAATTTTAAAAATAAGCTGCAAAAGAAGCACTCGGAAAAAATATATTTCATAAAGCATAGATAACCCGTACCTCAGACTCCTTAAGAGAAGCTGATGTACGGGTTATTTGTGTTGGAAATATTTATATCCGGGTCCTCTTTAACTTTTATCATTTAACACAGCTTAACAGTACAGCTTCTCCCTGGAAGGACTCAATTTTATCCTGATTTGTCTGGATACGGAATTTTCGTTTCACATTTTTATTCGCTTCAAGCATAAAACTGGTCAGATTTTCTATTTCCGGATTTGTCAGATGCATCCGGTTGCACCAATCTTCAAATTCGAAATGTTTTTCGAAGCGGTGCAGCTCATGAATTTCAAAGTTCCCTGCCTCCAGCATAGAAAGCCACTCCGTTTTCTTCCAGGCGCGGAAGTGACTGTAATCCCGTATTTTCTCGATTCTATTATAGAAAAAATCGAATTCATCATTTTCAGGAGCGACATTGTCATTCAGGACGAAACGGCCGCCGGGTTTAAGGACCCGGTAAACCTCTTTTATAAAATCTTTAACGTTCGGAAAATGGTGAGGTGCAATACGGCAGGTGACAAGATCGAATGTGCCATTTTTAAAAGGCATTTTTTCAGCATCACCTTCAACAAATTCCACATTGGTATGTCCGTTGCCAGTTATGAACTTCTCGGCAGAAACAAGCATTTCCGGAGTAAGATCCATGGCGGTCACTTTATGTACGACAGGCGCCAGAGCATTTGCTGTATGGCCGCCGCCTGTCGCAATATCCAATGCGGTTTCCGACTTTGAAGCATGTGCCATTTCTATTAATGTCTTCAGATCTTCGCCCTTACTGTGTATTTTACTATTAACATATAAATCCGAAGTTTTGCCAAACTGATGTTTAACATCTTGTTTAATATCCATTCATCTCAACCCTTCTTTATTTTATTATTACCTTCACTATAATCATTAAAACGGACTGTGAATACTGAAATAAATTACATAGACGATTATCCAGACAATAGACCAGATTATAACTTTCATCTGCATAGACAGTGTTTTAAATACATAATGCGACAGTGCATATGCAATTATAGAGACGGTTAAAAAACGCAGCAGCCTTGCCGGGATGGTAAATATAAGAAACAGGACAAGGCCTGTATATTCATGTGCAGCCGCAGCAAAAAGTTTATACGGAACACCGAACAGGGGGCCGGTAATCAGCGCGGTGAAAGTGCTATCTCTCATTGTACGATGCACATGTTCAATCATATATTCATGAACTGTCGGAATACTAAGCATAAATGCTTCGGTCTGCCCCGCATTAGAGCTACTCCATATAAATATTATAATACCGCCTGCCAGTGCTCCTGCTGCTGCTGTAAGATTTGCATATATTACATACTTAAACTTCTTTTTTCTGATTGCGTACAGCGATAAAATGACATCAGGAATGATAAAAAACCACGTTGCCTCACTTAACCCCCATATAAAAATAACGATCATCATTACCATTCGCTAAACTGTCCTTCCTCCTGCAGTGTATTCATCCGCTCATTCAGCTCCGTCATAAAGTCATTGCGGTTATCTTTGTAATAAAATTTATCGCCGACAAAGATATCGATAAAAAACGGCACAAATACAAATGAGCCTTTCGGCAGCGCCTTGCCGAGCCCGTGAATAAAAAGAGGGACTACAGGTACTTCAGGTTTTTCGCGCATCAGATAATATATACCGCTTTTATATTTACTGAGCTGTTCAGCTTCGCCGCGCGAGCCTTCAGGGAACAATATAATAATACCATTGTCATCCAGTGACTGAAGTACTGGTTTAAACATGCTCCTGAAGTCCCGGGTCATCTTCCTTTCTATCGGAATAATATTCATTACTTTAGTTGAGAAAAAAGCCAGAAATTTATTCTTCATAAAATAATCACCCGCAGCAACTGGACGGACTTTTGAAAAGCTTTTGCCTCTGAACATGGACATCAGCACCAAGGTATCGAGATGGCTGTTATGATTGGCAATAATCACGCACGGGCCGCTATCCGGCAGCTTATCTCTTCCGCGTATATTCAGGCCTAGAACAAACAAAATAACTGGTCTTACTAAAATAGCAAACAGCAGATTTTTCATAGTCATCACCTAAAAGTAAAAGTATCTTGTAAAGTGGAAAAACAGCGGCGCCGTATATGTCAGTGAATCGACACGGTCGAGAATACCGCCGTGGCCGGGAATGATAGCAGAAGTATCTTTAATATTTAAATCGCGTTTTAAAGCTGAGATATTAACGTCACCGATAAAGCCGGTCAAGCCGATATAGAGTCCTGCTATAATGCTCGCGAGAAGCGAAAAGGGTGTAATTAGCGGTGCCAGTATTACAGCGAGTACAGTTGTGGTCAGCACACCGCCGATAAAACCGGCCCATGTTTTATTCGGTGAGACTTTCGGGATAATTTTCTTCTTGCCGAGCATCTTGCCCCATATAAACTGTGCAACATCGTTCGCTTGAGTAAGGACGACTAAAAACAGCACAAGACCCGCGCCGGCAACGCTTTCCTCGCGGCCGGGCAGAACGAGCAGAAAAGCCAGGTGCGACAGTCCGAATACCATCAGCATTACACCCCACTGAACAGTCGCAATGGACCGCAGGAAATTCTTCGTTTCACCGACGATTATAGCCTGAATAGGAATGAGCAGGAACATATACACCGGAATAAATACGATAAACATCCCGTACCAGCCGAGATATATTAACAAAAACTGAATGGGAATTGTCAGGTATGCCCAAAATAATACAAGGCGATGCGCCCGGTTAAATGGAATGAGTGAAAAATATTCTTTCAATGCCAGGAAACACAGCAGTGCCATAAAAATCAGTGAAATTGTCGAATGAATAAGCAGCGCAAACGTAAAAATAATGAACATGACCCACCATGAACGAATACGCATTTCTACTTCTTTTAAACCGCTGCTGTTATTTTTTCGCTTCATTATTTTAGTAATGACTGTAGAAATAACTAAGACACCGACAATACCGATTAAGACGTAAAGTACTTCATCAGTCAGCAGATTTATATTCATGAACTTTCCTCCAGTCCGCCGAGTACGCGTTTATAAATGTTAAATGCAATTAATATAGAAGCAGCCATGAAGATAATATGCAGGTAAGGTTCCAGCGGAATATTAAATAAAAGTATGACAGAGATAACACCGATTAGGAAAGCACGGTCGCTTTTTCCCATCGGTCCATCGTAGCGCCGCTCTCCTGATGTAACTTCCGAAAGGACTCCCGCCATCTCACTAATAATTGAGAGTGCGATGAAAATAATAATACTTGCCGGAAAAGTTTGAGTGACCAGAAAAAAAGGTATGAAGAGTGCGGTGTCGCTGATAACATCTGTCAATTCGTTTAAAAATTTCCCGAGACGGCTGGTTAAGTTAAATTTTTTAGCGAGTACACCGTCAATAGCGTTCATCGCCATCCGTACAAACATAAATAGAGGAATAATGATATATATCCAACGGCTGTCATAATTAAAATAAAAAAGCACACCCGTAATTATCGATAACAGGCATGCTGATATTGTCACCTGGTTCGGGGTGACATGATGTTTGTGAAGATTATTAACGAGCGGCATAAGAAGCTGCTGGAACTTTGGTTTTAATTCATAAATGCTGATCATTTAAAATCACTCCAATGTTCTTTAGCGGAAAGCTAGTATTTAATCCCGCGGTCGAGCATATATACTATGATATCTCCGTTTTCTGCGATGAGTCTAAAACCTTTGTACTGCAGCCATGTTTTCGAAAAAGTAGTCCGGTAATGTTCATGCGACAGGATATAAATTTTACTGACCTCCGCTGCTGCAGTTAAATAGGCATCCAGCAGCTTGGAGCCGATGCCCGGTGTAGGATGGCCGGCGTGCATAACAATCTCTGCAATATACTGGTTAATATTGCCGTCGCCGCTTGAACGGATAATGCCGACAAGCTGTTTGCCGTCCCGCACAGTAATGCAGTAATCCGAGTTTAAAATGCTTTGGTAAAGCTGGTTATAATCGGTATACAATTCAGTATTTCCGGAAGTGTAGAGATCGACGATATCGTCGAATGACATGTTTTTCTCGGTTGTAATGGTAACCATGACTCACCCCGTATTTGATATAAGTAATTAATTATATCAAGAATTTTCTGATATTGAAAGATAGTGCTTATTTGTTTATACTTATGATTGTATACGGTTTCAGTGGAAAGTGGAATAAAATACTTAGAAACAGGGTGGAATAAATGGAGCTGCAATTATATTTTTATCATCGGGAAATCAGTTTGACACCTGAAGAAATTTTCAGCGTGATTAAAAGTGATGAAAAGCTGTTAAATACGATAGAAAAATTAACGGATATCGAATACATAAACAGTACTTCAATGCCGAGAGAAGAAGGAACGAGAGCCATACTTCAATACAGTGCATCGCCTGTTGAAGCTGAAATTACCGGATTCAGACAGGACAGAAGAATAGAACTGGAACTGGAAATTCCGGCTGGAACAGTAAAAGCAATGTTTAATATCGTCCCTGTGGAAGACCGCTCTGAGGTAACTATTTCAGCAAAACTGTTTACTGATTCACCGGTAAGCTTCGTTCTGTATGCCTTAAAAATACCGTCTATTAAAAAACAGTTTGATGAGGCGGCAGAAAGACTCGGCCGCAATTAACAGCTGCGGCTATTACTGAAAAGGAGACCGAAAATGGAAGTGAAACAATACTCAGAAGATTCGCTGACGGTAAATTTAGGCAGCGAGATCGATGAAAAAATCAATAAACAGCTTGTACAGCTGAAATCAGCTGTAACGGAACTTAACTTAGAAGGCATCACTGATATTGTCTTATCCTATACGAGTCTGATTATATATTTTGATGTGCTTAAAGCTGATTCAAAAAAAATAACAGGAGCAGTAAAAGCACTGGAATTAAGAGAATTGAAAGACAGGGAGTACGCATATAAAGTTGTTAAAATACCGGTGTGCTACGGTGGGGAGTTCGGCCCGGACCTCGCTCGTTTTAAAGAAAACGGGCTGACGCCGGAAGATGTAATCAGCATGCACAGCAACAAAGAATATCTTGTTTATATGCTCGGATTTATGCCGGGTTTTCCTTTTTTAGGAGGGCTCAGCGATAAGCTGTTTAAAGCAAGACTAGACTCGCCGAGAACGAAAATTCAAGCAGGCACCGTCGGCATCGGCGGACGGCAGACCGGTATTTATCCTTTTGATTCTCCGGGCGGCTGGAATCTTCTCGGAAGAACCCCGGTTCCGCTGTACGACAGCTCGCGTGACAATGCAATTTTATATGAAGCAGGGGACAGAATTATTTTTACGCCAATTAACGAGCGGGAATATTACCGCATAAAAGAAGCATACGATAAAGGTGAATATACTGTGGAGACAGAATACAGAGGTGAAGCAGATGGCGCTTAAAATTATCAATCCGGGCCTGTTTACGACAGTGCAGGATCTTGGCCGCTACGGATATGAATCATACGGTTTTACCCCTGCAGGGGTCATGGATTATGAAAGTTATTATCTTGCGAATGCACTGCTCGGCAATGATTATAATTGCGGCGTGCTCGAACTCACGCTTTACGGAATTACCTTTGAAGTACTGCACAGCACGAGTATGTCGTCTGCCGGAGCAGAGATGGAACTGACAATTAACGAAGAACCTTTTGATACAGGAACTGCTGTTGATCTCGTTAAGGGTGACATTGTAAAGTTCGGCGGTGTTAAAAAAGGTGCCCGTACATATATTGCTTTCAGCGGCGGGCTCGATCTTCCGAAGGAACTCGGCAGCTACTCAACTCATACGAGAAGCAAGATGGGCGGTTACAAAGGACGCGTCTTAAAGGCGGGGGATATTTTGCTAGTCAAAGGGAAAACAGTGGAACATAATTTTCCGGTAATCACAAAAGTATTGACTGAAGATACTGAGATACGCTTTATCCCGGGTCAGCAGAATGACAGATTTGATTCTGTGAATAAACGGATATTTACAGAAAGTGAATATACCCTTACAAAAGACAGCGACCGGATGGGCTGCCGTCTTGAAGGTCCGGCGGTGGAATCTGCAGATGACGACGATATATTGAGCGAACCGACACAGTTCGGCAGCATACAGGTGCCGAAAAACGGGCAGCCGATCGTTCTGCTTGCCGACCGCCAGACCGCAGGCGGCTATAAGAAAATTGGCACTGTCGCAAAAGTCGATCTGCCAAAAATCGCCCAGAAAAAACCGGGAGAGAAGATTACATTTACCGAAGTAAGTGTAGATGAAGCGTCACAGCTGTATAAAGACAGCCTGAAGGCATTAACTGACGGTTCATATATTAATACATCAGTTAATTTTAAAAATGCGAGACGGCGGGATGCATTAAGTATTACGCAATTAATTGGAGGATAAAATAATGGATTTTAAAGAAATAAAAAAACTGGTTAAATTGTTAAAAGAAGAAGATCTGGCTGTACTCAGCATCTCGGAAAATGATACTCATATTCATATCGAACAGAAAGGCGCGGAAGTTGCAGTACAGCCTGCGGCAGACCGACCTGCACCGGCAGTTTCAGAAGAGGAAGCCTCCAAACTGATTGAAATAACAGCCGGTCAAATCGGAACCTTCTACAATCAGAAAGATGAAAACAGCGATGAGACATTTGTTTCAGAAGGAGATAAAGTTTCTAAAGGGGACCAGGTCGGTTTTATTGAAGCGATGAAAGTATTTAACGATGTGAAAAGCAGCGTCGCGGGTATCGTTGAAGAAATAACTGTGGCCAATGGAGATGCTGTGGAATACGGTGATGTGCTGTTTCGTGTCCGTCCAGAGGAGGCATGACGATGAAAAAGGTTTTAATTGCGAACCGCGGTGAAATCGCGGTAAGAATTATCAGAACTTTAAAGGAAATGAATATTGCGAGCGTTGCAGTCTACTCGAGCGGTGACGCAGATAGTCTTCATGTTGCATTGGCAGATGAAGCTTATTGTATCGGGGGACCGAAAAGCGCTGACAGCTATCTAAACATCGATAATATACTGCAGGCTGCAATTATGAGTAAGGCAGATGCTATTCATCCGGGTTACGGGTTTTTATCGGAAACACCTGAATTTGCAAAACGGACTGAAGAGCTCGGTCTGATATTTATAGGACCTTCACCGGAAACGATGGCAAAAATGGGCGATAAGTCCATGGCAAGAGAGACCATGAAAAAAGCAGGTGTTCCTGTTATTCCGGGCAGTGACGGCATTGTCAAAACAAAAGATGAAGTGAAGAAACTGGCAAAAAAAATTATCTATCCTATCGTAATAAAAGCTGTTTCCGGCGGCGGCGGCAAAGGTATGCGGTTTGCCCACAATGATGAAGATGTGGACAAATTGTACGATGAAGCAAAAAAAGAAGCAAAGAACTCTTTTAACGATGACCGCTTGTACGTTGAGAAATACATTCCAAAAGCACGCCATATTGAAATTCAGGTTATCGGTGACGGCAAGGGCGGAGCAATCCATTTATTTGAGCGGGATTGTTCGATTCAGAGAAATAACCAGAAATTGCTTGAAGAAGCACCGGCAACCATTTTAAGCGGTAAAGAACGTGCTGATATTACAGAAACGACGCGGCAGGCGATTGCAAAACTGAATTACCGCGGGGCAGGGACAATTGAGTACTTATATGTAGCTGAAGAAAAGCGTTTTTATTTTATTGAGATGAATACGCGGGTACAGGTTGAACATACTGTCTCGGAAGAAGTGACCGGAATTGATATTATCAGAGCTCAGATTGATGTTGCATTTAATAATGATATCGGTATTACACAGGGTGAAGTGAAGCTGTCAGGACATGCCATTGAAGCACGGCTGAATGCGGAAGATCCGGAAAATCGTTTTATGCCTTCACCGGGTAAAATTGAGAAACTGCATTTTGGCCTCGGCAGAAATGTACGTGTGGACACGCATATTTATAGCGGTTATTCTATACCGCCGTATTACGATTCGATGATTGCTAAAATTATTGTGAAGGCTGATAACCGGGAAGATGCCTTATTTAAACTGAAACTTGTGCTCGGGGAAACAGTTATTGAACCGGTTAAGACAAATTTAGATTTTCAGTATTATCTGCTGGGACATCCGAAAGTGTTAGCGAATGATTACGATATTAAGTTGCTTCATACAGAAAATATTATTGAGTAAAGGATGGTTTAATTGAGTAAATTAACGATTGATCTAAATGCGGATCTCGGGGAGAGCTATGGAAATTATACAATCGGCAACGATGCGGAAATCATTCCTCTGATTTCTTCAGCGAATGTGGCGTGCGGATTTCATGCCAGTGATCCTGCCGTGATGATTGAGACGGTTAAACGCATCAAAGAATCGGGTTCAACAGGTCTTGGAGCCCATCCGGGATTCCCGGATTTAATGGGCTTCGGCCGCAGGTATATGGAATTGTCAGAAACGGAAGTTCATGCAATTATGCTCTATCAGCTGTCGGCGCTGGACGGTATAGCGCGGACATACGGACTTGATATGAATCATGTGAAGCCCCATGGTGCGCTTTACAATGCGACCTTTAAAAATGAAGATCTCGCTCATGTTATCGCAAAAGCGGTTAAAGATTTTAATCCAAAACTAAAATTAATGGGACTTGCCAATAATAATTTAGTCAAAGCCGGAAAAACTCTGGGGCTTGATGTCATTAATGAAGTATTCGCAGACCGTGCCTACGAAGATGACGGCACGCTGGTGTCACGAAGCAAGGAAGGTGCGATGATTACCGACAGTACTCTCGCTACAGAACGTGTTGTCCGTATGATTACCGAAGGTAAAGTAGAAAGTATCAACGGAAAAGACGTGGATATTCAGGCGGACAGCATCTGCGTCCATGGAGACGGAGAAAAAGCATTGGAATTTGTAAAAGAAATCAGACGTCAGCTAGAAGAAAAAGGAATTTCTATCGAAACGTTATAACTGAGGGGTGCAAATATGGAAAATAAACCGAAAATTACAGCCGCACAGCGCAGACTGCTGTTCGGTGCGGTGTTCCTGATGGCAACATCTTCAATCGGACCTGCATTTTTAACACAGACAACAGTATTCACACAGCAGTTCATGGCGAGTTTTGCCTTTGCCATTTTAGCATCCATCGTTATTGATATCGGTGCGCAGCTTAACATTTGGCGCGTACTGTCCGTCAGCGGAAAGCGGGGGCAGGATGTGGCGAACGAAGTCTTTCCGGGACTCGGAACCTTAGTCGCTGTCTTAATCGTTATCGGCGGTTTTGCATTTAATATCGGAAACGTCGCCGGTGCAGGACTCGGTTTTAATGCAATTTTCGGCTGGGATGTAAGAATAGGCGCTGCAATCACAGGTATCTTCGCAATTATAATATTTTTAATAAAGAACGGCCGTGCTGTTATGGATGTTGTGACACAGGTGCTCGGAGTGCTGATGATTGGTATCGTAGCATATGTCATGATTATTTCAGAGCCGCCGGTCGCTGAAGCGGCTAAGCGGGTAATTTTACCTGAAGATCCAATTGCCATGCTGCTGCCGATTATTACACTGGTCGGCGGGACAGTCGGCGGTTACATTACTTTTGCCGGTGCCCACCGTTTAATAGAAGCGGGTATGACAGGTGAGAAAAACCTGCGCTTTGTCAGCCACGCTGCAAACTGGGGAATTTTAACGACTGGAGTTATGCGCGTTCTCTTATTCCTGGCGGTCCTCGGAGTACTGACTCAGGGAGCAGTTTTATCAGAGGATAATCCGCCGGCATCTGTTTTCCAGTTTGCTCTCGGCGATATCGGAATGAAAGTGTTTGGTGTTGTGCTGCTCGCAGCGGCTCTGTCTTCTGTAATTGGTGCGGCATACACAAGCGCAAGTTTTATGCGCTCGTTCAATCAGGTATTTGACAGGTATAACAATATAGTGATTGTTGTTTTTATCGCGACATCGACTTTAATTTTCCTATTTGTCGGTCGCCCGGTCACTCTGCTTATACTCGCAGGTTCTTTCAACGGACTGATTCTGCCGCTGACACTCGGTGCAATATTACTTGCTTCACGGAAGAAAAGTATCGTTGGTAATTACCATCATCCGACATGGATGATAGTCTTCGGTATAGTCGCAGTTATTGTTACATTAATCGCAGGATTTATGTCGCTTCAGGGTCTTGCAGAATTGTGGAATGGATAGGTGATTAAATGAATGCTGAAAATATAAGAATGAAGATTAGAACAGGTGAACACTCAGGTCCGACGTCCGGTATCTCGGGAGATAAAGTACAGGCGAACTTAGCAATTCTGCCAAAAGAATATGCTTTTGACTTCTTGTTATTTGCTCTTCGCAACAGTAAGCCGGTTCCGATTATTGAAGTGCTTGAAGCGGGCGAGTTTACCAGCAGATATGCACAGAACTCGGATATCCGCACGGATGTTCCGCTGTATAACATTTATAAAAAAGGTAAGCTGACAAATACAGTCAGCGATATTAAAGATGAATGGCAGGATGATTTTGTCACCTTTTTAATCGGCTGCAGTTTTACTTTCGAACAGGCAATTTTAGATGCGGGGATCAATATTAAACATATTGATGAGGGGCGCAATGTCGCAATGTATAAAACGAATATCGAAACGGTGCCTGCCGGCATTTTTTCAGGAGAGACAGTAGTTTCCATGCGTCCATTTAAAAAAGAGCTCGTCGATAAAGTAATTAATATAACAAATGACTTTCCAAACATGCACGGGGGACCGGTGCACGTCGGAAACCCTCAAGAAATCGGAATAGAAAATATTGATAATCCCGATTACGGAGATTCGATTGCTATTGCAGAAGATGAAGTTCCGGTGTTCTGGGCGTGTGGTGTCACACCTCAAAATGCTGTATTAAAAGCAAAGCCTGAAATTTTAATCAGTCATGCGCCGGGACATATGTTTATTACTGATATTAATAATGAAGAATATAAAAATTAGAACCGGGCTGCTGCCCGGTTTTTTGCGTTTTCAAAGGAAAAACACTTTAAAAACGGACGATATTCATGCTTATTTAACCATTGACATTTAAAATACGCACATTATAATTAATATTATAAATAATGTTCGTCAAAATAGGAGTGCATACAACATGACAGTAGGTATTATTATGGGCAGTTCTTCGGATTGGTCCACTATGAAACACAGTGCTGAAATGCTGGATTATTTCGGAATAAGCTATGAGACAAAAGTAGTCAGTGCTCACCGTACACCGGAGATGATGGTTGAATATGCCAAAAACGCAACGTCAGAAGGCATCGATATTATTATTGCAGGCGCAGGCGGTGCTGCACATCTGCCGGGAATGATTGCATCTTTAACAAATGCACCTGTAATTGGTGTACCTATCGAATCTAAATCTTTAAAAGGCATGGATTCCTTATTGTCCATCGTTCAGATGCCGGGAGGGATTCCGGTTGCCACACAGGCTATCGGTATTCCCGGTGCTAAAAATGCCGGACTCCTTGCAGCAAGAATGATTGGAATATCAGATCAAGCAGTTTTTGAGAAGCTGTTTGAATATACGAAAAGTCTCGAAAAGAAAGTTGAGGATATGCAAAATGATCTTAAGTAAACGTTTATATCCGCCGGCTGTTATCGGTATCATTGGCGGAGGCCAGCTTGGGAAAATGCTTGCACAGAGCGCTCAGAGAATGGGTTACAAAGTTGCAGTGCTGGATCCATCTGAAGACGCGCCGGCACGCAGTACGTGCCATACTTTTATTCAGGCCGACTTCAGCGATGAAGAAGCACTGGTTAAATTAAGTGATATGTCTGATATCGTTACTTATGAATTTGAAAACATAGATGCTCATATTTTAAGAAATCTCGTATCTGACTATTACGTGCCCCAAGGTGCTGAAACTGTATTAACATTACAAAACCGCACGAGTGAGAAAAATGCAATTAGAGATTCGGGTGCGAGTATTGTCCCATTTGAAAATGTTTCATCCAGGGGCGACGTGGAAAGTTTTGCAGATAAATATTCCTATCCCTTAATCGTAAAAACGGCAACGGGAGGCTATGACGGCAAGGGACAGTATTATATCGGTTCAAAAGAAGATTTAACTGCTGAGAATATTCCGTTTGAAGATAGGGAATTTATCGTTGAGAAATATATTGACCTGGAAAGAGAAGTATCACTGACTGCGGCAAGAAGCGCCGGCGGAGAAATAGTTTATTTCCCACTTCAGGAAAACCTGCACCGCGACCAGATTTTATACCGTACGATTGCTCCGGCCAGAGTGGCCTATTTTGAACAGGCGAAAGCCGAAGTGAAAAAAATTATGGATGCGATGCTATTCGTTGGTGTATTTACAGTCGAATTCTTCATAGATAAAGAAGGAGAACTCTACGTCAATGAAATTGCCCCAAGGCCGCATAACTCAGCGCACTACACAATTGAAGCATGCAATATCAGCCAGTTTGATGCACATATTTTAAGCGTGACGAACCAGCCGCTGCCTGAAGTTTATCAGCACCAGGATGCAATTATGATGAACCTGCTAGGTGAAGATCTGGATCGCCTCGGCCTTGAATTATTTGATTATTCTGAATGGAATGTTCATTTATACGGAAAATCAGACCGCAAGCCGGCGAGGAAAATGGGACATGTCACAATATTGACTGATGATATTGACATGGAGCTTATAAAATTGAAAAAGAATTTTGAAAAAGAATCACAGTAATATGTAACCTGTATTTATCCGACGCACTGTTTGAAGCGCATACTAAATTTTACAATAAGCTGGAGGAAATTTAAGATGAAATTCAATGAACCGACAAATCAGGAAATTAGAGAACAAAAACTGTACGCAGAAATGGGTTTAACAGATTCGGAATTCGATAAGATTAACGAAATTTTAGGCAGAGAGCCTAACTATACTGAAACCGGTATTTTTTCTGCGATGTGGAGCGAACATTGTTCTTACAAGCATTCAAAACCATTCTTAAAGCAGTTCCCGACTGAAGGAGAACATGTTTTAATGGGACCCGGAGAAGGTGCGGGTGTTGTGGATATCGGTGATAATCAGGCGATTGTATTTAAAGTGGAATCTCATAATCATCCGTCAGCTGTAGATCCGTATCAGGGTGCAGCAACCGGTATAGGCGGTATCGTTCGTGATATCGTTTCTATTGGTGCGCGTCCAATCGGTTTATTGAATTCACTCAGATTTGGCGAGCTGGATAACAAACAGAACAAGTGGCTGCTTCAGGGTGTCATAGATGGTATGAGAGATTACGGCAATACGATGGAGCTGCCTGCAGTATCAGGCGAAGTGGAATTCGATGCGTCGTATCATGAAAATCCGCTTGTGAATGCAATGGGTGTCGGTTTAATTACACATGATAAGATTCAAAAAGGAACAGCAAAAGGGCTTGGCAACAAAGTGGTCTACGTTGGTCTACCAACGGGGAGAGACGGTATCAATGGTGCAAGTTTTGCATCAGGAGAACTGAGCGATGATAACCGTCCGGAAATTCAAAAAGGCCACCCTGAAGCGGGGAAACTTCTAATGGAAGCAACATTGCAGGCAATCGAGATGAAAGAGCTTGTCGGCATTCAGGATATGGGTGCAGCCGGACTTACCTCTTCAAGCGCCGAAATGGCGGACAAAGGCGGTTCAGGTATGAATCTTTATCTGGATAAAGTACCTGTGACACATTCAGATATGTCACCGTACGAAATGATGCTGTCGGAAACACAGGAACGCATGCTGCTTGTCGTTGAAGACGGATCTGAAGATAAGTTTTTAAATATGTTTACAGAAATGAAGCTCGATTCAGCAGTTATCGGTGAAGTCACTGAAGGCGACCGTCTGACACTTTACTACGAAGATGAAGTATATGCAGACCTGCCGGTGGCTCCGCTGTCTGACGATGCACCTGTTTATGTTTTAGAAGGAACAGAACCAAAAGAGGATGAAGCGCGCACCGATTACAGCAATGAAGATTTAGAAACTGCTTTTGATAAATTAATGATGCACCCGACCATTGCAGATAAATCATATATTTATAACGGCTTTAACAGTACGGCAGGCGGCAATACTGTTCAAGGTTCAGGATTTGGTGCGGGTATCGTTCAGATCGAAGGTACTGACAAAGCTGTAAGTATGGTGCTTGACGGCAAAAGCCGGTATGTCTTTGCCGATCCTTACAACGGCGGGAAAGAAGTCGTTGCACAAACATTCAGAAGCATTATTGCGACAGGTGCCATGCCATTAGGCATGACGGACTGCCTGAACTACGGATCTCCGGAAAAACCTGAAATTTACAATCAGCTGGACAAGTCCACTAAAGGGATGGCCGAAGCGTGTCTTGCTTTATCAACACCTGTAGTTTCAGGGAATGTCAGTCTGTATAACGAACACAGCACAGGGGGGATTCTGCCGACACCGATTATCGGTATGGTCGGTTTAATCGACAATATTAATCAGCTGGCTCATGAAAGTGTAAATGAAGGTGACGCCTTATATTTAGTTGGTGAATTAACACCGTCATTTGCGGGCAGCCAGCTTGAAAAACTTCTTGAAAACACAATCCGTCAGACAACACGGTCAATCGATCTTGAGCTCGAATACAGCCGCGGAATGATGCTGCGTGAAAAACTTGTTAACGGGGAAATCAATAAAATCGCTCCGCTTGGACGCGGCGGTTTGATTGCCAAGCTCGCTCAGCTTGCAAGTTTTAATAATGTCGGTCTTGGAGTAAACGTCGATGTCCGTAAAGACTTACTCTTTGCAGAAGGTGCTTCGAATTATCTTGTTGCAGCACCGTCAGGACTTGATATCGAAGGCGCAGTTGAAATTGGTAAATTAACAGGCAGTAAATTTGTTGTGAAAGCACAGGATTTTGAAATTAACCGTGAATTATCAGATGTCAGAAACGCATGGGAGGGGGCAATCCCGTCATGTATGAACTCAGAGGACTAAATGAAGAATGCGGTCTCTTTGGTATTTGGGGGCACCCCGAAGCCAGCGAATTAACGTATATGGCACTGCACAGCCTGCAGCACCGCGGTCAGGAAGGGGCGGGTATCGTCGCTTCCGGCGGTGACTATCTGTTCGGGGCACGCGGTATGGGTCTTCTGACTGAAGCACTCTCTCAAACCCAGCTTGAATCACTGAGACCATTTTCAAAATCAATCGGTCATGTCCGTTATGCAACAAGTGATTCAAGTGCTTTATCAAACGTTCAGCCGTTTTTATTTAAAAGTCATATCGGTGATCTCGGTCTTGCGCATAACGGCAACATCGTTAACGCACTCCATATCAGAAGGGCACTTGAAGACCAGGGTGCAATCTTTCAGACGACTTCGGATTCCGAAGTGTTTGCACATCTGTTAAGACGGGCGAAAGGTCCGACGAGAAAAGCGCGAATTAAAACTGTTCTTCAGCAGCTGAAAGGTGCATTTGCCTTTGTTATTTTACATGAAGATGCATTGACAATTGCCCTGGATGACCACGGTGTACGCCCGCTGATGCTTGGTATTCTGGATGGTGCTTATTGTGTGGCGAGCGAAACCTGCGCATTTACAGCAATCGGTGCGGAGTATATCCGTGATATCGAACCGGGAGAGCTCATTACAATCAGCGACGACGGTATTGATTTTGACCGCTACACAGATTTTGAGAATCCTAATATGTGTTCTATGGAATACATTTATTTTGCCCGTGCAGATTCAGAATTCCGAGGTACTTCAACGTACACAATCCGTAAAGCCCTCGGCGAAGAGCTGGCGAAAGAAATGGATGTTAAAGCGGATATTGTAATCGGTGTGCCGGACTCAAGTCTTGCAGCAGCAAAAGGGTTCAGCGATGAATCGGGTATCCCCGGCGAACAAGGTTTATTAAAAAACCGCTACGTCGGCAGGACTTTTATCGCGTCGGGACAGGAAGCGCGTGAACGCGCAGTCCGGATGAAACTGTCACCGGTCAGGGATATAGTAGAAGGCAAAAGCGTAATTGTTATCGATGATTCAATTGTCCGCGGAACGACGAGTAAATTTATCGTGAAAGCATTGAAAAAAGCAGGAGCGAAAGAAGTTCATATGGGCGTCTCATCTCCTCCTCTTAAAAACCCGTGTTATTACGGTATAGATGTATCGACGCATGCGGAAATTATTGCATCGGCGAAATCAACTGAAGAAGTACGGGAAGAAATCGGTGCGGATTCACTGACTTATTTATCTGTTGAAAGAATGCATGAAGTGTATGAAAGATACGGCTCACGCGGTGAGTGTGATGCATGTTTTACAGGGAATTATCCGATTGAAAATACTGACGGTCTCTTACCTCAGGAAAAAGATGCAAAAACGAAAGGAGTATAACGATGTCTGAACAATATAAAAAAGCCGGTGTCGATATTAATGCCGGATATGAAGCGGTCGAACAGATGAAAGGACATGTAAAACGCACTATGCGTCCCGAAGTTATCGGCGGTCTTGGAGGTTTCGGCGCAGCATTTGATTTGTCACAGTTAAATATGATCTCCCCTGTACTTGTGTCGGGTACTGACGGTGTCGGCACGAAACTGAAGCTCGCCATCGATTATAACTGTCACGATACGATCGGCATCGATGCTGTTGCAATGTGTGTAAACGACATTATTACGACCGGCGCAGAACCGTTATATTTCCTTGATTATATTGCTGTTAACAAGGTGGTTCCTGAACATATCGGAGAGATTGTTAAAGGGGTATCGGAAGGCTGTGTGCAGTCTGAATGCGCGCTGATAGGCGGGGAAACTGCCGAGATGGGAGAAATGTACGGCGAAGGTGAATATGATATTGCGGGGTTTGCTGTCGGTGCAGTTGAGAAAGATCAGTATATCGACGGAACATCTGTTCAAGCCGGCGATAAAATTATCGGTCTCGCTTCAAGCGGCATTCATTCAAACGGCTACAGCCTGGTCCGTAAAATTATTGCAGATAATCAAATTGATGTGACTGCAGAGCTGGATGGCGACAAGCTGCTTGATCTGCTCCTTGAACCGACGCGTATTTACGCGCAGGAAGTTAAAGCATTAAAAGGCAAAGTAACGATAAAAGCGATGAGTCACATTACCGGCGGCGGTTTTATTGAAAATATTCCGAGAGCCTTGCCTGAAACACTGGGTGTGAGTCTCGACGTTACGAATATTGAAGTGCCCAAAGTACTCGCCTGGCTGCTCGAACAAAGCGGGATGAAACAGGAAGAAGCATATAATGTCTTCAACATGGGCATCGGCTTTATTATTGTCGTGCCAAAAGAAGAAGCGGATACGGCACTCGATATATTGAAAGACTTCGATTATACGAGCAGCGTGATTGGTGAAGTCACTGCTGAAGAGGGAATTAAAATAAATGGTCAGTAATGTTGCGGTATTTGCTTCCGGCGGCGGTTCTAATTTTGAAAATCTTGCTTTAAAAAGTGCTGAATCCGGATTTGATATTAAAGTGCTGATTGTTGACTCGCCGGATGCATTCGCAGTTAAACGGGCAGAGAAATTAAATATTCCTTCAATTATTATTAATCGGGATGTATATTCCAGCAAACGGGAATTTGAAACTGCCATTAAAGAAGCACTCTCAGATTTTACCGTTGATTATATCGTGCTCGCCGGCTTTATGAGAATATTGTCGGCTGAGTTTATTAATGCATATAAAGACCGGATTATTAATCTGCATCCCTCGCTGCTGCCGTCATTTAAAGGCAGAAATGGTATCGAAGATGCTTACAATTACGGTGTAAAAATAACCGGTGTGACAGTGCATTATGTCGATGCCGGCATTGACACCGGAAAAATTATCGAACAGACTGCAGTTATAATAGAAGAAGATGACACACTTCAATCACTTGAAGATAAAATACATCAGACAGAGTACGAACTATATCCTGAAGCTCTGAAGAAAGTACTGAATGGGAGAGTTTAACTATGAAAGCATTGCTTAGTGTATCGAACAAAACAGGCATAGAAAAATTTGCGGCGGGGCTTATTGAACAGGGCTACGAGCTCTATTCCACGGGCGGCACATTTAAAGCTCTCGAGGACGCTGATATTGCTGTGAAACAGGTCAGTGATTTAACGGACTTCAATGAAATTATGGACGGCCGTGTCAAAACACTTCATCCGGCAGTTCACGGCGGAATTTTAGCAGACCGTGACAATCCGGCTCACATGGAAGATCTTCGTAAAAATAATATAGAAACGATTGATCTTGTTGCTGTGAATTTATACCCGTTTAAAGAAACGGTCAAAAAAGCGGATGTGACTGAAAGTGATGCAGTGGAAAATATCGACATAGGCGGGCCGACAATGCTGCGTGCGGCGGCAAAAAACTACAAACATGTAACGACAGTTGTCGATCCTTTTGATTATGAAGAAGTGCTGGAGCGTATGAAAAATAACGCGCTTGATGAGAATTTCAGAAAGAAGCTTATGATTAAAGTGTTCCGTCATACAAATGACTATGATCAGGCAATTGTAAACTTCTTTGCACAAAGTGAAAAAACGCTCCGTTACGGCGAGAACCCGCATCAAAGTGCAAAATACGTTAAAACGTCAGGCGAGCAAAATACAATTCTCAACGCCAAGGTGCTCCACGGCAAAGAACTGAGCTACAACAATTTAAGGGATGCGGACAGCGCCTTCCAGCTGGCGAAGAAATTCGATCTGCCGGCGGCAGTTGCAGTTAAACATATGAACCCTTGCGGTGTCGGTACCGGAGATACGCTGGAAGATGCGTTTCAAAATGCATTCGATGCTGATAATCAGTCAATTTTCGGCGGTATCGTTGCGCTTAATAAAATAGTGAATGAAGCGGCAGCAGAAAAATTAAGCAAGGTGTTTTTAGAAGTAATTATTGCCCCGCATTTCTCAGAAGAAGCATTGAACATTTTAACGGCGAAGAAAAATATTCGTCTCCTGCAGGTTGATTTTACAGAAGATGCTGTGCAGGACGAATTTGTCAGCGTGTCGGGCGGCTACCTTGTACAATCGCGTGATACAGGGAAACTCGATAAAGATTCTCTTGAATATGTTACAGAACAGAAACCTGATGAAGACCAGCTGAAAGCATTGGCACTTGCCTGGGAAGTATCTAAACATGTGAAGTCGAATGCGATTGTCCTCGCCAACAGTAAACAGACAGTCGGTATCGGCGCCGGTCAGATGAACCGTGTCGGCGCCCTGAAAATTGCAGCGGAACGAGCAATTGAGCTTGGAGACAATATTGTTCTCGCAAGCGACGGGTTCTTCCCGATGCCGGATACAGTGGAAAATGCACACCGGTACGGAATAAAAGCAATAATCCAGCCCGGCGGTTCAAAACGCGATAATGAATCAATCGATTTTTGTAATGAGAATGGTATCGCAATGGTATTTACGGGAATGCGTCATTTCAAACATTAATACTGGGGGACGGAAATCAATGAATGTATTAGTAATTGGCGGCGGCGGACGGGAGCATGCTCTCGTGAAAGCTTTAAGCCGGTCAAAGCATACAGAAAACATACACGCAGTACCCGGCAACAGCAGTATAGAGAAATATGCTGACGTACACAGCGATATTAAAGATTCCGATATTGACCGGATTGTTGAACTGGCGAAAAAGGAGAACATTACATGGGCAGTTATCGGTCCTGAAGCCCCGCTTAATGCAGGTCTCGCTGATGCACTGGAAGCTGCGGGAGTGAAAGTGTTCGGACCGAGAAAGCTGGAAGCACAGCTCGAGTCTTCCAAAGCTTTTGCCAAAAAAATTATGTTTAAATACGACATCCCGACTGCAGCCTACCAGACATTTACGAATTTAATCGAAGCAGCAGAGTACGTTAAACAAGAAGGCGCACCGATAGTCATTAAAAAAGACGGTCTGGCTGCAGGCAAAGGTGTTGCTGTGGCAATGACTGAAACTGAAGCGCTCGATGCATTAAAAGAAATGTTTGCTGAAGGTGAAGATAATCCTGTTGTCATCGAAGAATTCCTTGAAGGTGAGGAGTTCAGCTTAATGGTGCTCGTAAACGGAGAGTACACATTGCCTTTCAATATTGTAGCCCAGGATCATAAACGTGCGTATGACGGAGATACGGGACCGAATACGGGAGGTATGGGTGCCTATGCCCCTGTAACTCATATTGGTGCTGATGTAATCGGCGAAGCTGTCAGTAAAATAGTTAAGCCTATGGCAGATGCAATGGTAAAAGAAGGACTGGACTACTTCGGTGTGATGTATCTCGGAGCTATTATTACGAAGGACGGCGTTAAAACAATTGAATTTAATGCGCGTTTCGGCGATCCGGAAGCCCAGGTGCTGCTGGAGCTTCTTGAATCGGATTTTATCGATGTGCTTGAAGCGGTCAGAAATAAAGAGTCTTACGAACTGCAATTCAGCAGCGACTCTATGCTCGGTGTAATATTGGCGTCGAAAGGTTACCCGAAAGATTACGTTAAGGGCTCTTCAGTTGTCATTCCTGATGAACTGGAGGATAAAATATTCAACAGCGGACTGAGACACGTTAAGGATGAGAGTTATGAAACTGCCGGAGGCAGAGTGATGCTTGTAACGGGACGCGGGAGCACACTCGAAGAAGCTAAACAAGCTGCATATAACAATACTAAACAGATTGAATTTAATAATGATGCGCTATTTTATCGTAATGATATTGGAGAACGCGGCGTATAAACAGGTGATTATTTCACCTGTTTTTTTATTTTAAAATTGTATGGTGTCTGGAATTAATTCATAGTATAATAATATGCATTAAGAAAATTGGAGGAAAAATAATGAAGAAATTATCAATGCTGTTAATGACAGCATTTGTATTAATACTTGCTGCCTGCACCAGTGACAGTGATGTAGAAGAAGAAGTAGCGGAAACAGAAGGGGACGCTGGAAACGGGGAAGCAATTGATTTTAGTATTATGGCCTTGCCGAACTCGCTTGATCCGCATGCGGCAAATGATGGTTATTCTCTTTATGTGATGACTAATATCTACGAAACACTTGTAAAATTAAATCAGGATCTGGAACTGGAGCCAGGGCTTGCTGAAAGCTACGAACAGATTTCAGATACAGCCTGGGAATTTAAACTTCGTGAAGGGATTAAATTCCATGACGGCAGCGACTTTAACGCAGAAGTGGTAAAAGCTAATCTCGACCGCGTGCGCGATGAGGAAGTGGCGTCACCATTGTCCTTCCTCTTTACGGAAATCTCAGACGTGGAAATTATTGACGATTACACGGTTCAGATACATACAGACGAACCATTTGCAGCCTTGCCCGCTCACCTTGCACATCCGGGCGGACATATGATCAGTAAAGAAGTCATCGATGCGGATTATGCTCAAATGGAAGAAGGCGGCAACCCGCTGACTGAAGTTAACCGTACACCGGTAGGGACAGGATTCTTTAAATTTGAAGAGATCAATGAAGGTGAACACATTACATTAACAAGAAACGAAGAATACTGGGGAGAGCCTGCCAAACCTGAATCAATTACATTCAGAGCAGTGCCGGAAGACCAGTCCCGTATTGCTGAATTAACATCAGGCACAGCGGATATAATTTATCCGATGGATCCGAATGATGTTCAGCAGGTTGATGCAAACGAAGGCAGCGAAGTTCAGCAGCGCCCAAGTGCAAACATGACGTATTTAGGTTTTAACACGGAAAAAGAACCGTTTAATGATGAAAATGTCCGCCTGGCAATTGCCTCTGCAATCGATAAAAATGCGATTATCGAAAATATTTTAGTGGGCATTCACGAAGTTGCGGAAACACCGTTAAACCCGACAGTACACGGCTACAGCGAAAATCTGGAGCCAATTGAGTACGACCTTGATCAGGCAAAAGAATACCTTGCAGCAAGTGATTATCCGGAAGGATTTACAGCGGAAGTTGTACTGAATTCGAGAACACATCAGGACGTTGCAACATACATGCAGGAAGTGCTGTCTGAAATAGGTGTGGATTTGGAGATTTCACTAATGGAAGCGGGCGCCTACCAGGAATATACAGCGAACGGTGACCATGAAATGTTTATGGGCGGCTGGGGCACAGTAACGCTCGATGCGGATTACGGACTATACCCGATGTTCCATTCGGATAATATAGGCGCACCAGGAAACAGAACTAGATACTCCAACCCGGAAGTAGATGAATTACTGGATAATGCGCGTGTAGAAATGGATGAGGAAACACGGCTTCAGATGTATGAAGACGCACAGCAGATTATTATAGACGAGCAGCCGCTAATCCCGGTTTTCCATACGACATTATTAACGGGAATTAACTCTGACTTGGACGGCTACTACCAGTA